>Ga0247839_1000040_pt1 | contig 188932 bp, 173 predicted proteins | sample LaCruzMarch2015__6_FD_192405 | JGI IMG/M metagenome (GOLD analysis project Ga0247839, IMG submission 192405) | Freshwater microbial communities from meromictic Lake La Cruz, Castile-La Mancha, Spain - LaCruzMarch2015_16m | ecosystem: Environmental > Aquatic > Freshwater > Lake | place: Spain...
TAAGATTCTACAGTATCAAACGCCTACAGAAGCCATCTTAATTCACTTCAATCAAATTCAATTGACTTAATTCTATTCAGATTCCTTTATTTAAAAAGTGGACGGGTTGATATTGCAATTTTCGAATAAATTATTAATAGAAAGAATCAAATTTAAAAAAGAGTGTTTACACTAAAGGAGCATTATGAAGAAGTTAGAACAGTACCACCAAATCGAAATAATATCGCCTTCAGCAAATACCCAAAGATTGGGTGATTCCATAAATTTAGCGGAAGCTAAACTCAAAAATCTAGGTTACGGTATCAAGTATGGTAATAATTTCATGAAATGTAATAGTCTAATGACATCAAGCATTGAGGAACGAATTTCTGATTTACATGCCGCATTCATGAATTCTAATACAAATGCCATTCTCACCTCAATTTGAGGTTTTAGTGCAAATCAATTACTTCCCTACATTGATTATCAATTAATTAAAGATCATCCTAAGATCATATGTGGATACTCTGACATTACTGTCTTGTTAAATGCGATATATGCAAAGACTGGGATGATTACATTTTTGGGTTTGCACTTTTCTTCTTTTGCGATGAATAAGGGATTTGAATACTCTGAAGAGTATTTTCTAAAGGCATTAACCCAAAATGATTCATACGCAATCAAACCTTCTTCGGAGTGGTCAGATGAAGCGTGGTTTAAAGACCAAGATAATAGGAATTTCCTTAGAAGTAATGGTTGGAAAGTGTACACCAAAGGAATAGCTGAAGGAGTTTTAATTGGAGGAAACATCAACTCTTTCTATCTTCTTCAAGGTACGGAGTATATGCCTAGTTTGAAAGATAAAGTAATTCTTCTTGAATTCTGTTCAGATGTTTTTAAAGAGTTCAGTATATATGAATTTGACCGAAACCTTGAATCCCTCATTCAAAACAAAGATTTTAGTGAAGTAAAAGGTTTAATCATCGGAAGATTCCAATTAAGTAGCAAAATTACAGAAGAAATGGTTCTAGCGGTTTTAGAACAGAAGCCTATCCTAAAAACGTTTCCTGTTATTTATGACTTTGATATTGGTCATACAACGCCGATGTTAACTCTTCCTATTGGTGGAAAAATCAAGATCAACACAGTTGAACAATCCATTTTGATATATGGGGGTATTTTTGATTAGTAATTATTCGAAATTTGATTTTAAAATTATAGAATTTCTCTTCTTAAGTCCTACTAAGAAGGAAAAACTCTATCCTTTTACAACACAGGGATAAGACCAGCACGACTCACTTCCACCAATTTGGTGAACTAACCGCTGAAAGGCGGTTTTTGTCTATTTTATAGGAATTCAATTGTAATCTTCTACTTCTATAGCTTTTTAATTATTATTAAGAATGTATATATTTAAAGAAAAATATCAAGTACATTTTGATGTACAGTTCTCAATAAAAAGCGTATATATTTAATCGAAATGGTATAATTTTGTTATGGAAAACTCATCACAAAATAATGATAATAATGAAGTAGTTTTTAGCGATGATGGGCTTGAATTAAGAGTGAATTTTGATTCAGAAAGAGAAACATTTTGGTTATCACAAAAACAAATGTCAGAGTTATTTGAAACTGATCAATCTGTAATCTCAAGACATATAAACAGTGCCTTTAGAGAAAAAGAATTAGAGAGAACGACTTCTATGCAAAAAATGCATAAAAGTAAAGCTTCAAGACCTGAAATGCTTTATAACTTGGATGTTGTAATATCTGTTGGTTATCGAGTGCATTCAAATAGAGGAGTTAGATTTAGAAAGTGGGCGAATGGAGTATTAAAGGATTTTTTATTAAAAGGTTATGTTATTAATCAAAATAGACTTTCTATTCCTAATCTAACCGAAATTACTGAAATACTAGATAATTATCGTAAATTTGATGGAGACTTACATTTAAATGGTAATGAACTTTTAGAGTTTATGATAGCCTATAATCGAAGCTTAACACTTTTAGATGATTATGATCATCAGAGTTTTGAATTATCTAATGGCAGTAAGGATGTATACAGAATAGAGTATAATGAATGCCTTGATATCGTAATGAGAAGTAAATTTACAGGTAAGAATGATAATTTTGGAAAAGAAAGAGATAAATCTTTTGATTCGAGTATATCTACGATATATCAAACATATGACGGGAAAGAACTCTATCCAACATTAGAACAAAAAGCAGCAATGCTTCTATATTTAGTAACAAAGAATCATAGTTTCATTGATGGTAATAAGCGAATAGCTTCTACAGTTTTTCTCTACTTTCTAGATCGTAATAAGAGTTTATTTGTTGATGGTAGAAAGAGAATATCTGATGAAACACTCGCAACCCTTACAATCTTAATAGCGGCTTCTAATCCAAAAGATAAAGACATTGTCATTAATCTCATTCTCGCAATTCTAAACTAACAGATTTGAAATTGTAAAATAATAAATGGGGGTAATTAATTTATGAAACTGTTGAAAACTAATAAAAAACAAATATTATCATGTTTGTTATTATTTGGGTTTGTCTGATTTCAATTGATTATGGTTTTCTTATAAAAGGCAAACAACCTGTGTTTATGCTTAGTTTTAGTGAGGAATATGATACCAATTAAAACCCAGTGCCAAAGTCATATGCTATTGGATTAGGCTATGTTGCTATTTATAATTTCAATATACTTGGAAGTCTCAATGATCTAGATTTCTATATATTATTCATAAGAATAGTTCATCTAGATAATAATGGCTAATAAATTCACTGATTATAATAGAATTTTACCAAGTGATAAACGTGGCACGCCTCACTTCCACCATATGTGGAAACTGACCGCTGAATAAGCGGTTTTTGTTTTATATGTTGAGATTTTGTTTTCTGCTAATTCAGATAACTTTCAATATCCTCTTAGAAAAGTTTAATATAAATACAAAATACTCCATTTGAAGTTGTATATTTATATCCTGATTTTAAGAAAGTAAGTAAGAGATGATTGTTGAGGGAAAGCACTTCTTTATCTTCTTGTTTGCAAGAATAATGATCGCAGTTATTGTTGGTTTATAAAAGGTCATTGAATTAATTCAATAAAGCCCCATAAGCAGCCTGATATGGGGTTAATTAGAAGAAAATCCATAGAACACTTCACTTATGCACGCATATGCCTTTTCGTTCACTTGAACTTGGGTTAAACTATGACTAGGGTATTATGTGTAATATTTTTTAAGAAACTACAATCATGGGGAAAGGTGTAATTATGAAAATCCTATTTGTTGGAGAATGCGATGGTTTTTCATCACTGTTTATTGATCGTCAAGTTAAGGAAGGAAATTCGGTTAGCGTTATTTCGCATCGAGATTTCTCTAAAATCAATAAACCTAGACTGGAATATAAGTGGTATGACTATCATGCAGAAAGCGTGAGTGTAGATCGTATCTTTAGCAACATAAGACCCCAACAGGTTGTCTTTGCAGGGAGTTTATTTGGGGATGAGTTTTGGACCTATGGTCCTGAGTCCAACCGCTACCTGAGTGAACTTTTAAATGTTCTAAATTTATCGATTAAATATCATGTCGATAAGTTTATTTTTCTCTCGAGTACAGAAGTATACAAGGAATTGAAATCAGGAATTGTAAGTGAAAAAAGTGAGTTAGCAGCCAGTACTTATAAAGGGATCCTGTCAACACAAGCAGAGGCCCTAGTGACTGAAATAGGATCCATGAATGCACTCAATACGATGATTTTACGTTTTGGAGATCTTTACGGGTATAGCCCTAAAGAAGAGCGCCATGATTTCCTAAATAAGCTCATTATTGAACTTCAAGGTCTGAGTGAACTCCATATCAACAAGAACCATAGTGTTTATCCATTGCACCTCAGTGATGCGGTAGAAGCGTTATTTCGATGTGATGGGAACACACCTACAAAGATCTATAATGTCGCTGGAAGTCAAGCCATAGAGGCACTCGAATTAACGACGATGGTTCAAAAGAAGCTTGGTGTTTCGACCCCTATAATCACACAACTTGGGCAAAAAAGAACCAATAAGATTAATTCTCAATTGATTAAAACTGAACTAGAGTGGGGGGAATTCAAGCGTTTTGAAGAAACCCTAGAGCGTTTACGATTCAATGAACAAGTAGACCAAAAGGAAGACTTAGCAGCACTACCAAAAACACAAAAAGCGGATCCTGTCTTGCTTCACTTGATTGAGAATGTCATTTTCTTTGTTCTAATGGCGAGCTTAACCTTTCTATTTAAAGACCACAGTATCTTGAAGAATGTGGACTTGATGACCTTATATATTGTTTCTATCGCCCTCTTCTTTGGGATTCGACAATCCATCTTGTCGATTATTTTGACCTTTGGATTCTACTTATATCAACTACAGTTTGATTTCGGGAATTTCATACATATTATATTAAATGCGGATACGTTCTTGAAGTTAGCCCAGTATATCTTCATGGGGGTTGTTGTTGGATATACGGTCGATCAGTTTAAAACAAGCTTAGCTCAAAATAACATCGAAAAAGAATATCTTGAAAACGAATATGAAGAACTCAAAGAGATCAATGACACCAACGTGATCATCAAACATCAATATGAAAAACGTTTGATTAGTTATAAGACCAGCCTACCTCGTTTATATGCGATTACCAATCAATTGGATAGTTTAGACCCCGAGATCCTCTTTTCTTCAATCATCAAGGTCTTGGTGGATGTTTTAGAAACAGACACGGTCTCTGTTTATTCTTACGACAGCCGAAATGGGTATGCGCGTTTGATTGGGGCAAAGAATGAAGAATCCGTATTTATGGGGAAATCATTTAAACTCTCAGAACATAAAGAATTGGAACACAAACTACTAGAAAATGATATTTATATTGGTAATCAGTGGGCAGATGGATCGCCGGCAATGGCTGGACCCATTTTCTATAAAGGCAACATTATCGCCATCATTCTAATTAAATCGATGACCTTTGAATCATTAAATCTATATCAAGTCAATCTCTTGAGAACTTTGACCTCCCTGATCTCTTCATCTTTCATCCGTGCTTATCAATATGAGGAGAAGGTTCACAGTGAGAAATATCTTAAGAATACTGAGATTTTAGTGGCTTCTGAATTTAAGCAATTATTAAAACTCAAACAAAATGACAGTGAACAAGTTTTGGCGGAGTATACCCTTTTAAGATTAGAAAACACGGAAGATCCAAGTAATTATTACTTCAAAGTCATGAATCTGTTTAGATCAACAGATTATTTTGGCCTAGATGAGAAGGATCAACTCTATGTCTTGCTTAGAAATACAGCAGCCCAAGATGTTGCCTTCGTTGAAAAACGATTGAAAGACAAAAACATCCGTTTTGAACTCGTTGATTTGAACGACTTAATGTAAGGAGAAAAAATATGGAAATATGGAGTGTGTTCATTTTGAATACGATAATCTCCTTGTTTTTTATCCTTTTGGTTAAAGATAAGCAACAACGGATTTTTGGATTGTTCTTTCTAATTCTTCCACTCTTTGGATTCATTTTTTACTTTGGACCAAAATTTCTTTATCGAATAACTCAAAAACATAATCTATACGATGTATCTAATGTAAAACTTAAGATTAATGATGAGTCTTTCTCCCAAAAGCCCAATGTATCTGAAGAAATGAACATTGTTTCATTCAATGAAATCATGCAGGTCGGGCTTAAAGAAGAGAAGAGAGCTTTGCTTTTAAATGTGCTTAAAGATGATTTGGTAGACAATGCTACCTTCATCAGATCTGCAATGGGAGACACGGATTCAGAGACGACCCATTATGCGGCTTCTGCGACCATGCAAATTTATACGAAACTTAGATCTGCGATACAAGCACTTGAGACCCAACAACAACTTAAGCCAGACGATACTTTAGTCATGTTGAAACTTCTTTCTGCGATCAGTGACTACATCTTAAGTGGTGTCTTGACCAAGCGTGAGCATGATTTCTATTGTAGCAAATATATTCGTACCTTTAATTTACTAAAACAGGTTGAACCCAATCGATTGACCTGTGATGCCTATCTAAAACAAGCGGATTTTCAGTTTACCAGTTTGGATGCTCATGAAAGTATTGTTACTGCCATTGAGGCACGAGATCTTTTTGATGAAGAAGAGGCTCATCTTAAACTTTTAGAGTTGTATTATAAGACAGGTAACCAGAGTAAGTATAATGAAGCCTTTGATACTTTTAAGAAATCTAAACTAACCGTATCTAATAAAGGACTAGAACTGATTCGCTTTTGGAGTAAAAGGTCGGCTTAATGTTTTCTCGCAAGCGACTCGCCTACATTATCATCATCACCCTAATTTTTAGTGGACTTTTTTTCCTATTCAATTTGGACCATGATTTTCTAAGATCTCAAGCCATCAACGAAGCGGATGAGATTATGCCTCTAGAAAGAACCAGTTCCACACTTGAAGGAAAAGCAGATGATGGTTTCTTAGTGGTGGGTAATCCGCAAACCGAAGCAGAATCACTGATTAAAACCAACACCATTAAAGCTTTATCTCAAATCAAAGCGCCCATCCGTGAAGTTGACTTCTTAAGTGAAGCTGATCTTAAGGGAGATGTTTTATTGGTCTTTGTGGTATCTAACGTTAGTGAAGTAGGCGATCTGGAAAGTATTGCGGAATTCATCAGAAATGGAGGCCATGCAGTATTCGCTGCTGGGATTCCTTCTGAAAGCGACATCAGTTATTTAAATCCAATATGGGGAATCCTAGAGCGAGGTAGCTTTAAGACCGTAACGGATCTGACTTTTAACGAAGGGTTCTTTCCTTATGACGAAATCGAAATCGTTCAAGCCTATTCTTCCTATTCAAGTACACTAAGACTTGATAATGCCTGTGAGATCTTAATCCATGGAGAAAATGATGTTCCCTTGGTGTGGACCCATGCGTATGAATTAGGTAGAATCACGATGATTAATGGGACTTTTATGGAGAGTAAGTTATCATCTGGGCTATTGATCGCATCGATCAATGCCACGCTTGAACAATCAATCTACCCCATCTTAGCCACGAAAACTGTGTTTCTAGATGCGATACCTCCTTTATTTGATGGGAATGATGATCATTCATTTGAATATTATGGTAGAAGTGCTGAATCATTCGTTCGAGATAAACTTTGGGCAGTCTTTCTTCAAAAGGCGACGGTGTTGGATCTCAAATTAACCTCGAGTTTTATGGCCATCGATAAGCAACCATTTATATCTCAAAATGCCAATCAACAGACCTTTTCCTACCTAAGTCGTGAGATCATTCAAACCGGTGGAGAAATAACCTTATCCGGCAATCATGTTGAATTGGAAAATCTTACGACTCAACGAATTCAGAAAACAAAAGATTTCTTCGATAATTTCTTTCCAAACTATAAGTTGAATGCCTATTATCCTTTATATGGAAAGATGGACCCAGCTCAACAAGAATTGATCCTCTCCGTTTTTCCTACCATCGATATCTTGCGGAACTTATATGATGGGGATGGGGTGACTCAAACCAGGGGTGATTTTGAGGTCATCGATGACTTGGTTTATTATCCAACGACAACCTATGGGTTTAAAGCCGAGGGTTTACAAATGTATTCTTTCTTATCGGTCTTGACTTCTCATGGGGTGATCTCTCATAGTTTTGACATCAATTCCTTGTTTACAATACCCTCCTCTGAAAGTAATTGGAATACGCTCAATAAGACATTTGATACCTTGACGGATCGTTACTTTAAAAACACAGCATGGTTGGAATCAGAAACGCTATCACTAGCTGCTGAGAAGGTGAAGTGGCTGGATGCTTTAACGGTTAAAACAAAAACGGAGCCTAATCAACTTACTGTAGCGTGTTTAGATCTTACTATGGGTCAAAAATTCATGTTTTATTCGGTCAAAGAGGTCTTAAAAGCAACGGGTGCCAACATCACACGTATCAACAGTCGTTATTACTTGATTGAAGCTACCGCGGCTTCGTTTGTCCTTTATTATTAAATTCAAACAAGAAGAGAGGGTGTGTTATCGATGAAAGTATGCATTATTGTGGAAGGAAGTTATCCTTATGTCGCAGGCGGTGTATCCAGTTGGGTACAAATGCTTTTAGATCGTTTTAGTGACATAGAGTTTGTGATTTGGTCAATCGCAACCAGTCGTGATGAAATGAGTGAGATGAAATATGTCTTACCAGACAACGTCAAAGAGATTCGTACGATTTATTTAAACGATATTAAATTCAAACCGGTTCATTCCAACATCAAATTAAATAAGCATGAACATGAGGCTTTGAAGTCTTTAATTATGGGCCAAGATTATTTAAACATTCAATGGCTTGAAATCTTAGAACTCATTAAAAATCATAAGGCTCAGTTAATCGATATTTTGATGAGTCATGATTTTTTTGAGATCGCTGTCGAATTATACAACGCTGAGTATTCGCGTACGATCTTCAATGATAATTTATGGAACCTAAGATCAATGTTTTTCCCTCTGTTATCGACTTTGGTTGAGGATTTTTCTGAAGCTGATCTTTATCATTCCGCATCAACAGGTTATGCAGGCCTTCTAGGAAGCGTCGCAAGTTATGTCTATAAGAAACCTTTTATTATAACGGAACACGGAATTTATACCCTTGAACGTGAGGAAGAAATCATCAAATCAGATTGGGTTAAAGGTGACTTCAAAAAGAACTGGATCAATTTCTTCTATCGAATTTCAGCGATCGCTTATCATCAGGCTGATCAGGTTATATCTTTGTTTGAAAGCAATCGTACACTACAGATTGAAATGGGATGTCCACCAGAAAAGACCCGCGTTATTCCTAATGGGGTAGATGTTGAAAGTTATTCAACGCATCTCTTAGATTCATCTTTGAAAGGTATAGGAGAAGCGAATAAGACACTTTCTAAGAAAATAAGAGTTGGAGCTGTTGCTCGTTTGGTTCCCATCAAAGATATCAAAACAATGATTTTGGCCTTTGCAACAGCGATGCAAAAAGTTGATAATTTAGAGCTATTCATCTTAGGTCCAACAGAAGAAGATGTGGCTTATCATCAAGAGGTTTTATCGTTAATCGATGATTTTGATCTTAAGAATGTGTCGATATTAGGCAGAGTGGATGTTAAGACTTACTTACCTACGTTTGACATGATGTTATTAACAAGCATCAGTGAAGGACAACCTCTGGCAGTGCTTGAGGGGATGGCTGCAGGTATCCCACAGATTTGTACCAATGTTGGAAGCTGTAAAGAACTCCTGTTTGGGATGAGCAATGATGAATTGGGTCATTGTGGGCTTATCGTTCCTGTGATGGATATAGAAAAAATTGCTTCTGCCATTGAAGTATTAGCCCTCGATGAATCCTTAAGAAATCAAATGGGTAAAATTGGCTATGAACGTGTAAAAGCAACCTATCAAAAGAAAGATTTCTTAGCGACTTATGAAGCGTTATATCACTCGATTATTGAGGCATAAAAGGAGGAAGCATTATGGCAGGCATCGGTTTTGAATTAAGAAAAATCTTTAGAAAGACAACCATGATGAGTCGTATTCGGGGCATTGTTTTTGCGACCATGACCACAATAGGACCAACCATTATCTTTTTAGCCATGTTGATCTCTATCAATGTAATCCTCGAGACATTGAATGTTCGCGAATCTCAACAAATTTTCTTCTCAAGTGCAACCTTGTATCTCTTTTTGTTTAGTATCATTATTTCCGGAACGACAGGAACAACAATCACGCGTTTTATCTCTGATAGAATCCATGAGAACGAAGAGGAATATATCCCTTCAGCGATGTTTGGAACATCCATTTTTGTGGCAGTGCTTTCATCTGTATTTGCGTCGATTATCGTGGTTTTATTGTATCTCGATGGGATCACCGATCTTCTCTTGTTGTCGTCTTTGTACGTGCTCTCCCTTGTGGTCAGCATTACCTATAATCTGATGTTTTTTATCTCAGCCTTAAAAGAATATTTAAAAATATCAGCGGCTTTCTTTGTTGGGGTTTTGATGGGGGGATTAACGTTCTTCATACTTTATCAGTTTACTAATCTTGATGTATTGATTACGATTTTGATTTCAATGATCATCGTGTTTACTGTGATTAATTTATTGTTGATTTATTTGGTTCTGACCTTCTTTAATCATTCTAATCGACATTATTTTGCGTTCTTATCCTACTATAAGAAATATCCTTATCTATTTCTAAGTGGGTTGTTCTACATTGTTACACTTTATATTCCAAATATTCTGTACTGGAGTTTCTCAGATATTGCGATCCAAGTTTCAATTTTTAGAGTGGCTCCATCGTATGATATGGCACTCTTCTTAGCGATCTTAGTTAATTTATCGACCCCAGTTCTCTTTGTGGTCAAAGTAGAAACGAAGTTCTTTGAGAAGTATCAGAAATATGTTGGAAGCTTAATCAACGGAACCTATGGAATCATCGAAAAGTATCGTAAGATTATGTTGAAAACCATGGATATTGAGCTTTTCTATATCTATGAGGTCCAATTAATTATTACAATAATTTTGACATGTGCAGGAATTCTAGTACTACCGATGTTGGGCTTTGGAGGCATGGTCCTAAACTATTTCCTCCTACTTTCAATTGGGGTATACTGTACTTACCTTATGTATTTTACGGTTATCTTCTTGTATTATTTTGATGATCAATTGGGGAGTTTCATGACCACCTTTACCTTCTTCGTAACAACGGTATTGGCCAGTATCGCAGCATTGCAGTTAGGCGTTTCCTACTATCCTGTCGCTTTGTTTGTGGGGGGGATTGTATCCTGGATTGTTGGATTTTTAAGACTTCGAACCTTTATGAAGACCATTAATGCCAGACTGTATTGTAAGAGTGCAGAGTAAAGGAAAAATATGACGCGATTCAATTGGAAAAATAAAAATTTCTTAGTGTTGTTAGTCTTTGTACTTGGGTTGGGGATCTTCACGAGCTTTTATGTGAATTCCATGAATAAGGTGGAAGTCATACCTGAAGACAATACTAGTTTAGAAGATTGGACCCTAGAAAACAGTCCTCTCAATGGCTTACCTTTGGTTGAAAATAAGACCATTTACGAAGTGGATCAGCCAGATGATCTTGATACTCTCTACATAACGGTCTATCCCACTGAAACTGATGAAGGAGTTATTGATTTTTCTATTTTTGATTTACACACCACATTGGATCAATCCTTCAATCCAACTTTGCATGCGAATGTGATGCTTGGAGACAGCAGTGGAAAATTATCACCTTTGATGGATACCAGTTTGATCAATTCAATCATAAAAGTTAGAGGGAATTCTTCTCGCGGTGCAGCATTTAAATCTTATAAAATTAAGTTCACAACAGATAAAGACAACTACAAAGGATTCACGGTTCTCAATCTTAATAAACATGTCTATGATCCAAGTAAAATCGCCAATAAATTCTCTTTCGATATGATGAGCCAACTTACGAATATGACCAGTTTGAGAACCAATTTCGTAAAAGTTTATATCAAGGACGCCTCTTTACCTACTGGTCAAGATCGCTATGTTTATTATGGACTTTACACCAACATCGAACAGCCCAACAAAGATTTTCTAACTTCGCATGGTTTGGACTCAAATGGGTCTCTGTATAAAGCGACAAGTTTTGAATTTCATGAGTATGATGTGCTTAAAAACGTGGATGATCCAAACTATGATCAAGCTGCTTTTGAAACTGTTCTTGAGATTAGAGAAGGCAATGATCACTCTAAGTTGATCCAAATGCTCAAAGACATCAACGATGTCAATCTTGATTTTGAACTTACCTTTAAGAAGTATTTTAATGAAGAAAACTACTTAACTTGGTTGGCGATGAATATCCTACTTGGGAATGAAGATACCTTAGCTCAAAATTTTATTATGTATAATCCAACCAATTCATTGACCTGGTATCTATTACCTTGGGATTATGATGGCACCTTTAAATTCGCGCAGGCTGATTCCACTGCAAAGGCACCCACATCACTTCAGGGAATTCAGAGATTAACAGCTGTTCTACTTCATCGTCGATATTTTATATCCTCAGACAATGTTGATAAATTGACCCATAAAATCGAAGAACTCTTGTCTACAACCTTCTCAAAGGAAAATGTCGATGAAACCATTAATGGGTATTTACCTGTTATGGAAGCAACCTTGGGGAAGAATCCAGATGTAGGGCTATTGAGGATTGAACCCAATCAATTGACGAATTATGTTCGTGGTTTTTATGGAGAAATCAAAAAGAATTATGAGGATTATCTGACGGCACTCGAGTATCCTACCCCTGTATTTACCGCAACCCCAGTTAAAAATGGCGATGGAACAACCTTATTTGCGTGGGAATCTGCACGTGATTTTGACGGAGATCTGATTAATTATTCAGTAAGATTAGCTAAAGATCCATCCATGAATAGGGTTATTTTCGAAGAAACAAATTTGCTTGTATCCAGTTTTACCTATACGGGTGTTTTAAAGGGTACGTATTATTTGGAAGTAAGGAGTATCGATAGTAACGGAAATAGTCAGTATAGTCTAGATACTTATCAGGATATTATCACGGGTGATCGCTTCTTTGGGATCAGACAACTCGTGTTTGAGTAAGTCATGAAAAACCATAATCAGACCTTAAGACATGAATTCAAGTATTACATCAATCAAACGACGTATCAGATTCTTAGACAGAGGATTTCTGTGGTTGCGAAAAAAGATGTGAACACTAAACGAGATGAAGGTTATTTGATCTCTAGTCTCTATTTCGATGATTATAACAACAGTGCTTTGAAAGAAAAGATCGATGGCGATCGATTTAGAAAGAAGTTCAGAATCAGGGTCTATGAACGTGAGCCTGGATTGATCAAAATAGAATCAAAATCTAAATTGGATAGTTGGACAGCTAAAGAAAGTACGCGCATAAGCCTTGAGGAGTATCACATGATTTTAAATGAAGACTATGATTTCTTGATTCAAAAAGAAGAACCAGTGTGTAAAGAATTATACACGTTGATTAAAACACGGTTATTGAAACCAAAAGTTATCGTGGAGTATGAACGAGAAGCGTATGTGGTCAATGAAGGGAATGTTCGATTGACCTTTGATAAACAACTACGATCAAGCATCAATGGATTAGATATCTTTGATCCCGATGTGGTCTACAGTGCAGCTTTAACACAGGGAATAATGGTGTTTGAAGTTAAATATGATGATTTTATACCCAAACACATTAGGGCTTTAATCAACGAGCCCAGCATGCAGCGGTATGCCGTATCTAAATATGTCATTTGTAAAAAAAGAAGAGAGAGGGTAATCCAATATGACTAATTTTATCGATATTCTAAAGAAGGGTTTTCTAGAGAATGGCCAAATGGCCGACTTAAGCATTTCCAATATTATGATGTCATTGATCTCAGCATTTCTGTGTTCAATGGTTATTTACTACATCTACCGTAAATTCTATCGCGGAATTGTTTACAGTAGTAGCTTCAATATTCTATTGGTCTTGGTGAGTGTTGTCACAGCCTTTATCGTAATGACCATTAGTTCAAACATCCTCTTGTCTTTGGGGATGGTAGGTGCCTTGTCCATCGTTCGGTTTAGAACTGCAGTCAAGGATCCGCTGGATGTAGGTTTTCTGTTTTTCTCAATTGCGGTTGGCATCACTTCTGGGGCTGGACTCTACATTATGAGCTTTATCGCGACGTTGTTTATCTCTTTGGTTTACATCCTTTTGGTTCAAGTCAAGACGTTCACCAAAGTATATCTCTTGATTGTAAAATTCAAGAATAGTGCGAACGAAGATGTCCAAAAGATTCTTAAACCTTTGAAAGTAAGTTTAAAAAACAAGACCAGTATTAAAGATACCACTGAGTTGACACTCGAACTTCGACTCAAAGGGGACAATACAGCTTATATGACTCAATTGACAGCGCTTGAAGGTGTCAAGAGTGCGGTTTTGGTGGAATATACCGGAGACTTTGGTGAGTAAAGCAAAAAAGACCATTACCCTGTTTGGCATACTTGTGGCAACATTAAGTATTATTGGCGTAAGCTTGTTCTTTTATATCCCGACTGTAAAATTAACTTTCAAAGAAAGCGATAAACAACTAACCAATCCATCGCGAGGTTTTTACGTTCAATTTGACACAGGTCATTTGGATGGAATAAAAGACCTTCAAAATGAAGGGGTTTCCTTAGTTTTCTTTGCCTATGACCTGATCGATTTCGTGAATGCCGATATCTCTGCAGAAAAGTTAACAGAACTTGATACAGCACTTCAAACAGCCAAAGACAATGGTTTAAAAGTAATCTTTAGAGCAGCCTATGGGTTTAGTAATGCTCAAGATTTCTCAGATCCATATTCTATTGATCGAATTAAGGGTCATATAGCTCAAATATCGCCCATTTTAATTAAACACAAAGAAACTTTATTGACAGTCCAAGCTGGTTTTCTTGGCCCTTGGGGAGAATGGCATGACAGTAATTTAGGCGATGAAAAAGGAGAACCTAACTCACAGCTCATCAATGAGATGGTTAAGGCTTTAGTGGATGCTGTGCCACAACCCATTTCGATTGCTTTAAGAAGGCCAAGTTTTATCCGCGAACTTAATCCTGAGTTGATCGATGTAAGTCGGATTGCCTTTCATAATGATGCCTTGCTGTCGACAGAGTCAGATATGGGTACCTACGCGTTGGATACACGAAGTCGTGAAGAAGAACTCAACGAAATCTCATTTTTGCCCTATGTGGTCGCCAATGGGGGAGAAATGCCGATGGTGGGCCTCTATACTGAACCTACAAAAGCTCTCGAAGAATTAGCACTGTTAAAACTAACTTATCTTAACTTGAAATATAATAAAGAGGTTTTAGGCCTATGGGAAAAGACGCCCTATTTAACCTCATCATTCTATGATTACCTATCTAATAAATTAGGGTATCGATGGTTTATCCAAAGTCTGACTTTACCTTCAAGCTTTCGTCAGGATCAAAGTATACCAGTAGAAATAGAGATGAAGAATGTGGGGTTCTCTGCGGTAACTTTACCTTATAGAGCTGAGTTAATCATTTCGGATGAAGAGGGGATTCTTCAAGTACTTCCTTTTGAAACATATGACTTAAGAAAACTTTCGCCGAACTCAACACTACAACTTAAAATGAGAATCGATACGTCAGGGTTTCCACAACGATTCACCTTAGGAATACGCATTAAAGAGACCTCAATGACTCAAATCACAGATGAGAGAACGTTGATCAAATTGGCAAATGATGATTTCAAAGTCTATGAGGGAATTCATGAATTTGCGATATATCAAGGGGATGACCAGTTCTTTTCAAAATTTAACCTCATTAAAGAGGAGAATGAATAGATTTTACTTTCGCTTTAAAATACTCAAACCAACAAAGTATTCAGATTTTTTAAATGGAATGCAATTTGGACAGGGGTAAGAATAGTATTTGTTTTTGATCGTTCACATCCTTATATTCATTTTCATAAATAGAATAATGCTAAAATAAAACCAATAAAGGAGGTTCAAAATGAACCAAAAAGTAGTTGTAATTGGTATTCAACACAGAAGAGAAGAAGCTGATAAACTTCAAAAAGTGCTTACTGAACATGGTTGTGAGGTCAAAGCACGTCTTGGGCTTCATGAAGCGGGCCCTATGTGTTCAGATGAAGGTTTGATTATTCTTCAACTGGTTCCAGATGAACCAAAAGCCGATTCACTCGTTGATGAATTGAATAAATTGGATGGTATTAAAGCCAAGTTGGTAGAGGTTTAAAAGTTGGTTTTGTCTTCTTTGATATAAATAATTCTGTATCAAAAATCTATAAAAAAGTTCATAAATTCCGTCTTAAGTTACTAGGTACAAACCTGGCAAAAATAGAAGGATATGAACTTTTTTCTATCCAAATCTATAAGTATATTTATAACTATATCAACTGAGGTATTTTTCATCCAGAAGATTGAATCTTCATTTCATTAGAATTAATGGTCATTCTTTACTTTTGGTTTTGGTTGATTAAGATGCGATTAACCCATAAACTTGCTTCCCAAATAAACGATGGGTTTGAAGAAAGGTCCTTCAAGATCAGCTTTTACTTCTTTCATGCGGTCACTAATTTGAATGCTTTGCGGACAATGAGGCTCACAAACATGACAGCTTTGGCAGAGCGAAGCATAAGCAGGGTGTTGGGTCATGGCGCCAGTGTTTTGCATATACGTGAAAGTGGCACTAAAGCCTTTGTTGTTGAGGTATTTGTCATTGTAGGCAGCAAACACTGCGGGGATATCGACACCATGCGGACAAGGCATGCAATAGCCACAGGCTGTACAGGGAACTTTGGTTTTTTCACGGATGATGTCACGTGCTTGATTAAATAGGGAAAGTTCTGATGCTGTGAGGGTATTAGGCTCGACTTCATGGGCGATCCGAATGTTTTCATCGACTTGGGCTTGAGTAGACATGCCCGAAAGCAACAATAAGACTTGAGGTTGATCCCATACCCAACGCAGTGCCCATTCGACAACACTACGTACAGGGGTCATCTTTTTCCAGATGGCATCGACTTCTTTGGGTAACCCGTTGACAATTTTACCGCCTCTTAAGGGTTCCATCACAATTACAGGAATACCTTTACTGGTGGCATAGAGTAAACCACTCTTACCTGCTTGATTGAATTCATCGATAAAGTTGTATTGAATTTGGCAGAAATCCCAATCATAAGCATCGACAATATGGACGAATTCTTGTTTGGTTCCATGAAATGAGAAACCGATGTTGCGAATCTGACCACTTGCTTTCTTCTGGGCAATCCATTCCAAAGCACCTAAGGATTTCAAGCGTTCCCATGTTGCAGACTCCATCAACATATGAATTAAGTAATAGTCGATGTGGTCAGTTTGAAGGCGCTGAAGTTGAGTGTTAAAAATTTTATCAAAGTCACTCTGTTTGCGTACCATAAAGGGTGGGATTTTGGTGGCAATATTAACTTTGTCGCGATATCCTTTCGCCAAGATCTTTCCTAAAACGAGCTCACTCCTGCCATTTTGATAGACATAAGCTGTATCAAAGTAATTTACGCCGCTTTCGATGGCGGAAACAATTAATTTCTCAGACTCCTCTTCATCAATTGCGTTACCTTTTCTAGGCAAACGCATACATCCATAACCTAGGATCGAAAGTACTTCATTATTTTTGGTGTTTATTCTCGTTTTCATGATTTCCTTTTTGGGTCACCCATCGACCTAACTGATTATCATTATAACGCTGATTACAAACATCAATCAGTAGACTGATAATATTCCCTGACTTAGTCATTGATATCTTAACCATCGGATTCATCCATTTTTATTCTTATGGGCACATGTCTAGGCATTCTGCTTCTTTGGAGGATAATGAAATCAAAGGAGAGTTATCTCTATGAAAAATGTTGGGAAGACAGACGCATATATTCGTTATTTATTGGCAGCTGTTCTTGTGGTTGTCGGGGTCGTGTTAGGAGCCAGCTCAACCCTCGCTATTATGCTGTATGTTGTCGCAGTTGTTCTGGTTGTGACCGCAGCAGTTAATGTGTGTCCAATCTATGTATTACTCGGTATTAAAACCAATAAAAAGTAAGTGAAAAGAAGTCATGACCTAAGAATTATGACTTCTTTTTATATAGAAGTCTTTGACTGAAAACTCTTAACCTATTTCCTCATCTTTGCTTATTGGATAAAAACTATTTAAGTAAGGTATATGTTTAAGGGTCTTAGAGGGATAAGTAATAATTTACAAAAAAAGATTACTGTGATAAAATTTCGCAATCGAACAGGCGGTAAAACAGTTTATGCGCCGGGCTTAGGCAACGGATTCTAGACATCTGTGGGACGAAAAATTTCACAGTTTTTTTTTCGAAATAATGGGCTATCGATAAGGTATTAATTATACGAATAAGATTAGATACTTAAGTTCAAATCGGAGACACACATGAAAAAAAACAATCCAAAACTCAATCAGATCGACACACAGAGAACACTACGCTATGCTTTCTTAAGTAAAGAAGAAATTCTTGAAGAGCTTAATTCTTCATTGGAAGGGTTAAGTGAGCAGGCTTTAGAGAATAATCGTAAGAAATACGGACTCAACGAAGTTCAAAAAGGGAATAAATATAGTGTTGTAAAAGGTCTATTTGATGCTTTTATCAACCCTTTTTCGCTGGTACTCATCACCTTGGTCACAGTATCCTATTTCACCGATATCATCTTAGTGAATGCCAGTGAACGTAACTATACTTCCATCATTATCGTAATGATTATGATTCTGATTGGTGGATTCTTGAGTTTTACTCAAGAATATCGTTCAAGCAAAGCCAGTGAAAAACTACAGGCTTTTGTTAAGAACACAACGTCTATTGTTCGAAAGAATGTAGGTACGATAGAAATCCCCATGAATGAAGTCGTCGTTGGGGACATCGTTCTCCTTGCGGCGGGCGATATGGTTCCTGCGGATGTACGACTCTTAATCAGTAAAGATTTGTTCAACAGTCAGTCAGCTCTCTCTGGAGAAAGTGAACCTGTAGAAAAAATCAGTGACGATCTTAAAGAGGGAAGCCAAACAACGCCCTTGGACTGTCTAAACCTTGCTTTCATGGGATCAACCATCATCAGTGGAAGTGCAACATGTATCGTGGTTGCGGTGGGTTCAGAAACTATTCTTGGGAATGTAGCGGACATCGTGGATGAAAGTTCAACCATCACCAGTTTTGAGAAGGGGATAACTTCTGTCACAAAACTTTTAATTACGTTCATGTTTGTAATGGCACCAACAGTTTTGATGATCAATGGGATTGTTAAAGGGGATTGGCTTGAAGCTGTACTCTTTGGATTATCGATAGCTGTTGGCTTGACGCCTGAAATGCTTCCTTTGATTGTCTCGACCAACTTAGCCAAAGGGGCCCTCGAGATTTCTAAAAAGAAAACCATCGTTAAGAAACTGAAATCGATTCAGAATTTTGGAGCCATCGATATTTTGTGTACAGATAAAACAGGTACCATTACTCAAGATAAAGTCATTCTCGAAATGCATCTCGACATCCATGGTAACGAAGATCCTCGAGTTTTAAGACATGCGTTCTTAAACAGTTTTTATCAAACTGGATTACGTAACCTAATGGATGTTGCGATTCTCGACCATGGAGAAGAAGAAAATATCAAAGAACTGACAACAAATTATATAAAAGTCGATGAAATCCCATTTGATTTCAATCGTCGTAGAATGAGCGTTGTCATCAAGAGTTCAGATAAAGAACAAGATAAGATTCAATTGATTACAAAAGGTGCCATCGAAGAGATGTTAAAGATTTCGAGTTTTGCAGAATACCAAGGAAATGTAGAACTCTTAACAGATGTCCTTAAAAATGAAATCATAGAGACTGTCAACAAACTCAATGAGCAAGGGATGCGAGTCATAGGGCTAGCTCAGAAACGGATGGAGAATTGGGAGACGACTTCAATCCTAGATGAAAGCGATATGGTTTTGATTGGATATTTAGCGTTCTATGATCCTCCTAAAGAAACCACGAAGGCAGCCATTGCTGCACTACACAATATTGGGATAGAGATTAAGATCCTTACAGGTGACAATGAAAAAGTGACCCGTTACGTCTGTAATCAGGTTGGTCTTGAAGTCAATCATATTCTTTTGGGCAGTGAAATCGAAAGCTTAGATGATGACACCTTGAAACAAGAATTAGAGACTGCGATTGTTTTAGCGAAACTCTCACCGGTTCAGAAAGCCCGGGTCGTCAATTGTTTGCGTGAGAATGGTCACATCGTTGGATTCATGGGAGATGGCATCAATGATGCGGCTGCTATGAAGAAAGCAGATGTAGCAATCTCAGTCGATACAGCGGTGGATATCGCCAAAGAATCCGCAGACATCATCCTCTTAGAAAAAGACTTGATGGTTTTGGCACAAAGCGTTTATGCCGGAAGAAAAACCTATGGAAATATTATTAAATACATTAAGATGACAGTTAGCTCTAATTTTGGCAATATGTTTTCAGTGTTGGTTGCAAGCGCCTTGTTACCTTTCTTACCAATGGCACCCATCCAGATTCTTGCTTTGAATCTTGTGTATGACTTCTCATGCATGTCTATTCCTTGGGATAACATGGATAAAGAATATTTGCTTAAACCTAAGAAATGGAATGCGAAGACAATTCAACGATTTATGATCTGGTTTGGTCCTGTAAGTTCCATCTTTGACTTAACAACGTATGTCATCATGTTCTTCATTATTTGTCCATTGGTAGCGGGTGGACATTGGGGTGATGTCTCAACGAATGGACCCTTGTTTATTGCAACTTTCAATGCGGGTTGGTTTGTTGAATCGCTATGGACACAAATGTTAGTCATGCATATGATTCGCACTGAAAAGATTCCGTTTGTGCAAAGTAGAGCCTCCAATCCAGTTCTGTTGGTAACGACGTCGTTATTGTTAATTGGAACCCTGTTACCCTTTACACCGATTGCAGGATCATTGGGGCTCTCGAGTCTACCGACGATCTATTTCGCTTACTTATTTGGAACCGTTGCTTGTTATATTATTCTCATTAATATCGTTAAAAAAATCTATCTTAAACGATATGGCGAGCTCCTCTAAAGTTAGTATTCATATTCATAAAAGATGATTTAAAAGTAGCACGATTGAAATCAAAAACACCTCATTAAGTGAGAAAAATGGATGTGAAAAAAGATGTCCTAAATGATTTAAGTTTGTGTTATGAAACGATATAGAGGATAATTGACTCATATAATATGAAATATAGGGGAGATTGTATGAAAAAAATGATGTTTATTTTACTTTATTTATTGAGTCCAGTTGTATTGATTGTGCTTGTATTTAACTCAAGCCCAGCGAAATATTTAAGCACAAACCTTATCTATTCGATGGTACTAGGCGTAACAGCCTATTCAGTACTCACCTGGCAATTTGTCCTAAGTGCACGACCAAAGTTCATTGAGCGAAATTTTGGAATGGACAAACTCTATCGCATCCATGGCTTGGTGGCTTTCCTTGCAATCGTTATGGTGTTCTTACACAAAACGATTAATGAGACCATCTTTACTGAAAACTTAATGACTCAATTAGGAACGATCTCCTTAATAACCTATGCAGCCATATCGACACTTACAATATTGTTGATGATCAATTCTTTTGTTGTTCAAATTCAACCCTTTAAAGCCATTAAGCAATGGATCGCGAAATTGAACATCCTAAGGTATCAACATTATCGTCTTCTCCATAATTTGACCCTCGTAGGCTTAGTACTCATGCAAATTCATGTCTTAATGACTTCGACTGCGCATCAAAGTGTGTTGGTTTTCAACGCCTTTATGGCCTACTTTTTAATCGGACTTTCATTCTATCTTTACCATAAATGGGTGAAACCTTGGGTTCATCAAAAAGATATGTATGAAGTATCTAAAGTTGTTGAAGAAACACCCAACATCGTATCGATCTATTTTGAGCCTACATCAGGGAAGATCTTTAAATATCGCCCAGGTCAATTTGGGTTCTTCCGCTTTCTAGGAACAGGAATTTCGGATGAAGAACATCCATTCTCCATCTCTTCTTCGCCAACGCAATCGCAGTTGTCCATTACGGTCAAGGATTTGGGAGACTATACCCGTACGATTAAGAATGTAAAGGCAGGAAATCTACTTCAAGTCGAAGCGCCCTTTGGACGATTTAGCTATACACATCATATGAAAGCAAGTGGACATATTTTCATTGTAGGTGGGATTGGGATTACCCCAGTTCTCAGTATGTTAAGACATATGAGAGACACTCAATTTAAGAAACCGGTTGTTTTGATATGGGGACTCAATACAATGAGTGATTATGTATGTCTTGATGAATTTAAAGGCATGATACAACAGATGCCTAACCTAAAAGCCATCCCAATCATTGCGAAAGATCCAAATTATTTAGGTGAGAAAGGCTATGTCGATGCCGATAAACTTAAACGATTATTATTACCTTTAGCTTGGATAACGACGGCTGAATTCTATGTCTGTGGGCCTGCACCTTTAATGGAACCTAGCCTAAAGAATCTCAAGGCAATGGGAATATCTAAACATCATATACATCATGAGAAGTTCTCATTGTAGGAGGGATAAAAATGAAACTCAGAAAAGCAATTGGACTGATCAGTTTGGTATTGATGAGTGTAACAATTTGGTACATCTCCTTTACCGTCATGTCGATCTTATATTTTGATACAACAAATACGGGCGTTGTCGACAATGGGAACACAGATACCTTAGTTGGAGCCTATGATTATACACCTGAAACACTCAGCCAATTCAATGGTCTAAATGGGCAACCCGCCTACATTGCATTGAATGGAAAAGTTTATGATGTGAGTCAATTACCACTGTGGTTAACCGGTCAACACTTTGGAATGGTTGCGGGGGTTGATTTATCCGCACTATTCTCAAAATCACCTCACGATATTACGATTATGGATCGAGCGGTTGAACTTGGAACCTTTGGACCAGGCGCATCCGGAAGTTCGACAACGGTGGTGAATACTCAACCAAGTTTTACCCTAGTTCAACTCAGTCAATACAATGGTCAAAATGGGAATGCATCTTATATTGCGCTCAACGGGATTGTCTATGACGTGAGTGGCATGGTTGAATGGAAACTTGGACAACATTATAGCGGCGTTAGAGCGGGGACAGACATTACTTTAGCGTTTCCAAATTCACCGCATACCTTCACGATCTTAAATCGAGCACAGATGGTGGGTGTCTTAGAAGGAGATTCACCTAAAGTTACCCCGGATATGTTGAAGGGGACCGGTGAAGATGATGATGATTGATAAGACCAACCATCAATGATTTGAATGTAGATGTTGCTTAAGATTAATCTTAGTATCCTAACGAATGAGTTAATTGTTAAACGAACCGCTGAAAGGCGGTTTTTTTATAAGAAACTGGCACATTTTTTCATCACACTTTCTTTATCCTAAGGGTACTTAGTGTTAGGATGAACTCAACAAAAGAATTGGGGAAATAAATATGACCGTTAAACTTGTAATTGCAGACATTGATGGAACCTTGGTGGATTATGGAAAAGATATGTTGCCACTGACGCGCCAAGCACTCATTGATCTTCATCATAAAGGGGTCCTTCTAGGCATTGCCTCAGGTCGTCCAGTCGGAGATCAACTTAAAGCCAACGCAAAACGATGGGGACTTGATTTCCAATTTGATGTCATTATCGGTATGAATGGTGGTCAACTCTTAGATGTTCAAAAAGATAAATATGAAGAGTTCTATAAAATAAAGGGTGAAATTATTCATGAAATCATTGATATGATGCGCCCTTTAGATTTGAATCCATTTGTCTATAAATCGGGGTATATGTTAAGTGGAAGACTTGATGAAGATATGAAAGCTTCCTCTGTACGTAATCATGAGCCAGCTTATCCTGCGAAAGAAGAAGCAGAGTTGTGGGAAGAGGATAATGCGAAATTACTCTTTAGATTGCCAGCTGATCCAGAAGAAGTCAAACGCATCGTTGCCTTTGCGGCAGCTCATCCAAAACCTTACTACCAATCCTTTTTGTCCGGTCCTAAAATGCTCGAATTTCAAGATCCTCGAGTCAATAAAGGGGTCGCTTTAAAAGAATATTGTCAGGTTAATGGCATCGAACTATCCGAAGTTATTGCCATTGGGGATGCGACCAACGATAACGAAATGTTGGAAGTTTCAGGCTTAGGCGTTTGCTTAAAGAGTGGACGTGAAGATACATTAGCCATTGCGGATGTCATCACGGAATACGGCGTAGAAGAAGATGGTGCAGGTCACTATTTATATGAGTATGTTTTAAACGTTTTGTAAGTAGAAATAGTTATTAAAAGGTAAAAGGTTGTTTTGCTTTAGGTAATACAACCTTTTTTAAACTAAAGATACTAAGTTTTACTATGTGTATAGACTTTCATATACGAGTTTTCATCTTAAATTGAAGAAAGAAACACTAACCTATCACTCGCTTTTTAAGGCTTTTGATTGAATAGTAAGCGTTTACAAGCTAAAATTATGATGCCTGAGGAAACACACATGTTGAAGAAAATACTTAAAAGTATCTTAATTATGATGATAATATCCAGTTCATTTTGGATGGATAAAACAAACGTCTTAAGTGCCAATACCATTGAAATTACTTTGCACTATCAACGGAGTGACCAAACCTACACAGGTTGGAATGTTTGGGCATGGCCAGAAGCCAAAGATGGGGCTTCTTTTGCCTTTACAGATCAAGACAGTTATGGAAAAATTGCAAAAATATCGATGGATGCGAGTGCACTAAAGGTAGGCTTCATCATTCGCCTTAACGAGTGGGAAGAGAAGGATATTACAGTGGATCGTTTCATTGACTTAAAAGATGGTAAAGCAGAAATCTGGTTAAAATCAGATGATCCAATGATGTATACATCGCAGCCTTCTTCAAGTAGTAGCAGTACAACAACAATTAAACCTAGTGTTGGGAAGATGACTTTGAATTTACACTACAAACGTTATGACGCTGCCTATACGGGATGGAATATATGGTTGTGGCAAGAAGGAAAAGATGGAATGGCTTTAAACTTTGGCGCCCAAGATGCCTTTGGTAAAATATTTAGCACAAGCCTCCAAGTCGATCCTTGGACATTACAACTGGGCATGATCATGCGTTTAAATGAATGGCAAGCTAAAGATATTGATAAAGACCGATTTATAAATCTAACCCGTGCTAAGAATAATATCTTAGATGTTTGGGTTGTTCAAGGCGATGAAACGCTTTACTACGATCTTAAAGACATCGATTTATCCCCTAAGTTTCTAAGTGCCAGTTTAGACTCTATCGATATGGTGAGTGTTAAAACCACACAACCCATCGATATTAAAGATCCTAAAGTATTAGATAAACTTACGTTGAAGAATTCAAAGAATGAAGTCATTGAACTACGTCTTATCTTTCCTAAAGAAGGAGTTAATACATTAAATAGTTCAAACTTTACGCTCTTTACGCAATCTGATCTAGATTTGATGGAACGTTATACCTTGTCTTATCCGGGGTATGCGGATATCCAAGTTAACTTCAAATCCGTCTTTGCTTCAGAGGCGTTTGAATCGAAATTTACAACCCTAGAAACCTTAGGGATGACCTATACCCCCACTCAAACAAACTTTAAACTGTGGGCACCTACCGCCAGTGATGTTCGATTAAAACTCTACAAAGATGGGAATACCGACCAAGTCTATACCCTAAATGGGCAATCTGAATTTAAGCTACAAGTCTCTGCTCAAGGGGTGTGGTCCCTTGATTTAACCGCAGACTTAAAGAATGTCTATTATACCTATGTGGTCACTGTGAATGGAGATTCTCAAGAAGCAGTGGATCCATATGCGAAAGCTGTAGGTGTGAATGGCTTAAGAGGGATGGTTGTGGATTTGGACAGTACAGATCCAAGTGATTGGAATAAGGATACGTATGTAGAACTTAAGAACTCAACCGATGCGATTGTCTATGAATTACACATTCGTGATTTCTCAAGTGACCCAAATTCAGGCATTACCGCTGAATTTCAAGGCAAGTATTTAGCCTTTACACAAACAGGAACCCAAACACCTGATGGATACGTGAGTGGGATTGATTATCTGAAATCATTGGGAATTACCCATGTCCATCTTCTACCAAGTTTTGATTTTAGATCGATTGATGAAACACAACTCGAAAACAATAACTTTAACTGGGGCTATGATCCACAACACTTCAATGTCCCTGAAGGTTCTTATTCGTCTGATCCATATGATGGGAATAAACGTATCACTGAATTTAAACAAATGGTCCAAGCTTTGCATGAGGCAAATATTGGCGTGGTGATGGATGTGGTGTATAACCATACAGGCGCTTCCAATACCAGCGATTTCTCTAAAGTCGTGCCTGGATACTATTATCGCTATAACGAAAATGGTACCTTTTCAAATGGCTCAGGGACAGGGAATGAAACCGCCTCTGATCGCGCAATGGTACAGCGATACATCATAGATTCTGTGAAGTATTGGACGCAAGAATATCATATAGATGGATTTAGATTTGACCTCATGGCCCTGCATGACATTGAAACCATGAATGCCTTACAAGCAGAAGTGAAAGCCATTAACCCAAGTGCTTTACTCTATGGGGAAGGTTGGACAGGGGGCAGTAGTCCACTCCCAGATAACCAAAAAGCATTAAAAGTAAATGTCGCTCAACTAGAAAATATTGCCGTCTTCTCAGATGATTTAAGAGATGCCTTAAAAGGCCATGTCTTTAGTCCTCTTGATCCTGGATATGTGAATGGAGCACAAGGTTTAGAGTCGTCTGTGAAGTTTGGAATTGTGGCGTCTATTCAACACCCCGGCGTTAAAATGAGTGAAGTTAAGTATACGAAGATACCTTATGCGACTTCTCCAACGCAAATCATGAGTTATGTGGAGGCCCATGATAATTTAACCTTGTGGGATAGATTACTCCTTACCAATCCCAATGACAGTGATGAAGTCAGAATTGCCATGCATCGTTTAGCCAATGCGATTGTGTTAACCTCACAAGGGACCAGCTTCATTCATGCGGGCGCTGAATTCTTACGCACCAAAGAGGGGAATGATAATTCCTATAATGCGACCGATGACATTAATCAACTCGATTGGTTACGAAGAGGGACCTATGATAATAATGTTCAATATTTCCAAGGACTCATTGAACTAAGAAAAGAACACTCTGCCTTTAGAATGACCACAGCGGATGAGAATAGAACACATCTTGCCTTTATTGAAACAGACCAAAGCAATGTGATTGGGTATCAACTCAAGGACAATGCCAATAAAGATGCATGGGAAAACATTGTCGTTCTCATGAACTCAAACCCTGAAGAAGTTACCATCCAACTTGAAGATCGTAATTGGGTGGTGGTGGTGAATCAAGACCAAGCTGGGGTAGAAAAGTTAAGTACCATTCAAGGCTCAAGCGTTGTGATTCCTGCCTATACCTTGATGGTCTTAGTTGATGCATCCTCATATGGGGTATTCCCACTCTGGGGATGGTTCTTAGTTGGAGCCGTTGTTTTAGTCAGTACTTGGTTTGTCTATAAAAAGATTCAACTCAAACGCGCATAATCTTGAATTTTGACGAACAATTGGTTTCTGTTTCTTTCGCTTGAAAGTGTCGTCAATTATGCAAAAATGGCTCAACAAGCAATGGAAACAAAATCCAGCACAGTGGAAATCAGAATAATTCAAATAAAAAAGTTTATCTAAGTCTTACATCATCAAGGATCTTAAGGAAACTATTCAAGCACTTGTTTTAGTTATGTTCATTGAGTAAAGATCTCTAAAGGGGTTCTCTTTATCATCACAAGAGTCGATCATGATCGCTCTATCATGTCTTTGTGTATTTCAATCTGATCTAAGTGATATTAATCTCATCCATTTTAAGGGAGTCTTTGAGTGACCCAACTTCAATAATTAAGATTTGGAAAGCATCCATGAGAATGGTATGATTTAGGAGGTAATTTACACCCATGATATACAAGCTCAGGTAGCTAAAGGATGATCGATGATTAATTCATTATGGATGTTGATAAATAAGAAAAAATCAGACCATGCCCATTCCTTCACAAAAGCACTACAAACGCTTATTTTAATCGCAGGTGTAGGTCTTTTGTCCGCCTGTGCAAGAGCTGAGAATGTTGGTATCATCATTGCGGGTTCAACCTCTGTTCAGCCCTTTGCTGAAGCATTATCTGAGGAATTTATGAAACTATATCCTGACATTATCATCGATGTTCAAGGCGGAGGATCCTCTGCAGGAATCAAATCTGCGCAAACCAATACCGCAGACATTGGAATGTCATCTCGAAGTTTAAAAGAGGATGAAATGGATTTGTGGTCATTTGAAATGGCTCGAGATGGATTGGTGGTTATCCTACATCCTAGCAATCCAATTCATAATTTAACCTTACAACAAGTTCGCGACATTTATTCAGGGGTCATCAACAATTGGAAACAATTGGGGGGTGTCGATAAAGAAATTCATGTCATTACCCGTGAAGAAGGTTCAGGAACGCGTTCAGCCTTTGAAAGTTTGGTGATGGGAGATTCAGAAATCAATCCACGCTCGATCGTTCAAGATTCCAATGGGACTGTCATTCAACTCACCAAAGATGATGCGTATGCGATTGGATATATTTCTTTAGGCTTAGTGAATGAGTTTATTAAAGCTGTTGAACTCGATGGGGTTAAAGCATCGCATGACAATGTTCTCAATGGTACCTATAATCTCTCTCGTCCATTTCTATTTGTAAGTAGTCAAGAACCCACAGGAGATGTTAAGAAATTTATTGACTTTGTCAATTCAGATGAAGGAAAAGCAATCCTTAATCGTGAAGGATTAGTAACCTTTAAAAATGAGGATGCAGAATGAAAATAAATCAAAATCGCCTACTTTCCTCTGTTTTCTTTCTGATTGCACTTTCAACCTTATCAGCCCTTGGGGTTATAACCCTCTTTATTCTTGTTGAAGGTATCCCTATTATTACGGAAGTAGGCCTTCAAAATTTCCTGTTCGGGATGAAATGGGCGCCCAGTCAAGGATTATATGGCATTTTCCCGATGATCGTAGGAACCTTAGTGGTTACGTTAGGGGCTGCATTAATCGGCGTGCCTGTCGCTTTGAGTGTTAGTATTTTTTTAACTGAATTCGCCCCTAAATGGATGCGAAACATCCTGCGTCCTGCCATCCAATTACTGGCTGGAATTCCTTCTGTTGTCTATGGATTCTGGGGTTTAACCTTCATCGTGCCTTTAATTCGGCAATACTTAGGAGGACCTGGACTTAGTATATTAGCGGGTTCTTTGATTTTGGCGATTATGATTTTGCCAACCATCATCAGTATTTCAGAGGTATCTCTTTTAGCTTTACCTAAACTATATAAACATGGGTCCTTGGCTTTAGGGGCAACCCATTGGCAAACCATTTATGGGGTATTGATCCCAGCCGCCAAATCAGGGATTATGGCTGCCATTATTTTGGGTATTGGACGTGCTATTGGAGAAACCATGGCCGTTATCATGGTTTTAGGCAATGCGGTGGCTTTGCCTCGATCGATCTTAGACCCAGCACGTACCTTGACCACCAACATTGGGATTGAAATGGGGTATGCATCAGGCGCACATCAACAAGCGCTCTTTGCGACGGGGATTGTCTTATTTGTGATGATTATGATCTTAAACTCAATTGCACAAGTGATTGTTAGAAAGCGGTAATCGAGATGAAAATGCGCCCAAAACATGTAGAACTTGTTGCAAAAACGGTTATTTGGACTTTGTCCACACTTGTGGTTTTACTCTTACTGTTTATCATGTCTTTTATTCTGTATAAAGGATTACCCTCGATCACATGGGAATTCTTATCTGAAAATCCGAGTAATATGGGTCGAGATGGGGGAATCCTCTCCACCATCGTAAGTACTTTAATGGTGACAGCGGTGGCCCTGTTGGTGGCGACCCCCTTTGGTGTTGGGACGGCCTTTTATCTCACAGAGTTTACCCGCGAAAGTAAGATTACGAAAATTATTCGATTCAGTGCAGAATCGTTGGCTGCAATACCATCCATTGTGTATGGACTCTTTGGGTTTATCTTCTTTGTCATCTATCTTCAGTTAGGATGGTCGGTTTTGTCAGGTGGATTAACCATGGCTGTTATGATCTTGCCCACCATTATTCGAACCTCTGAAGAAGCGATTCGATCAGTGCCTGTTCAGTATCGTGAAGTAAGTTACTCCTTAGGTGGAACCAAATGGCAAACGATTGTAGGAACCATTATCCCTTCAGCGATCCCAGGCATTGCCACAGGGATTGTGTTAAGTATTGGACGATGTGTCGCAGAAACAGCTGCGGTTATCTTAACGGCTGGATCCTCATTGCGGATGCCAACTTCAATCTTCTCTCCTGCGAGAACCATGGCAGTACACTTCTATATTCTGGCGCGTGAAGGATTATCAACTGATCGTGCGTATGGGACAGCTTCTTTATTAATCTTAATCATTCTATTTATCAACATTGGAGCCAATATGATTGTGAATAAGTTTGTCGCAAACAATGCGAAATAAAGGCAAAGTATGACTCGAAAATCAAAGATATCTATTCGTAATTTAAATTTCTATTACCATGATAAACACGTCATTAAAGATTTTAATATGGAAATATTAGAAAATGAAATCTATGCTTTATTTGGACCAGCAAACAGTGGAACCACAACCCTTTTTAGAGCTATATCGAGACTCAGTGATTTAGATTATGGGGTTAAAATCACAGGTGAGATTATCATGGATGGCAAAAATATCTTATCACCCGATATCCAAGTGAATGATTTAAGAAGAAGAATCGGGATGGTACTTGAAGAACCTGTAGCGTTACCGATGTCCATCTTTGATAATATTGCGTATGGTCCACGTTTGAGTGGAATCAAAGATAAAGCCATCTTAGCTGAAAAAGTTGAAAGTGCTTTAAAGTTAACAGCTCTATGGGAAGAAGTTAAAGATAGACTGAATACATCTGCGATGAGTTTATCTGGGGGTCAGCAACAACGTTTGTGTATTGCACGTATTTTAGCCTTAGAACCTGAAGTCATCTTGTTGGATCGACCCTGTGCTGCCCTAGATCCCATCTCAACCCTAAGTATTGAGATTTCACTTCAAGAACTTAAAAAGGATTATACCATCGTCATCATTCCGCATAGCATCCAACAAGCAGCTCGAATTTCTGATCGTGCTGGATTCATGTTGATGGGGGATATGATTGAACAAGGCTTAACCAAGAAAATATTCACAACCCCAGAAGACCAAAGAACCAACGACTACATTACAGGTAGATTTGGTTAATGAATAAAAAAGGATTTTAAATTGAATTTAGAATCCTTTTATTTTGGTTTAAATTTAGAGGAATAGATCTTAGAAATGAGTAATTTTCAGATCTCTAAAGTAAGCCTCTGATCCAACTTCAGTCCAAAGTCCAATACTGCCTTGTGTAGTTGAGCCATGTTTTAAGTCATTCACCATCAACACAGGATACTTGGAATGATTGAGGTATAGTTGAGCTGTTTCACCCTTAACAACAAGTTTGTAGTCAATCCATTCATTAAGACCCATATCGGCATAAGATTCATACATTTCTGGACTCTCAGCTCTAAACCGATCAAATTTATAATCGGGATAAGAGAAATATTGGGTTGAACGGTTACGTCTGAGTTGAACTGGGGCACGCCCATTGGTGGGACGAATATAAACACTTTCAAAGGCGGAGTTATCCGCATTGATTCTAAAGGCAATGCCTAAGAAACCACGGGCAAAGTCTGGGGCATCTGGAAGTAGGCGACTCAAGAGTTTCACTTCAATGATGCCATCTTTAAAGTCAGTATCGATTAGTCGTGCAAATGTATTCTCATCCACAGGAATAATTTTAGGATCCTTAATAACCTTTAAAGCATCCACGCCATCCATATTGATGACTTGAGCAAATACATTGTTTTCAATGAAAGTTTTTCCTTCAAACTTTAGGGTTGCCATCTACGTTCTCCTCATATCACATAAAGTTTAGCATGAGTTTTAAGCAAATCAAGAAGGTACAAAAAAGTAACTAATGGGTGAATATGCGTAATCATTGTATTTATCGTAATCAAAGGACTATGATACGACTATATGAACTATCCAAAAAACCCAAGAGTAGATGTCCTTCTCAATCAACCCAGTCGTTGGGAAAAAGAATACCATGAATTACGATCCTATGCGCTTGCCTGTGAACTGAGTGAAACAGTTAAGTGGGGCTGGCCCTGTTATTGTGATGAAGATAAAAACATCGTTTTAATCCATGGGTTTAAAGACTATTGTGCTGTACTCTTCTTTAAAGGGTCAATGATTCAAGATGATCAAAATCTCCTTATTCAACAAACCCCCAATGTTCAAATTGGACGACAACTTCGCTTCACCAGTTTAGACCAAATCAAATCGATGGAAACCACCATTAAAACCTATCTTCATAAAGCCATTGAAGTCGAAAGATCTGGGCGTGAAGTTGATTATAAAAAACATGAAGCCTATCAAAGCCCTGACGAATTACTTGAAAAATTCAATGAAATGCCCAGTTTAAAAAACGCATTTGAAGCTTTAACGCTTGGTCGACAACACGCGTATCTTCTATATTTCTCGAAGGCTAAACAACCCACAACACGACGCTTAAGAATTGAAAAATCAATTGACTTAATTATGGATGGAAAAGGATTGAATGATTAATCAGTCAATCCTTTTTTTATTAGCATCCAAAACTCAAGGGAAATTGACATTAATCAAGAATCTTCAAGTCAAGAAGTGCTATAGTTTATCTATAGAAGCATAAGGTTGATGTTTACGGGGTTACGCTTCCTTCGACTAGGAGGACGTATGAGAAAGAAAGAGTCTAATGAGGATGTTTCATCCATCGTAGAACCTTTTGATTTTACACGCATCAAAACCATTGAATTATTATTGGAGTCATGTCTTGAAAGTCCAAAAGATATGATTATTTTAGCGATTGATCAAAACTATCGCTATTTATACTTCAATAAACTCCATGCGCAAGTGATGAAGTTTACCTATAATGCGGACGTAAAAGTAGGGATGGTTATTTTTGATGCGATTTCTTCCCCAGTCGATCGAGAAAATTCAAAGAAGAACTATGAACAAGCGCTCAAAGGGATCTCTCATTCCACCATACAAGCCTATGGAGATACAGATATTCGTATCTATGAGTCCTTCTATAATCCAATTATTGATCAACAAAATCAGATCATCGGTACCACCGCATTTGCACGAGATATCACAGATAGAATCCATGCAGAAGAAGCTTTAAGAAATAAACAAATTTTAATTGACTCGATCCTTAATCAAACCACCGATGTTGTGTATGTTAAAGATAAACTAGGTAAGTATATTTTAGTGAATCGAAGTGCTACAGAATATGTCGGAAAGCATATGAATGAGATTATTGGCAAAACAGATTATGATATTTTTTCAAAAATCGAAGCAGATGCGATGATTGAAAAAGATACCATCATCTTAAGAAACCCAAGTGTTCGAACATTTGAAGAGCATGTTACTAATTATAAAAATATAGAACATGTCTATTTGAGTACCAAAGGACCACTTTATGACCAAGCGGATAAACTTATTGGGATCTTTGGCATATCTCGAAATATCACAGAACGCATAACCTTTGAACAAAAACTCTTAGAGAGTGAAGCTCGATTCAAATTACTTATTGATTCATCCCCAGATGCGATGTATATCCAAATGGATAATAAGTTTAAATTTGCCAATAAGGCAACCTTAGAACTATTTGGTGTCGAAGATGAATCAGAACTGATTGGCCAAAATGTTCTTGAGTGGATTCACCCTAATTACCATGAAGAGGTAAAACATAGAATTTTTGAACTCAACATTAAACATCAGGGAGTACCAAGAATAGAAGAAATATTTATACGTAAAGATAAAAGTTTAGTTCATGTTGAGGTGAATGCTGTACCAATTTTCTATAATGGGGAAAATGGATCTATAGCCTTTGCAAGAAATATTGAAGAAAGAATAAAACATGAACAAGAACAAAAAATATGGGAAGCTCAACTTCGTCAACAACAAAAGTTAGAAGCGATTGGTTTATTGGCTGGAGGCGTAGCGCATGAGATCAACAACCCAATCAATATCATGATGAATTATGCCCAACTTATCTTAGATGAAGATCAGGATAATTCTAATGTTACTGAATATGCACACAGCATCATTCAAGACTGTCTAAGAATCTCAGACATCGTTAAAAATTTACTACAGTTCTCTCGTTTAGAAAAAGTAAGCTTTAGTCTTGAAAGCATGGAAGAGATTACCAATAATACGTTGTTGTTGATTAACTCTGTCATAAAGAAAGACCATATTGAAATTGAAGTGAAGTTGGAAGAGGATCTACCTAAAGTTTTGTGCCACAGTCAACAGATTCAACAAGTCCTCATCAATTTATTGACCAACGCAAGAGACGCCCTCAACGAGAAGTTCTCATCCACGATGGGTAATAAGAGGATCCTGATACAAGCAACTCGCATTAAACATAATAATCAAAAATACATTCAACTTCGCGTAGAGGATAACGGCATAGGGATAAGCGATAAGAACCTGCAACATTTATTTGAACCTTTCTTTTCAACCAAAGAAAAAGATCAAGGTACAGGGTTAGGCTTATCCATTAGTTTTGGGATTATTAAGAATCATAAAGGGACGATTCGATGTGAAACAAAGGAACATGAGTTTACACGTTTCATCATTGAATTACCTTTGGACCAATAGAAAGATAGGAGGACTTTATGAAAATACTCATCGTAGATGATGAAATAGGTATGCAAAAAACATTAAGTTTGTTTTTACAACATGAAGGTTATGAAGTCCTCAGTGTTTCGACAGCTCAAGATGCTTTGCAGGCCCTAAGAACGCATGAATATGATTTAGTTGTGACCGATATCATTATGCCCAACATGTCAGGGATAGATTTGCTTGAGTGGATACGCAAAGAAGCACTGAATACACAAATCATCATCATGACGGGCGAACCTACTGTAGGTACAGCCATACAAGCGGTTCAAAATGGCGCCATTGATTACCTCACAAAACCAATTCTAAAAGATGTCTTTTTGAAATCGATTAGAAATTCACAAAGGATTCGACAATTGACTGTAGATCGAAATCTCTTAGAAGTAGAAAATCAAACGTATCAAAAAGGACTTGAGGAGATTGTTGAAAAACAAACCAGCGCACTTAGAAGATCGACAAAAAGCATCATTCAACTTCTATCTCAAGTCGTTGAATTTAGAGATCCTTATACCGCAGGACATCAACGTCGTGTTGGTAACTTAGCCGCAGAAATAGCCCGTAAAATGCAGTTAGAGGACGAAAAAGTTGAAACCATCCGTGTCATTGGTTATATCCATGATATTGGGAAAATTGTGATCCCAGCCGAAATTTTATGTAAGCCTGGCGAACTGAGTCAAATTGAACGCAGCTTACTTAAAACACACTCACAATCTGGCTATGAAATGATCCAGAAAACAGATTTACCCGAAGTCATCGCAACCACCATTTATGAACACCATGAACGGATGGATGGTAGTGGCTATCCAAGAGGAATAAAAGGTGCCCGTATTTGTATTGAAGCTAAAATTATGATGGTGGCAGACGTGGTAGAAGCCATGCAATCTCATCGTCCTTATCGTCCTTCTTTAGGCCAAAGAGCAGCATTAAAAGAGATTGAAAAAAATGAAAACAATAAATTTGATCCCTTGGTTGTTAGAGTATGTCTAGATTTATTTAGAAAGGATGGATATAAAATTGATGATAGTCCACATGACTTTAAGATACCTTTAAGCATTCATACATAAGGATATGTAAAATGTATGACTAAAAAGCACAATAATGTAAAGAAATATGGCCAAATAGTGCTATTATTGTATAGAAATTAGAAGCTTTAACAACTGATACTAAAAAAAGGAACCATTTAGTTTGAACTAAAATTGGATAGAAATGACAGACTTTAACACCCCACAAACCCTGCTTGATCTCCAAACAAAAATTTCAGAACTTGAACACAAACTTCAAGCTTTTGAATCAAATAAAGAGATAAGCAGTAATTACCTGCGCATCATAAAAAGTATGAATGTGGGTGTTTGGGAATGGGATGTTCAAACAAATAAAACTGTTTTTAATGAACGGTGGGCGGAAATCATTGGATATACGTTAGAAGAGTTACAACCGACCACTCTTGAAACATGGATAAACCTTGCTAATAAAGAGGATTTAGCCGCTTCTGATGCAAAAATACAAGCGTGTTTTAATCATGAAAGTCAATATTATGATGCCGAAATCCGCATGCGCCATAAGAATGGACACTGGATATGGGTACATGACCGAGGTCAAGTAGCTATTTGGAGTGATGAGGGTAAACCTCTGAAGATGATTGGCACACATACAGATATCTCGCAAAGTAAATATCTCACGCAGATGTCGTTGAATGATCGCTATGCTGAGTTAGTTGAAAATGCGCCCTTTCCCATCATCATTACTCGTATCAATGATGGAACCTTGCAATATAGCAATCAGCGCGCTAAGGTAAAATTTGATGTTGATGATTTATCTACATTAGGAGTATTAACATCGAAATTTTATGTGAATCCAGATGATCGAAAGAGATTCTTGGATTTATTAAGTAAGAATCATAGTGTGTATGATTTTGAAGTTGAGTTGGTTAATTCTAAAGGAAGTCATTATTGGGCACTCATGTCAGCTTCATTTACTGAGTTCAATTCAGAGCCTTCCTTATTAGTTACAATCAATGATATTAGTAAACGTAAAAAAATGGAAGAAGCTTTGTTGATTGAAAAGAAGAATTATGAGTTGTTGGCTACCAGCATTAGTGATGTTATTTGGGTCTATAATATTGACCAAAATCGTTTTAACTTTATGAGTCCATCGGTTGAAAACTTGACAGGGTATACAGCGGAAGAAGCTATACAATTTACTTTAGCTGGGTCCGTTCATAAGTCGGATCATTCTAGAGTTTTATCTGTCATCGAAGAAAAGGTTAAAACATTCATCAATGATCATTTAGAGGAATCTGATTTTATCGTAGAAGTTCAACAACCATGTAAAGATAAATCTAACATCTGGGTAGAAGTAACTGGGCGTATTCTAAGAAATGATGCTGGCCAAATTATACTCATCGGCTCAAGTCGTAATGTGGATGAGCGCAAACTCAATCAAATACGCTTGGAGTATGTTAATAACCACGATCTACAAACAGGGTTATTGAATAAATTTGCTTTTAAAAATTTCGAACAAGAATTTCTTCTTAAACCCTATTCAATCATTTATGTTGATGTAGATAATTTCGGACAAGTTAATGATGTGATGGGTCATCAAGTTGGGGATGAAATCATTTCTGAAATCGCTCTAAAACTTGAACGATTTTTACCTAAGACTTCAAAGATATTTCACTATGATGGCGATGAATTTGTGGTCGTCATTGATGATTCTAGACTCTATTCTGTTCAAAAACTATGCAAAAATTTATCTAAAACAATTACGAAGCAAATTAAGATTGCGGATCGTCATTTCGTGTTGACGTCTAGTATCGGATTTTGTATTGCTCAAGAAGGGGATTCGATTGAATCCACATTTAAGAAAGCAGGCTCAGCTTTATATATCGCAAAACGTACAAAAAATACCATTATTCAATATGAAACTGAAATGGACCATGTCCGTGAACGTGAATTAAAACTTGAGAAAGAATTGTATAGTGCCCTACAGAGAAATCAAATAAGCTTGAACTATCAGCCCATTTTTGACCTAAGAAAAGGCCAAATTAATCATGTGGAAGCACTCATGCGTTGGCTTCATCCGGAATATGGCCAAATTTCTCCCTATGAATTCATTCCGATTGCTGAGCGTTCAAAAATGATTTTGCCTTTGACCTTCTGGGCGGTGGATGAAGCATGTCAAGCCATTGGCAGATGGAAAGAAGCTGGAAACCCAAATATTGTCGTGAGTGTGAATTTATCCTTTGCGGTTATATCGACAGCCAGTGAAGAATTCTTATCCCGTTTAAAACAAAGTTTGACGGATCATAAGATTAACCCAACTTTACTTAAAATTGAAGTGACTGAATCTGTCTTTGCTCAAGATACGGATGAGATTATTCATGTCTTTAGACAACTCAAGAATCTGGGCATTCAAATTGCGTTGGATGATTTTGGAACAGGATACTCTTCTTTTGGTTATCTGAAATCATTACCCTTAGATATCGTTAAGATTGATCGTTCTTTGGTGAGCAGCATTGATATCAATATCAAAGAAAAGATGATTGTAGAATCTATGATCACAATTCTACATGGCTTAGGATTAAATGTGGTGGTAGAAGGAATCGAAACGTTAGCTCAATACCATCATGTAGCGGCATTAAACCCTGACTTTATTCAGGGCTATCTCATCAGTAAACCACTCACAGAGATAGATTTATTGGCGTATCTTAAAATGGAGAAGAAAGAGGATTATTTAAGTATCGCTTTTGATCCAATCCCACAAAATAGCAGTGTTAAGTCTGAGGGTTTCAAACTGATTCAACCCAATATGGTTAATTCAACCAATGAACTTGAATTTGTTCAATCTAAGTTAAAAGAAAACATCCTCCTTCAAGCTTTATTATCAGAAATATCTTCGATTTTAACCTCCGTTGATGTGGATGATTTTGATCGTCAACTTTATCATGCACTTCGTCGTTGTGCCTTGCAGGTTCGTGCAGATCGTGCTTATGTTTTTACCTATGATTGGCAAGCCAATACCTGTACAAATACCCATGAATGGTGCGATAAAGATATCACGCCACAAATTAGTGAACTTCAAGATGTGCCCCTAGAAGCGATTCCTGATTGGGTTAAATCGCATGAGAAGGGTCAGTCCATCCATATTCCAGACATTCATGATTTAGATCCAAATAGTAATCTATATGAAATACTTGAACCTCAAGGTATTTTAAGTTTAATGACAGTACCAATGATGGCTGGGGAAGTGTGCTTTGGATTTATTGGTTTTGATTCCGTTAAAGCCCATCATGAATATAGTGAGTTTGAACAACACATTCTTACTGAAGTATCGAATATTATTTTAGTTGCGATGAAGCGTAAATCGATTGAAAATGTACTAGAACTTGAAAGAGACTTTTTTGAATCTATGGTAACTTCTTTACACGACGGTGTAATCATGTTGGATTTAAATGCCAATATAACGTATATGAATCATAAGGCTGAACAAATGTTTGACCTAAAGAATGCAAATATTGTGAACACAAATATTCAAAATATTTTCTTCCCAATCCATGCAAAAACAAACCTACCCATTGCATTCAACTGGGATCCTGAATTCATTAAAAAGGAAGTTCAACTTTTCCCAAATAATACCCTCATTAAAGGTCTAAAACATTCAAGTTATGTGACGGGTCAGATTAGTAACCTCAGCTCTCAGTTTGGGAAACAACAAGGCATCATGGTCATTTTACATGACGTCACCAAAGAAGTTGAGTATCAAGTCCAAATTGATGCCATTCTAAATGTGAATTTAGAAATGTTTGCGGTGGCTACGATGGAAGGAACAATTTCTCAGGTTAATCAGAGATTTATGGATGTTACCGGCTATGCACAAGAAGAACTTGTGGGTAGAAATTTCTTTGAATTTATACATGTCGAAGACAATGTTCTTTCACAAAAAGCATTAGATACATTAGGTCAAAATAAGAGTATTCATGGAATTGTAGTCCGTTACTATCATCGCAATGGAACGATACGATATCTTGAAATGAATGCACAATTGGGCATCGGTTCTCAAATATTCGCATCCGCATCTGACATCACCGAGAAGAAGATAAGAGAATTGGAGCATGAGTATCTGAGCTATCACGATGTCATGACTGATTTATATAATCGGGCTTTTATCGAGAACAAATTAAAAGTACTGAGTCATATGCGGGATGAACATCCTCTATCCATTTTAATGGTGGATCTCGACAACCTCAAAGAAGTAAATGATGCCTTAGGTCATCATGAAGGAGATTCCATCATTCAATCTTTATCTGATCACCTCAAAAACCAATGTCGTCCAGAGGATTTAGTGGGCCGTTGGGGTGGAGATGAATTTATTGTGGTTCTCCCTAAAACAGATATTAATGCAGCGCATCAAGTGGCTAAGCGGATTATGGCTTCAGGAGAAAATTTACACTTTAAGTATTCCGTAGGCGTAGCCACTAAACTAGATCAAACCATGACTTTCCCAGAAGTAATTCGTTTAGCTGATCAACGCATGTACGAAATGAAGAAACAACAGAAGACTAATTTGACGAATACCGATGATAAAAAGTAAAAGTCAGTTCCTATTTAACGCAATTGCCTCGATTTATAATCTTTTCTATGCGTATCAAAAAAAGCAGTTTCTCGCTATTGTCCAAAATCCAGACGTATCACATGTTCTTAAAGCCAAGATAAGTATTTTAGATGTCGGTTCTGGAACAGGGGCACTTGCCTCTGTTTTTCATGATTTAGGGTACCAAGTAACAGGTGTGGATTTCGCCTCCAACATGGTCAAGAAAGCCCAAGCCAATCCCAAACATAAGCATATCTCATTTATGCAAGGAAATATTTTGGATGGTTTACCTTTTGAAGATAACAGTTTTGATTTGGTCATCGCATCTTTTGTTGCCCATGGGATGAAACAAAAAGAGCGTTTGAGAATGTACGCTGAAATGAAACGGGTATCAAAGGGAACCGTCATCCTTCATGATTATAATTCAAAAAGAAAGGGTCTAATCTCTCTTGTAGAAGGATTAGAACAAGGGGATTACTTTAATTTTATTCGTCAAAGTCCACAAGAATTGGAAGCGGTATTCACACAGGTTAAACAAATCCCTGTTGGAGAATATGCATCTTGGTATGTTTGTTCTGTAAAGTCATAAAGCTTTCAATCGTTCAACAAAGCCTAGAATAAATAACATCAAATTAAAGTTAAAATAATTTATTCATTTAGAGCTATCTTTTTTGACGTACTTCATCCACGACCTTGATAAAAGCTCCACAAATGGCCCCTAAGAAGGAAAGAGATATTCCTAAAAGTAGATAATTATTTTGGAGTTCAATCCAACCCCAAAGAGAAAATAAACCTAAGATGACAAGAAAGTGAATAAAGGCACTGTGTTTTAAAATGGATCGCATAGAAGAACTCCTTATTGAAATTATTATAGACCCCTTTGGTGCATATGATTAGGAATAAGTTGAAGTGGCGCACTATAATTATAAACAAGGATCACTTATGAACATACAATTAGAAATCGGTTTAGGTTTACTCCTCTATTTCACACTTTGGTATCTTTTCACGACGTTAATTAAAAATGCAGGTTTAATCGATATTGGATGGGGACTGGGCTTTGTCTTACTCTCCACGTATGTCCAATTAAGAATGCAGATGAATTGGGGTTGGTTATTGTGGGGTATGGTGAGTTTATGGGGGATTCGTTTAGCCCTACACATCGGACGACGTAACCTAGGTAAAGCCGAAGATTATCGCTATGCTCAATTTAGAAAAGACTGGGGTAAGACTTTCTGGCTGAGAGCCTATGTCCAACTCTTCTTATTTCAAGGGCTCTTGATGGGTATCATTGCCCAAAGTTATCTTGAAGGACAAAGTCATGCTGTTCCCATGTATCCTCTTTTAATGGGGATTGGAAGTCTTTTATTTATCCTAGGTTTTTGGATGGAAGCAGAAGCAGACGCTTCTCTTAAAAGACATATTCAAGATCCTCAAAACAAGGGTCATTTAATCCAAACAGGACTCTGGGCCATCAGTCGACACCCAAATTATCTTGGAGAGAGTATACTTTGGTTAGGAATCGCGTTGACCTCTATTGGTTTGGGTGGGCCGATTTGGAGTCTACTTGGGTTCATCACCATCAGTCTTATTATTCGATATGTTTCAGGCGTTCCTCTATTAGAGAAACGCTTAATGAAATACCCTGAGTATTCTGAGTATATTCGTAAAGTACCCATATTTATCCCGTTTATACAGCCAAAAGGAGGCAGTTAGTATGAAGTTTCTTATTCAATACAGTATTACGTTTTTAGTATTCTTTGGAATTGATTTGGTCTGGTTAGGGGTTATTGCTAAAGATTTATACGCCAATGCCTTAAGCCACCTCATGGCACCTACGGTCAATTGGCTGGCTGCGATTATCTTTTATCTAATCTTTGTGGTTGGCGTTCTGGTCTTTGTTATTTTGCCAGCGCTTGAACATAAAGATTTAGGTCGCTTAATCTGGACAGCTGCACTATTTGGTTTAATCTCTTACTCAACCTATGACTTAACCAACTTAGCGACCCTTAGAGATTGGCCAATCCACATCACCCTCATTGATCTTGCCTGGGGAAGCACCTTATCTGTTTTAGTTTCTGTCATCAGTTATTTTATTCTAAACCGTTTAAGTTAAAGGAGACACATGTCAAAACTATATACCCTAGAAGTTAAGAAGACGAATCAGAGTTTAATCCCATTGAGTACCTACCAAGGAAAGGTTCTGTTGATCGTCAATACAGCCTCTGGCTGTGGATTTACACCTCAATATGAGGGCTTAGAAACCCTTTATAAAACCTACAAAGATAAAGGCTTGGAAATCCTAGACTTTCCTTGTAATCAATTTGGCAATCAAGCCCCTGGTACAGATGCCGATCTTGCGCAATTCTGTGCATTGAAATACAACACCAGTTTTGAGACCTTTGCGAAAATTGAGGTGAATGGAAAGAATGCGAATCCTTTATTCGCCTACCTCAAAGATCATGCCCCTAAAGAAGGTTTATTGGGTGTGGTGATGCCTAAGCTTATTAAATGGAACTTCACTAAATTCTTAATCGATCGTGAAGGGAATGTGTTCCATCGTTATGAACCGACCACCACGCCTCAAGACATTGCCCAAGACATCGAAAAACTTCTCTAATAAAAAAAGCACACAATCATCAAGACTGTGTGCTTTTATTTTGTTTAAGCTAATTCGGTTTATGGCTGCATGGCTCCAAAGAGGACCAACCAAGCCAAGAGGGATTTAGCTGCTAAACTTAAGATGATGTAAGTGCGTTCTCCATAGAGATAGTCTTTCCATTTTCCAATCTTTTTGTATTGCAGAATCATATTGATGGGGAAAGTATTGAAGGCAACGAAGTAGGTTCCAACAATGGCCCAAACAAACCAAGGCACTTGATCAAAATTACCATTACCAAACATATACAAGAGAATGGCTACCCAAGGGGCAATACCAGCCAGTGATCCCCAAATGAAGGGTCCCCAATTGACTTTCTTTTTATCAGAGCCCGCATTGATGAGTTCCATATCTAAACCAAATAAATTCATCGAAGCATTGACCACGAAAATCAGAATCAAGGAAGCGATGTCATAGATGCCAAATAAGGTAGAAATCAAAACAATCATGATTGAAGAACTAAAGGCATATTCAAACCAACGGAATTTGTTGATGCCTTGTTTTAGATCTTCTGTATAACGTTTTGCATTTAAGACAATGAGTCCATGTGCGATGGCAGATATGAGTAAGAAGGAGGCCACTAAAATACCAAACGGTAATGTAAATAACTCTTTTGCTGCAGGTTCAAGTGAACGTGTTTCAGGATTAAAATACAGATAGAATTGAACAATTTGAGGCTGAAATTCTGAAATCTTTTGAATCACATTGGTCGCAAGAAACAACATCGCAACCCCTTGAATCAGATGAAATAAACCCATAATAAGATTAAAACGTTTTAATTTTTGTAAAGACTGCTCCATAACGATTCTCCTTAACTTGAATAAGTTATGTTTACCTTAGCACCTTTAAACCTTTGTTGAAAGCGATATGACTAGGCAGGGTAGAAGCTTTTATTTTTAGGCATTCTTGCCCCATTTCCGTCAAAAGACTGTTAGGATTAAGATATGAGTCATGAAAGTATTCAAAAACCGTTTGTTCTCATCAAGGCGGCCATCAGTTTAGATGGCAAGATTGCCACCAAAACAGGTGAAAGTCAGTGGATTTCAAATGAGAAATCAAGGGCTTATGTTCATCAGCTAAGATCTGAATATGACAGTATCTTGGTAGGGGCTACTACGGTAATCCTAGATGATCCTAAATTAACCATTAGAATCAAAGGTCAAGCTGAGCGCTCATCCATCCGTTTGATTCTGGATAGTCAAGGTCGTACACCGTTGAGTTCAACGGTATATAACGATGCCTTTAAGGATAAAACCATCCTGGTGGTGACCCAAGCTATTTCCCAGGAAAAGGAAGATGCTTTTAGACAACACGGAATCCGAATTCTAAAAGTTAAAAGTAAAAATGGACGCATTGATTTTAAAGATTTGTGTGATCAATGTGCCCGCATCCATATAAAATCAATCTTTATCGAAGGTGGTGGTGAAATTATTGCCTCTGCACTTCAAGCGGGGATTGTTGATCGGGTTACTGTGGCTATTGCGCCTCTACTTATCGGTGGTGGTGGTGCTAAAGGTTTTATGGCTGGGGAAGGGATAGAATCTCTGAAAGATGCGATCCACTTAACACAACCCACCCTTCAATGGATGGATGAAGATTTAATTTTGACCTACGATGTCATTCAAAAGGAGTCGATATGAAAACAAACAGTCTACAAGAAATCTTAGTTGAGATTAAAAAAGGACAACCCATTATTGTCTTAGATGATTTAGTTCAAGGCAAAGCGCACCTGGTGGTTGCCGCAGATCAAGTAAATACAAACAACTTAGCCCTCTTATTAAAATATGGGCACACAACCTTACATGTCAGTTTAGAAGCGTCTAAACTCATCGATATGGGCTTTAAAGCCAGTTATGATGATCATGCGTATCAAATGGTGAATACCGTTAATCTGGATGCGAAAACCTGTAAAGATGGAACAAGCCTAAAAGATAAATTATTGACCATTCAAACCATCACGGACCCCAACGCCGCCGTCACCAGCTTTAAACAACCTGGACATGTCTTTATTACGCAAGCCATCTATGGTGGAGTTTTAAGACGGGCAGGGCACGTCGAAGCAGCTGTAGACCTCTCACGACTGGCAGGGCTCAAAGCCATTGGGCTTCTATCTGAAATAGCAGATGCTCAAGGGAAACTCATTCAAGGTAAAGCATTAGAGGACCTTTGTCTTCAAGAAGGATTTAAAACCATCTTAGTTGAAGATATTATTGCATATCGTCGAGAAACAGAATCCATGATTAAACGCGTCGATGCGGCAAAGATGCCCACCAAACATGGAGAATTTACCATTGTTGGCTATGAGAATGTTTTAACCAAAGAACACCATGTGGCATTGGTTAAAGGGGATATTACCGATGGCAAACCTGTTTTAATTCGTGTGCACAGTGAATGCTTGACGGGGGATGCTTTTGGATCCTTACGCTGTGATTGTGGTGAACAATTCGCGGCTGCAATGCGTTCGATTGAAAAAGAAGGCCGAGGTATTCTTTTATACATGCGCCAAGAAGGTAGAGGTATTGGACTCATTAATAAGATTAGAGCCTACCATCTTCAAGATGATGGGATGGATACCGTTCAAGCTAATTTAGCCTTAGGCTTTGCAGCTGATTTACGTGATTATGGAATCGGGGCTCAGATCTTAACCGATCTTAACGTTAAACAACTTCGCTTGATGACCAATAATCCACGAAAATTAGTTGGGTTAAGTGGGTATGGGATTGAAATCGTTGAGCGCGTACCCATTCAGATGAACCACAACGAGAAGAATGAAAACTATTTAAAAACCAAACAGGCAAAACTAAGCCATCTTCTAAAGTTTGAAGAGTAAGACATAAAACAGATGAGTATATTTCATCTGTTTTTTTCGATATGATAAAGAAGGTAGGTAAACACATGATTATTCAAAGTACACGCATTTGGATTCTTGAACAATGGTTAGCAGCTCAACTTGAGATTCAAGAAGGGAAGATTTCTAGAATTTTAAAGTTAAATACATTACCCGTGGATAAGGATTATGGACAAGCAAAGATACTGCCAGGGTTTATTGATACCCACTGTCATGGTGCGTTTGGGTTTGATACCAATGATGCCAATCCAAATGGATTGAGAGATTGGTTGAAGAAAGCACCTGAAGAAGGTTTAACCTCGCTTTGTCCAACAACGATTACCCAAAGTGAAACAGTCTTGATTAAAGCCTTAGAATCTGTTGCGGCTGTATATACCTCGAAACCTCAAGGGACACAAATCGTGGGGATTCATTTTGAAGGTCCTTATTTAAATGTTACCTATAAAGGGGCTCAACCTGAACCTTACATTGTGAAGCCTAATTTAAATCAATTTGCACGGTATCAAAAAGCAGCTCAAAATTTAATCAAGATCATTACAGTGGCAGCCGAAGAAGACAAAGATTTTGAATTCATTCGAACGGTTTCTGCTCAAGGGGTTGCGGTAAATATTGGACACTCATCTGCCACCTATGAACAAGCCCTCTTTGCTTTTGCGAACGGTGCCAAAGGGGTAACCCATGCCTTTAATGGAATGACCCCATTAAACCATCGAGAACCAGGCTTAGCCGGGGCAGCTTTACGTTTAAATAGCACCTTTAGTGAACTTATTTGTGATGGGGTCCATGTATCCTTTCCAGTGATGAATTTACTGTACCAGGCCAAAGGAAAAGATCGATTGGTTATGGTTACGGATGCCTTATGTGCTAAAGGGGTTGGAATTGGACGCTATGAATTTGGCGGTCAAATGATCGACATCAAAGCGGATGGGGGCGCTTATTTAGCGGATACCACGAAGTTAGCTGGAAGTACGTTAAAGTTTAATATGGGTTTAAAGAATGTGATTGAAAAAGCGCAAGTCAATGAAGTGAGTGCCATCAATTCAACGTCCCTTAATCCCGCCCGACTCTTAGGGATAGATCAGCATAAAGGTAAAATTGAAACACACTATGATGCGGATCTTGTGGTATTGGATGATGCCTATGAGGTTCTAGAAACATATGTTGCAGGTAAAGTTGTTTATTCAAAAAGTTAATGTCCAGGTGGACATTTTCTTTTGAGGCATATGAATGGAGACTATAGGGAAGGATTGATATACTAAAGTTACTTAAAGTAACAAGGAGTGATTGTATGAATCAAAGACCCATTGATTTTAGTTACGCTATTGATCATACCCATTGGGTAGGTGATGGCTTTAGAGTGAATAATTATTTTCCCTCAGGCAAAGATCTATTGAAAAGATTTAGTCCTTTCATCATGATGGATTATGCAGCGCCTTTTGAATTTGCGCCTAGCCATAAACCTAGAGGGGTAGGGGCTCATCCTCATCGTGGGTTTGAGACCGTAAGTTTAGCGTTTGAAGGGGCTGTTGAGCACCATGATAATAAGGGGAACCATGGCATTATCTATCCTGGAGATGTGCAATGGATGACCGCAGGTTCTGGCTTGCTTCATCGTGAATATATCGAGAAAGAATTCAATCAAACGGGGGGTCGGATGCATTTCGTTCAACTTTGGGTGAATCTACCAAAGCAACACAAGATGACCAGTCCTAAGTATCAAAGTATCACCAAAGCAGAAATGGGACATTATGTAGATTACGGAATTACAGCGTCAGTACTCGCAGGTGAACTCAAAGGCATCCAAGGTCCTGCTTCTACCTTTACGCCCATGAATATCTATACCTTGTCTTTGGATAAAGCGGCAACGATCAAGCTTGAAGAACCTAAACATCACCATGTGGGGATGTTGGTCCTCGCAGGTGAACTCAAGATTCAAGGTCAAAGCTATCACGCTAAAGATTTCATCTTATTTAAAGAAGAAGCGGGATCAATCCAATTAGATGCAATAACAGAGGCTAAACTTTTGGTTTTGAGTGGAGAACCCATCGACGAACCCATTGTTGCCTATGGACCTTTTGTGATGAACACGATGGAAGAAATTCAACAAGCCCATCAAGATTATCATGCGGGTAAATTTGGACCATTCGAGTTCTAATGTAAAGATTGTGTTAAAAAGATAAAGAGACCTTTATGTATTGATGGTTATCTATGTATAATGTGAGTGCGAGGTTAACCATGAAAAAAGTACTCTTTATCTGTATTCATAATTCAGCACGTAGTCAAATGGCTGAAGCTTATCTTAATCGTTTGGGTGAAGGAAAATTTAGCGCTGAAAGTGCAGGACTTGAAAAAGGTGTCTTAAATCCTTTTGCGGTCGAAGCCATGAAGGAAGTTGGGTATGATATTTCAAAGAACTCAACCGATTCCGTCTTTGATTTCCATAAAGAAGGACGTGTTTATGACATCGTTATTAAAGTCTGTGATGCGATGAACGGTCAACGTTGTCCTATTTTTCCAGGGAATCATGTCACCTTGAATTGGGATCTACAAGATCCAAGTTCATTGGCAGGAGATGATGCTTCTAAGCTGCAAAGAACCCGTGAGATAAGAGACCAAATTGAAGTTAAAGTTAAAGCCTTAATTGAAACCTATTCATAAAAAAACGTAGAACTCATTCTACGTTTTTATTTAGACAATTTTAGTGGTCACAGCTTCAATGTTGACGACATCACTTACAATCTCACCATAGAATTCAGACTCATGGGAGACTAAGAGAATAGCCCCTTTATAGGCTTGTAAGGCTCGCTTTAGTTCATCTTTGGCATCTTGGTCTAAATGATTGGTGGGCTCATCTAAAACTAAGACATTGCTGGGTGTGTTTAGAATCTTACATAAACGAACTTTAGCTTGTTCACCCCCTGATAAGACAGAGAGTTTAGATTCGAGTTGTTGTGTGGTTAACCCTACTTTTGCTAAGGCATGTCTTACCTGAAGTTGAGTAAAACTTGGGAAGGTGGCCCAAACCTCTTCGATACAGGTGGAGGTAGGAGATCCTTTCAGTTCTTGTTCAAAGTAACCGATGTGTAGGAATTCACCTTTCTCAATTGAACCTGAGAGGGGATCAATCATCCCTAACAAAGATTTCAACAAGGTTGTTTTACCTAAGCCATTAGATCCAATGAGGGCAATCTTCTGTCCTTTTTCTAAACTAAATTTAAACGGTTTAGATAGCGGTTTATCATACCCAATCACGTAGTCTTGTGCCTCCACAATTAAACGAGAAGAAGACCGGGCTTCTTTGAAATCGAAGTTAGGTTTTGGTTTTTCTGAGGTAAGCACAATCTTTTCCATTTTATCCAATTGCTTTTGACGAGAGTGGGCCATGTTGCGTGTCGCAACCCTGGCTTTATTTCGGGCTACGAAATCTTCAAGTTTGGCGATTTCTTGTTGCTGACGATGATAGGCAGACGTTAAGTTCTTTTTGTTTTGTTCATAAAGACGTTCAAAATCATGATAATCACCGACATAGCGAGTTAAGTGGCAGTTCTCCACATGGTAGATTAAGTTCACCACATCATTCATGAACTCCATATCATGAGAAATGAGAATAAATGCATTCTCATAGCTTTGAAGATAACGTTTTAGCCAGACAATATGCGATTCATCCAAATAGTTGGTGGGTTCATCTAAGAGAAGAATGTCAGGTTCTTCTAAAAGAAGTTTAGCCAATAGGACCTTCTTACGTTGTCCCCCACTTAAGTTATCCACATCGGTCTCTAGACCTAGGGCACTTAAACCTAAGGCACTGGCGACTTCTTCAATGCGAATATCTAAGGTATAGAAACCATGGTGGTCTAGGGTATCTTGAAGAATCCCAATCTTCTCTAAAACAAGATCCATCTCAATCGATGGGTTATTTGCCATCTCATCATAAAGTGACAATATTTCTTTTTCATTCTCAAAGAGATACCCAAAGGCTTGTTGAAGGATTTCACGAATACTCATACCCTTCTTAAGACTCGAATGTTGATCTAAATATCCTACACGCACCTTAGAAGCCCAGGTGATTTTACCTTCATCAGGTTCTAGATGATCCGTCAAGATACTCATAAAAGTTGATTTACCTTCTCCATTGGCGCCGATTAAACCAACATGTTCCCCTTTGAGTAATCTAAAAGATACATCTTCAAAGATGGCACGATCCCCAAAACCATGGGTTAAATTTTCGACAGTACAAATACTCATAACTCACCTCAACACAAGATGTAGTGTACTGAATTCTAAACACAATTACAATTTATATTCGTTGTAAGTGTAAGAATTCGGCGTATACTAGTAATGAACATATGTTCATAAAGGAAAACTATGGCAAGACCACTCAAACTTAGAAGTGTTCAAAAAAAACCGTATTGTGCTCGATTTCAACCCATAAAAATGAGTACAGATCAAACTCTACTGATTAGCCTAGATGAATATGAAACCATTCGTCTTATTGATTATGAGCGATTAAGTCAAGAAAACTGTGCCAAAGTCATGGATGTAAGTCGTACGACCATACAACGAATTTATGCGATGGCTCGACAAAAAATAGCGCAAGCTGTGGTTGAAGGTATTGCAATAGAAATAGAAGGTGGATCTATTCACCTCGAACAAAGAAAACAAAAAAGTCATCTCAATGACAAAGGAGAATTTACAATGAAATTAGCCATCGGTGTAGAAGGTCTTAACGTTGCAGGTCATTTTGGTCAGTGTAATGATTTTAGACTATATACCATAGAAAACAATCAAGTCATAAGCTTTGAAGACATTCATGACGAAACGCATGTGCATCATGAACGTCCTCAATTTCTAAAGGATTTAGGGGTAGATACCTTGATCATGAACAGCATGGGAAAAGGTGCGTATAATCGCTTAATTGCTTTAAATATTGACTGTGTGGCTGCAGAAAATAGAAGCTTGGATGAAGCTGTCTTTGCGTTCTTAAATCAAAGCCTAGATCAAAAACTAGTAGGTCATGAATGTAAGAATTGCGGAGGTCATGATCACCACCATGGATAGTGCGATCTATCTACTTACAGGGTTTGGACTGATCCTGTCCTATTATAAATCTAAGCAAAAAACACGCCAGGCTTTAAAAAAAGCCTGGAAGTCTTTTGAGAATATTTTACCTCAACTTCTATCTATTTTACTTTTGATCGGACTTGTCTTAAGTGTTTTAAATGCACAACAAATCTCAACTCTAATCGGAAGTGAAAGCGGTTGGTGGGGCGTAATGCTTGCCTCAGTCCTAGGCTCCATCACCCTCATCCCCGGATTCATTGCTTTTCCACTAGCGTCCGCACTCTTAAAAAATGGAGCAGGTATCATGCAAATCGGCGCATTCATCTCAACACTTATGATGGTGGGGGTTGTTACCATGCCTTTAGAAATAAAGTACTTTGGTAAGAAAGCGACGTTGATTAGAAATGGCTTAGCCTTTCTCTTCTCCCTATTTGTTGCCTTAATCATGGGGGTCGTTCTATCATGATAAAACTGATTAAAAAATACCGTGCTTTCATCTTTATGACAGTCGTCTATGCAGTGGTCTATGTTGTTTCACCTAATCTTTTCTTAAATAGTACACAGAAGTCTTATGACAGTCTAATCGAGATGCTAAGTGTTATTCCACCTGTCTTTATTCTTCTAGGCTTATTGGATGTGTGGGTGAGTAAAGAAACAATGGTTAAAATGATGGGTAAAGGGAGTGGAATCAAAGGTATGTTGTTAGGATTCTTCTTAGGATCTGCAGCTGCAGGTCCTTTGTATGCAGCCTTTCCTGTTGCCATCACGCTCCTAAAAAAGGGGAGCTCATTTCATAATGTACTTATTTTAATGGGGGCATGGTCGACCACCAAAATACCCATGTTGATTTTTGAAGCTTCTTCCATGGGATTAGAATTTACAGTGCTACGCTTTGGTCTAAACATCATAGGCATTTGGGGTATTGCGTTTATCAGTGAAAGATTACTCAATGAAAAAGATGAAGCTGAAATCCAAGAAAGAATCTTAAGTGTAGAGTAATGAAGAAGGATTATCAAAAATTCTTTTTCCTATATACCATCGCTATTTTTGCTTTGGGAATGATAAATATAACCTTTGCTTTAATGGGTTTTGCTTGTTATATCGGACCCATTATTTTGTTCCTTAAACATAAAGACAAGACCTGGTGTCAACATTATTGTCCGCGTGCACTCTTTCTCACGAAAGTTTTATCAAAAATAAGCTTTCATCTCAAGGTGCCTCAAGGATTCACCTCCAATAATATAAAAGAATTTTTTGTAACTTATATGAGTTTAAACCTATTCTTAGCGAGTATGTCGACCCTTATGGTTTATTTAGGACGAATTCAACCGATGCCGTATGTGCGTCTTTTTATGGTTTTTAAAGCACCCTACCCTTTACCTCAACTATTCACTTGGAATTTACCTGATTATTTGATTCATGCGAGTTATCGGGTTTATTCCATGATGTTTTCATCAGTGTTGATCGGACTGGCATTAGGTATCCTCTTTGCACCTCGAACCTGGTGTGTAATCTGTCCGGTTAATACCTTGAGTGTACCTAAGCACCTCAAAAGGGAAAAGGGTTGAAAAAGAATAGACTGAGCTACATGCTCTATTGCTTGGGTCTAGTCTTTCTAGCATATGATGTTTACTATGATCTCATTCAAATGGATTATTGGAGTTTGTTTGTTAATGTTTTGTTTGTGGTTATGGTTATTTATATGGTGTTTGTTTATCCAAAACGTAAACTCTATCTCACTGAAGACATGATGATTTTTCTTTTTATTTATTTTAGTGTTTTATGGTTTAAGTCACTTTGGGTGAAGGATGCTATAAAAGTAATCATCAGTAGTATATATATAACTGGATTTATAGCTTACAAAGTTTATCAAAAGAAAACGAAGTATCGTTTTTATTTAAAACGATAATATAGGCATTTTTACTTGAATCAGGCTATTTTCCCGTATAATAGGAAATTATTAAGGAGATTTTATGAAGAAATTAGGATTGATTTTAATACTTACTTTATTTGTTTCAGCTTGTGCCAGTACCCCCACTACCGATACCACACAACTTTTACCGATACCACAATAGAGGCAGCTCGAGATGCTGAAACAGGTCTTCTGTTCGATGAAGCAACCGGATTACTCAAAATGACCATGGTTGAACTGGCTCAATTTGATGGGCAAAAATGGACATAAAGCATTTGTCTTAAGTAGATGGACAAGTGTATGATGTAAGTGGAAATCGTAAATGATGCAAGGGTACCCATGAAAATGGGATTGTTGCTGGGGTGGATGTAACGGACTACATGTCTTCTTCTCCTCATGGAACAAATATTTTAAAAGAATTTACCCTTGTCGGAATGATCACGGAGTAAACAATGTTTGAAGAACTAGGCGAATTATCAGGGTATATTATTATTGGTTTATTCTTGCTTTTAGGATTTAGGCATGTGCTTAAAGCTGGCTTTAAGACATTCTCAAAAAAGATGGACAAGACTTCTTCACTTTATAAGAGTTGGGTAAGTCTTATGGTACTCAATAAGAAAGCTCATGCGTGGATTGGTTATGGCACGATTATTGTTATTCTGATTCATGTCTACCTACAAACAGGGTTCCAATTTTATATAGATGGTCAAACCCTGAGTGGTGGGATTGCATCGTGGGCCATGGTTGCCAATGTGTTGTTTGGAATCTTAGGTGAAAAAGTACTTAAGAAACCTAGACCTACTTGGTGGTTGTGGGTCCATCGAATCCTAACCATTGGGATTGGTATTCTAATTTTGATTCATATTGATTAAACGGAGAAATTCCGTTTTTTTATGACTTAGATTATGCCAAAAATCAGGGATTATTTTGAATGATTTGAAAAGCATTTCCAAATTCAACCTTTTAGGATCCTTGGGTGAATAAGCATGCTATGATAGCCAAGTTAAGGGGCATAAAATGAAAAATAGACAAGTTTTAGTTCCATTTATCCTGATTACCCTAAGTGTGTTCATTTTTGGCCTTGCACTTCAAATGACGGTTCCAACCCTTTCTGTCTATTTAAAAACACTTCAATTTCCTGTTCAATATTTAGGGATGGCTTCATTAGTCTTGTCTTTATCAGCCCTTGTATTTAGACCTGTCTCTGCTATTTTTAATCGTAAGTTTGGATCCATCATGACCGGTATCATCGGTGGAACGATCTACTTAATCGCCTATCTATTGTTTCTAAATAACGCAAATCCATGGATCGTAGTGCTGACTCGCATTCTTCAAGGGGTCGGCATTGGCTTATTTACCACCACCATGGGGACCATTATTTCACAAATCTTGCCTGATCAAGACATGTTGAAAGGGATGAATATCTTTTCAATGTTTAATGCGGCAACAGGTGCTTTGGGTCCTTATGTAGGGATGCTATTGATTGCTTCAGGGAATTTTAATAATCTATTCTTAACGGCTGCTATTTTGGCCGGTGTTGGGTTATTGCTATTGATGGTGATGCTGGCGAAAGTTAAGCTACCTCAGCCCATGCATCATCAACTTACACAAAGTTCAACCCCTCTTCATAAAAGTACGGCTATATTTCCAAGTATCATGGCGTCCATTCTTATGGTTTTTCAGGCAGCACTTATCAGTTATCTCGCCATCTATGGACAAGAAGTAGGCATTCCAAATGTAGGCTTCTTTTTCCTCTATAGTTTTGTGGGTCTTATCTTATCAAGATTCTTTGTGAGTGCTCTTTTGAAACGCTTGCCTTTATACAACATCCTCATTATTTTTGGGTTTGCGTATGGCTTGGTTAATCTAGCGTTTGTGATTTCGCCCACAGAGTTGTCTTGGACGTTCATTGCTGTGGCCCATGGATTTATCTTTAATGTCATTTCCGTCATCTATAATACAATGGCAGTAAAGAATGCTGCATATGCGGATAAAGCCAATGCGAATGCCTTATATTTTGCCAGTGTTGATTTGGGTTTCTTTTCAGGAGGGTTAATGGGGGGTTTAATTGCGAAATCTCTAGGGACGTCCTATATTTTCATTATAAGTGCTGGACTAGGGCTAATCTATTTATGGTCTGGGGCTTTTTATGTCTATCAAAAGAAGATTAAATTCTAATTCATTTGTTTTTTATTCTTGTGAACACGCCTTAATTTAAGTATCATGGTTAAAAAGGGGAGAAACTATGAACTTTTTTCCATTGTATGTCATTGGTGCAATTCTCATCGGATATGTACTCTTAGAATCTGTCTTGTTTTATAAGAAAGCTTACCAAAGAGGATTAGAAATCGGTATTAGTGCAACGCAACTGAAAGATACAACACGTTCTAGTGCGCTGTTTTCAATCATTCCATCAATCCCAATTTTGATAGGTCTTGTCACCATGATTCCACTTTTTGGAGATGTGGTGATCCCATGGATTCGATTGAGCGTGGTGGGGTCTGTTAGTTATGAAACCTATGCGGCAGTGGCCATTAAGAATGGTGCAAATGTATCTACCTTAACTGAAAATCTACAAGTCTATTCCACGGCGATTTGGACCATGACATTATCGATCATGAGTGGAGCTGTCGTGTTGCTTTTCTTTTATCGTGGTTATGCGAGGAAGTTGGATGACATACGCCAAAAGAATGCACGTTGGTCAGAGCTTCTAATTGCAGCTCTATTTATGGGATTGGTTGGAACCATTGGTGCCCAACAGATTACCATGGGTGGTTACAACACCATTGCTCTTTTCATCAGTATGGGCATTATGGCCCTCTTAGGTGGTTTATCCTTCAAGTTTAAATGGTTGGAAGAATTTGCTTTACCTGTGTCTATTTTAGGTACCTTAGTTGCCTTGTACTTTATCATGGGGGTAGCTATATGAACCGCGAAAAATACATAGATCAACTTCACAAAGATGGGTTTAGATTTGTCGCCATTTCATCGATTTTAATGATTTTAGTTCCATTGGTTTTTAGTATCATGCACAATGCTTGGCCAACTTTAGAGTTGGTGGTGATTGGCTTCATGAGTGTGGGTGCCATCTATATCCCAATAGGATTAATTGAAACCTTTACGTATGCCCCAATGCTTGGCATTGGCGCCACTTATATTGCCAATGTTACTGGGAATATTTCAAATATGAAATTACCGGCTGCCTTAACAGCCATTAAACAAGCTAAAGTTGAACCCGGCAGTGATGAAGCAGAAGTTATCGCAACGTTAGCCGTAGCGACTTCTTCGATTGTTACCACCTTAATTATCTTGGTCGGGGTTATTCTTTTGATGCCTTATCTTGAACCCATTAAAACCTTCTTAGGACCGGTCACGGATTACCTAGTACCTGCAATCTTTGGGGCCTTGGGTGTTGTGTTCATCGTGCGTCATTGGAAATTAACCATCGTTCCCTTGGTGGTTATGTTGTTCTTGTTTAAATTTGTGATCACCAATCCGACAGTTCAACCAGCGTTGGTTCCTGTGGCTTCCTTATTATCCTTATTAGCGGCTCGTTTTATGTTTAAGAAAGGATGGGTTAAGTAATGAATCAAGCACTTGCCCTGCAACATCTTCAAAGTGCCTTACAAGCCAAAACGGTTTCATACGCTGATCGGAGTCGAATCGATTTTAAAGAGTATGAAAAGTTTATTCAATTCCTGAAGAAAGCTTATCCGAATCTCCATGCACAAGCGACCGTAGAGAAAGTTCAAGACTACAGTCTTGTGTTTCATCTTAAAGGAAGTACGTCACAAAACCCTGTTGCGCTCATGGGACACTACGATGTGGTACCAGTCAAAGAAGAAAGATGGACGATGAATCCCTTTGGGGGAGACGTCGTTGATGGACACATCTATGGACGTGGAAGTCTGGACATGAAAGGCCATGTGATTGCGTTCTTAGAAGCTTTAGAAACGTTACTTGAATCAGGCATGATCTTTAAGAGAGATGTTTATATCTTACTGGGTCACAATGAAGAGACTGGCTCTAATGTGGAAGACAGTGGTGCTAAAAACACGATGGAATTATTGAAGTCTCGAGGCATTCATTTTGAGTGTGTGATCGATGAAGGTGGGGCCTTCATCGAAGGTAAAGCATTAGGGGTCCCTGGTTTGGTGGCAGTGATTGGGGTCGCTGAAAAGGGTTATCTTGATGTTGAACTGAGTGCGACTCAAAGTGGTGGACATGCCTCTATGCCACCGCATCGAAGTGCTTTGTATGACGTCTTTGAGGCAGCCATGAAGATGGAACAAGATAAGTTTAAAGCGGACTATAATGATGCGACTTTAAGTATGTTTAAAGCTTTGGTTCCATTTATGAAACAGCCCTACAAATTTCTCTTTGGAAATGTGCAATTATTTAAACCTATTATATTATCTGCACTTATAAAAAATCCAACCACGGCAGCCACCGTTAGAACAACTTCTGTCATGACCATGGCTGAAGGTTCTAAAGCACCTAATGTGTTGGCTCAAAAAGCACAGGTAAATTTAAATTGTCGGATTGTACCTGGAGATAGTGTGCAAGCAACCCTTGATCGTATTCAACAGCGTGTAGGAACTAAGATTACTGTTACAGGACATCATGGGACAGAGCCTACCGATGTGAGTCCAAGTGATCATCGATCCTTTAACTTAATCCGAAAAGCCATTCAAAAAGTCTATCCTGAGTTTACCGCAGTTGCCCCGTATTTGATGGTGGCAGCGACGGATAGTCGGGTCTATCATGGCATGTCGGAGGGGGTTTATCGTGTTCAACCTTTCAAGAGTATGCTGAAAGATTTGGGCACCATCCATGCGGATGATGAACGTTTAGAATTAGATTCCTTTTATAAAGGGATTGAATTCTTTAGTGAACTCTTGAAGACATTAACGGAATAATTAAGAAAATTTAAGTCCAAATTTTTGCCACCAAGTTTGAGGTGTCAAGGTTTTGGTAGTATCCTTTTCAAGGGTAGGGGTAAAAAGATTAAGTTGCATATCATAAGGCGGATTCTGATCGATGGATTGGTATTCGCCTTTTTCATTAAGAACACTGGTGTTAATAGTATCCAGCAAACATTCTGTTAGAATTCTTTGAAGTTCCTGTTTAACTTCTAAACTATAAATTGGGAGGGCTAACTCGATGCGTTTATCCATATTTCGGGTCATCAAATCAGCAGAGGAAATATAGTAGAGATGAGTCTTCTGGTGCGAGAAATAGTAAATTCTAGAATGTTCTAAATATCGACCAATAATACTTCTTACCCTAATATTTTCAGTGACTCCCTCTATACCAGGAATTAAACAACAAATGCCACGAACAATTAAATCTATTTTTACCCCTGCTTGAGAGGCCAATACTAATGCATTAAGGAGATCTAAATCTGTCAAAGCATTCATTTTAAAGATAATCCGTCCGTCACGATTTTGTTTATGGTACTCAATTTCTTGATAAATATGTAGAATTAAAGACTCTTTAATACCTAAGGGGGAAACTTTGAGATGTTTATAGCTATTGGAAGGTCCAATTCGATCAGCGAGTAAGTTATTGAAAAAAGCAATGGCATCTTGCCCGATTTCAGGATGGGCCGTAATGACATTAACATCGGTATATATTCTTGAAGTTTTCTCATTATAATTCCCGGTAGAAATATGGGTGAACGTTTGAATATTCCGCCCATCTTTACGCATGACTAAAGCAATCTTTGAGTGGACTTTATAGAGGGTAACCCCATAAATAACTTGGATACCGGCTTCCTCTAATTTAGCTGACCATTCAATATTGTTAGACTCATCAAATCTAGCTTTTAATTCCATGACAACGATAACTTCTTTTCCTGACTCTGCTGCTTGAATTAAATATTCAAGAATTCGACTATCCGAGGCTACACGATAAAGTGTAATTTTGATAGAAGTAACTTTTGGGTCTTGTGAAGCTTCTTTAATGAATAGAATAAAACTCTGGATTGGATTAAAAGGATAAGAAATAAAAATATCTCGCTTAAGAATTTGCTGTAGAATACTAGATTGATGATTTAAATAGGGGGTAAGTCTTTGTAATTGTTGAGGGTAGAAGAATTCTAATTGATTTTTATCCTTGAGTCGATTTTCAATGTCATTTAAGTAATCATAGGATAGGGGTGATACATGTTTAAAAATCTGAGTTTGACTCAAATTCAAATATTTCTTAATTCGATCAATAACAAGTGGATTTAAGTCATGTTTAACATCCATTCTAACAGCGGACATTCGACTTCTTTTTTTGATGAGCGATTTTAAAGATTCTCTAAAATCCTGATCTTCTAAATCATCCAATTCCTGACTTTCAAGATCAGCATTTCGAATTACCCGAATAATACCTTTTGATTTAACATTCCAGTCTTTAAATAATCTGTGCGCAAACAAATAAACAATATCCTCCAATAACATAAAGCGATAACTTCTATTAAGGGGCAACACCAAAATATTTGGAAGTAAACGTGTATTGATTGAAATAATACCAATCTCCATTTTTTCTTTTCTTTCCAATTCTAGAATGATGTAGGATTGTTTGTTTTGAAAGAATGGGAGTGGATGCTTGTTATTGACAATTTGGGCGGATAAAAGATGTGCAATGTCCTTATCAAAGGATTCCTTTAAGATTTGATGATCTACATCACTGTGTTTCTCAACAAGTAAATGATGAAGGTTGCTTTGGGAGAAATCATGTATTAACTGCTTAAAAGCTAGATCTTTGAACTGGATTTGCTGGTTGGTTTCTTGATAAATTAATTTTAGTTGTTGCTCAGCACTCAATTGAGTTTTGTTTTCTTTTACTTCTATTTGGAGTGATTTTTGATCAATCAGTCCACCGACACGAATCATGAAGAATTCATCTAAATTGGAGTTAAAAATAGAAAGAAATCGATATCTCTCAAACAAGGGATTCCGATCTCTAAAGACTTCACCTAAAACGCGTCGATTAAATTGTAACCAACTTAATTCTCTATTTTTAAAGGGAGCGTTCATACAAAGGTGAAAGAATACGATTGAATATGTAACCTTCACGGACACCATAGGGTGACAACATAAATTCTTCAGCTTGAATCAATTTCATAATTTCATGGAGAATAATGATGCCTGGGATAACAGTGGTTAAGCGATCTGAAAGTATATCAACAATGAGTGGAGTTAGATTTGTTATTTCATTTCCATTCAAATTTGCATAATTCTTAATAATATCTCTAGATACGCGCATATCAATAATGGATGTATTAATCTCATATTTAGCTTGATGTAGTCGCATTAAAGCACGACTACTTCCACCAATCCCAATCAGTGTTTTAACTTGAATGGTTTTAAGCCATTCGATGGCGTCCAATTGGTGTCGTATATCAATACGCATCAACATCTGTTCACCTTCACTGGGCAAAATATTATCCACATGATTAAGGTATAGGTTTAAACTACCCAAAGGGATAGAAATTGAGTGGATGGCTTTTTCATTCTTAAAGTAAGTAATTTCTGTTGATCCTCCACCAATGTCCACACTTAACCCTTCGATGGGCAAATCTAGAATTCTACACATCCCATCAAAACCATATAAGGATTCTTGATTGCCATTTAGGATGTCTATTTTCATGTCGATTTGATTTTCGATGTAGCTTTTAGCTTCATTTGAATTTTCAATGTTGCGTAAAGATGCAGTTGCGAATATTTTTAAATCATCAATAGCATAGGCTCTTGCGATGACCATGAGTTCTTTAAGATGAGTCACAATTTGATCTAGTCCGATTTGTGACATCTGAGCGTTTTGGACATATTTAACACTTTGAGCTTGACGCTTAATATTGTGCTTCTTTTCAAGCTTTTTCCCATCCCAATTAAAAACAACTAAACGTATGGTATTAGAACCTAAATCAATGACGCCAATGCGCATAGGGTACCTCTGTTAGATAACTTCTCTTCTTACTATAAATTTATGTAGATCATAAAGTGTTAATACAGTGTAAAGATTATGTTAAGTGAAATACTTTGAAGAAAATAATACTTTTGTTATACTTGTACGGTATGGCTCAAATGCCACCCATGGAGAACTTATGACTGAAAGAAAACTCGCGAATCCTGGACCTTTAGGTCTATTGGGCTTTGGAATGACCACCATCCTTCTAAACCTACACAACGCTCAAATTATTCCTTTATCCATTGTGATTATTGCAATGGGAATGGCTTTAGGGGGTTTAGCTCAAATTATTGCTGGGATCTTTGAATTTAAGAATGGGAATACCTTTGCAGGAACGGCCTTTACAGCGTATGGAACTTTTTGGTTGTCCTTGGTGGCTATCTGGATGTTGGCACCAGCTGGTTTAGAAGCAGATGCTATCTCAATGGGATATTACCTGAGCATTTGGGGCATCTTCACCGGATTCATGTTTATTGGAACTTTGACGCATAATCGTGCGACTCAAGTTGTCTTTGGATCATTGACCCTCTTATTTGCATTATTAGCCATTGGTGATTTTACAGGCATTACTTGGATTAAGTTATTAGCGGGGTATGAAGGCATCTTCTGTGGTGCTTCAGCTTTCTATAGTGCCGTTGGACAAATCGTTAACGCGGAGCACAACAAAACAATCTTCCCACTTTAATGAATAAAAAATGAACTTCTACGTTCCTACAGAGGTTCATTTTTATAAGCTTTCTCGATGAATGATTTCATAATCAAAGATTTCTGAAGGAGACTGACAATCCGTGCGATTACTCAATCGATCTAAGATGTAATGCATGGCAGCTTCTCCCATCTTATAACTGTTGACTTCAACGGTTGTGAGTTTAGGATTGGCAAGTTGCGCATAAATCGTGTTATCAAAGCCAACCACTGAGATATCCTTGGGAACATGTTTTCCGTGTTGTGTTAAGGCATCAATGATGCCACATGCGATTAAATCTGAGGCTGCAAAGAAACCATCAACTTCAGGGGTTTGCTTAATCCCATCTAAAGCAATCTTTTGTCCAGATTCATAGCCAAACAATAAATCTTGTAGCTTAGGGGTTAAGATGGGTAAATTGTGTTTATTTAACACATCACAATAGGCTTGATACTTGAGATGGGCTGAAATAATATCCGTTGAACCTGTATAGGCAAAGATGATATTTTTTCGTCCTTTTTGGATGAGTTCTTCCATTAAGGCAACTGAGGCACCATAGAAATCAACACTGAAATGTTTCGCATCTGATCCTTCGATATACTCAAGGGCTTGTGCCACAGGATATAGGGTGTTCAACTCATTGATGTCATCCTTATTAAATGTATTGGTGATTAAGATAACACCATCGACGAAGTGTCTTTTTAGTAATTTAATATAATGATCCTCACGTTGAGGGTCACTGTAGGTGGTTGAAATTAAAACGTTGTAGTTATTTTCATGGGCAACAGATTCTACCCCACGAACAATGGCAGAAAAGAACGGATTATCCACACTGTGGAGTAACACAAGAACCATTTGAGTTCTATCTTTTCGCAATAAAACGCCCAAGGCGTTGGGTTGATATTTTAAGATTTTAATCGACTCTTCCACACGTTGACGCGTGCTTGCACTAACGTTCCCCTTATTATTGATAACTCGAGATACCGTTGCTACACTGACTTTAGCATGGTAAGCAACTTCTTCAATGGTGCTCATTAAGGTTATTATAACATAGAAGACTTAGTTCTCTGTAAACGATTTCAAGGATTTCATCTGTTATTGGTAACCGCTTTCATGTATGATGTGGATACATAGATAAAACAGGAGGGTACAATGAAAAAAATTCTAGTTCTTATCTCTATGTTAGTTGTGGTCTTGTCTTTGACTGCATGTGCTCCTAAGGAAGCTGAACAAGTCGTTATCACGTTTAAACAAAACAAACCTGAAATCGATGAAGCACTCCAAGCATATGCTGCTGCTTATGAAGCATCCACTGGCGTTAAAGTCAATGTTGTTTCATGTGGTGGTGATAGCTGTTCTTTAGGCGATATGTTGAAAGCTGATTTTGCGGCTGGCGCAATGCCTGAAATCTTTACAATCGACGGTCCAGATGCTTATGCACAATGGGAATCCATTATTGCTGACTTATCTGGTGAAGATTGGACTGCTGAAACTTCTGTAGCTTATACAGTTGACGGCAAAGTTGTTGGTTTCCCTGTTGCTGTTGAAGGTTGGGGTATGGCATACAATGCTGACTTGTTAGCAGCTGCTGGTATCGATCCTATGACATTAACAAATTTAGATGCTTATGCTGCTGCATTCGCTACTCTAGATGCTAAAAAAGCTGATTTAGGTATTGATTCTGTTGTTTCTATGGCTGCTGGTCCTGGTATGTACTGGGTAACTGCTCACCATAACTTCAACTCCTTACTATCCAATGGCATGACCTACGGTGACAAATCCGCAGCTGAAGCTCTATTGGCTGGTACTATTGATGCTACTCGCGTTAGTGAATATGCTCAATGGGTTGACTTACTCTTCAAATATGCTGACAAAACAATCTTGACAACCGGTAACTACGATTCTCAAGTTGGTGCATTCTTGAACCAAAAAGCTGTATTCCTACACCAAGGCAACTGGGTTGATGGAAACTTGAAAGACGCTACATTCTCAATGGCATTTGCTCCTCACGGATCCAGCAAAGCTGTTACAGATGGTATCTTCGTTTCTGCTCCTGCTTGGTATGTTGTTAATAAAGATTCTGCAAACATTGAAGCTGCTAAAGATTTCTTATCTGCTTTAGTCTTCACTGAAGCTGGAAACAAATACATGGTTGAAGAAGCTGGTATGATCCCTGCATTCGCTAATGTAACCTTGCAACCTGCCGGCCAATTATCAAAATCTGTTCAAGCTTGGACAGCTTCTGGTAAAGTTTATTCTTGGAACCAATACTTGTTCTCTGGAGAATTCCGTGACAGTACTTTAGGTCCTATCTATGACCAATTGGCTCAAGGTGCTGTGACAGTTGATGAATTCACGACCTTGTTGACAGATGCTTTAGTTGCTAACGCAGCTGCTAAATAAGTTTAAAAAATAAGTGTAAGACTTTATAGGGGTAGGTGTAATCCACCTACCCCTATCTTTATATCAAGGAGGAAAATGTATGACATTCTTTAAAAAGAATCTAGACAAAAACGCCAATAGTTTATTGCGTGACAAACGTAATCAGAAATTTATTTTCTGGCTATTCTTAGCCCCTTCGCTCTTCTCGTTCTGTATGGTGCAAATTGTTCCATTCGCGATTGGTATCTATTACTCTTTTACCAATTGGTCAGCGACTGCGCAGCCAATCGTTAGTTTTGTAGGTTTGACAAACTATATGGAAGCTTTTAAAGATCCAACATTCTTATACGCGACTATTATTACTTCCATTTATACTTTGATGAACATCATTCTTGTGAATGTCATCGCATTCTCCTTGGCTTTATTGGTAACTTCTTCTCTAAGAGGGAAAAATATTTATCGTGCTGGTTTCTTCTTACCAAACATTATTGGTGGCATCATACTAGGTTACATTTGGAAATTCATTTTTAACCAGTTTGTACCTAATATCGCATCAGCCGCAGGTTTCACCTATTTTGCTGAAAACTTGATGTTGGGTGATTCTAAGACCGCATTATTAGCGATGGTCTTCGTCAGTACATGGCAATCTGCAGGTTACATTATGATGATCTATGTAGCAGCGCTACAAAACGTTCCTAAAGATTTACTTGAAGCAGCTCAAATTGATGGTGCCAATGCGTGGCAACGTTTTAGAAGAGTCATTATTCCAATGGTCATGCCTGCATTTACTGTAACGCTGTTCTTAACCTTGGTAAATTCATTCAAACAATTTGATGTAAACGTCTCCTTAACCAACGGGGGTCCTTCGACCATCTTCATGGAAAAGGCCATTAAAGGGACTACATTATTAGCGATGAATATCAGTGAAACCTCGACGATATCCTTGAATACAGCCCAAGCGCAAGCTAAAGCCATTGTATTCTTCCTTGTCTTGGTATTCTTTTCCTTGATTCAGGTCTATACCACGAAGAAGAAGGAGGTTGAACTTTAATGAGCCAAAGAAAGATAATTCTCAAGAACATCGCAGAATTCCTCACCATCCTATTGGTAATCATGTTCTTGATTCCTTTATTCTTAGTCCTAATTAATGCAGCCAAAACAAATAATGAGATTATTCAAACACCTTTAGCGATGCCAACAAATTGGGGAACACTTTGGGCTAATATTCAGAATATCTTAGGCAACCCAAACATTGGATACTCGCAAGCCCTAATTAACTCAACCATCGTAACCGTATTCTCACTTGCAGGTATTACTATTTTTTCAGCGATGGCAGCTTGGGTACTTTTAAGAACCAAGACTAAAACATCGAATGCGATTCTGATGATTTTCGTGGCCGCGATGGTCATTCCATTCCAAGTGGTCATGTTTCCACTGGTTAAATGGTTTGGTATCTTTCAAAGTGTTACTGGTTTTCAGATGTTGAGAAGTTATCAAGGGATCATCATAGCCTATATCGGCTTTGGCTCTTCATTATCAATCTTTATGTTTCACGGGTTTATGAAATCTATCCCACATGAAATTGAAGAAGCTGCCTATGTGGATGGTTGTGGTAAATTCAAGACATTCTTCTTAATTGTCTTGCCTATTCTTAAACCTATTTATGTTACCATTCTTATTCTTAATGGTATTTGGATTTGGAATGACTTCTTACTACCGATGTTAGTCCTAGGTAAAGGCACCCCTGTTCAAACCATTCCGCTTGCTGTTAATAATTTTGCAGGCGCATTCTTAGTCTCATGGGATCTTATGATGACTGCCATCTTATTGGCGTTAATTCCAATTGTTATCTTCTTCTTATTGGCCCAAAAACATATCATTAAAGGTATGGTTGAAGGTTCTGTTAAATAAAGGAGTCATATATGAAACTTTGTGCATTTGGCGAATTACTAATTGATGTTACACCCTATGGGATATCCGACAAAGGATATCCCGTTTCTGAGTTTAATCCAGGAGGAGCCCCCGCTAATGTAGCGGTTGCTTTGGTTAATCTAAACCAAGAAGCGAGCTTTATTGGTCAAGTGGGGGATGATCATTGGGGTCATTTTCTAAAACGCGTTTTAGAAGAAAAGCATGTAGATACCCAAGGCTTATTGTTGAATAAATTCTTTTTAACGACTTTAGCCATGGTTAACCTTGCGCCAAATGGTGAACGTTCTTTTAGTTTCTACCGTAAAAACGGAGCTGATGTCATGATTTCGATGCAGGATATCTTTAAACAGAAGATTGATGAAGCGGATATTTTCCACATCGGTTCAGTGAGTATGTCTGATGATCCAAGTCGTAGTACATCCTTTGGACTTTTAGACTATGCCAAACAAAAAGGCAAAGTCATTAGTTTTGATCCTAATTTAAGAGAACTTTTATGGGCAGATTTAAAAGATGCACAAACACAAATTCTTAAAGGTATGGAATATGCGGACATTGTTAAAGTATCTGAAGAGGAACTTGTTTTCTTAACCGATGAAAAAGAGTATCAGAAAGCCTGTCAACAACTCGTCGATCGTTATCATACCGCCATCATCTTAGTAACGTATGGTGCCAATGGCTGTGGATTTTATACACAGGATAAACTCACAAACGTTGCGCCCTTCAAAGTCAGTGCGATCGATACAACCGGAGCTGGTGATGGATTCTTTGGAGGTTTCCTGAGTTGTCTTATGCATAACTGGAAGAAACCCTCTGAATACACATTTGAAGAACTTCAGAACTATTGTACATTCGCGAATGCATGTGGGGCGATTGCCACCACCAAGAAGGGTGCCATCGGCGCTTTAGCGACCCATGCATCCATTCACCAAACCTTTGGAGACCTCTAATGCAGACGCATCTTCAGATTGAAAAACTATATTTAAAAGTCTATGGAGATACGCCTAAAACTAAACAGCATCTTAATGAGCTGTTTATATTGATGGAAGCAGCTCAACAAGCTCGAAAGAAAGAGTTAATTCATTTTGATAAGACGGATACCAATTGGTATTTCAGTCAAAATATGGTTGGAATGACCCTGTATATTGATTTATTTGCAGGAGATCTTAAACAACTCACGAAGAAAGTGGATTACTTCCAAGATTTAGGGATTACCTATCTTCATATGATGCCGCTTCTTAAACCTAGAGATGGGGAGAACGATGGTGGATATGCGGTTGAAGATTATCGTCGACTTGATCCTCGTTTAGGGGATATGGATGATTTTGTCCACATGATGGATGTCTTTAGAAAGCATGATATACATATCTGTATTGACTATGTGATTAATCATGTGGCCAAAGAACATGTATGGGCACAAGCAGCTTTATCAGGGGATGTGTCGATGCAGGATAAATTCATCATGTTTGATACTGATGAAATTCCTAATTTATACAATCGTACAGTCCCTGAAGTATTACCAAATAAATGTCCAGGGAATTTTACGTATTACCCAGAAATCAAGAAATATATTTTTACCTCGTTTAGTGATTTCCAATGGGATTTGAATTTTAAAAATCCAGAAGTATTCAATGGAATGACCGATAACTTACTCTATTTGGCTAATTTAGGGGTCAATATGATTCGACTGGATGCCATTCCTTTCATGTGGAAAGAAGTTGGAACGAGTTGTCGTAATCTAACCCCAATCCATGACTTAATGCGTTTATTACAACTCATTAAGCAAGAAGTGTGTCCATCCTTAGCCCTCTTAGGTGAGGCGATTGTTGAACCTGAAGAAATTGTTAAATACTTTGGTTCAGATCAAGCACCTGAGTGTGAAATTATGTACAATGCTAATTTAATGGTAGACATCTACAATGCCTTTGCGACGCGTGATACCCGTTTAATTTCAATTGATGCCAATCGTTTCCAAATCCCAACTAAAGGGACGTGGATGAACTATGTACGTTGTCATGATGATATTGGCTGGGGATTTAATGAAAAGGCCATTGAAAGTTTTGGCCAAGATCCTTTTAAACATAAACAATTTCTCATCAAATTCTATGGGAATGATTTCCCAGGAACTTTCTCACAAGGCGAATACTATCAATACAACCCTATGACCAATGATGCCCGTACCAATGGAACTTTAGCCAGTCTTCTCGGACTAGAAAAAGCCATTCAAAGTCATGAGGTGTATCGCCAAGGGGAAGCCATACGTCGAATCAATTTAGCCCACGCTCTGATCTTAACGTACCGTGGATTTCCACTGATCTACTCAGGAGATGAACTCGCTACCCTCAACGATCAAAGTTATAAATTAGACCCCGCTAAAGCCCCTGAAGGAAGATGGGTTCATCGACCTTTCTTTGATTGGAAACGTTCCAAGAAAAAAGATGACTCTGGAAGCTTTGAATATGACACCTATCAGACATTAAAGAAGTTAATTAAACTTCGGAAATCCTTGCCCTATCTTCATGGACAAGAAAGTCAATTTGCCTTGGATGTCGAAAATCCTGCCATCTTATGTCTAATCCGTCGTCATAAGAATCAATCCTTCTTTGCGCTCTTCAACTTCAGTGAAAACACACAAGTGATTCCTACCCATCATTTAAGACAAATGTTGACGGGCCAACACTATGTTGATCTGATACAAGGACGTGAATTTAATCTACAACAGGATACCATCACCTTAAGTCCATACGAATACATCTGGTCAAAACCAAAAAGATAAAAAGGCATTAAGCCTCTTTTTCTAATAATTTTTGATAACTATGATCGATACTAAAGGCACCTAGGGGTGCAGTGATGAGGATCGCCAAAACAGCGGCACTTAGAATAATCGGACCTGAAGGCAAACCCACACTGAGAGGGATGGCCCCAATGGCAGCTTGGACAGTGGCTTTTGGAATATAGGCTAAGGCACAAAAGAGTTTTTCTTTCATACTAAGTTTAGAGCTCAATAATGCCACAAACACACCCATCATACGGATGACTAAGGCAAGTAAGAGTAATAAGACTACATTGATCAAAGTTCCATTGAGGGAGGTTAAATCGACCGCAGCACCCACTAAGGCAAAGAGGAAGAGTTCGGCAGCAACCCAAGCTTTATTGAACTTTAAGGCTATTCTTTGAGCGAGTAGACCATATTTCTGAAGAATCATAGCGCCCATCGCAATGACAGCGATATAAGCTGAGAAAGGGAATAAAGGTCCATAGCTATTCTCAAAGCTAATAAAGAGAAACGAGACACTCAAGAGAATGAGTACTTTAACCGTGTCACGCATATGAAATACTTTAAAGAGACCAATGAGGGAAACACCCGACACGATACCAGTAAACACACCCGTGATCAATGAAATTGGAATGTCTAAAAAGGAAGCAAAGGAAACACCTTTACCTAAGGCTAAAGCAAGAAATGAGGTGAAGAGCACAATCACATAGACATCATCCACAGAAGCACCAGCCATGATGAGTTGAGGAATAGGGTGTTTCTTTCCATACCCTTCATCCATCAGTTTCAACATTCTTGGAACCACCACTGCCGGGGAAACAGCCGCAAGTACGGCTCCCAGTAAGGCTGAATCTAGAATGCTTAAACCCAATAAGAGTGGTCCTAATATAACGATGGCGAGTATTTCAAAACTGGCAGGGATAAAAGTCATCCATAAAGCAGATGCGCCGATTTGTTTGAGATCTTTCAAATCTAAAGACAATCCAGCTCGCATCAATATAATGACTAAAGCGATTTGTCTCAATTCTTTAGAAATAACTAAGAGTGAAGGGTGAATTAGATTCAACCCAAAAGGTCCTAAAATCATACCTGCCAACAACATCCCCAATAAACCAGGCAAATGAAGTTTATGCAAAAGCCCACTTAAGAAAAGGCCGAGTAATAAAATGAGGGATAGGCTCAGTAGCATAGGGTAACCTCGATACCACCATTATAGTCTCTAAGCAAAAACATTGTCACATCTGTTCAGCCAAGTTATGCTTATATCGTAAAAAAGAGGATCCAACATGAAGCGTCTTTTAGGAAGTTTAATGTTTATAGGAATACTTACAGCTTGTTCAAGTTCAGAAACTGTCACTTACCATAAAATAAGTGCTGAAGAAGCTAAAGCAAAAATGAGTGAAGATGTGATTATTTTGGATGTTCGGACCCAAGAAGAATATGCAGCAGGTCACATTGAAAATGCCATTCTTATTCCAAATGAAAGTATCCTTGGAGAACCAGCAGAACTTCCAAATAAAGATGCGGTCATTTTGGTGTACTGTCGAAGTGGAAATCGCTCTAAACAAGCTTCTGATAAACTGGTTAACTTAGGGTACACGCAAGTCTATGATTTTGGGGGTCTCCTTGATTGGCCCTATGAAGTGGTTCAATAAGTTTGTTATAATAGGCACATGCCCAGACAAGCACGTAAAAATCTAGATTCAAATTTCATTTTAATTACGCAAGTCTCCCCTTTTCAAATCTTTAGACACAATGAGGATAGGGAGTATTTCTTAAGTCTTTTGAAACATGCTCAAAATCAATATGGTTGTCATGTCTTAGCTTTTTGTTGTGCTGAAGATAAGGGATTCAAATTAATCCTAGATACACAGGGTTCAAACATCTCTAAAATATTACAATCGATTACCATTGCGTATGCCCTCTATCGTAAAAGTGATGTGAAACTCTTTGAACAAAGATACAAATCTAAAGCGTTGAAGAATCCTGTAGAGATTCAACAAAAGGTTAAAGAGATGGGTTTAAGTTTTCCTGAATATGCCGGCTGTTGTTACTCAAATACTGAAACCTATGAATGGCTTATTCCGCATGAACAGATCACACTCTTACCCATTCAAACACGTGATCATCACCATGACTATTCAAAACTCGAGAATTGGCTTCTTCAAAACAACACAACGTATGAGTTGATGATGGCTGATAAATCACTTAGAAATAAAGCCATTATTGATCTTAGAAAATTAAGTAATTGTTCACTTAAGAAATTAGCCATTGCCTTTCATTTAACGGAGTCTAGTATTTCAAAAATCTTAAAGAAGCAGTGAGCACGCTACTTGCCATTTCAATATCTGTCCCTTTATACTTGAACTATATTCAATCAATCAACTAAAGGAGTCTAAACGTGGACAAATTATTAAACAAAGAAGTCGAAAATCAACTTAAAGAAGTTTTTGCGGAAATGCCTCATGCGGTAAAGATGGTTCTCTTTACCACTCAAACAGACTGTGAATCCTGTGAACCCACTCAACAACTTCTCACTGAAGTCACAGAATTGAGTGATAAATTGAGCTTAGAAGTGCATGATTTAGCCTCAGATGATGCGAAGAAGTACAACATCGAACGTGTCCCCAGTTTTGTTTTATTGAACGCTAACGGAGACTATAAAGGTGTAAAGTTTAATGGAATCCCAGCGGGTCACGAGATCAATTCCTTTGTGTCTGCTTTAATGGAAATGAGTGGAGCTGAAAGTGAAGTCCCAGGAAACCTGATTGATCGTATTGCCAAGATTGATAAACCCATCAACATTAAAGTCTTTGTCACCTTGTCTTGTCCGCATTGCCCGGGTGCTGTTCAAAAGGCCCATAAACTAGCCATGATGAATAAACATGTCGTGGGTGAAATGATTGAAGCTCAAACGTTCTATGAACTCTCAGAGAAGTTTAATGTATCTGGAGTGCCTAAGATCATCATCAATGATCAGTATGAATTGGTGGGCAATCAACCCATTGAACGCTTCTTAGAACAAATTGAAGCCCTCTAAGACGGTCTAACAACCGTCTTTTCTATTGAGTGTGCTACACTAAAGTTATGGAAAACATTCAACTGAATACAGAAGTAAAATTGTCTCGTATTGTTCAAGGTTTATGGCGGCTAACGAAATGGAATTGGTCAAAAGATCAACTCATTGAGTTTATTGAAAGTTGTATTGCTTTAGGTGTCACCAGTTTTGACACCGCAGAAATCTATGGAAATTATGGTGCTGAAGAAGCTTTTGGAGTAGCTTTAAAAGCGCGTCCAGACCTAAGATCCAAAATTCAAATCATCACTAAAACAGGCATCAATATGAAGTCCAGTCTAAGACCGTATACCATGGGACACTATGAAACACGCTATGAGAAGATTATGGCTTCATGTAAAGCTTCCATCGAGAAGATGGGTTGTGGATACATTGATGTGTATTTGATTCACCGTGAAGATCCTCTGATTAATCATGAAGAAGTGATGAAAGCTTTAAATGATTTAAAGATTCAAGGTCTCATCAAAGCCTATGGTGTCTCAAATTTTGATCCCTTTAAGTTTGACGCCTTATATACGCTCAGTAACGAAGCTTTAGTCACCAACCAGATTGAACTCAATCCAGTCTGTTTTGAACATTTCACCAATGGCAATATGGACTATCTACAAAAAGTCAGAGTTCATCCGATGTTTTGGTCTCCTTTAGCGGGTGGACAACTCTTTAGTTCATCTGAAGAGAAGTATGTCAAAGTTAGAAAAGTCATTGAAACCATTGCACAACGTCATGGAACCCACGCAGACACGGTGGTGTATGCTTGGCTACTGATGCATCCAGTGAAGGGTTTACCCATCAGTGGCAGTTCTCAAATCGAACGACTTCAACATGCGGTGGACGCATGTGATCTCAAATTGAGTCACGAAGAGTGGTATGAAATCTATACCGCATCAGGAACACAGATCCTCCGATGAACTGGCCAATTCATGTTTTAGCGCTGGTTCAAGTTGCGCTTGTTGTTTGGTTTGAACGTAAGGTACTTTCACCCTTTAAACTGCTTAAGTGGACCCATCGAAGTGTTGTATTCATTCAACTCTTTCTGTATCTAAATTATATCTATGCAGTCTCTGTCTCTAATCCAGGGGGTTGGGCAGATTTGATTTATGCGGTCTTGTTTTTATATGGAAGTTTAGGCTTAGGATTACTGAGTCTATTTATTTTGATTTATAGACGAGTCAAACATCTAAAATAACATTCCTTGCATCTATCCATTGAAAACTCTATACTTGCTGTGCATAATCACGATGCTTAGAAAAGAAATCAATGACACTTAACGACATTAAACCTAAAGAATCCTGCATTATTGTAGGACTTGGGCGACAATCAATCCTTAGAAAACGTATCATCGATATGGGTTTAACCTTACACACTCAAATTAAAGTCATTAAGTTGGCTCCTTTAGGTGACCCTATTGAAATTGAAATCAGAGGCTATCAATTAAGCTTACGCAAAGAAGAGGCTAAAGAAATATTTGTTGAGCGGATTATTTAATGAGTAAGACAGTTGTCCTTATCGGAAATCCTAATTGCGGGAAGACGACTTTATTTAATGTTTTGACAGGCTCAACTCAATACGTTGGCAATTGGCCGGGGGTTACGGTTGAAAAGAAAACCGGTAAACTACTTCATTCTAAACAAGTCATCACCCTAGTCGACCTACCAGGCATTTATTCATTGTCGACCTATTCTCTTGAAGAAGTCATTTCAAGGGAATTTATAGAAAGTGATGAGACAGATCTCATCATCAATATCCTTGATGCCTCTAATCTGGAGCGTAATCTGTTTTTAACCTTACAACTAATGGAAATCGGGAAACCCATGTTGGTGGTTTTAAACATGATGGATATGCTTCAACAAAAAGGTGATCACTTAGATGTCATTCAACTTAGGAACGATTTAGATTTAAACTTTATTGAAGTCATTGCTTCTAAGGAAATTGGGATTAAAGAACTCACTGAGGCTTTACAAGCAGACTTACCCAGCACAAAAGCCATTCCTTTTTATCGCTCACACATTCAAAAACTGATTGATGAACTCCAAGTTGAACTCAAAATTGAAAACTTAGGAAGTCTTCATGCCATTCGATTTATCGAAGAAGGGGGAGCAGCTGTTTTAGGCCACAGTCTTCAACCAGCTGAAGTACTCCTTTTAGATGAGAAAGTAAACAAAGCGCTTAAACATGAATTGATGGATCGAGACATGATAATCTCTGATGATAAATATCGCTTCATCACAGATCTCTCTCAAAAAGTCCTTAAGCGAAACCCAGGTGGTAAGAATACCATCACCGATAAAATTGATCAAATCGTTACCCATAGAGTCTTGGCCATTCCGATTTTCTTAGGGATTATGGGGGTCGTTTTTATGACTGCTTTTGGCCCACTTGGACAACTCATTAAAGGGAATTTTGAGAACTTAATTAGCCTAATTATTCAAGGCATTGCCCAAAGTTTTATCTACTTCAATGTATCCCCTTGGCTCTATGATCTAGTCATTAAAGGTATATTAGGAGGGATAGCCTCTGTGGTCAGCTTTTTGCCTGAAATCAGTATCATGTTTTTGTTGTTATCGATTTTAGAAGATACAGGCTATATGGCGAGAGCTGCGTTCATTATGGATCGTGTCTTAAGAAAATTCGGTCTATCTGGTAAAGCCTTCATCCCTATGATCTTAGGCTTTGGTTGTACAGTGCCTGCTCTAATGGCAACCCGAACCTTAGAGAATGAACGAGATCGAAGACTAACAATGATGATTACACCCTTTATGTCTTGCAGTGCTCGCTTTCCTATTTATGCAGTATTTGCGGCCGCATTTTTTGAGAAGAACCAGGCTTTGGTGGTTTACTCCATCTATATTTTGGGTATCTTAGTGGCCTTTGGATCTGGTATGCTTTTAAAAAATGTAGTCACTCAAAATAGAGTAAGTTCATTCATTTTAGAACTTCCTGAATATCATTGGCCAACGCTTAAGAATCTTTTCTTTCATACTTGGGAAAGAATCAAAGGATTTCTCATTAAAGCAGGGACAGTTTTAGTGCTTGCCAGTATCATCATCTACTTTATGAATACCTATTCCTTCAACCTCGCTTTAGCTGTAGATAGTTCAAGCAGTATGATTGGAACCATTGGACAATTCATCTCCCCCCTCTTTGCGCCTTTAGGTTTTGGAGATTGGAGAACCAGTATAGCTTTAATAATTGGATTTATCGCGAAAGAAGGAGTGGTCTCCACCTTAGGTGTACTCTATGGAGTCGGTGGTGATGCAGTCTCACATATTGGTCTATTATCAGATCCACTCAAACAAGTATTTACACCCTTATCAGCGTATGCTTTTATGGTCTTTACTCTGTTATACCTTCCTTGTATTGCTGCTTTGGCAACGATGAAACGTGAAATGAATTCATGGAAGTGGACACTCATCACTGTGAGTTATCAAACGTCATTGGCTTGGCTCATGGCATTTATCATTTATCAAGGAGGACGACTCCTTGGGTTTGGAGGTTAATATGGCTGATCTTGTTGTAGGACTATGTTTAATCTTGATCCTCGGACTCATCTTAAGGAAACTATTTTATATACCTAAAAATAGACAAGAATATTCAGTCTGTGTAGGGTGTTCTCATGGATCATGTTCAAACTGCGATCCCATTCAACTCAAAGAGAACTTAAAAAAAGAACTTCACAATGAACATTGCCACTAACATCGAAACCTCTTTTTTTCAAGCTTCCTTGATATCTATAAAAAGGCGTGATAAACTAATAACGCACTCTTTGGACGCTTAGCTCAGCTGGGAGAGCACCTGCTTGACGTGCAGGGGGTCAGGGGTTCGAGCCCCTTAGCGTCCACCATTTTCCTTTCAATCTGCGCCCGTGGCGCAATGGATAGCGTTTTTGATTCCGATTCAAAAGGTTGCAGGTTCGAGTCCTGTCGGGCGCGCCATCTTCGGGTGTAGGATCATTGATGTCCAATGGGGATTTAGCTCAGCTGGAAGAGCACAACGCTGGCAGCGTTGGGGTCGTGGGTTCGAGTCCCATAATCTCCACCAAAACAATCAAATAAACCACTTAACAGTGGTTTTTATTTAACTTAATGCTTAAAAATGTAAGAATTCACAAAAATTTCACAGTTCTTACATTGTGTTTTCATCTTTAACCGATATACTGTACCCATAACAAGGATGCCAATATCAAAATCAGTTCTCAATTCATTGTTCCCCCTATCCTTAATACCTTGTTAAATTAAGATCGTACTGGCAGCGTACGATTTTTAATTTTTATGGCATAATCTAATTATGAATCCACAAAAAATCTATATGCTTAGACTTAAACCTAATCAAGATCTTAAACTAAGCTTAAAAGCTTTTATGATGGAACATTCCATACAAACAGGGGCCATCCTCAGTGCAGTGGGCAGTCTGTCACACATGCAGGTCAGGGTTGCTGATGGTAAAACCACTAGACAGTGTGATGAAGCCAGAGAACTTATTAGTTTAAGTGGAACTTTAAGTGATGGACATATCCATGCGCACATCGCAGCCATCAATGAAAAGATGGACGTCTTTGGGGGTCATCTTTTAGAAGGATGCATCATCCATACCACGATGGAATTGGTCATCGCAGATTATAGTAAACTCTATGAAAGCCATAGAGTCACCGATGAAGTGACAGGATATGATGAATTAGAGCTTGTACGCATTGACAAGTAGTCATTGTTTTTATACGATTTAAAGGCGCCGACTTAGCTCAACTGGTAGAGCAACTGAATCGTAATCAGTAGGTTGCGGGTTCAAGTCCTGTAGTCGGCACCATGTTGTAATAGAAAGCTTTCTCAAACACTTTGGATGAGAAGGCTTTTATCTTTATATCTTAAATTAGAATGGATACAAGATCTATATCTACTAAGTCATTCTGGTATCTCTGTATATCGAGTAGTATGATTACCATAGTATTGCAAAGGGTGATCATCATGTTTAAAGGAATCAAAGGGCATAAACAAAGAGTTGTGATTAAAGATGAGGATGGAAACTTAAGAGAGCCCATCAAAGAAGGATTTAATCCAGAACTATTTTCTCAATCTTTATCCGCCAAAACCTATCGTGAAAACCGTCAATTGTTAGAGGATTTTACAGATGAAATGGATCCTGGAGTGCTTGCTTATTGGGCTGCTTATGGGGTTAAGAAAGAACTTTTTGATCAGGATGATCAAGAAGGAAAATACCGCTATTCAGTCCATCAGCCAATGGTTATGGAAGCGGGTCAGAAGTACCCTTTACTTTATTATTCTCATGGTGGATTTGGGACTCCCTTTCAAGCAGAAACCATTGGATTTTCTAAACTCATCGCAACTGAACACTTCATGGTTATTTATCCAAACAATGGTGGTTTCTCCAATGAAGAAGCGCCTTCTGAGTTTAAAAGAATCATCGATGTTTTAAAAGAAAAGAAGTATCCCGTAGATTGGACAAGAGTCTATGTTTCAGGTTACTCATCGGGCTCAGATGCCACTGAATCTATTGCGACTTTATGGCCTGAACGGATTGCAGCCGCTGCACCTTGCCCTGGAAGTAATGCCATGTATAACAGTTTATGTAGAACATCTGAAGAAGCCTATGAGAAATGTCTAGATAACCAAGTACCTCTACTTTGTGTGGGCGGAACCATGGATTATGGAGATGCCTTTCCTTACCCTGATCAAGCGTGTTATGAAAACTTTACGATTTGGGCCAATAAAATAGCGCGTGTGGATAGCTATCAAAACCTCAGCTTTGAAGACGCAAGAATTATGATGGATCATACTGAAGATAGCGTTAAGAAAGCGATTGGACTTGATTTTAATGCGACATGGATTGAACATCTTGAAGAACGTGATTGGTTGTTTGGGGCCTTTTACGATGCGGATCATCGACCCGTCATTCAGTTTATCTGTGGTGAAGGCATTCCGCATATCACCTCAGGTATTCATGCATCCTTGGTATGGAATCATTTGAAGAAGTGGTCTAGAGATCTAGAGACTGGAAAGCTTTTATATAAATCCTAAGATAGCTTTATATAGGGCTAAATCATGGGGACTTAAATCTTATAGAATGCTGAGTGTAATGGTGGTAAAACCTGTTTTAGGTTGAGTGACTTTTATTCCTACAATGATGATTGTAATTTATGGGCTAAATGACGATAATGAAAGTAAGTTATACCTTATTACAGGAGCACATCATGCTACAAAACGATATCACCAAGCTTGTTCCTTTATTGGATTCCAAAGGGAATATCCAAGAACCGGGCTATGCCAAGTCAGCCTTTTTTCAATATAATCGCAAAGCCATCAAAGCCAATCCTTTACGCATCAAGGAATGGGATTATTATTGTATCCTCAATGATCATTTTGGATTGGCGCTGACGATAGCTGACAATGCTTATATGGGATTGGATTCTGTAACCCTCTTTGATTTCGAACAAAAGACGGAAATCAGCCAGAGTTTCATGCAGTGGCTGACTTTAGGGAAAAAGAATTTTCCTGCATCTTCAAGTGTGGGAAGCCTCGAGGTTAAAGCTAAAACGCATCAGATCAAGTTCTCACTGGACAAGTTGAATCGCATCATCGAGTTCAACATTGAAAACTTTAAAGATCAAGTGCCTTTATTTGGAAAGATTACACTGAGTCAGATACCAATCGAAAGTATGGTCATCGCGACCCCTTTTGACAAACCAGGTCATTTCTACTACAACCAGAAAATCAATTGTATGCGAGCTTCGGGCGAAGTCTTCTATGGTGAACAACGTTTCGTCTTCGAACCTTCTTCTTCATATGCAGTCTTGGATTGGGGTCGAGGTGTATGGACCTATTCGAACACTTGGTATTGGGGAAGTGCTTCGGGTTTGGTCAAAGGTAAGACCTTTGGTTTTAATATCGGTTATGGGTTTGGGAACACGCAAGCCGCAACCGAAAATATGTTGTTTCATGAGGGGAAGGCACATAAACTTAGCCAAATCCGCTTCAATATCCTAAAGGATGATCAAGGTCATGAACAATTTATGAGGCCTTGGACATTTAGCAGTGATGATGGTCGTTTCGAAATGGTTTTCGTCCCAATCATAGACCGTTTCTCAAATACGAAAGTGCTTGTCCTACAATCTAATCAACACCAAGTCTTCGGGCACTTCAGTGGAACAGCCATTCTTGATGATGGAACTACAATCGAGGTCAAGCATCTCATCGGTTTCGCAGAAAAGGTTATGAACCGCTGGTGATCATCGAATTATCTAGTAGGTCATAAATGTTGATATAGTAGTTTCTCAGGTTGACCTCAACATTTACTAAGGCTTTAAAATATTTTTATGCATTAAAAAAATCATTCCAACTCTTTGTAACCCATTACATGAGTTGAGGACTTGTATTCAAGTTAACTTGGTGCTATGTTTATATACGTTTGTGAGCAAACATGAGGAGCAATGTTCCGATTATGGAAAAGCAAGTCACCCTAGAATTAGACTTTAAATTAGAAAATATTCATAAGTATACAGCCTCAGAAGCCTATGAAGCTTTAGGATCTAGAGCTGCAGGATTAAATCCTGAAGAATTTTCAGCCCATCAAAAACAATTTGGTAAGAATTTACTTACCGAGAAAAAAGGAACACCGGCCATTATTATTTTCTTGCACAACATGTCAAGTATGATGGCCGTTTTATTATGGGTTGGTGGAATTATTGCGATTATTGCGAAGATGCCTGAATTAGGCTTGGCCATCTTTAGCGTTAATCTCATCAATGGTGCCTTTAGCTTCTGGCAAGAATTTAGAGCGGGTAAAGCGACTGAAGCCCTCAAGAAAATGTTACCTTCTTTTGCGCGTGTAGTACGCAATGGTTCTGAACAACAAATTCTTGCGGAAGATTTAGTGCCTGGCGATATGATGGTTATTACCGAAGGGGATAAGATTTCTGCAGATGCACGTTTGCTCAACAGCAGTGATCTCCAAATCGATCAATCTACACTGACAGGTGAATCTAACCCAGTCCGTAAGGTTCATGATGCAATTTTAAGAGAAGATTTATCTCGTCCAGAAATGGCCAATTTAATCTTTGCAGGGACCAGTGTTTCCAGTGGAACAGGTCATGCGATTATCTATGCGATAGGCATGCAAACTGAGTTTGGACGCATAGCATCTCTAACTCAGAATATGGTTGAAGAGAAGAGTCCACTTCAAAAAGAACTCGATAAACTTACCAAACAAATCTCCATCATTGCGATGAGTATTGGAATCTTTTTCTTCATTGCCTCTGTGTTCTTTGTGAAAGAACCTTTGGCGCAATCTTTTGTTTTCTCCTTAGGAATGATTGTTGCTTTTATTCCTGAAGGGTTATTGCCAACTGTAACGTTGTCCTTAGCGATGGCTGTTCAACGGATGGTTAAAGAACATGCTCTTGTTAAACGTTTATCAGCAGTTGAAACCTTAGGGTGTACAACCGTTATCTGTTCGGATAAGACAGGGACATTAACTCAAAATGAAATGACAGTGGGTCATTTATGGTTACCTGAAGCAGAATATGAAGTGACAGGTTTAGGCTATGCACCTGAGGGTGATATCTTAAAAGCTGGTCAAAAAATAGACGTAGAAACCAACGAAGATTTAAAGACATTGATATTAGGCGCAGCACTTTGTAGTAATGCCAAGATCGTACCTCCTAATGAAGAAAACAATCGCTATACAGTGTTGGGAGATCCAACCGAAGCCTGTCTTGGTGTGGTGGCTCAAAAAGCGGGCTATGATATGTCTCAACAGAATTCTATCTATCAACGCTTACGTGAACTCCCATTTGATTCAAGACGTAAACGAATGTCTACCATCCATCAAATGCCTACCAACAAAGAAGGCATTAAACGTTTGGCGTATATCAAAGGTGCGCCAAAAGAAGTCATGGAATTATGCGATACCATACGTGTGAATGGCAAAGTAAGCCCCATTACACAAGCTCAAAGAAATGACATTATGGAAGCTAATGATAAATATGCGCGGAATGGTTTGCGTGTCTTAGCCTTAGCGATTCGTCCTCTGACCTCAGAACTTAATCTTCCTCAAGCCATGAGTGCGTATACACCAGAACTTATTGAAATAGGGATGACCTTTGTGGGTCTCATCATCATGGCAGATCCTCCACGTCCTGAAGTAGCTGCTGCAGTTGAAGTCTGTCATCAAGCTCAAATCAGAATCATCATGATTACTGGTGACTATGGATTGACAGCTGAAAGTATTGCGAAACGTATTGGGATTGTGAAGGGTGAACATCCTCGTATTATTACAGGTGTTGAACTTTCTGAACTCTCGGACGAACAACTTCAAGTGGCGCTCCATGATGAAGTCATCTTTGCCCGAGTCGCCCCAGAACAAAAATATCGGGTGGTCTCAAATCTTCAAATGTTGGGGCACATTGTAGCGGTTACAGGAGATGGCGTTAATGACGCACCTGCCCTTAAAAAAGCAGATATTGGGGTTGCGATGGGAATCTCTGGAACGGATGTTGCCAAAGAAGCTGCCGATATGATTTTAACCGATGATAACTTTGCTTCGATTGTTAAAGCCATTGAAGAAGGTCGAACCGTCTATAGTAATATTCGTAAATTCTTACTCTATATTCTTAACTCTAATATGCCTGAAGGGGTTCCTTCTGCTGCCTTCTTGTTCTCAAGAGGTGCCATTCCTCTACCCTTAACCGTCATGCAGATTCTATTCATTGACTTAGGGACAGACATGTTGCCTGCCCTAGGTTTAGGTACTGAAGTCCCTGAAGCGGGTGTCATGCAAAAACCTCCACGTTCTCAAAAAGAACCTTTACTGAATAAAGCGGTCATGCTTAAAGGTTTCTTGTGGTACGGCATGATTGAATCTGCCATTGCCATGGGCGCTTACTATTTTGCGAACTTTATGAATGGTTGGCCTGCTGTTGAATTGGCTAAAGGTGGGATTGAGTATAAGCAAGCTACGACTTTAACGGTTACGGCCATTGTCTTTAGTCAAATTGGGATGGTTCTCAACTGTAGAACTGAAAAAGAATCAATCTTTAAAGCAGGTATCTTTATGAATCAACAAGTCATTAAAGGAATCGTTGTGGAAGTCTTGTTGGTGGTAGGTCTAATGTATGTGCCCTTCTTACAAAATGTTTTCCAAACAGCTCCGATTGGAATCGAAGGTTGGATCTTCCTCTTCTGTATTCCTGTCCCTGTTGTACTGATTGAAGAAGCCCGTAAGTTCTTTCTACGCAGAAATGCTAAAATATAAAAAAGGAGATTGTGTATGAAAATAATCATTGTTGGATGTGGCCGTATGGGTTCAGGTCTGGCAACTCAACTTTCTAATGAAGGTGAAGATGTTACCATTATCGACACGAATCCCACTGCATTTAATGCACTCGGTGAAGGGTTTAAAGGTAGAAAATTAGTTGGAGTAGGGTTTGACCAAGCGATTTTGGGAGACGCAAAAATCTCGCAAGTCGATGGGTTAGTCGCATGTACCGACAGTGATGATACCAATGCATTGATTGGTCGTCTTGCACAAAATGTCTTCAGAGTCCCCAAAGTCATCGCACGTCTCTATGATGCCCATAAGGCAGAATTGTATAAAAGTTTAGGGATACAAACCATTTCCACCACTTCTTATGGCATTAATAAAGCCATCAGTATTCTTCATTACAGTGAAATGGATACCTTGGTATCCATCGGTGATGGTAAAGTAGACATCATTCGTGTCGACGCCCCTGAATTATTAAGTGGACGTAAAGTCAATGAATTAGCAATTGTCGGCCAAAGCAATGTTGTGGCGATTAAACGTGGAAGTAACACCATGATTCCAACCCTTGGGACTGTCATAGAATCTGGAGATATTCTCTATATTTCTGTTTTAGCGGATGCAGTGGATCAATTACGAGCACAGCTCGGATTGATGTAATTAAGGAGCCAACATGAAAGTCATCATTATTGGGGGCGGACTCGTCGGTGCCCATATCGCTAAGCTGTTAATTCAAAATAAATTTGACGTCAAAATCATAGAAAACCGTTTAAATGTGTACGCCAAACTCAAAGAAGATATCCATGAATCTCATCTTGTCTTAGGTGAAGGAACCAGTCATACCATATTAGAAGCGTGTGACATTGCTAATACAGATATGGTGGTCGCTGTAACGGGGGCCGATGAGACAAACTTAGTTGTTTCTACCTTAGCTAAGTTTGAGTATGGGGTTCCACGGGTTATGGCACGCGTCAATAATCCTAAAAATGAATGGTTATTTCAACATGGCATGGGCGTTGATGTGCACTTGAATCAAGCGGACATTATGGCGCATATGATCATGGAAGAAATGAATTTAGGGAATTTAATGCAGCTGATGAATTTGAATAAGAGTGCTTATTCCATCGTTAAAATCTATGCGCTCTTTAATTCTTATGCCATTGGTAAAGCCATTAAAGAGCTTAAGCTTCCCCAAGATTCCTTGTTGGTGGCCATCAATCGAAATAATCAAGTGATCCTTCCAAAAGGTGATCAAATCATCGAATGTGATGATGAAATCATTGCTTTGGTGCATGAAGATCAAAGCGTAAATTTCTCTAAATTATTTCAATAAAGACAGACAAAGAAGGCAGTCAAAATGCCTTTTTTTTATGTGAAGGTGGACTGCTACTTATAGTATGTAGTTTAAAACCTCCGTTTAGACTAGAATGAAATATATGGAAGAATCAATTTTGATCCACTTCGGGGAACGCGTCAAATCGATTCGACGACTCAAAGGCTACTCTCAAGAACAACTCGCAGAGAGAGCGCATCTGCATCGCACGTACATTGGTATGATTGAGCGTGGTGAAAAGAATATAACACTCAAAAACATCTATCGCATCGCGAAAGGATTAGACGTCGAAATAAAAGAGCTCTTTTAATCCCTATCCAAGTAGAGTTAATATCTATACAATAAACGCATAGAGACTTCTTTCTATGCGTTTTTATGTGAGGACCCATGAACCCCAGACCAAACCCATCTTCAAAAGGTTGCGCAAGAAGCGTATGTCTTATAAGACAGTATCCATCAAGAACCAGAATTGGAGCGTTGATTCGTGGTGCCTTAACTGATTTAAAAGAAAAGCAATCCTGATGTGCACTAATGGATTGCTTTTGTGTTTATTCAACGGTAACAGATTTTGCGAGATTTCGAGGTTTATCGACATCTAATCCTCTGAGAACACTGGAATAATAGGCGAATAACTGAAGTGGAATGATGGAAACAAGGGGACTCAAGTCTTCGTGAATGGCGGGTAAGATGAATTGCCGATCAGAGAAGTCATCCATGTGTTCAAGACCCGGCTTCACAATCGCAACGACTTTAGCTCCTCTGGCTTTAACTTCTTTAATGTTGGAAATCATCTTTTCCAATAGATTTTCTTGGGTAATGAGGGCGATCACTGGAAAGTCAGGGGTAATCAAAGAAATGGTTCCATGTTTGAGTTCACCTGCTGGGTATGCTTCAGAGTGGATGTAGGAGATTTCTTTGAGTTTCAAAGAGGCTTCTAAAGCTAAGGCATAGTCTAAACCTCTACCGATGAAAATGACATTACGACTGTTTTGGAATTCAGAGGCTAAGTGTTTAATGTCTTCTTGTTGATCCAATAAAGCTTGCGCAATCTTGGGCAATTCTAAGCAGGCATGAATCAAATTTTCTACTTGATCTTTGGGGATGTGATGATTGAGTTCACCTAACTTATAAGCGAGCAGTGTCAGTAAAGCAACTTGTACATAATAAGCCTTGGTAGAAGCCACTGAGATTTCTAATCCAGCCCAGGTATACAAGACATAATCAGCTTCGCGTGCAATGGAAGATCCAACCACATTCACGATTGCAATGACTTTTGTCCCACGGGCTTTGGCTAAGCGTAAAGCCGCTAATGAGTCAGCAGTTTCTCCAGATTGAGAGATGATAATCACAGCATCTTGTTTCTTTAAGATAGGATCACGATATCTAAATTCAGAGGCCACATCCACATGACAGCTGATGCGGGCATGCTTCTCAATGAGTTGTTTACCAATCATGGCTGCATGCATGGCTGTCCCACAGGCAACCATATGGAATTGATCAAAACCAGCCAGCACGTCATCGGTTAATCCAGATTCACTAAAATCAATGGACAATCCTTTAAGTCTTGGTTGAATGGCATTCAATAAGACTTGAGGTTGTTCATGAATCTCTTTCAACATGAAGTGAGGGTATCCTCCCTTTTCAGCTGTTTGACGATCCCATGAAGCCACTTGTACTTCTTTAGTGATCTCTTCTAAATCGCGATCTAGGATGAGGACACAATCTTTCTTAACCACTGCAATCTCATCTTCTTCCAGGAGGTAATAGTCACGGGTTAAATCTAGAATAGCTGTAATATCTGAAGCAATGTAGTTTTCACCTTTGCCTAAACCGATAATAAGGGGGGAATCTTTTCGAATCGCATACAGGGTATTCTCATGGCCTGCAAATAACATGCCTAAGGCATAAGAACCCCGAATCTTTTCTAAGACCTTTTTAATGGCTTCTAGAGGGTCTTGTTTTTGGACATAGTAATAATCCACCAGTTTCGCTAAAGCTTCGGTATCAGTCTGTGATTCAAAGGTATACCCTTTACGAATCATCCGTTCTTTGATTTGAAGATAGTTTTCAATGATGCCATTATGAACGATGGAAACCCGATGATTTCCATGGGGGTGAGAATTAAGATCAGAAGGCTCTCCGTGGGTTGCCCAACGGGTATGACCGATACCAACAAAGGCATGGTCCAATGGCGTTAATTTGAGTTTGGCCTCGATGTTATCGATACGGCCTTTGGTTTTAACGGTTTTAATTTCTCCGTCTTGAAAGACTGAAATACCTACCGAGTCATAACCTCGGTATTCGAGTTGACGTAAACCGGCAATTAAAAGCTCAGGAGCTTTAGGACTGCCTACAATCCCAACGATTCCACACATAGTGTTAATATGATCCTTTCAAAGTTCAGTAAGGTTTAGGCTCTGTCTACTTTGTCCTATTCCTAACGACAACTGATTGCCGAAGAGGCATCCGCCGAGTCTTTCGATACTCCTCTTTCCTCGTCACTCCACATGAGCCGGGCGCTATAATTGTTGGATTTTGATTTTCTTTTGGCGCTATCCCCCTTATAATTGACCTCATTTTAACATAGCTTATTAGTCAGGACAAATGAGTGTATTCTTAGGACTACACAAGCTAAAGTCTCTAGTGTATAATGATTTAGCATCGGGACGTAGCACAGCTTGGTAGTGCACTACCTTGGGGTGGTAGGGGTCGCGCGTTCAAATCGCGTCGTTCCGACCAGATGCGGCTGTAGCTCAGCGGATAGAGCGAGCGCCTCCTAAGCGCTAGGTCACAGGTTCAATTCCCGTCAGTCGCGCCAAAAGAACCCTCGTTATAGAAGACTCTCTTAGAATAAGCACCAGTGGCGGAATTGGTATACGCGCACGTTTGAGGGGCGTGTGGGCAACCGTACGGGTTCAAGTCCCGTCTGGTGCACCATAATAAGATGAAATACCCAGTAGGGTATTTTTCTTTTGGTTGTTCTGTGTTAGACTATTGAAAATAGTGTTATATTTTTACATTATTGATGAAACTATTTTCAGGAGACCTATGAATTATATCTTTATCTCACCTCAATTTCCCTCAAACTTTAAATACTTTGTGTTCAGACTTAAGGCACACGGCGTTAAAGTATTTGGCATTGCCTCCGATGATCGAAGTCAGCTTGAGCCTGAGCTTTCAAATGCGTTGGATGATTATTATCGTGTGAATGATATGGAAGATTATGGCCAGGTGTATCAAGCGGTTGCGTACTTAGCGTATCGCTATGGGAAACCAGATCGAATTGAATCACACAATGAATATTGGTTAGAACTGGATGCTAAACTACGGACTGACTTTAATGTGTTTGGCTTACAGGCTTCTGAAATGGATGGCTTGCGTAAGAAGTCAGAAATGAAGAAAGTCTTTAAGAAGATTGGTTTAGAAGTTGCACAAGGAGAAACCTTTAACACGCTAGAAGAAGCGCTACACATAGCCAAGAAATATCATTATCCAGTCATCGTAAAACCGAATAAAGGTGTGGGGGCTGCGCATACCTATCAACTTCAAAATGAGGATGAACTTAAACAATTCATGATGTATAAACCTAACCTTCCTTTTATCCTTGAAGAAGTCATTGAGGGAGACGTCTTAACTTATGATGGTCTCATTGATACCAACGGGAATCTTGTGTTTGAAAACTCCTTTATTTACGATTCAGGGGTGATGGATAATGTGGTGTTGGATAAAGATATGTACTATATCATTCAAAGAAGTATCCCTAAGGATGTTCAAGCGGTGGGTCAAAAAACCATTCAAGCCTATCATTTAAAAGAACGTTTCTTCCATATGGAGTTATTTCGAAAAGATACGGGGACTTTAGTGGGCCTAGAGATCAATGTACGGCCGCCTGGAGGCATGTCGATGGACATGTTTAACTTCGCCAATGACCATGATTTCTATGATACCTATGCACAACTTGTCACAGGTCAAAGTGTCCATGTGCCCAGTGTTAAACCCTATTATGTGTGTTATATGGGGGTTAAGAAGAATAATCAAGCTAAACGGGTCCTAACGCATGCCCAAGTCTTAGAAAACTATGCATCTCTCATCCTCCATCATGGTCCCATCGCATCTATCTTTGGACCCGCCATCGGAGATTATACCTACATCTTAAGATCGGTGGATGAAACCATAATTAATGAAGCTGCGAAAGCCATCGTTGCTCAAAAGTGAGGCCCACCATGAACTATATTTACATCTCTCCCCATTTCCCAAACAATTTTGCGCAATTTATTGTGGCCCTAAAAAAGCAAGGCATCAAAGTCTTAGGTATTGCAGGTGAACCTTATGGCAATCTGAGTCATGAATTAAGACAAGCATTAACGGAGTATTACCAAGTTCAATCAATGGATGATTATAACCAAGTTTTAAAAGCGTGTGGGTACTTTACCCATAAGTATGGCAAGATTGATCGAATCGAATCTCACAATGAACATTGGTTAAGTCTAGATGCATGTTTACGGACGGACTTTAATGTGTTTGGATTCAAGTCGAAAGATCTTTTAAACATTCAATCCAAATGGAAAATGAAAGAAGTCTTTAAGAAACAAGACATTCCAGTGGCCCAAGGAATTTTAGTCAGTGATCTTAAGAGCGCACAGAGTTTTACCCGTAAAACAGGGTATCCTGTGGTGGCTAAGCCTGACATCGGGGTAGGTGCCAGTCACACCTATAAAATAAAAAATAACGAAGAGCTTAAACAATTCTTTGAGACAAAACCCAAGGTAGACATGATTATGGAAGCCTATATTCAAGGTGAAATTCATACCTTTGATGGCTTAACCGATACCTTAGGCCATGTGGTCTACTCCAATTCATTTGTCTTTCCGGTGGGTGTTATGGAAACAGTCAATGATGATTTAGATATGATCTATTATACGCAAACAGAGATACCGCCTGACTTAGATACCTATGGACGAAAGATTGTGAAGGCCTTTCACTTAAAAGAAAGATTCTTCCACATTGAATTCTTTCGGTGTAAAGATGGACGCTTAATTGTCTTAGAAATTAATGTACGCCCCCCTGGAGGCTATTCCATGGACATCTTTAACTTTGCCAACGATATGAACTATTACGAAGAGTATGCAAAAGTTGTCGCGGGCAAAGAAGTAGAAACACGACATGGCAATAAGCATCATTGTATTTATATTGGACAGAAGGCAAAACATGCCAATGGTTATCAACTGAGTCGTGATCAGGTCTTATCCACGTATCACAGTTCATTGGTGTTTAATGGTCCCATTGCCTCCATTTTCTCAGCTGCCATTGGCAATTATGCCTACATCTTAAAAGGTACAAATTTAAGTCAACTTTTAAATGATGCTCACCAAATTCTCTTAAAGAAAGAAGGTTAAGTCCATGCATACTGAATACCATGAATACTACAGTTATCGTCTTGGAAGAATGATGCCCTTTAAAGTTTATGGTCATGCGGGTAAACCCATCCTTGTATTTCCTAGTTCGGGTGGAAGATTCCATGAGTATGAAGATTTCGGAATGATTGGTTCCATTGCTTGGTTTATTGAACAAGGATTAGTCCGTGTCTATACCCCTGATTCCATTGATTCAGAAACATGGTTGAATAAAGGGCGATGGCCAGGAGATATGGCCCGTCATCACAATGCTTATGATGCCTATATTGTCGAGGAGTTTGTGCCCTATATTCGTCAGCACAGTGGTTGGCCTTATTCCATGATGGTGACCGGATGTTCAATGGGCGGTTATCACAGTGCCAATTTCTTCTTTAGACACCCAGATGTCTTTGATACCGTCATAGCCTTAAGTGGTTTATATGATGCACAATTCTTTGTGGGACAAGCTAAGCAAGATCCCGATGTTTACTTTAATTCTCCCGTAGATTATTTAAGAAACTGTACAGATCCGCATTACCTAGATCGTTATCGTCAAAACAACATTATTATTTGTAGTGGTCAAGGAGCCTTTGAAGAAGATACCCTGCGGGACACACGTCTACTTCAACAGGTCTTAAGTGATAAGAGCATTCCTGCCTGGATTGACTATTGGGGACAGGATGTTAAACATGACTGGGAATGGTGGCGTATCCAAATGCCGTATTATCTTGGAAAATTAGCAGAACAGGGTAAATTATAGCCCTGTTTTTGTATTATCATACAAGGGAGGAAACCGTATGAACTTCAACCAAATCAATTCAAGAAAACAAAGCCGTTCCATTAAATGGGACACCCATGTCGCTAATCATATCCATCCAGATGCCATTCCAATGTGGGTGGCAGATATGGACTTTAAGACCTTACCTGACATCACAGAAGCCTTGCATAAGGAAGTTGAATCAGGCATCTATGGCTATTCGTATGAAAGTGATGACTATTTTAATGCGGTGATGGGATGGATGCATAGAAGACATCAATGGGAACTTCAAAAAGAATGGATCTATACCACCCCTGGGGTTGTGAGTGCGCTCAATGCGTGTATTCGTGTCTTAGCCAAGGAGCATGAAGCAGTCCTTATCCAAGAACCTGTTTATTATCCCTTTAAACGATCGATACTCGCCAACAACAGAGTTGCCATCTCTAATCCATTGATTCTAAAAAAGGGACATTACGAAATAGACTTTAATGATTTTGAACAGAAAATTGTGACGCATCAAGTCAAAGCTTTTATCTTATGTAATCCCCACAATCCTGTGGGTCGTGTCTACACAAAAGATGAACTTAATCGGATGGTGGATATCTGTCAAAAGTATGCGGTGACCATTATTTCAGATGAGATTCATATGGACTTCGTCTTTAAACCTCATCATCACTATGTTTTACAAGCTTTAAGAAAAGACTATGCAGATCATATCATCACCTTATCAGCTGCTTCAAAAACTTTTAATCTTGCTGCCTTTAAAGTGAGTCAACTGATTTGTTCAAACGCAGATACACTCCAAGCGATTAAGAAAGAATATAGTCAATTGGGGATGCACGGGCATAACACCTTAGGTTTACTTTCCACTGAAGTGGCGTATTCTCAAGGAGACATCTATGTCGATGAATTGGTACACTACATCCAAAAGAATGGTGAGACACTGAGAACATATCTCAGTCATCATTTGCCCCACATCAAATTGATTGAACCGGAAGGCTTATATCTGGTTTGGTTAGATTTTAGTGCCTTAAACCTCAGTCAAGAAGAACTCAAAACATTCCTCAGTGAAGAAGCCCATCTGTGGTTGAATGATGGATCAAGCTTTGGAGAAGGTGGAGAAGGGTTTATGCGGATGAATCTTGCGACGCCTCAATCAGAACTTCTCAAAGCACTTGACAGACTCAAAGCAGCTTTGAAGGTGTAAGATAAGCTTAAGAGGTAGCCCATGAAGAAAATAGCTGTACTACTGGCTGAAGGTTTTGAAGAAATTGAAGCAATTACGCCCATCGATGTCTTGCGTCGTGCAGGGTTTGAAGTCGATTTAGTTTCTATCGGACAAAAAATAGTCAAGGGATCTCATCAGATTGCCATCGAATCAACAAAATTATGGGAAAACATGGATGCTTATGATGCCTTATTCCTACCCGGAGGTCAACCTGGTGCGACGAATTTAGCCAAAGAACCACGCGTATTAGAGCTTATTCAGAATTATCACAAGAATAATAAGATTATCGCAGCCATTTGTGCTGCACCTACAGTTCTACAAGCAGCAGGTATTTTAAAAGGTGTTAAAGTAACCTCTTACCCAATGGCGAATGTTGAAGAGCGCTTCGATGGTGCCATTTATCTTAATGATAATGTGGTACTCGATGGAAACATCTTAACATCTCGTGGGGTAGGGACAGCCTTAGAATTTGCCTTTGCTTTGGTAGACTTACTTGGTTCAGATAGTACAGATTTAAAACGTAGTACCTTATATCAAATCAAACATTAACGCAAACAAAAAGGGATGAAGTCATCCCTTTTCTCATGGTATAATCAACTACGCAAACACTCGCACCAGTGGCGGAATTGGTATACGCGCACGTCTCAGAAGCGTGTGGGCAACCGTGCGGGTTCAAGTCCCGCCTGGTGCACCAGATTTTTTAATCCTTTGATTTTTATTGAATGCATATTTTTTTAAGGAGTATTCTTAAAAACGACTTACTTTCTTTAACAATAAATATAAATTCGAATTAAATAAAAGCTTTGAGGCTTACTTGATTATTTTCACTCACATCCAATTGCGCTAGATAAAACCTATTTTGAATTGAAATGGGTAGGTTTATTCTCTAATTTCATCTTATTCAATGGTTTTATCCACTGTATCTAAATCAAAGTAAATCCGATCACGACCATCTCGTTTAGCATCATACAGTTTATGATCAGCTCGCTTCAACAAGTCTTGAATTGACCCACGCGTATATCTAACGACGCCTCCACTCATACTGATTTTGATTCCTTGTTCAGAGAGTCTTGTATTCTCAAAACTAATTTGGATGCGTTCAACTATTTTCTCGATCATATCTTGTGGCGTATCATATAAAATGATTGAGAATTCATCGCCTCCATGCCTAAATGCAATGTCGGTACTTCTGATCAATTTTAAAAGCGTACTTCCAGTTTCCGTCATGACTTGGTCACCGATATGATGACCATAAGTATCATTGATATCCTTAAAATAATCAATATCCATGACAATCAGAGAGAACGATTTGTTTTCCTTAATTGAAAGATTACGATAATACTCTAATGCTTCCATGAAATGTCGGTGATTGAATAATTTAGTGAGACTATCAGTTTTAGATAGACTGTTTAAATCACTAAAGACGATATTAAATGGCTTCTGGATTCCATCGATGACAACTACCTGAAATAATAAGAAGAATGAGATAACTCGTATATAATGACCAAGGAAATTCTGTACTCCATAAACGTTGTTATATAGAGTGAACATGAATCCAGAAAGAGCAAACAGTACCAATACAAGAAGGATGGTATTGAATATATCGGTGGGTATCTTGGGTTTATCTCTATAAAGTAAAATCATTTCAATGAGATAGATGCCAATAATAATATACTCAGAAACGCGCTTAAATAAGGTAAGTCCTTGACCTTCCACAAAGCAAGTAGGGAATAGTCGAAGGAAGCATAGAATGGTAAATACAAGGCCAGTGATCATGAGTACAGTAAAGGGAATCCAATAGTTGGACACTTTACCTCCACCTTTGATTGCGAATAGAATCGCAAAAGCTTGAATGAAGCCCAAAACAAGCCAAAGTTGGGTTGGAAGGTTGGCATCATAACCTGGAATCAATCCCATACCCTTATATGTAATGGCATGAAGAAAGGTGATAATGGAAATCACGATTGAACCTGAACCAATAATGGATATGAATGTGATATTTTTAAATCTTCTTGAGATTAAGGAGATGGTAAAAATAAGAACCCCTAAGATTATCGCGAAAGATTCAATCAACAAGTGAAAAACGAGATAATTATATCTCGATAAAAAATACATAGAGAAGCCTACTAAGATGGTTAATGAAATCCAGATTATTTTTTTTAGCATATTTCTAATTCACTGTAACATAATGCTTTTCTTTGAGACAAATATGAATAAAACATGAAGCCGTGAAACAAATAAAATATACGGATGATCAATAGATTGTCTTTTAACGATACTTTTTTTAATATAGAAAATCAGTTAATTCTGTGCGTTGATACGGATAATTTCTAAGATAACCTTGACAGCTTCTTTCATGACATCGACACTGACATATTCATACTGTCCGTGATAGTTATCACCACCTGTGAAAATATTTGGAGTAGGAATACCCATAAAGGATATCTTAGAGCCATCGGTTCCGCCTCGTACAGGATGAACACGAGATGTTATACCCAGATTAGCCATGGCTTTTAAGGCTAAATCAACAGGTTTCATGTCTTGTTTAATCACGTCACCCATATTGTAGTATTGATCGGTAAGTTCAACCGTAAAGCGTTGAGCTCCATACTTTTGATTAAGATAAGTGGCATTGTCCAGCAAGGTTTGTTTACGGGCTATGAACTTGGCTTGATCATGATCTCTCACAATATACTGCATAACCCCTGTATCCACGGAAGTTTCCATACCTGCCAACATATAGAATCCTTCATAATGTTCGGTATGTTCAGGGACTTCATGTTGAGGGAGAAGTCGATCAAACTCCATGGCTAACTTTGAGGTATTAATAAGGGTATCTTTGGCAGATCCTGGATGAACAGAGACCCCTTGTAAGGTCACCACAGCTTTGGCAGCATTAAAGCTTTCATATTCAAGTTCACCTAAAATAGATCCATCTACGGTATATGCATACTTGGCTCTAAAATTTGGGGCATCAAACTGATTGGCCCCTCTGCCTATTTCTTCATCAGGACCAAAAGCAATTCTGATTTCACCATGCGGTAAGTGAGGATTCTGAATCAAAGACAGCATAGCCTCCATGATTTCAACCAAACCAGCTTTATCGTCAGCGCCCAAAAGGGTTGTTCCATCAGTCACGATTAAAGTATGTCCCAACAAAGCTGAGAGTCTTGGAAAGTCTGAGACACGCATTAGGATGTTCTTTTCTTGATTCAAAAGAATATCTTTCCCATCATAATTCTCGATACATCTGGGTTGAATGTTCTCCGCATTAAAATCAGCAGTATCATAATGGGCAATGAAACCTAAGACATCAGGATGGTTTCCGGTATTGTCTTGGAGGGTTGCGGTAACAAATCCAGTGTTTGGGTGATATTCAACTTCAGACATTCCTAAGTCGATCAGTTCGCTGGCCAATAGCTTCGCAAAGTCAACTTGGCTTTGTGTTGAAGGAATGGTGGGACTAGATTCATCGGAGCGGGTATTGATTTTAACATAGCGAATAAAGCGTTCTACTAAAGTTTCCATGAGGTTCTCATTTCTAGATAAGTCTATTGTAACGCATGCCTACTTTAGTTTGCATCAGAAGCGATGTATAATAAAGGTGCATAGATGGGTTTAGATAATTACTTGGATGGGGAGAACTATGATCTTCAAACTTGATTATCAAACAATTTATCTATTTTATGCACTCATTTCCTTAGTGAATGCTTATTGTTTAACTTTAATGTGGTTTGAACACCGAAAACGCTACAAAGGACTCTTTCTATGGGTTCTTTATTTTTTACTCCAAATGTCAGCGTATGTTTTGCTTATTTTTGAAGAGAGATGCAATCTTTTCGTCTCAAAAGTTCTTGCGAATGAAGTGAACATACTGGGGCTTATTTGTTTTTGTTTAGGATTTCAGTCGTTTCTTAAAATAAAGAAAAAATGTAAACTTATTTGGCTACTTGCGACTTTAGAGTTTTTTGTCTTAGTGTATTTTACGTATGGGGTAGATGAATTAAAATATCGACTCCTATCGACATCTATCACTGTAGTTCTGCTGGGCTTAAGTTTACTATATTTCTTATCTAGGAATGCTACAACGATCCAAAGAAATATCATTAAGCCAGCCATAGTCCTTCTGGGCTTGATGATTGAGTTTAATGGTTTAAGAATGATTATTATCTTGACCCAAGCTTATACCTATAAAAATCTTTTAGATGCACCTTTTTGGGTAGGATTCTCAGAAGTATTAATCATCTTGTTGAATGTGATTATGGTTGTCAACTTAACACGCATTGTAGACCGTCAACTCCAACACGATATCCTTGAACAGGAAAAGAAGTTTAATTTAACCTTCCAAGTATCGCCACATGCCATTGCTATTCTTGACCGAGTAGGCTTGTGTTTTGTTGAAATTAATCAAACGTTTATAAATATGTTTGGGTATACCAAGGAAGAAGTAATCTCTAAACAAACGCATGAAGTCAACTTAACTGCGTTGGGGGATCATATTTCCGATTTCATGAATCAAACTCATCTTAGTCAAACACATTCCTTAGAGATGGTTTTAAGTCATAAAGATGGAACCAAAAAGCATGTGCAAGTTAGTATCGTCTTAGATAAACTATCGGGGAAAGAAGTCGTTATTTCAACCTTAGAAGACATTACAGAAATTATTCAGGCTAGGTCTAAAATGGTAAGATTAGCCAACTATGATGCCTTAACAGAGCTTCCTAATCGTTATCTTCTCAAAGATCGATTTGAATTGGCCATAGCCAATGCAGATCGAAGTCATACTTCTGTTGCGGTTATGGTTATAGACATAGATGACTTTAAAGATTTCAATGATGAATTTGGGCATAATTTTGGAGATCAAGTCTTGATTTCTGTTTCGAGTAGAATATCAAAACTCATACGTAAAGTAGATACCCTTTCTCGCTTTGGTGGGGATGAATTTATCATTCTTTTGAGTAATCTCAAGTCGATTGAAGATGTTACTATTTTCTCAGAGCGGCTCTTAGCCTTGTTTAAAGAACCTCACAAAATTGGAGGCAAATCGACCTGTGTCCATATCAGTGTAGGCGCTGCTATTTATCCAGAGTCGGGCCAAAATTTAGATACGCTCTTAAGAAAAGCAGACGAAGTCATGTATCAAGTTAAAAATACCACGAAAGCAGGGTTTAAACTCTACCAATAAGGCTTGTTTAGACTGTCCACTAAGATGTACAATTTAGACAAAAGTGGGGAATCGATATGACTGTGAACACGCATAAGATTGTTAAGATCTTGGAAGTCAAAGAACTCTTAGAAACACAAACAGATGATGCGCATAGTTTAAGTGTTCAAGAGATTATGGAAGCCTTACAAACCAAAGGAATTTCTAGTGAACGGAAAAGTATCTACGCTTATGTAGATCAATTAGAAGCCTATGGGTTAGACATTATCACCACTCGAGACATTGCCAATCGCTACCATGTGGGAAATCGCACCTTTCAACTCGCTGAATTGAAACTCTTGGTGGACGCGGTTCAATTCTCTAAATTCATTACCCGGGAAAAGAGTCAAGAACTCATGGAGAAGTTAAAGACATTAACCAGTGACCATGAGGCAAAACTCCTCTATCGTGATGATTTGGTGAGTGATCGACTCAAAACTAAAAACAATTCAATTTATCTCAATGTGGATGCCATTCATGAGGCCATTCTTAAACAAGTTAAACTACGCTTTAAATACTTTGACTATGACTTAAACAAAGAACCCAAGTTTAGACGCAATGGGGATTTCTATACCATGATTCCAGTTTTTCTATGCTGGGATGATGAGAAATATTACTGTGTCATGTATCATGAGACCCATCAAAGTCATGTGGTGTTTAGAGTTGATAAGATGCGTGAAGTGAGTGTCTTAGACATCAAACATCAACACATTCGCAAAGCTGAAGATTTTGAGCTTTACAGTACAAAGATTTTCAGTATGTATGGGGGAGAAAACCAAGAAGTAACCCTTCAATTTGATCAATCTTTAATTAATGTGGTGCTCGATCGCTTTGGTTTAGATACACACATTAACATCTTGGATGATCAGCATTTTACCATCACAACTGAACTTTTAGTTTCACCTACTTTTATCTCTTGGCTCTTCCAATTTGAAGATCATGTCAAAATACTAAGTCCTCAAAATGTGGTGGATCAAGCTCGAAGCATGTTAGAGAAAACACTCCATCAATATCGTTAGAGACCTTGATTTGGGAATAAGATTATCATAATTTAAACAATTTGTTTCATTTTTCACAAGCTTTACTTTTTCGCTAAAAAAGTGCTGTGAAAGGATTGATTTATAGTTGGCATAAGCCTATACTTTTTTTGTAACACTGAAAGGGACAGAATATGAAAAAAATTCTTATTGTCGGTGGCGTAGCCGGAGGTGCCACTGCAGCAGCTCGTTTACGTCGTTTAAATGAAGATGATCAAATCATAATGTTTGAACGTGATGAATACATCAGCTTTGCGAACTGTGGTTTACCTTACTATATTGGGAATGTGATTACGGATCGTGAAGATCTATTGGTTCAAACCGTTGAAGGGATGCATGATCGTTTTAAACTAGATGTGCGTAACTTTTCTGAAGTTGTGGATATCAACCGTGCTGAAAAAACTGTGACGGTACGTCGTACAAAAACAAATGAAACGTACCAAGAATCCTTTGATGTTTTACTTCTTTCGCCAGGTGCAAAACCCATTCAACCTCCTATTGAAGGCATCAAAGAAGCTAATAATTTATTTGTCTTAAGAAACATTCCAGATACAGATGCCATCTATCATTTTATTGAAACCAAAAAACCTAAGACAGCGGTTGTTGTCGGGGGCGGTTTTATTGGGGTAGAAATGGCTGAAAACTTAACTGAACGCGGCATTGAAGTCACCTTAGTTGAAAAAATGCCTCAAGTCTTGGCGCCCATTGATTTTGAATTGGCACAACTGGTTCACCGTGAGCTCAATACCCATGGGGTTAAATTAGTCTTAGGCGATGGCCTTTTAAAGTTTGAGAACCAAGGGCATACCTTGAAATTAGAATCTGGTTTATCCATCGATACAGATATGATTATTCTATCGATTGGGGTCGTGCCTGAAAATACATTAGCGAAGAAAGCTAATTTATTGGTTGGACCACGGGGCCATATCGTTACCACCTCTAAATTGGAAGTCTTAGATGCGACAAGCTCTGCAAAAGTAGAAGGTATCTATGCGATTGGGGATGCGATCCAAGTGAAGGATTACGTCACCAGAACAGATACTGCCATTGCCCTTGCTTGGCCAGCCAATCGTCAAGGTCGTTTAGTTGCCGACATCATCAATGGAAGAGATGTTGAATACAAAGGATCATTAGGGACCTCTGTGCTTAAAGTCTTTAATTTAACGGTTGCTGCGACTGGCAACAATCAACGCGCTTTAGAAATGAAGAAGATTCCTTTCCAAGCCATTCATGCACATCGGAATAACCATGCTTCTTACTATCCTGGAGCCACCAATATCTCATTCAAATTGGTATACAATCCAGAAACACTAGAAATCTTAGGTGCACAAGCCGTTGGCCAAGATGGAACAGAAAAACGAATTGATGTTATTGCGACAGCCATCAAAGGTAAAATCAAAGTTACCGAACTCTCTGACTTAGAATTGGCGTATGCGCCTCCATTCTCTTCAGCGAAGGATCCAGTGAATATTTTGGGCTATATTGCTGAAAACGTTATTGAAGGTTTATACACCGTTGCCTATGTCAATCAAGTTGAAGATTTACGCAAACAAGGGGCAACGTTCTTAGATGTACGGACACCGATTGAATTCAGTGCTGGCCATATTGAAGGGGCCCTAAACATTGAAGTAGATGAATTGAGAAATCGTCTGAGTGAAATCAAAGTCGCTAAAGACAGTAAACTCGTGGTGAACTGTGCAGTGGGTCTACGTGCACATGTGGCCATCATGATGTTAAGAGGCTATGGGTATACCAATCTTTATAACTTATCCGGTGGATATACAACCTATAAATCATTCACCTATGAATTGAATTCTGCAAAACATGGATCTAAAGCTGCTGCAAAAGTGGATGAAACCACTGGGGTTGCTGCTGTTCAAGTTTTAGGGGATGTTAAGACAGTGGATGTATCGGGCATGCAATGTCCAGGTCCACTCTTAGCGTGTTATAAAGCTGTACAAGCTTTAGCTGAGGGTGAAGGGGTTAGAATCATCGCCACCGATCCAGGGTTCTCAAGAGATGTTGAGAATTGGACAAAGACGAATGGACATACGTTAGTGAACTTAACCGTTGAAGGCAATAAATACATTGCTGAAATTGTAAAGGGTGTTAAAGCATCACCCTCAGCATCTACGGCTAGCCAAGAGAATGCGACCATCGTTTTATTCTCAGGTGAATTAGACAAAGCATTGGCTGCCATGATCATTGCCCAAGGGGCTGCAGCCCAAGGTAAGAAAGTATCCATCTTCTTTACCTTCTGGGGTTTGAATGCTTTACGTAAGAGTACGCATGTTGCCGTTAAAAAGAATTTAATTGAGAAGATGTTTGGATTTATGATGCCACGGGGTGCGACTAAATTACCACTCTCCAATATGAATATGATGGGGGCAGGTAAAATGATGATCGAAGGCATTATGAAATATAAGAATGTGGATCAACTCATAGACCAAATGAAGAATTCTCAAGCCTTAGGGGTTAAGTTTATTGCGTGTAATATGTCCATGGATTTAATGGGCATTCAAGCCGAAGAACTGATTGACGGTGTCGTATTAGGGGGTGTAGGAACTTACATCGCCAACAACGAAAACGTTGGAACAACCTTATTTATCTAAAGCACGGTTAACCGTGCTTTTTCTTTGTTAGACAAAAGGTGACAACTTCTTGCCATAATTCTAGGCTAAGATAAACATAGGCGGGCCTATAAAGCCTAGTTAAACCTTGTTAATTCGATCATCAACAACAACACATCGGGCTCTCTGTATCGCCTATGACTTGGAACAGTGGAGAAATGAGTGGATAGGTTGGAATCTTACCAATCGCTTAGGACTCCCCATCCACCTAAGTTCTCACTTGAATGAAGGTAGTACCTTTACAATCACAATTCTTCAAGCATAAATCGACTGTTTAAAGACGGACTACTTTATAATAAAAGTATGCCAAAAAAATTAACAGAACTCAGTGCGCTACAATTTGAAGTCACTCAACACAAAGCCACGGAAGCACCTTTTCAAAATGAGTTTAATACCCATTTTGAAGAAGGCATCTATGTCGATATTGTTAGTGGTGAAGTCTTATTTAGTTCCAAAGATAAATTTGAGTCTCATTGTGGATGGCCAAGCTTTACCCAAGCACTTGAACCCATTCAGGAAGTTCGTGATTTTAGTCACGGAATGATGCGAACAGAAGTACGCTCTAGAAAAGCAAATAGTCATCTTGGTCATGTATTTAACGATGGACCTAAAGATAAAGGTGGGTTAAGATATTGTATAAACTCAGCTGCTTTAGAATTCATTCCTAAAGATCGTATGCTTGAGTTAGGCTATGAAGCCTACTTATATTTATTTAACTAAAATCCAGAAAGGAATCAGTTATGGCCTATCCCATTCGAGCCTTCACCCAAAGAGTCAGAGCCTTGGTTTTAAAACGTGCCATTGAATTAACGGCCAATCATAAAATCGTCCGTGTGGATCGTGATGAAGACCACGCCCAGTTTCAAGTCGAAAATCAACGGGGAGGTTTTTATCGCGTTGAAGTTCGATTAAAAGCAGAACAGGTTACCTTTACCCATTGTGAATGTCCTTATCGAGGCGTGGGTTTGTGTAAACATACCGCTGCATCCTTATTGGATATGTTGGTTCAAGAAGGTTTATTGATCGAAGATTTAGTGGACAAAGATTTCATTTTTGAGGATAGTGATGTGCTTGAGGAAGATGGATATGAAGCTGCTTTGAAATCTTTAATCAAAGAAATCAGCCAAGACAATAAATTTGATCTTACAAAGTTTCTACAAAAACAAGATCAACAAGATCTTCTCACGTTCATCATGAAATATCTTGAAGAATCAGAAGACATACGCTTGGTGGTGATGGCCTATCTTTGGTATAAGAATACAGAAGTGAATCCTCCACATCATTATTTATCCTAAGACCTACGGGTCTTTTTTTTAGTGATAAATGAAATTTAGTAAACGCTTACATCTTTTTGTTGACAAGCTCAATTCCTGCGTTTATGCTTTAAATATAAAAGGTGAATCACTATTCATGTTTAAGGGATTCCGATCGGAGTACATATGAGTAAAGTTTATATCGTCAGTGCAAGAAGATCAGCTTTAGGTTCTTTTTTAGGCAGTCTAAAAACCATGAGTGCCGGTGAACTGGGCTCGAAAGTCATCACAGCTATTTTAGATGATACAAAACTAGATCCTTCACAGATTGATGAAGTGATCTTAGGTAACATATTACCGGCAGGCCAAAAACAAGGCGTTGCTAGACAAGCAGCGATCTTAGCAGGAATTCCTGTCAGTGTCCCAGCTTATGGCATTAATATGGTGTGTGGAAGCGGATTAAAGACAGTCATGCTTGGGTACACAGCCATTCAAGCTGGCTTACAAAATATAGTTATGGCTGGCGGGACTGAGGTCATGAGTCAAGCACCCTATCTCTTACCAAAGGAAATCAGAACAGGTTCCAAGATGGGTGAAATGAAGGTGAGTGATCACATGCTGACCGATGCATTGTGGGATGCGTTTGATGGTCAACATATGGGCGTTACAGCTGAGAATATTGCGGATAAGTATCAAATCTCTCGCACAACACAAGATGCCTTTGCCTTCAAGTCTCAACAAAAGGCAATCTACGCGATAGATCATGGACACTTCAAGGATGAGATTGTACCTATTAGGGTCAAACTGGGTAAAGAAGAAGTTTTATTTGATACCGATGAATTCCCAAATCGTAAAACAGATTTAGAAAAATTGGGGAGTTTACGTCCAGCTTTCAAGAAAGATGGCAGTGTAACCGCTGGAACCTCATCAGGGATTAATGACGGAGCCAGTGTTGTGTTATTAGTCTCAGAAGAAGCCCTAAAGAAATATCAATTAACGCCTCTTGTGGAAGTGGTTGGAATTGGACAAGGCGGTGTTGAACCAACCTTGATGGGTTTAGGGCCTACCCCTGCCATTCGAAATGCCCTGAAGCATGCGAAACTGAAATTGAGTGATATTGATGTCTTAGAACTGAATGAAGCCTTTGCGGCACAAGCCTTAGGGGTTGTGCATGAACTTGCCTTAGAACATGACCTATCTGAAGCCGATATCTTAAGTAGAACTAATCCAAATGGCGGTGCCATTGCCTTAGGCCATCCAGTCGGAGCCTCAGGAAATCGAATTCTTGTAACCTTAATTCATGAGCTCAAGAAGATGGATAAAACCTATGGATTAGCCTCGCTGTGTATTGGTGGTGGAATGGGAACAGCCGTCATCATTAGAAACGTTAAATAAGGAGCAACAACATGCGTCTCAAAAATAAAGTAGCCGTGATTACAGGAGCAGCCAAAGGATTAGGTCAAGCAATGGCTGAACGATTCGCCACTGAAGGGGCCATCGTCATCGCCGCTGATATGGGAGATCTTGCGTATACCCATGCGAATGTCTTTGGCTATAAACTCAACGTGACCGACACGGAAGCGTGTAAAGCTTTCGCAGAGGAAATCATTGCGAAGTATGGAAAAATTGATATTTTAGTGAATAATGCGGGGATTACGAAAGATACCACCACCCGTAAAATGACCGATGATCAATGGGATGCCGTGATCAACGTTAATTTAAAAGGCGTCTTCAACTTAACGCGCTATATTGGACCCCATATGCAAGATACGCAAGGTGGATCCATCATCAATATTTCATCTATTGTGGGTGTGTATGGAAACTATGGACAAGCCAACTATGCAGCCTCTAAAGCAGGGGTCATTGGTTTAGCCAAAACATGGGCACGTGAATTTGCCACTAAAGGGGGAAATGTCCGAGTCAATGCGATTGCACCAGGTTATGTTATGACGGATATCTTAAAAACAGTTCCTCAAGATTTGTTGGATAAATTCGCAGCCATGACCATGATTGGACGCTTAGGTCAACCCGAAGAGATTGCAAATGCAGCTTTATTCTTAGCCAGTGATGAAGCATCTTATATTACAGGCCATGTGTTAGAAGTCAATGGAGGCATGCGACTATAATGAAAAACTATCAACTCAAAAGTCTAAAATTATCCAATGGCGAAACGATTGCTTATCGTGAAGCGGGACAGGGATCTAAAGTCTTAATTTTAGTCCATGGGAATATGAGTTCAAGTGTCCATTTTCAAACCACCATGGAACAACTTGAAAATGACTTTAAACTCTATGCGGTGGATATGCGTGGATTTGGGGACAGTTCCTACAATACAGAACTCAATAGTCTTAGAGATTTTGCTGAAGACATTGAATTATGGATTAAGGCACTCGACCTTAAACGATTTACCATTTTAGGATGGTCAACGGGCGGCGGAGTTGTCTTAGAATTGGCAGCGGATATGCCAGATCGCGTTGAGAAAGTTTTATTGCTTGATTCGGTGGGCATTAAAGGCTATCCAATGTTTAAAAAAGATGAAAAAGGTCAAGCGGTCTTAACGCAACTCATCACCACTAAAGAAGAAATTAAGGTAGATCCCGTTCAAGTGTTGCCGATATTAGGGGCTTATGCTAGCCGCAATAAAGATTTACTAAAAATCATTTGGAATGCGGTTATCTATAACTTAAAACAACCTACGGAAGCGGATTATGAAGCGTATTTAGAAGCGATGCTAAAACAGAGAAATCTTGTAGATGTGGATTATTCCTTAGTTCATTTCAACATGACTCACGACCATAATGGCGTCAATGCAGGCAGTGGAAGAATGGATCTTATCCAATGTCCAGTGGTTATTATGCATGGCAAAGGTGATTATGTTGTGCCCTTTGCCTATGCTGAAGAAATGAAGACTTACTTTAAAGATCAAGCAACGTTAGTTGGCTTTGAAAATGTTGGACATTCTTGTGTTACCGATGATTTAGACCTCTTTGTTTCGACGATTAGAAAACATGGGGCTTAAAGATGACAGATATTGGAATCTTAGGATTAGGGGTCTATCTTCCTCAAACAACCCTGAGTGCGGCTGAGATTTCAGCTAAAACACAGGGTGTATGGAGTGAAGCGGCCATTATCGAAAAATTAGGGATTGTACAAAAGACGATGCCTTCTCCTGAAGATGGGACGCAAGAGATGGGCGCATTAGCCTCTTTTGAAGCGCTCAAAAATGCGGGGATTGATCCTAAAGAAATTGATGTGATTTTGTGCTTTGGTGAAGAATGGAAAGAATATCCACTTACCACGTCAGCCCTTTATATTCAAGATCGGATTGGAGCTGTTAATGCATGGGGTGTCGATGTTCAAAATCGTTGTTGCACCTCTGTTACAGCCTTAAAGATGGCAAAAGATATGCTCATTGCAGATGAAGATGTCAAAACTGTCTTGATTTGTGGAGGGTATCGTAATGGAGATTTTGTTGACTTCACCGATAAAAATATGTCGATGATGTTTAACCTTGGGGCAGGGGGTGGTGCCATCATCCTACGTAAAGGCATGACCAAGAATCTACTTCTAGGAACACATCTGATCTCAGATGGTTCACTTGCTCGAACAGCAGGGGTAGAAATAGGCGGAACGGCACATCCTTTTACGAGTGCTAATGTGGATAAAGGATATAAATCTTTAAGACTCATGGACCCCGAGAAGATGAAGACACGTTTGAATGAAGTCTCTCAATCCAATTGGATGACCTGTATTGATAAAGCGTTAGAGAAATCAAAACTGACTCGAAGTGATATTGGCTATTTAGATATTCTTCATATTAAACGTTCCGGACATCTTGGGATGCTTAAAGATTTGAATCTACGTGAAGATCAATCTATTTATCTTGAAAACTATGGCCATATTGGTCAAGTCGATCAAGTCTTATCTTTAGCTTTAGCCCTCAAATCGGGCCAAGTTAAAGACGGGACCGTTGTGTGTATGATTGCGGCTGGTATTGGCTATGTTTGGGCTGCCAATATTGTGCGTTGGGGTTAAGTATGGATACATTTCTCCAACTCATTTTAAGAAGTCTAGAAACAGGCAGTATCTATGCGCTTGCAGCGCTTGGGATCATCATTATTTTCCGTACTTCTAACATTACGCATTTTGCGCAAGGGGTTATGGGTATGTTTAATACCTTTGTGGTCACCTTGATGTTTACCAAGGCACATTTACCTTTATGGGCGGCCGTTTTGGTTGGGATTGCATCCGCTTTATTGGTGGGATTCTTAGTGGATTTCCTCATCATTCGACACACCAAGAAAGTCGCGCCCATCGCTAAACAAATCATTACTTTGGGCTTGATTATGGTTATCTTAGGAATATCTCCCTTGTTCTTTGGGGTTGATCCTTTGAACTTACCAAAGTTTATCAATTCTGGGGATGTTCAAGTTTGGGGCGCTTCAATTTCCTACAATGGTTTATTCAACATCGTCTTAGGTTTATCAGTGATGGGTGTTCTCTTCTATGTCCTTCAAAATACCAAATGGGGCTTAGCTGTCAGAACCACTGCGTCCAATGAATTTACCGCTCGACTCATGGGCGTTCCTACTAAAACAGTCACCTTAGCTGCTTGGGGAATTGCTGGTGTTTTGGGGGTATTGTCAGGGGTTCTCATTGCGCCTTTCACCTCAGTTACCTTTAATTTAATGGATGGCGTTCAAATCAATGCGTTGGTGGCGTGTGTCTTAGGGGGCTTTCAAACGTTCTATGGGCCAGTCATTGGTGCCTATGTGATTGGAATCCTAAGAAATTTATTTGTGTACTATGTGTCAGATGTCTGGGGAGAACAACTCTTATATCTGTTTATCTTAGTTTTCATTGTCTTTAGACCTTTTGGGATTATTGGCAAGAAAGTGGTTAAAAAGGTTTAATATGAAAAAATTTAACTCAAAAACCTATTTCTCAAATCCTTATGTAGGGTATATCCTCTTTGGCTTATTCTTGATGATGTTTCCCATTCTCGTACAATTTGGGCTCATCAAAAGTAACTATATTTCAATCATGGGTGGTGTCATTATCTATTCCATTGCTGCCTTAGGTTTAAATCTATTGTTGGGCTGGTCAGGACTTATTTCATTAGGGACAGCAGGATTCATGGGCTTAGCAGCCTATCTCTCAGCCTATCTCACTGCAGATCTTAAAGTTCCCTTTGAAGTGGCTTTGATTGTATCGGTATTAATTCCTACCCTGATTGGTCTCTTGGTGGGTGCTATTTCCTTAAGAATTGAAGGCTTATATTTAGCGATTGCGACGCTAGCCGTCTCTGAGATTCTTCGTAAGACGTTCTCTGAATTTCAAACCATTACCAATGGGTTTAGTGGAAAATCAATTGGCTTTCCTAAACTCTTAGGCTTATTTAAGTCCAACGCGTTTATCATGTATTTCGTTTTGGTTTTATGTTTAGTCTTCGTCATGATTTTGATTCATAATCTCGTGTCCGGCCAGACCGGTCGTGCCATGAACGCAATGCGAGGCAGTGAAGCTGCCGCTCAAGCCATGGGCATTAATCTCATTCGTACGCGTTTAATGGCGTTTGCCTTAGCGACGGGTCTGGCGTCCCTTTCCGGGGTCTTATACATGCAGTTCAATAAGTATACCTATCCAGCCACCTGGACCTTGGGGATGTCTTTGAATCTCTTAGCCGCCATCGTGATTGGAGGGGTTCGCAATATTTATGGAACCATCCTAGGGGTCTTCATTGTATTTGCGGTTCCTGATTTAGTCCTTAAACAAATTCCTTACTTTGGAAGTATTCCAAACTTTGCATACATCGTTAATGGACTTCTAATTATTCTGGTCATTATGTTTTATCCCGCTGGGCTTATTCAAATTAAAAATGACATCAAACGTCTCTTTAATCGCAAAGGAGCCTTGAAATGAACGCCTTAAAAACCGTCCTCAGTGTTCAAGATCTCTCCATTAGTTTTGGAGGCATTAAAGCAGTAGATCAGCTCAACTTTACGATTAATGAAGGGGAAATCTTTGGCCTCATTGGTCCAAATGGTGCAGGGAAGACCACGGTATTTAATTGTATTACACAGTTCTATAAACCCAATACAGGTTCGATTCAATTTAAATCTAAACAGGGTGACATGGTTGAATTAACCCACCTCGATCCTCATGAAGTCATTCGACTTGGTTTGGTTCGTACCTTCCAGAATGTTGAACTCATCCGTGAACTCAGCATTCTAGACAATGTCATGGTGGGTGCTCATATCGATTTTAAAGCTTCCGTCTTAGCCCAAACCCTTCAAACGAAGAAAGCTAAAGATGAAGAAAAAAGATTGCGTAAAGAAGCCATTGAAGTGCTTAAATTCTTAGGAATTGATGATCGTAAAGAGATGATTGTGGCAGGACAACCCTATGGAATTCTAAAAAAGGTTGAACTTGCACGTACGCTGATGTGTGCACCAAAACTCATTATTCTAGATGAGCCAGCAGCAGGCCTTAATGATACAGAAACCTTAGCCTTAGCGGCAGTTATTCGTACCATTCGTGATCGCTACCAATGTGGCATCCTCTTGGTTGAACATGACATGCGTCTCGTCATGGATATCTGTGATCAGATTTGTGCCATTAATTTTGGGAAACGTTTAGCCATTGGAAATCCAAAAGAAATCCAAAACAACAAGGATGTCCAAGCGGCCTACCTTGGTCAGGAGGAAACTCAATGACACAAGTCATCTTGAAGATTAAGAATCTTAAAGTGAGATATGGGGCGATTGAAGCGGTTAAGGGAATTGACTTAGAAGTTTATGAAGGCACAGTGGTGGCTTTACTGGGCGCCAATGGAGCAGGGAAGACATCTACCTTAAGAACCATTTCAGGCTTAATTGAAGCCGCGGAAGGTAGTATTGAATTTTATGGTCAAAACATTCAAAACATGGAGGCTGAGAAAATCGCCAAGTTGGGCATCTCTCAAAGTCCAGAAGGACGGCAGGTATTTAGAGATTTAACTGTTGAAGAAAATCTAAAAGTCGGAGCCTTCGTACTCAACAATCGAAAACAGATTAAAGCAAACTTTGATAAAGTGTATGCCATCTTTCCAGTTTTAAAAGAACGAAGAAAACAAGTGTCTGCTACCTTATCTGGGGGCGAACAACAGATGTTGGCGATTGGACGAGCCTTGATGAGTTCACCCAAGTTATTACTCTTAGATGAACCATCCTTAGGCTTAGCCCCTCTCATCGTGCAAGATATTATGCGTATTATTTCAAAAATCAAATCAGAAGGAACCACCGTCATTATTGTTGAACAAAATGCGGCTCAAACCCTTAAGATTGCTGACTATGCGTATGTGTTGGAGGTAGGATCCATCCACTCACAAGGCGCTGCGAAAGATTTACTGAATGATCCGAATTTGATACAAGCTTACTTAGGTAAGCACTAAAAAAGGATAATAATGCTAAAGGCATTGTTATAGGAGGAAACATGAAAAGAATAGCATTAAGCCTAGTTTCATTGTTTATGGTCTTCAGTTTGGTTGGCTGTACGCCAGCCGTACCCGAAGAATCTGCACAAGGTGTCACGGACACGGAAGTCCTCATTGCCAACTGTGCTGCAACTTCAGGTGCATTTGCTCCTGTTGGAGTTCCTTTCCTTGCTGGTATTCAAGCCTATTTAGATATGGTGAATGCAGCAGGCGGTGTTAATGGACGTAGCATCAAATTTATTCATCAAGATGATGAGTTTGATCCCGTTAAAGGAAAAGCATGTTTAGCATCTATGATTAATGATGAAAAGGTCTTTGCGATCGTTGGACATTTTGGTACACCAGTTGTTGGGGCTACCTTACAAGATCTAAAAGATGCTGGAATTCCTGCAGTTTATTTCGCAACTGGTATTGGTCAATTGTATGATGATCAAGCAACCGATGAAGAAATGAACCGTAATATCTTGCCTGTACAACCGATCTATAAAAATGAAGGTCAAATCATGGTTGCCCGTGCTGTTGGGGACTTTGGTGCTAAAACCATTGGTGTTATTTATACCAGTGATGATGCAGGTAAAGACTTATTGTATGGTGTAGAATTAAAAGCAGCTGAACTTGGGGCAACCATTGTTAAAGAACAAGTTGAACCAGGAGCAACCGATGTTAGTGCTGCTGTAACTAAGATTAAAGAAGCAAATGTAGACTTCGTTATTGGAGCTGCGATTCAAGCAACCATTCCTACCATCATCAAGGAATTAGCTGCACAAAGCGTCAATAAAGATGTTATCACCACGTACGTTAACGTATCACCAGCCATCGCTTCCACATTTATCGCAGACATTGAAGGAAAATTTGATGTCTATGGTAGTGGTTGGGTAGCTTTCGATGCAGCTCACAAAGCAGCAATCGATGAATACGTTGCGAATATCTCTGCAGACTATGCAGGGAATGCTTATGCCATGACGGGCTGGATCGCAGCAACCTTCTTCGTTGAAGGGTTGAAACGCGTTGAAGGCGTTGTTACCTGGGCAAAATACATTGATGCGATGGAATCAGCTCCAATCACCAATCCATTTGGTGGTGTGATTGATTTCACCAATGGTCAACGTTTAGGAACTCAAGAAATGAATCTTTCTAAAGCTGTTAAAGCTGAAGACGGAACAGGCAAATGGGAAAACGTTATGCCTCTTGAATCCATCAGTACTATTTTAGGATAATAGGCTTAAGCGATATTGGGTCGGGGGAGCTTCGGCTCCCCCGTTTCCAACTTACTAGGGAGAACACACATGGTGGATTATACACATAAAATTCTAACGGCTGAAGAAGCGGTTAATAAAGTTAAAAATGGCGCAATGATTGTGACCGGGTTAGGGGCTGCTGAAGGACGATTGTTCTTAAGTCAACTCCATACCTTAGCAGGATCGGTGACAGGGGTTACCGTGACCAATTGCTTGCCGATGTCTGAACAACCTTTCATTCAGGGCGAATATAAAGAATCTTTCTTTGTAGATGGGTGGTTCTATTCACCCGTTCTAAGAAAAGCCCATGCCAATGGAAATATTTCATTTATCCCTAATCATTTACACTTGGCGGGTACCAAGCGCTTAGCTCATGTTCATACCGATCTTTATGTTGGCGCATGTTCAATGCCTGACAAACATGGCTATGTCTCTTTATCCCTAAGCAATACATATGAAAAACGCGTTATAGAAGCCGCTGATTTAGTCATCTTAGAAATCAACCCAAACATGCCTTATACCTTTGGCGATGTTGAGTTACATTTAGATGAGATTGATTATGTCATCGAAGCAGATTATCTGCCGCCTACCTTACCTGAAGTCGAGTCCAATGAAAAAGATGAGAAAATTGGACGTGCCATTGCTTCTTACATTCAAGATGGTGATTGTATCCAACTTGGGATTGGGGGAATTCCCAATGCGGTTGCCAGTCAATTAACTACTAAAAAAGATTTAGGGGTTCATACGGAAATGTTGACCTCTGGTTTAGTCAAACTCGCTAAAATGGGGGTAATTACTGGGAAGAAGAAACAAGTTCAAAAAGGCAAAATGGTCTGTACATTTGCGTTAGGTAGTGCTGAACTCTATGAATTCTTAGATCATAATCCAGCTGTTATGGTTATGGATGGTGCTTTAGTAAATGATCCTGCCATTATTGGCTTGAATGATCATCAGATCTCCATCAATACCACTTTAGAAATTGATTTAACAGGCCAATGCTGTTCAGAGTCTATTGGATCCTTACAGTTCTCAGGAACCGGTGGACAAGCAGATACCGCCATCGGTGCTCAGATCTCCAAAGAGGGTAAATCCTTTATAGCGCTCTATTCAACGGCGATGGTCAGAAATCCACTCACAGGCGAAAAAGAAGAAATGTCTAAGATTGTTCCTCAACTGAAAGCAGGGGCAGCTGTTACATTAAGTCGCAATGATGTGGATTATGTGGTCACGGAATATGGAGTTGCCCATTTAAAGGGCACCAACATTCGCGAAAGAGTTAAGTTGTTAATCAACATCGCACATCCAAAATTCAGAGATGAACTCCAAGCACAAGCTAAAGCTTTAGGAATCATTGCGTAGTATGCCAACGATTCAATTCAAGGATAAAGAACTATATTATGAAGTGTATGGTCAAGGCAAACCGCTTTTAATTCTCAATGGAATTATGATGTCGACCTTAAGTTGGAAACCGTTCATCCAAGCTTTTAGTCAACAGAATCAACTGATTCTTATGGATTTATTGGACCAAGGGAAATCGACGAAGCTTACAGATCACATCTATAATCAAGACATTCAAGTTGAGGCTGTAAAGACCTTGATTGAGACTTTAAACTTAAAAGAACTTGCGTTGTTTGGGATATCATATGGGGGAGAAGTAGCGATTAAGTTTGCGGTGAAATATGCGCATCTTGTGGAGCGTTGTTTATTCTTCAACACCACGGCGTATACCTCAGAGTGGCTTAAAGAAATTGGACTTGCTTGGAATTTGGCCTCCTCTAATCCAGAAAATTATTATGCGACCACCATTCCTGTGATCTATAGTCCTAGTTTTTATACGCGTAAAATCGAGTGGATGAAACAACGGAAACAAACCCTTCTTCAAGTGTTTAGCAATCAAGATTTCATCTCTGCGATGGTCCGATTAACCAACAGTGCCAATGATTTAGATGAACGTCATAACCTGGGAAATATCACCTGTCCATGTCTTGTAGTGGGTTGTGAACACGATTCGATTACGCCTTTTGAAAATCAAAAATATTTAGCTCAAAACATCAAAAATGCCCAATTGGTCTTTATACCTGACAGTGGACATGCGTCAATGTATGAAAAACCGATCATTTTCACAAGTTTAGTGCTCGGTTTTGTGAACACAACGCAATTAACTGATGTAATATAGGATAGACACGAAAGCGAACCTCGCCATGCAACCCTTATCGAATCTTGTTAATCAACCCAAAACACAACGCGGGCAAGCAACCTTAGATCGTCTTTTAGCTGCCGCAGAAGAAGTGTTGTACAAAAAGGGTTATCATGGGACTTCCATCAACGATATTACCTATAAAGCAAAAGTAGCGCCAGGTACGTTTTATATTTACTTTACGGATAAACTTAGCTTATACCAATATTTATTGACATCTTATAGTCATCAAATTCGTCAACATATTGCCATTTCAGTTAAAGAGTGCAAGACCCGTAAAGAAGCAGAACGCACAGGGCTAAAAGCTTTCTTACTTTTCATTAATGAACATAAGTACATCTACAACATTATTTGGGAATCCCTTTATATTGATAAAACCTTATTCATCAAATACTATATGGATTTTGCCCAATACTATACAAAACACATCGCTGACTCTCAACAGAAACATGAGATGAAAGTATATGATCCTACGGTCATTGCGTATATGTTGATGGGAATCTCAAATTTCATTGGATTAAACTATGTCATGTTTCATGAAACCAAAGATTTTGATCAAGTGGTCGATGAAGTCATTGATATCTTAGATAAAGGTTTATTTTAAGATGGAGTTTATTTTAGCCTCCCAAAGTCCACGCCGTAGAGAACTCTTAACATTATTAGAAATTCCCTTCATTTGTGAGTCCCCCGATATTGAAGAAGTGATTGATGGGTCACTTCCTTTAACGCAAGCCATTGAACAATTGGCTGTGCAAAAAGCCCAAGCAGTCGCGCATAAACATCCGGATGCCCTGATTATTTCTGCAGATACCATTGTCGTCTATCAAAACCACATCTTAGGTAAACCTAAAGATGACGAAGAGGCGAAAGGGATGCTGAAACTTTTGTCAGGTCAATCCCATGACGTGATCACCGCGGTTTGTCTCTATCACAACTCTAAAGTAGAAACTTTTCATTCTGTAACGCAAGTAGAATTCTATCCTTTATCCCAAGCAGTCATCGAAGCTTATATTCAGTCTCATCAACCTTTAGACAAAGCTGGAGCGTATGGGATTCAAGATAAAGGGGCTTTACTTATTAAACAAATCAAGGGAGATTACTATACGGTCATGGGATTACCCATTGCCCTTTTGAATCTCAAACTGAAAGCTTTCTTAGAAACATTTTAGGGCTTGCAATCTCATTTATTTTTAAGTATTATGAATAGGCAACGCCGACATAGTTCAATGGTAAAACAGAGCAATGGTAATGCTCAGCTCCGAGTTCGATTCTCGGTGTCGGCACCAGTTTAAGCTTAAAGTCCCTCAAGGACTTTTTTATTTAACTGCCTACGTTTTAACGGTATAATAAACCTAGCGAGGTTATCCTATGAATCATCCAAGTTTAGTGATATTAGCTGCTGGTATGGGCAGTCGTTATGGTGGTCTTAAACAAATTGATACGGTTGGCGACAACGGGGAATCCATTATCGATTTCACGATTTATGATGCCATCCGTGCTGGTTTTAAGAAAGTTTACTTAATCATTCGTAAAGAACATGAATCAGCTTTTAATGAAGCACTTGTGAATCAAGTGAGAAACTTTATTGACGTAGAATATGTGTACCAAGATAAACACGATTTACCACTTGGGTTTAGCTGTCCTGAAGGACGTGAAAAACCTTGGGGTACCACCCATGCTTTATGGGCCTGTCGTCATCAAGTCCATGAACCTTTTATGATCTGTAATGCGGATGATTATTATGGACAAGATGCCTTTAAGAGTATGTTTGATTACTTGAGTCAAAAAATTACAGACACAGAATATGCGATGGTTGGGTATCGTTTAAACAATACCTTATCGGATTCTGGGTCGGTCAGCCGAGGGGTCTGTGACGTTAAGGAAGGTTATCTACAAGGCGTTAAAGAACGTAAAGAGATTAAACGCGAAAACGGCGATGTCATTGTCAGTGATGATGGACTTCAATGGGGACCCATTGATGAACATCTCTTAGTCTCCATGAATTTCTGGGGTTTTACCCCCAAAGTATTTGAAGTGGCAGAGCGTCAATTCATTGCTTTCCTAAAACGCGACTTAGCAGGTAATCCACTAAAGTGTGAACACGTTATTCCAACCATGGTGGGTGAAACCTTAAAAGAAGGTTTATACACCATTCAAGCACTCCCTTCAGAGAACACGTGGTTTGGGGTCACCTATCAACAAGACAAACCTTATGTGGTACAACAATTCAAAGACTTTAAAGCACAAGGTATTTACCCAGCAGATCTTTGGAAGAAGTAAAAAGATAAAGGATCAAACAATTGTTTGATCCTTTTATTTAAGGCAGTAAATTCTTAATCAGTTCAATCGAATAAACAATAGAACCTAAGGATGCGAATAGATTGGCTAAGAATACAACCAGTAAGATTCTTACCACACGATTCTTCCAATAGCCTTTGATGTGCATAAGGTCATCTTGTAGGGTCATAAAGTCATCGACTTTAGGTTTATGAACCCAAGCTTCCATGAGACCTGCAAACCAGCCTGTGGCTAAGACAGGGCTTAAGGTTCCAATCGGTGCCATCACAAAGGCGGTGAGAATGCTCAAAGGATGGCCAAAAGCTAAAGCGGTACCTAAGGCGGCTAAAGAACCATTAATGAGGATAAATCTTAAAAGGGTGTTAAAGGCTAAGTCAGGTGTTTTAAGTACGCTTAAGACGATGAGTAGTGTTAATCCAACTGGGAAGATCCATTGAATAAGTTTAGAAGATTTCTTTACATCAGGAACTTTGAGCAGAGATTCAATGTTGGAATCGGTGTAGATGTGTTCGAGGATACCAGGCACATGGGCGGCCCCGACCACCGCAACAATTCTTTTCCCTTTGGCTTGTCTTAGTTTTTGAGCCATGATGCGATCACGCTCAAAGATCAAAGTTTCTGCAATGATTGGAAACTGTTGACTCACATCGGCTAAGGCTGCTTGAAGCATGTCTTGTTCTTTAAGTTTCTCAATATCTTCAACGTTTACTTTAGGATCTAGGAAAGAAGTTAAGCTTTCAGTGAGTAACTTCATTTTCTCTATAAAGCCTAGAGCTCTCCAAATTCTAAATAAGGTGGCATTGATGGATCGATCAATTTTATATAAAGTTACATGATTTAAGTTTGCGTAATCAATCGCGACTTTCATCTCATCCCCTGCCTTGACGTTGAATTGTGATGCAATCTTACGTTGATAGGAAGACAAGATCATTTGGGCTAAAAGAAAGCCCGTTTTCTTTTGTTTAATGATTTGTACAATGTCCATCTCTTGCCATTTCTTCGTATCCATCATGGCTTTAAAGCGTTCATCGTCTAATTCAATGGCAATCGCATCCGGTTTAAATTCATCTAAAAAAGATTTGACTTCATCAATCGAAGATTGGGAAACATGCGCTGTTCCAATCAAGATAATTTCTTTATTTTCAAGGGTGATGTGTGTGTGCATAGGGTTGTTCTTTCGGTCTCTATTCTAGCGTGTTTGGTCCAAAGATGAAAGCGATGGGCAACAAGTCCTCACAAAAGATTATGTGATATAATTAACTCGCTTAGGAGGATACACAATGCTGAGTTACTCGACACTCCAAACCATAATCCAATTGTTTCGGATGATTGCGGATATTTTAATACTATGGGTATTGCTTTATTACACCATTAAAATCGTACGGAATAATTCACGTACAGCTCAAATTTTTAAAGGGATCATTCTCATTTTAATTATTCGAGCCGTTGCCAACTTCTTTGGATTCAAAGCGGTGGATTGGTTAGCGGGTGTTTTAGTAACCTATGGGTTCCTAGCCATCATCATTATCTTTCAACCTGAAATTCGCACCATCTTAGAAAGATTGGGTAAGAATACAATTTTCTCACGCTTATCGACCTTGTCTGGGAATGAACGTGAACGTTTAGTTGAAGAACTTGTCACAGCTACGATGAATCTCTCCTCAAATAAAGTGGGAGCTTTGATTACCTTAGAACAAGGGCATTCACTCAGTGACTTCGTTAAAACAGGTACACAGATGAATTCCATTGTGACCGCAGATTTACTCATGACCTTATTTTTACCCAATACACCCCTCCATGATGGGGCTGTTATTATCCAAGGGGACCGTATTGCGTGTGCCTCTGCTTACTTTCCACCCACCAACATGATAGTGCCTACACGTTTTGGGGCACGTCATAGAGCGGCCATTGGAATCAGTGAAATCACAGATTCTTTTACCATTGTTGTTTCAGAAAAGAGCGGTAGAGTCTCAATTGCTGAAGAAGGTAAACTTATTCCAGTCACCCAGACTGAGCTTAAAGTTTATCTACAAAAGGTCATCTTACATGATGAAGAAGAAGTCCACTTAGCTGAATCTTCAAAAACCATTATTCCACAAGCGCCCGTCGAAGAAGTTGGTCCAGAAATTATCGTGGATTCAACACTGCCTGAATCTAAAGTACCTGTGAAATCTAAAACCAACAAACCTTTTACGTGGGCATCATTATTAACCCCTAAACCAAAGCCGCTTAAAGCAGAAGGAGTTACTGAAGAAGGGGATCGTGTAAAGACGGTTCAAGAAATGCCTGTCATTGAAACTCCTAAGGTTAAAGTGACTGAGAAGAGTCGTGAAGAAGTTGTTACTCAAGAAAAACCTATGGTCGTAGTACCTCCCGTTGAAGTAAAAGAGATTAAGATTGAAGAAGTTATCATTGAAGTAAAACCAGTAATTGAATCTCCTGTCGTTGAAGCAGTTATCGTTGAAGATAAACCAGAGGTTGAAGTACCTACAGTTGAAGAAGTCAGCGTTGAAGATAAACCAAAAGTTAAGGGTGGACGTAAGAAAAAGGTTGTTGAAGAAGTCATGATTGAACCCCTGATTTTAGATGAACCTATTCCAGTACAACCCAAAAAAGTCGGCATATTTGGACGTCTACTTAGACGTAAAGAAAATGTTGTTTTAGCTGAGAACCCAGTGGTGGTTGAAGAAGTTAAACAAGAAGAAGTTGAAGTGCTTGTTGAGAAACCTAAACGTGCTCGTAAGAAAAAGACTGAACCGGTGACTCAAAACCCAGAGACCATCGAAAAAATCAAAAAGTCTCCAAATGTGAAACTAGAGTTCAGTGTTTCGGATGTATCCTTATTGGACGATGATTTTGATTCGAACTCGTCTAAGGAAGGAGAATAATCATGACATTTAAGAAAAAAGATTCACTTAAACCTGGTCAAGACAAGCTTGAATTAGCGAAAGCCATCGCAGAGCAAAGTCAAAGAATGTTTAAGACGTATACCAACATTGAAAAGTTTGTATTACGTTTCATTCGTTTCTTTAGTACGTGGATTGATCGTATTCTCTTTAATCAAAGCACCGGTAAAGTGGTGAGTTTATTATTAGCGGTTGTCCTCTATGTCGCCATTAATTTTAACATCGGAGAAGTTATCTTTAAAACACCCATTACCTCAGGGGTTACCCTGGATGCGATTCCTGTCACCGTCGTTTCTAATCAAGAAGTGTATGAAATCTCAGGGATCCCTACAGAGGTAAAAGCCTATGTCATTGGTGATTTGTCTGATATCACCCTCATTCGTACCCAAAAGGCTTATTCTGTGGTTGCGGATTTATCTGGCTTATTAGAAGGCACACATGAGGTTACCTTAACCGCAAAAGATTTCTCCTCGCGGGTTGAAGTTGCCTTGTCTCAATCAACAGCCGTTGTAACCATAAAGAAGAAAATATCCCAGCACTTTAACTTGGAATATGACTATATTAATACCGATAAAATGAATCAAGAATATGACTTATCTGAGCCAAGTTTTGGAGATACAGAAATCATTATTCGTGCTTCTCAAGATACGTTGGATAAGATTGGGATTGTGAAAGCCTTGATTGATGCCAGTGGGGTTGCGGCAGACTTTACGCAAGCAGCACCGATTGTTGCCTATGATCAAGATGGAAATAAGATGGATGTTGATATTATGCCTGCCACGGTAAATGTAGCAGTAGCTGTAACTTCACCCAATAAAACTGTAAATATTGTGGTTCAACCTACGGGTGAAATTCCAAATGGGAATGCGATTGAAAGTATTGTTTTAGACCAACAAACCGTTACCATTTTCGGTAAAGAAAATATTCTATCCAACATCGATACCATTCAGGTACCCATGGATGCGACCACTTTAGAGGCAAACACCACCTTAGTGGCTGATATCCCCTTACCTACGGGCATTCGTAAAACCAGTGTCAATCGTGTCAACATGCAGATTACATTAGGAACCGGTGTGAGTGCTTCGGTCGCAGATGTCTTTATTCAATTTATTAATAACTTAAATGGGTATCATTTCTCACTTATTAATCCAGAGGATACCAAGACAGGTATTGACCTTTTTGGAACTCAAACAAATGTAGATCTCGTGACTGCAGATGACTTCTATGTGTATTTCGATATGTCCAATATCCAATTGGGCGAACAAGAAGTCCAGCTGTATTTAAAATCCTATAAACCTTTGGTGAAGGCAACGCTTCAAAAACAAACCATTAAAATTAACGTGGTGAAATAAATGGGGAAATATTTCGGAACAGATGGCATTCGTGGAAAAGCGAATGTTGAATTAACCGCAGAGAAAGCTTTTCTCATCGGTAAAGCTTTAGGTTCGATATACCCTGGTAAAAGCATGACCATTGGAATGGATACTCGATGCTCTAGCAGTATGCTTAAGCATGCGGTGTGTGCAGGGTTATGTGCCAGTGGGGCTAATGCCTATGATATGGGTGTTGTTCCAACACCAGCCATCGCCTACATCACAGCGCATGAAGATTTTGTGGCAGGCATTATGATTTCAGCCAGCCATAATCCTTACTATGATAATGGCATTAAAGTCTTTAATCATGCCGGGGTTAAAATTGATGATGGGATTGAAACTAAGATTGAGGCCGTCATTGACGGGGCTGTCGTTGAGCTGGCAACAGAATCAAAAATAGGCCAAGTGATTGATTATTCGGAAGGCTTAAGAAAATATAAAGCCTTCTTAAAAGAAATCGTACAGGTGAATTTAACAGGACTCAAGATTGCGATAGATGCTGCCAATGGGTCTGCGTCGGTTACTGCGTTAGAAGTGCTGAGTGATTTAGGCGCCTCGTGTGTTGTTTTACACAATCAACCCAATGGCATCAACATCAATGAAAAGTGTGGCTCTACGCATCCAGAAGAACTTCAAGCATTTACGGTAGCACAAGGTTGTGATATCGGCTTAGCCTTTGATGGGGATGCGGATCGTTTAATTGCGGTTGATCATATGGGTCATCTTTTTGATGGGGATAAGACACTCTATGTTTGTGCTAAGTATATGCGCAAACATCAAAAGCTTCCTATGGATACGGTTGTGACCACAGTGATGGCCAACTTAGGCTTATATAAAGCCTTGCAGTTGGAAGGCATTGAAACTCAACAAACCCAAGTGGGTGATAAATATGTCTATGAACGGATGGTTCAAAAAGGCTATACCTTAGGTGGAGAACAATCGGGTCATATTATTTTTAAAGAGCATGCGACCACTGGAGATGGGTTACTAACAGCCTTAAAATTACTACAAGTGATGGTGGATGAACAGGCTTCACTTCAAGCACTCAGTCAAGATTTAAAGATATATCCTCAACTTTTAAAGAATGTTAAAGTGAACGATAAAAAGAAAGCTTTAGAAAACCAAGCATTATTAGAAGTCATTCAGAAGGCCGAAAGTGGACTTCAGGGTGAAGGCAGAATCCTTGTAAGACCATCGGGGACAGAACCTTTGGTTCGCGTGATGGTTGAAGCTGCATCCGAAGATATTTGTGAACGTATTGTTGGGGAAGTTGTATTAAAAATACAGGAACTAAAGCTATGAAAAGAGTCATATGTGTTGTTGAGGATGAAAAAGACCTCAATGAACTGGTTAAACGATATTTAGAAAAAGATGGCTATGAAGTTCGTTCATATTTAACCTACGAAGAAGCCAGTGTCCATGTGATGGATGATGATGTGCATCTTTGGGTTTTAGACATCATGTTGGACAATAAGAGTGGGTTTGATTTGATTGAAGAAATCAGACTTCAATCTCGACAAGTCCCCGTCATATTTATGTCCGCTCGAGACAAAGAGTTTGATCGTATTATTGGCTTAGAAAAGGGAAGTGATGATTACATCACCAAGCCGTTCTCACCTAAAGAATTGGTACTTAGAGTCAACAACATTATTCGTCGTGTCTATAAAGATGATAATCGACTGAATGTGGATGGGTATGAAATTGACATCACGCAACGCAAAGTCTATCGTAATCGAGATGAGATTGAGCTCACCACCAAAGAGTTTGATTTATTGATGTTATTTGTGCGCAATAAGCAAACAGCGTTCTCTCGGGAACAAATTCTACAACGTGTTTGGGAAACCAATTATTATGGATCTGATCGTGTGGTAGATGATACCTTACGTCGTTTAAGAAAGAAACTTAAAGATCTCAACATACATACCATTTATGGGTATGGCTATCGCCTAGGCTAACATGAAGAAGCTTAAGTCGTTGATTAGAAATATGACCTTGACCCAACAACTTATGATGGTGGTCATGGTTTCATTGTCTGTATTTATATTCATCGTCATGGTGTTTATTTTTGGCAACATCAATTCTTTGGTTAAAGAACAACTCTTAAACAGCATTCAACGTGATCAAACTTTGGTCATTCAAAACTATGAATATAATGTTACCGATGTTTTTAATGGGACAGATCCAAACATTATCCATATCATCTATTTTATGGATGATTCGAGTACATCTTTGACCAATTCTACAACCACACTGAATACCAGTCTCGACATTGAGTTTAAAGGGCGTATCTTAAATATGTCTTCACCCAGTTTAGACTATGAAACCAGTGTGACTGGGAAAGAAATTCTCTATACGATTACTCAGATTAACACGCAAGCTGTTTTGGTAAGTTTTGTGATTAAGTCTACAATGGATCAATTTAAATTAGCACTCATTAATGGGGTGGTTAATATTCTCTTGATTATTGTTGGGGTCCTATTTTTATTGTTGATGTTGTGGGTGGGGTATCTCATTCATTCCCTTAAACAAATTGAAACGTACATTGATTTATATCGCAAAGGTGAGAACCCTGAACTTAAAATGGATCGCCATGATGAAGTGGGTGAGCTGGCTCAAGCCATTGTTTCCATGAACCAAGAAATCAAACGTCAGGAACAACTTAAGGAAGAAATGGTTCAAAACATTTCGCATGATTTAAAAACACCGATTGCCACCATTAAGTCGTATGGTGAAAGCATTAAAGATGGAATCTATCCGTATGAAACCTTAGAAAAGAGTGTTGATGTCATCATTGAACATGCGACTCGACTTGAAAAGAAAGTGCACAGTTTACTTTTACTCAATCGCATGGGTTATTTGGTGTCTGAAGACCATGGCAATCAAAGAACGGATATGAAACAGGTGGTCGAGAAAGTCATTCTTTCGTTGAAAGTATTTAAACCACGGATTCGTTTAAAAACCAACTTAACCTCCTGTAGCTATAACGGATCTGAAGAACCTTGGCGTGTGGTGGTTGAGAATTTATTGGATAATGCCTTAAGGTATGCGAAAACGGAAATCATCATCGACTTAGACCAAGCTGGATTACGGGTCTATAATGATGGAATTGCCATTCCTCAAGATCGCGTTGAACAACTTTTTAATCCCTATGAAAAGGGAACGGGTGGACAGTTTGGGCTTGGTTTAGCCATTGTTAAACGTGTGGTGAGTGCGTATCACTATACCATTCGTGTGGAGAACCTAGATAAAGGGGTTCAATTTATCATTGAAGAGAAACCTGTGTATCAAAAACCAACCAAAGAAGAGTACCTATAATGCCCACACTTTCACACCAGTCTATCTCTACTTATTATCTTCAAGAAGGCCAAGGACAAGACATTGTCTGTCTTTATGGTTGGGCGCAAGATACACGACTCTTTGAACCCACCCTTCATCATTTAAAAGATCGATTTAGAGTAACCGTTTTAGACTTTCCAGGTTTCGGTCAAAGTACACTTATGCCAAAACCTTGGGGAGTACCTGAATACACAGAATGGTTAAAAGAAGTTTTAACTGCTTTGAAGATTGAAAACCCAATCTTCATCGCCCATTCATTTGGAGCACGTGTAGCACTTATGTATGCGTCAAAATATCCGGTCTGCAAAATGGTTTTAACAGGCGCGGCAGGCTTAAGACCTAAACGTCATCTAGATTACTATCTACGGATCTATAGCTTTAAGATGCTCAAAAAAATAAGTCTAATTCATTTGCTTAAACCCCTTACTCAACCCTATTTAAGATCTTTTGGCAGTGATGATTATAAAGCTTTAGAGGGGGTTCTTCGACAATCATTTGTGAAAATTGTCAACGAAAATTTAAGACCCTTACTCCCAAAGATTACGGCGCCTACTTTACTCATTTGGGGTGAAAAGGACACAGCCACACCCTTATGGATGGGTCAAGTCATGGAAAAGGAAATGCAAGACGCAGGTCTGGTTATATTTGAAAAAGAAGACCATTATGCCTATTGGAATCAACTGAATCGTTTTCATACGATCATCGATACATTTGTAGAAAAGGAGGCACACCATGGATGAATTCATACTCTTTATTGATCAAATCTTAATTTTTGTGGCCTGGTCTTTACTCTTTATTCATCCACTTCTACAAGGACTACATATGTTTCAACAAAATCGATATGAAGTACGACGTTATTGGCCATGGTTAATAAACGATTTAAAAGCCAAGTCTAGCCATCCTAAATTATGGGGGATCCCTTTATTAGCGTATGGACTACTCTCCCTTTTGAGTTTAAAATCTAGCACCATTGGGGCCAGTCTTGGGGTCGGTCTAACGTTTGGGATGAGTGTGATATTGGCATATCAAGCTAAAGCTAAAATCTACATCAAACCCTTGGTCTATACGGCACGGGTTAAACGACAAATCGTGGTGATGGTGTTTTTGATTGGAACGCTGATGACCTCTGTGCATACCTTATCGTGGCCATGGATTCTTGTCTTAACCCCCATTATTTGGCAAGTCATTTGGATCTTGGTGGTTCCAATGGCCTTGGTTACTTTACCCTTTGAAACACTCATGAAATATCATTATGTTGATTTGGCCAAGAAGATACTAAAACAACATCCACGTCTAATTAAGATTGGCATCACCGGTAGTTATGGGAAGACGTCCAGTAAGAATATTCTGGATGAAATTCTGTCTGAGAAATACTATGTGCTTGCTTCTCCAGCCTCCTTTAATACACCGATGGGTTTAACCATTACCATTCGTGAACAACTCAAAGCCCTCCATCAAGTCTTCATTGCGGAAATGGGGGCAGATAAAGTGGGTGAAATCGAATTTTTGAGTCGCTTCATTCAACCCAAGATTGGGATTGTGACCTCGATTGGACCTCAACATCTCAATACATTTAAAAGCTTAGACAACATTATCCAGGAGAAGATGCGTCTGATTGAAAACTTACCCAAAGATGGCATTGCCATCCTTAATTTAGACAATCCCTATCTTAAAGCTTATCCGATTAAAAATACCTGTCTTAAGGTGAGCTATGCGATTGATTCTGAGGCTGACTACCAAGCCACAGATATTGTCTATAGTCCACAAGGTTCTCAGTTTAATGTGAAATACCAAAAAGAAGTCTATCCATTTAAAACGCGTCTTTTAGGTAAACATAACATTGCCAATATCTTGGCAGGGATTGCAGTGGGTCGTAATCTAGACTTATCCTGGTCCTCTTTACAACACGCCGTGAGTCAGGTGAACTATGTAGAACATCGTCTACAGCTTAAGAAAATCAATGGTTACAACTACATTGATAATGCCTTTAACTCTAATCCTGAAGGCTCTAAGATGAGTCTGGAAGTCCTAAAGATGATGCCTGGACATCGAACCTTAGTTACCCCTGGGATGATTGACTTAGGATCGTCTCAAGATGCCTATAATAAAGCTTTTGGGGCCACAATGCTAGGTTGTGCTGATACGGTAATCCTGGTAGGTAAAACACAGACCAAAGCCATTTATGAAGGCCTCAGTGAAAGTGGCTATGATCTCAAACAGGTCCAGGTGGTGGATACCGTTAAAGAAGCCTTCAAATATATTGAATCACATACCAAACAAAGTGATATTGCCTTACTCGAGAATGATCTTCCAGATGCTTTTAACCGCTAAATGCGGTTTTTTTATCCCGCACTATCCGTTATAATGGTAAGCGTGAAGGTAATGCCATGCAATGGAATCATTTTGTCAGTAAAATAATTGCCTTGAGTAAAGTGGGCTTGAAATACTCTAAAGATCCGTATGCCTTGGAGAACTATGAAGAACTCCATGCCTTAGCCCTTCAACAAGTTTTAGAGACCTCTAACCCTGAGTCAGGCTTTGTGTTGTATCCCAAAGATGCCTATCCTACGCCTAATGTCTCTGTCCGTGTCATCGTCTTCAATGAGCACCATGAATTACTCATGGTTCAAGAACGTGAAGATCAACTCTATTGTGTGCCAGGCGGTTGGTGTGATGTCTTTGAGTCTGCACAAGAGAATGCGATTAAAGAAGTTAAACAAGAGACGGGTTTAGACGTTGAAGTGGATCGCCTTTTAGCCGTATTCATGCGCGATCGCTATAAACCTAAAGCGACCATGGTCTCAGAATATTGTTTATACTTTAGTGCGCATCAAGTCGGGGGAACCCTTCAACACAATCATGAAACCTTGAGTGTGGCCTATTATGATTTAAATAACTTACCCATTCTCTCACTTAAAACCAGTGAGGAAGAACTTCAAATTGCCCTAGATGTGGCGCATGAAAAGCGCCCAGTCTACTTTGAATAGGAGAACTACATGAAACTTAAAGTCGCCGTTATTTTTGGAGGTCAATCCGTTGAACATGAAGTCAGTATCATCTCAGCTTCACAAGCCATGGCAGCCCTCGATACTGAAAAGTATGAGATTATTCCTGTCTATCTGACCAAGACCCATGAAATGTTTAGTTCATCTAAACTTTTAGAGATTGAACAATTTAAGAATATAAAAACGTTAATGGCTCAAACACCTCAAGTCACGTTGATTAAACGTAAACAAAAGTTCTACCTTCAAGCCATTGATAAAGGTCTTTTCAGTAAAGACATTGAAGTGGATTTGGTCATTCCTGTGGTCCATGGAACCCGCAGTGAGGATGGAACCCTTCAAGGTTATTTAGACACCATTGGGATCCCATTCTCTGGGAGTGATGTTATGGCGTCTGCTTTAGGCCAAGATAAAGTCTTTATGAAGTTTGCCTTTGAGAAGGCAGGTTTACCGATGGTCGATTGGTTCTGGTTTAAGACCCAAACATTTGACCTCAAGGACATCCACCATAAAGCGCATGCTTTAGGCTATCCTGTGGTGGTTAAACCCGCATCTTTGGGGTCCTCAGTCGGCATTACCTTGGTAAAAGATGAAAAGATGTTGGAAGAAGCGATTCAATTGGCCAGTACCTTTGATACCAAAATCCTCATTGAAAAAGCAGTTACACAGCTAAGAGAAGTCAACTGTTCTGTCTTAGGGGATATGCAAGACGTGAAAGCATCAGTCCTTGAAGAAGTGATGAAACAGGATGAAATCTTGTCCTATAAAGATAAGTACCAAGGTAAAGGAAAATCTAAAGGCATGGCGTCTACTTCTAGAATATGTCCTGCACAATTAGATCAAACCCTAACTCAAACCATCCAAGACTTAGCCCTTCAAAGTTTTAATGCCTTAGGGTGTCAAGGTGTTGCACGCATTGATTTCCTCATGGATCAAGTGACACAAAAAGTCTACGTCAATGAAATCAATACCATTCCAGGATCCTTATCTTTCTATCTCTGGGAAGCCAGTGGTTTGAGTTTTACTCAATTGATGGATACATTGGTTCATCAAGCCATTGCCCGTCAGCGTCTCCATGAGAAGATGACCTTCTCTTATGAAACCAATTTACTTGCCAGCTATACCAAAGGAAGTACCAAAGGGCTTAAATCGTAATTGAATAAGAATATGGTACAATAAGGACGAACAAACAAGGAGAATAACTCACCATGCCTACACCTCATAATATTGCCCAAAACGGCGAAATCGCATCCATCGTGCTCATGCCAGGCGATCCTCTTAGAGCGAAGTTTATTGCGGATACTTTCTTGAAAGATGTTAAACAATTCAATGCCGTACGCAATATGTTTGGCTATACAGGAACCTATAAAGGTCATCCAATCTCAGTTATGGGATCTGGTATGGGAATGCCAAGTATTGGCATCTATTCCTATGAACTCTTCTCATTCTATGGGGTAGAGACCATCATTCGAATTGGCTCTGCCGGGGCTTATTCCTCAGACGTCAAACTCTTAGATGTGGTCTTAGCAGCGGATGCGTATTCTGAATCCAGCTATGCTAAAACAGCATTTGGCTATGAAGAAGACGTTCAAAAACCCAGTAGTACGCTAAATGATGCCCTCATCCAAGCGGCTAAGAAACTCAACATTCCACTCCATGTGGGTCGTATTCATTCATCCGATGTTTTCTATGCAGGACAAGGCGTAGAAACGTGGGAATCCAAAGCCGTTAAACACAGCCTACTTGCGGTTGAAATGGAATCCTTTTCACTCTTTGCGAATGCACGGTACTTAGGTAAAAAAGCAGCTTGTCTTTTGACCATCTCTGACTCTTTAGTTACCCATGAAGTAACCACCGCTGAAGCCCGTCAGAACTCTTTCACGAAGATGATGGAAGTCGCTTTAGAAATCGCGGTTAAGTAATGCAAACCTTACTCATCATCCCTCAATTAACCACTGAAGAAGCGGCTGCGAAAATCAGAGCGGCGCTTCAAGAAACACGACTTGATTTCACCATTAAATTGGCTGAACACTGTGTGGTGATTGAAGGACGAAATGATTTGGTCTATATCGCTAAAGTTGCCTTAAGAGAAGCAGGTTTCGAAGTCGAATAACAGTTGTTTAAACAACTGTTTTTTTATAAAACTATTGCACAACTTTTAGTCTTTATGATAGACTGTAAAGGCGCTGATGGTGACGCCGTGGGGAAGTACTCAAGCGGCTGAAGAGGTGCCCCTGCTAAGGGCATAGGTCGGATTAAACTGGCGCGAGGGTTCAAATCCCTCCTTCCCCGCCAGAATTTACATAAATGGTCCAGTGGTGTAGCGGTTAACATGCCTCCCTGTCACGGAGGAGATCGCGGGTTCGATCCCCGTCTGGACCGCCATTTATGCAGGTGTAGTTCAATGGTAGAACGCGACCTTGCCAAGGTCGACACGGGGGTTCGATTCCCCTCACCTGCTCCAGAATACAGCGATAGAACGGAAACGTTCTTTTTTTATTCTAGCTTTGAGAACGGTGGTTAAGTGATGTAATCTAGAGTACAATAAATATGCTTTAGACATCGAGGAAACAAAATGAACTATCCTATCATTACCCTAAAAAAAGGGGAAGGTCGTACCCTAGCAGCCGGTGGCGCTTGGGTGTTCGATAATGAAATACTGAATTGTCCACCTGACTTAAAAGCAGGGGCTTTAGTTTGTATAGAGGCCTATAATGCCTTTGGTTTTGGGGTAGGTTTCTACAACCCCAATTCTAAGATTCGGATTCGCTTACTCAGCCGTAAAATGGACGCTGTGATTGACGATGCTTTTATCATCCAACGCGTCAAAGATGCGTTTAACTATCGTAAAGATGTGATTGATCTGCATGCCTGTCGTTTAATTTTTGGGGAAGCTGATTTCTTGCCTGGCTTTGTGGTCGATAAGTTCAATGATGTCTTGGTGGTGCAATCCTTAGCTTTAGGCATGGATCCCTACAAAGAACTCATTGTCGCTACGTTAAAAGAGTTGTGTGCTCAAGAAAAAATGCCCATTAAAGGTGTCTATGAACGCAGTGATGCGAAAGTCAGAGAACAAGAAGGCATGGTTCGAACCAAAGGGTTCATCGGGCTTGAATTCAATCCAAAAGTAGAAATCACTGAGAATGGGGTCAAGTATATTGTGGATGTGGCTGAAGGGCAGAAGACGGGTTTCTTCTTAGATCAGAAACTGAATCGCAAAGCCATTCATTCATTGGTTAAAAATAAGACTGTCCTTGATTGTTTTACCCATACAGGCTCTTTCGCCTTAAATGCTGTCTTAGCAGGGGCTAAACAGGTTACCGCAGTAGACGCATCAGAAGTGGCCATTCAACAAGCTCAAGAAAATGCCAAACTCAATCATCTAGAAAAGATTGTAGAGTTTAAAGTCGCTGATGTTTTTGACTTACTGCCAGAACTAGAGACACAGAAAATGAAGTATGATGTGGTGATCTTAGATCCACCCGCCTTTACCAAATCACGTGCTTCCATTAAACCCGCCATGAAAGGGTATAAAGAAATTAACTTCAGAGCCTTAAAACTCATCCGTAATGGCGGTTACTTAGCGACCTGTTCTTGTTCACACTTTATGAGTTTAGAACTCTTCTCGCAATGTGTTCAACAAGCCGCTAAAGATGCCCATGTAAGACTTAGACAGGTTGAAGTAAGAACCCAAGCCCCTGATCATCCCATCTTATGGGACGCTGAAGAGTCCGATTATCTAAAATTCCTTATTTTCCAAGTAGTCAGTGATAAATAAGGTATGGTAAAATACGAATGCATGCAGGTGTAGTTCAATGGTAGAACGCGACCTTCCCAAGGTCGATACGGGGGTTCGATTCCCCTCACCTGCTCCAAACGTAATCATAAGCTCGAAAGAGCTTTTTATTTAATCACATGTGTTACATAAAAAGATAGATAATCTAATCTCAAGATTTCCTAATCCTTAGGAAATAGACCGACTAGAAACGAAAGAGAATAATTCTATAATGAAGATGTCAAAAGACGGAAAGGCAGAATTATGAGTCAATTAATGTCTAAAATGGAAACCGCTTTAACGCCCATCGCTGCTAAAGTAGGATCAAACAGATTTATCAAAGTTATTTCGAGTGCATTTAATATGATTTTACCAGTAATCATTATTGGTGCTGTTTTCTCATTGGTTAATACCATGAACATCGGAGGTTATCAAGCCTACTTAGCATCGACAGGCTTAAATGTCTTCTTAGCTTTACCTGGAAAATTTACAACCGATCTTATTGCGTTGTACATTGCATTCACAGCTGCGTATTCTTATGTGAAAAATGATGGACTCGAAGGAGATGCGATTCCTGCAGGCTTAATCTCAATGATGGGGTTACTCATTCTTACTCCTTTAGTTGTTGTGACCAGTGATGCTGGATCAATGTCCTACATTAGCTTTGATTTCTTAGGAGCTAAAGGCTTATTCTCAGCCTTACTAATTGGTATACTGACAGGTTTTGTTTACACAATATTTGTTAAAAAAGGCGTCATCATTAAAATGCCAGATGGGGTTCCTCCTACCATCGCAAAATCTTTCTCTGCTTTGGTTCCAGGCCTTGTATTGGCATTTGTCTACATTGCAATTTCTGCTATCTTTACTAACTTAACAGGATTATCCTTTACGCCTTGGTTCTATTCAATTATCTCTGCTCCATTGGCTTCATTGTCAGGTAGCTTGTTAACCTTCTTATTGCTTTTATTCTTTGCTAGTGTCTTATGGTTCTTTGGTTTGCATGGTGGCGCAGTTGCGATTCCATTCATGATTATGTTGTTCTTTGGGGCTGGTATTGAAAACCAAGCTGCGTATGCAGCATCAGCTCCAATGCCTAATATTCTTACGGTTGGATTCTTATTCTTCCTTATGTTAGGCGGCATTGGTAATACCATTGGCTTAGCCATTGATATGGTGTTCTTCTCAAAGAGTGAACGTTATAAAGTCTTGAGTAAAATTGCGATTCTACCTTCGCTCTTCTCCATTAATGAGCCCCTCGTATTTGGTGTTCCACTCATCTTAAATCCAATTATGGCAATCCCATTCTTCTTGGTTCCACAAGTAATTACTGTCTTAACTTATTACGCTATGAAATTTGGTGTGGTGGGTATGGCGAGAGTGGCAATGGGTGCGACAGGCACACCGCTCATCTTTGATGCTTGGCTGATTATAGGTGTCTCTGGTGTTATCTGGCAGTTACTCATGATTGCATTATCTGCAGTTATGTATCTTCCATTCTTCAAAGTTCAAGATTCTATTGCAGCAAGAGATGAAGGTCAAAAAGCTTAAGTTTTAAGAGAAGCAGCTCATTAAAAAGAGCTGCTTCTTATGCTATAATTCGGGCAACACAGATATGGATAAAGATGAAAAACGCATCTTAATTGAACTATTCAAACGAGACTCAGTTTTAGGAGAAGAACTGGCATTTTTAATTCATAAAAGTTCAAGAAGTGTTAGGAAAATAATAAGAACTCTAAATGATGAGTTGTCGCCCATACAAGCCAGCATTCTTTCAGGTACAAATTTTGGTTATCGACTAACAAGTCATGATCCTGAACGTTTAAAAGCGCTGATTGATGGGTTTGAAGATCTACATGATTCTCAAGATGAAAATAGAGTTCAAAAGATTTTCAATATACTTGCGGACGAAGCGGAGTATATCAAGATTGAAGATCTTTGTGATCGCATGTATCTATCTCGCACGCAACTGAAACAATCTTTAGCTAATTTAAGAACATTTATTAAACTTCATCACTTAGAAATTGATGTAAAGCCACATTATGGCATTCGATTAATGGGCGATGAGTTTGAAATTAGGAAAACCATTTCAACCCAACTTATTGAAAGTGATTTTCGATCTAGCCCATTTGATTACCAATCGATTAAGGATATAGTGGCATCTTGTTTGGTTAATACGGATTACTTAATCTCAGATGATGCCTTGAATGACCTTGTGAAGCAACTTTCGATTCAATGTCGTCGCATCACATTAAACTGCTTAGTTTTATTTAGTGATAAACAATCATCTCTCATTGAACATGAACTCGAATACTCAATAGCACAACAGATTTTTATACTTTTAAATAAGATTCATGGTGTTCATGTACATTTGAACGAAATAGCTTACTTGACCATGCATTTGTCAGGTAAGAATGCGAATGTAAATACTTCTATCTATGTCGACAAAGATGCATTTTATTTTATTGAAGAAATCCTAAAAGTTTTAGAAGAACAATCTATTTATCACTTTTCTCAAGACTTGAATCTACGGATGGCTTTAGCTCAGCATATGATTCCACTAAGAAAAAGAATTCAATACTCTCTATTTTTAAAAAATCCACTTTTAGTGGAAATCAAAACCAGATTACTTGAAGCGTATGATTTAGCCATTAAGGCGAGCTCAGTTATCAATGAAGCCTATCGATGCAATCTTCCAGAAGATGAAATTGCATACTTCGCATTACATATCAATCTCTCACTTGAACAGAATAAATCGAAGAAGAAAAAGAGTAAGATTTTGCTCATATGTACAGGCGGGAAAAGTAGTACTCGATTGATTGAGTATTTCTTTAGAACAAATTTTGAATCCTATATCGATGATTTAGACATTTGTTCATTACAAGAGTTAAATTTAGAGTCATTGGTTCAATATGATTGCGTTTTCTCAACCGTTGAATTACCTAAAGAAACGAAATCACCCGTCTTTATGATTGATATGTTGTTAGGACAGAATGATGCCTATAGTATTAAGCAAAATCTAACTCAACTGGCGAAGAAAAAAATTGTTGAGTACTTCCCAAAGCCATTATTTTTTAATGATATTTCATTAGAAACTAAAACGGATATTATTCATTTCATGGTTGAGAAGTGTAAAGAATTTTATGATTTGCCAAGTGATTTCGAGTCGAAAATTTGGGAACGAGAAGAAATTAGTAGTACTGAATATAATGATTTAGTTGCTTTCCCTCATGCGACTCAATCCAAAACACAAACGACCTTTGTAGCTGTATGTGTGCTTAACCAACCAATAACATGGCTAAATGGAAAAGTAAGAATCATTCTTCTTTCTTTAGTAGAAGAAAGACCCAATAAAGAAATGAATCACTTCTATGGGGTTATCTCAAATATTCTTACCAATGAACAAATCCAATGGAAATTGATCAATGATCCAACCTATGACCAATTTATTCAGATTGTAGAAAAAATTGAAGCTACTTTATGAGAAAAAAAGTTCTCCTCGTGTGTGGTGCTGGAATCTCTACCAGTATCATTACTCGCAATTTACAAGAAACTGATCAAGCAAATGATTTTGAATTTGCGTGTTGTGATGTGAACAGTGCGCCCATTAAAGCTTTAGAGAGTGATTTGGTAATTTTGGCTCCACATGTTAAGTTTATACAACAAAAATTAGAGAAGATTTGCGAGCGTTATCAGATTCCATTGTTTGTGATTAAACCAAATGATTATATGAGAGGGGATGTCGCCCCCATTTTTAATCAGTGCAAAGCTGAACTCAACATGTCTTCACCTAAGAAACCACTCAGTATCATTTTTCTTTATGAACACGTGGGTTATCTCACCCAGACATTATTGGATTCTAAAGCATTTCAAGCTATCGTCACTCATAGAAATTGGGATATTAAATCCCTCCCTTTGGAAAATTTTAAACATGATTATCAAACATGTGTCATTGTTGAACCTCAATTGATATATCTTATGCATGATTTAATATCAGCCAATCATCATGAATCTGTTTTTGAATCTTGTCCTGCTCAAAATTACTTAGATTTAAGTGGGAAAAGTATGGAGAATTTTATACAAAACAGTTTAAAAAGGAGCAAGGTATGAAAGTAATTTTCAGAGCAGACGATTTAGGATTTAGTGAAGCAGTCAATCTTGGTATTTTGAAAGTTGTACAAGATGGTCCGATACAAAATGTTGGGCTTATGACCAATATGCCCAGTGCTCAACATGGATTTGAGTTACTAAAATTATTTAATATTGCGTTAGGCCAACATACAAATATCAGTGTCGGCAAACCTTTATCTGATCCCAGTAAAATTCAAAGTTTACTGGATGAGAAGGGCGAGTTTTGTAACAGCAAAGTTATCAATTCACGACCAATAGATAGCATCCTGGTTGAAGAAGCCGAAATCGAAATAGAAGCACAGTTAAGTAAGTTTAAAGAGATTTGCGGAAAGAATCCAGATTATTTTGAAGGTCATGCAGTCTTTAGCAAGAACTTCTTTATAGCATTAAAAAACGTTGCGAAGCGACATGGGTTATTCTATTGTGACCCATTTGAACCTCAGTGGCGTCAAGACACACAAATTCAAGTGGCTACCTTTCAGAAGCCCGGCCCTGGGGGTGTCTATGATATTCACAAGTATCTGATCGAAGATGAGGCAAAGATTACTGGTTCAGACTGCGCATTGCTCATTTTTCATCCAGGTTACATTGATCAATACTTATTGGATTATTCATCTTATAACTTGGTAAGGCCAATGGAAGTAAGTTTTCTAACTTCAGATGTATGTAGGCAATGGCTTAAAGAACAGAATATTCAATGTGTGAATTTTAACACCTACCGATAAAGAATTAAAATCTTCATTCACGATAGAAATTAAGCGTGTACAATTAAGTTAGGTAAACTTTTATGATCTACGATATCACCCTCATCGGCGCAGGAATTATAGGATGTCAATTGGCTTATGATCTAAGCCATTTTAATGTGTCTATTTGTCTACTCGAGAAGAACAATGAAGTTTTAAATGAGATTACCAGTGCCAATTCAGGCATTATCCATACAGGCTATGATCCCGAAGAGGGAACCCTTAAAGCACAGTTAAATGTTTTAGGTGCGCTTAGGTATCCATCGCTGTGCGCAGAACTCAAGGTACCTTATGCGCAAGTAGGATCGTTGGTGGTCTCTAATGATGAAGAAGGAACACGACAGTTGGATGTGTTAGAAGCCAGAGCTCAACAGAGACACATTCCAGTTGAAAGACTCAATCAAAACCAAGTAAGAGCAAGAGAACCGCATATCTCTACTGAAGTTATAGAGGCGCTCTATTTCCCAACCACTGGGATGATTTTACCTTGGGAAGTGGGCTATGCATTGATCGATCATGCCTGTGCCAATGGGCTTGAGTTAAAACGCAATGCGGAAGTTCTTGGTGTCCTTCAACATGAAACTCATATCGAACTAATTACGCCTCAAGGCTCTATTTTAACCAAACAGGTTATTAACTGTGCGGGATTAAAAGGTGAAGTGGTGGCGCGTTTATACGATAGAAACTATCCTCATGTTTTAAGCTTTAGAAAAGGTCAATACCATGTGACCGACAAGACCGATGAGTCCTACATTAACCATATTCTATTTCCTGTGCCTACCTCTAAAGGGAAAGGTATTTTAGCGGTTAAAACGACGGAAGGTAATCTTTTATTTGGCCCTACCTCGGAGGCAGTGGATAACCCTTATGATCATTCCACAAGCTTAGAAGGTTTACGTGAGATCGATGAGAAACTCCCAAAACTCATACAAGCTTTACCCAAGTCGCATATGATTCGTCAATTTGCAGGGATGCGTCCTAATCCAAATACAAAAGATTTTATTATTGAGATGAAGGATGATCGTTGGATCAATGCGATTGGAATTGATTCGCCTGGCTTGGCCAGTAGTCCTGCCATTTCCAATTACATTATTGACACCTTGCTTAAACCCATCGTTTCACTGATGCCTAAAAAGAACTATGTCGCATTAGAAGCCAATGCGGATCATCGTACGGAAAACTTAGAAAATTGGAATGAGCGAATTCAAAAGAATCCAAACTATGGAAAGATTGTGTGTGTCTGTGAAGGTGTTTCTGAACAAGAAATCCTCAATGCGATTAGACGACCTGCAGGCGCAGTTAGTATTAAAGGGGTCAAACGGCGTGTACGTCCAGGGTCTGGGCGGTGTCAGGGTGGATTCTGCGAAAGCCGTATTGTGAGTATCCTGGCTAAAGAACTCAACATCTCTAAAGAAGCAGTTGTCTATGAGGACAGCCCATTTCTTTACGACGTGAAGGTTAAGTCATGAGAACAATAGACTGTGTCATTATTGGTGGAGGTTCAGCTGGATTAGCGGCTGCCATTCACCTTAAAGAATTAGGAACGCACTCGATTCTTTTACTAGAGAAAGAAGCAGAATTAGGGGGTATCTTAAATCAATGTATCCACAATGGGTTTGGGTTACAACGTTTTAAAGTTGAAATGGCAGGCCCAAGTTATGCGCAAATGTTTGTCTCTCGTTTTATCGAACTAGGAATCGAGTATCGAACCGATGCCTGTGTCAGTCAACTCACGGAGTCAAAGCTAGTCACCTATATTCATCCGGATGAAGGGGTGGTAACCCTGCAAGCTAAAACCATCATTTTAGCGATGGGCGCACGGGAAAGAACCCGTGGGAATATTGCGATTGCGGGCGATCGACCTGTCGGGGTATGGACGGCTGGGAATGCGCAAAAGTATCTCAATATGGAAGGGTACTTAGTAGGTAAAAGGATCTTCATCTTAGGGAGTGGCGACATTGGCTTAATCATGGCTCGACGTTTAACCTTAGCGGGTGCTCAGGTCATCGGTGTCGCTGAACTCATGCCTTATTCCAATGGCCTCAATCGAAATATCGTTCAATGTCTACACGACTTTAATATTCCTTTATATCTTAGTACCACGCTTGTCTCAATCCATGGACAAAAGCGCGTAGAACGTATAACTTTAGCACCCGTGGATGAGAATCTTCAACCTATCCTTGAATCTGTCTGGGAGATCGATGTGGATACGGTCTTATTGTCTGTTGGCTTAATTCCAGATAATGTCTTATCCACGCAAGCTAAAATTGCGCTGCATCCTGTCACTAAGGGACCACAGGTCACTGAGAAATACGAGACCAATGTGTCTGGAATATTTGCCTGTGGCAATGTCTTACATATCCATGATGTGGTCGATTATGTCAGTGAAGAGGGTGAACAAGCTGCTTTGGCAGCGCATGAGTATCTTAGTGAAGAACAAGTAGACGTAGATTCATTTAGTATCCATGCGGGGGAATCTTTAGCCTATGTGTTACCTGCACGTGGTTTAAAGTCTGAACATCTAAACTTGAAATTAAGAGTTAAAAAACCCATGAACCATGTCAAAGTTGAATTCAGTTCACAGGGTAAAGTTTTATTGGCTTATCCTAAAGAACACTTGGTACCTGCTGAAATGGAAATTCTAAGATTACCAGCCAGTATTGCCGCTAAAATTGAAGGCGAACTTACCTTAAGTGTGGTGCCACAATGACTCAAGACATGATTTGCATTATTTGTCCTAAGGGATGTCATCTCCATGTGAGCGTCGATCAAGGTAGTGTGAGTTGTACAGGAAATGCTTGTATTAAAGGTGAACTCTATGCCACGCAAGAAATGATTGCGCCCACACGGATGTTGACAAGCACTGTGGCCATCAAAGGTGCATTGCATGCGCGATGTCCTGTGATCTCAAGTCAAGCCGTTCCTAAAGCTCGATTGCTTGAAATGGTTAAAGCATTAGAAAACATCGAGGTAGAAGCCCCGATCGCTTTGAATCAAGTGATTGTGTCTAATCTATTAGATTCAGGCATTGATATCCTCGCCTCTCGTTCATTGGACAGCTTTTGATAATAATTCATATAAGACACAAGAGCCATCGTGTGGCTCTTTTCTTTTGTTTGTTAGAGTGTTAAGGTAGTTCTAAGATTTTGGAGGAGATTATGGCCATCGAACGGGTAAGACATCATTTAAAGCAATGGAATATGGATCATTTAATTCAAGAGTTTAGTGTCTCTAGTGCAACCGTCTTAGAGGCAGCTGAAGCGTTAGGGACGCAACCCAAACGGATTGCGAAGACGCTTGCGTTTAGACATGAAGAGGGAACTCTTTTGGTGGTCACTGCAGGGGATGCGAAAGTCGATAATCAAAAGTTTAGAGCGGCCTTTAATATGAAGGCACGCATGTTGTCCCCAGAAGAAACCCTTGAACAAGTGGGGCATGCGGTTGGAGGTGTTTGTCCATTTGGGGTCAATGATGGCTGTCAAATTGCGCTCGATGTTTCTCTTAAAAGATTTGAGACCATCTTTCCTGCATGTGGTAGTTCTAACTCAGCGATCGAATTGAGTTGTGATGATTTAATGAAGACAGCTCAAACAACACTTTGGGTCGATGTGTGTAAGGATTGGATCTAAAAGAGCGTAGGCTCTTTTTTTGTTATAATGAAGATAACGAAAGAAGGCAGTCAATATGCACATCATTGCCATCGATGCGGGAGGAACCCGAACACGTTTTGGACTCTATGATTTAGAAGGACAATGCCTGTATCAATTGGAGCATCCTTCTTACCATCCTTTGGTTGTGGGTTATCAGAAAATGGCCAACGGCTTAAAGCTTGGGGTTGAAGCTTGTCTTCAAGAAAGTCATGACCCATCCTTTATGATTAGTTTTGGTTTAGCTGGCTATGGTCAAAATCCTAAGATTAGAGCGTCCATTGAAAGAGCTATTCGTAAAGCTTTTAAAGATGTAAGCTATCTGCTTCATAATGATGTGGAATGTGCCATGATGGCCGCTCTACAAGGAAAAGATGGCATCATGTTGGTGGCAGGAACAGGGTCTATTGCCTTAAGAACACATTTAGGTATTCGCGCACGATCTGGCGGATGGGGTTATCATATTGGGGATGAGGGGAGTGCCTATTGGATGGGCAAGAAAGTCTTGGGACTCTTTAGTAAGCAAGCGGATGGACGATTGGAAAAGACAGCCCTGTATGACTGTGTAATGGATAGTTTAGTGTTGGAGGATCCCTCTTCATTGATTCATATCTTAGCCAGTCACCCACATCCTAAAGATGCGATTGCTGCCTTAGCTCGGGTTGCCTTTCTTGCCCACGAGAAACAGGATCGACATGCGATTGCTTTGTTTAATGAAGCTGCCTTAGAACTTGCACTTTTAGTTAAAAGTCTTCAATACCCAAGTCCTTCTGTGATTCCAGTCAAGTGTACAGGAGGTGTCTTTGAATCTAAAGAGGCGCTACTTAAACCTTTAAGAGAAGCTTTAGGGGATCAGTATTTAGTTGAACTCAGTGAATATCCACCGCTCTATGGAGCGTATTTATATGCCCGTCAAAATATAGGAGAACAAACATGAGAATCGGTATCATTGGAATTGGAGATATTGGGAAGAAAGCCTATATACCCCTCTTAACACAACGAAAGGATACTGAACTTATTCTGTGTACACGAAAGGATGAAGTTCTTAGGGAAGTGATGGATCAGTACCATTTATCCCAAGGGGTTCATACCTTAGAAGAACTCATTGAGTTAAAACCAGTCGCTATTTTTATCACCTCTGCAACGCAAGCCCATTTTAAAATGGCACAGCAATGTTTAGAGGCTGGGATTTCTGTTCATCTTGATAAGCCCATGTCTTTACACTATGAAGAGAGTCAACTGCTCACTCAGTTAGCTCAGCAAAATAAAGTCTTTCTTGGGGTTGGATTTAATCGACGCTTTGTTCCCCTCATTAAACGGACGCATGACATTGGGGTTCCTGATTTAGTGGTCTATCAAAAGAATCGTAGTTTAGGTGCCGATGAAGTCAGACGTTTTATTGTTGAGGATTATATTCATGTGATTGATACCTCACGGTATCTTCTTCAAAATGAGATTAGTGAGGTTAGAGTTCAAGCTAAAAAAGAGGGTTCAAAATTATTGAATGTGGTGGTACAACTCATTACACCTGTGAATTCAGCCCTTTGTATCATGAACTATCAAAATGGTTGTACAGAAGAAGTGATTGAAGTGATGCATCCCTATAAAAAAACAGTCATCAAGAATTTAACTACATACGAAGTCTATGAACAAGGTACGCATCAAATTGAGCTTCCTAACGATTGGGTATCAACCTTAAAGAAGCGAGGATTTGTGGAGATGATTCAAGCTTTCTATGATCAATTAGAAGGCAAAGAAAGTTTGTGTGTACATGCACAAGATGCCTTAAAGACACATGAACTTGTCGAAAGAATTGTTAAAACAATTGAAGCACAATAAAACAATCTGCAGTGTCATATCTTTGTTTTTTCGGTGCCGCTTAATGTTAGTGGTGTATTTCTGAGTCGATAATAGAGGGTCCTAAACGACGCAAAAAACTATGGATATGTTGATCATGGTCAGCATTTATCCTCAACGATGGCTCTGGTTCATCTCAATCTAGAAAACTTATTTTTGCTCTATTTAAAATCTTAGGTAAAAAAAACGTAGCAAACACTTAAAAATGGCTATAATTTATCTATGCATTATATTCAGATTAATAAAACTTCACCCATTACCTTAGAAGAGCAGCTATATCTATCTATTTTGAAAGCAATCCAAAATGATATCTTAATTCCTGATGATCGTTTACCTTCAGAAGAAATGGTAAGTGAGAGTTTTAAAATCGGTAAAATGTTTGTGAAGAATGTCTATGTTCAACTTGAGAAAGAAGGTTGGCTTGTTCGTAACCCTAAAGGGGGTACATTTGTCAGCCAAAACCAGAAGTACGTTCAAGTTCTCAATCAATTACCCTTCATCGAGCGTAGTTTAGATGCCTATGGTGTCGATTATCATACTGAAATTAATTTAGTTGAAATACATCATCATGAGCAACATATTCGCTGTACTCATTATTTAAGAAACCGTCCTATCGGTGTCAGTCATTTTCACTTAGCATTAAATTACAAATTCGATACCGCTTTTCAGTTCCTCTCCCAGGACAGTCAACTTAAGTTAGTGGTCAGCCTTAATGCTTCTATTTTGAATCGAAATCATGCTGTGTATTTCAATTCAAATTTACCCATGTTGGTGTATGATGTGATGACACAAATATATAAAGAAGATGAATTGGTGGGTTCTATCCTACAGTGGGTGCATCCAATGTTAGGGGATCTTGTTTTGGAGGATATTCGTGAACTTTAAAACACTTGTTCAACTTCAAAAAGGTCGTTTGAAATATGAACAAATATATGAGGCTTTGAAAAAGGCGATTTTAGATAATCAATTAGAACATCTAACAATGCTCCCTTTAGAGGAAAAGTTAGCCCTTGAATTATCTGTTTCAAAAACAAGTGTCCGTCAAGCCTATCGCCTTTTAGTAGAAGATAAATTGATACAAGTGATCCCAAGAAAAGGACACCAGGTTATTCGAAGACATCGAACCCTTCCTTATTCTAGTAAAATTAGAAGTATTCGCGATGATTTAAAAGAACTTCAAGTTAAAACGAGCATTAAAGTCCTTCATAAAGAACGGATATCTAATCGAGTTATAGGTTTAACATATTTTGAACCAGATGAAGAATTAGTTTTCTTGCGTCGTGTATTTTTGGCGGATGAAGAAGCTTTTATCATCGAAGAATCCTACTATCCTTTATCAATTCTTCTCAACTTCTACGACTTAGATTTTAATTCTAATGATGTATTTACATTAATGAAATTACAGTATGATTTAACCATTCATCGTTTAACGCGACGGTTTAAACCCATATTTATGCCCAAAGCTTATGCCGAATTATTAAATGTACAAGTCGATAGTTCCTGTTTTTTAGTCATCTCTTCTGAATATGATCAATATCAACGTTGTGTGGGCTACAACTACATTCATGCGATTGGTAATATGTTTACCATTTCCCCAAAATACAAGCAATAAATATCCATAAAATAACGGTCATAGACACATGAGCTTGGCAGCTCGTTTTTTATATCAATTTTTAAAATATTGTACATAGAACAAATGTACAATATAATAAGTACGTAAACTCAACGTACAATATGGAGCATCAATGTTAAAACATTTTATGAAATTTACGGACCTAATTAAAAGAACGACCCTTTTATTCATCACAGTCGCACTCTTCTTTACGAGTTTTTCACCCATTGAGAAGAGCATTACTGAAATTGAGAGTATCCAAGGCGAAAATCTGCTTGCGACGACCTATTCAACTTTGTTGGTTGAAGGCGAAGTCATTGATGAAATCATGACAGGCGAGACAAATACTTTTGTTTTAACCAGTCATCATCGTGTTTTTAGTTGGGGCTCCAATTCTAATGGTTTGATTGGGAATAATAATGCTTCAATAGTCGTCAGTATACCTACGGATATTACAAGTGCATTTGGACTTCAAGAGGGGGATTATATCACCTCAATTGACTATGATTTATACTCTGTCATTGCATTGTCTTCAAGTGGTCGCGTATTTACCTGGGGATCTAACAGTATTGGGCAACTCGGTGATAATACACTCGTTCAGAAGAATAGTCCTGTCGATATTACTTCGAATTTTAGTTTAACCAATGGCGATAAAATAGTTAAAGTACAGATGGGTTCAAATTATGGGCTGGCATTAAGTCAAAATGGAAAACTCTTTAGCTGGGGAAATAATATCGAAGGGCAACTTGGCAACAATAGTAAAGTTTCTAGTCGCCTTCCTTTGGAAATTAATGCTTATTTTACCCTTCCTTCAGGTGATGCAATTATTCAAATAGAGACAGCACAGTTACATTCGGGTTTTTTGACTAGAAATGGGCTTGTTTATATTTGGGGTACGAGTGATTATTCAGTTACGGGGAAAGTTAATGGAACTAATGATGTCTTAGTTCCCAGTGTCCTTAATACTAAGTTTCCACTCTCTTCATTGGATGGAGATAAAATAATTAAGATTAAAGTTAATTATCAACATACATTGTTTCTAACACAAAACGGACGTATTTTAGTTTTAGGTGCCAATAATACCGGTTTAGCTTCATCTGGTTCTACAGGAGCGGATATAACAGTCCCACTTGATATTACCGGCAATGTTGCCTTCACTTCTACGGAGCGGTTTTCAGATGTTTATGCGGGTAAATACCATTTTGGCGCGACGACAACGACAGGTACCGTTTATTTATGGGGCTTAAATACCAGTGGACAATTAGGTGATGCTTTAGCTACAGGAACCTATGCTGAAGATGCTATTGCATTTTCAAATTCGCGTATCAGCAACGCTAACCCAGTCAAGATATTTATGGGGGGCAAACAAACATATATGACGGCAGATAATGGCCAATTGTATGGCTTTGGAAGTAACGCTAATACGCTTATTGCGAATGCAACACAAACCTTTATAGCACAACCTTTATCCATTGGTTTACTAAAAGAGTTGTATTTAACAAATATTATTTTTAACACCAACGGTGGATCACAAGTTGAAACGATTACTCAAGAATCAGGAACGTCATTTGGAACAAGACCAACAACGACCAAGCCAGGTTATGATTTTGCCGGATGGTACTCCGATGAAGGCTTAACCAGCAACTTTGGGAGTTCACCCTACATTTTAGGTGTAAATGATATTAACCTTTATGCGAAGTGGAGTCTAAAAACGTATAGTATCAGTTACGTCCTTAACTCAGGTACGAATTCTGTCTCAAACCCAACAACCTATACCTATGAACAAAGCGTAACCCTTCAAGAGCCAACTCGAACTGGCTATACCTTTATGGGTTGGTATATATCATCGAGTTTTTCAGGAACAGCTGTCACATCCATTCCGCTTGGTTCAACTTTTACGAAGACATTTTATGCGAAATGGGTGTTAACCAATTACACGCTTGATTATCAACTCAATGGGGGTACTAATTCATCAACAAACCCCTTATCTTTCACAAAAATTTCGGCGACGATCACATTAAAAGCACCTATACGAGCTGGATACACCTTTGGCGGTTGGTATACAACCTCTAACTTTTCTGGGACTGCGATTTTAACCATTCCCTTAGGGAGTATGGGAGATAAACTAATTTATGCGAAGTGGATAGAAAATATTTACAATATTGGCTATGTTTTAAATGGGGGGACCAATAGTATAAGTAATCCAGCTACGTATTCAGAGGTACCAATATCTTCAAGTACCGTAAATTTGCAATCTCCTACACGAGCTGGTTATACTTTTATGGGATGGTATACGACGTCTAATTTAACTGGATCACCGGTAACGTCCATTCCTGCAGGGAGTATAGGGAATAAAACTTTTTGGGCGAAATGGGAGATCAATAGTCTCACACTTTCATTCAATTCGAATGGTGGTTCTACAGTTTCTAGTATTGTTAAAAATGCTGGTGTCTTAATCACGGCCCCTACAAATCCGACAAAAACAGGGTATACCTTTGGAGGTTGGTACACAGAAAGTTCTTTGACCAATGCATTTACCTTTACAGCTACCACTAAGATGCCTACCTCTAATACCATCTTGTATGCGAAATGGACGCCAACCAGTTACAGCATTATCTATAACATAGGCCAAGGGGTACAAAACAATTTAAATCCAACCAGCTATACCATTAATGACGCTATAGTTTTGTATAACCCAACAAAAGTCGGCTATACCTTTGATGGATGGTATGTAGGTTGGTACTTTGACAGTAATGCAGATGCTGTTAATTCCGGTTACAATACAGGCGTAACAGGGAATTTAGAATTTCATGCACATTGGACCCTTAATTCCTATACAATTTCGTTTCAAACGGATAATAGTACAACCATTCCTAGCATTACGCAAACCTTTGGGACAGCCATCACTGCACCTGAAAACCCTATACGTACAGGATTTGTTTTCAATGGGTGGTTGTTGAATGATGGATCAGCTACAGACTTTACGTTTACAACCATGCCGGCTGTAAATGTCAATTTGGTTGCGAAGTGGACGCCGATTGTTTACCCAATAAATTTATATAATATTGAGAACAGCACAGTCGTAAATTCGCCTACCGTTACTCAAGATATATCGTATACAATGGCTCACAGTGCTCCTCTGTATAATCGCTTGAAGACAGGTTATACCTTTAAAGGCTGGTATACAGATGCCACTTTTTCAGGTACCGCTATAACAGAAATCCCCAGTGGAAGTACGGGTCTAAAAAATGTCTATGCGAAATGGGAAGCCAATCCATATACTTTGACATTGGTTGTGGATGGTAGCACGGTGTCTACGATTACACAAAACTATGCATCGGCTATAACTGCGCCCAGTGCACCCGATGTCAGTGGGAAGAGATTTTTAGGATGGTTCTTAACCCTCACGGATACAACATCTTATGCGTTTACAACCATGCCAGCTAATAGTTTCACCTTATATGGAAAATATACGTACATACAAACCTCTGAAATTGATTTTAATTCCAATTTTGGATCTATTGTGAGCACGATTGTTCAAGAAATTGGTTCAACCGTGAGCGCGCCTACAGCACCTACAAGAACGGGTTATACCTTTGCAGGTTGGTATAGTGATAGTCAATTGACGTCAGCCTATACGTTTACGACCATGCCTTCATCCAGTATTACTCTTTATGCGAAATGGACAGCTAGAACGTATGTGGTCACTTTTGAAGTAGATTTAAACACTAAACCAACAAATACCTTCTCTTACATGGATGTAATTGTACCGATATCGACCCCATATAAGACCAATATGTTATTTGTAGGTTGGTTCTTAAATGACACATTTACAGCTCCAATAAATTTTTCCACTTATAGAGTCACTGGAGCTATAACTTTATATGCTAAATTTGTCGACAATTACAGTATCGATTGGAAATATAATGGAGGAGTTGATTCCTCTTCTAGCCCAGTTTATTCTTCCAATTTTACGCCAGGCAATATTTTGTTAAATTCTCAAAAACCACAGCTTCCAACAAAATATGGTCATGACTTGGGTGGATGGTATTCAGATGCAGCACTTACAACTGAAGTGAACTTATCTACCGTTGTTCTACAAGCTCAAGATTATTCTTTCTATGCGAAGTGGACACCTAAAACTTACACAGTTACATTTAATACAAATGGTGGAAGTGCTGTCTCAGATCAAACTGTGGCCTATGGGTCTTTAGTGACTGGTCCAACGCCCCCTACAAAAACAGGCTATACGTTTGTAGCTTGGAGCAAAAACAACTCAATAATTGATGCTTGGGACTTTACCCAATATTCAGTAACAGGTGCGACTCCTTTATATGCTTTCTATAAACCTTCTCTATATAATGTGAATGTATATTGGTATAATCAATCCACTTACCTATCCGTTAAACGCTATACTTATGGAGCTTCATTAAGTGGTTTTGTCTATCCTTTAGCACCTTTAAGAAATGGGTATGTATTTGATCATTGGGAATGGGTTGGTGGTGCGCAACCTTCGACGATGCCCGCTGCTCATTTGAGTGTCTATTCTGTGTATACACCCCTTAACTACACGTTAAGTTTTAATTCCAATGGGGGTAGTTCGATATCAGATGCCACATATGGGTATGGAAGCTCAGTTTCTCAACCATCTAGCTCTCCTACGAAAGCTGGTTATGGTTTTTCTGGTTGGTATGAAGACAGTGCTTTAAGTACACCGTATACGTTCTCAACCATGCCAGCTTCCAATGTTACAGTGTATGCAAAATGGACACAAGTTCCTTACAGCATTAACTATGAGCTCAATGAAGGCATAAATAATGCACTTAATCCTAGTGGATACTTTATCTCTGATGGTTTAATTACGTTAGAGAATCCAACTCGATGGAAATATACATTCCTAGGGTGGTTTAGTGATAGTAGTTTCACAACGTCTTCAAGTACCATTGCCAGTGGAAGTAGTGATACTAAAACATTTTATGCGAAATGGGAACCAACCAATTTTGCGGTAACGTATGAACTTAATGGGGGAAGCATCAGTGGATCTAATCCTACAAGTGTAAACATTGCAAGTTCAACGGTAGCGCTCATTAGTCCTACAAAAGATGGCTATACCTTTGATGGATGGTACAATAATTCTAATTTTTCAGGTACTAAGTATACAAATTTTTCTGCTTGGTATACGGATAGAACGTACTATGCTAAATGGAATGCTACTGTGTATACGATATCGTATGTCTTAGCGGGGGGAACCAACCCTAGTGCGAATTTGACAAGTTATATCATTACAACACAAGATTTTACATTGCTTGAGCCCACTAAAAATGGTTATACCTTTGTTGCCTGGAAAGATGAGAATGCAACAAGCCAAACGACTTTACCTATGGGTTCTTATGGAAACAAAACATACACCGCTACTTGGACGCCTACCTCATACGCTATTTCCTATCAACTAAATGGAGGCTCTTTAAGTAGTTCAACGAGTACCTATACGATTGAATCGAACTCGATAAGTTTAGGTCAAGCAAGCAAAACCGGATCTAGTTTTGATGGTTGGTTTGACAATGAAAACTTTGGGGGTACTTCAATCACTTCACTTGCGCAAGGTAGCATAGGGGATAAAACCTATTATGCAAAATGGACAGAAGTGCAAAACACCATTTCTTATCATCTAAACAGTGGGACAAATCACGTTAATAATCCAAGCAGCTATACCGTAAGTAGTCCAACGATCACCCTTCTAGATCCATCACGAAGTGGATATACATTTGGAGGTTGGTTTGATAATGCAAACTATACAGGAAGTGCCATTACAAGTATTGATTCGGGAGGAACAAGCAATAAAACCTTCTATGCTCAATGGAGCATAATTGAATACAGCATTGATTACGAACTCAATGGAGGAACCAATTCTAGTGGTAATCCTAATAATTATTGGGTTAACAGTGATGAAGTAATTCTACTTACACCCACTAAGAGTGGCTATACCTTTGAGGGTTGGTTCATCAATTCAGACTTTAGTGGAACTCAAAGCACATCCATCGTGACAGGTAGCACTGGAAACATACAATACTCTGCGAAATGGTCAGAAAATAACTATACGATTAATTATCACTTAAATGAGGGAAATAATAGTACAAATAACCTCACTCAATATACCTATGTGAGCCCTGATATAACTTTGGAACCAGCCACTCGTTTAGGCTATACCTTTGAGGGTTGGTATGATAATGCGTTGTGGAGTGGAACTGAGATTACCCACATTCCATCTATGAGTTTTGGAAATAAAGACTATTATGCCAAATGGGTAGTCACTCAATTTAACATCCTCTTTGAAGAAAATGGGGGAAGTAGTGTAGCTACGCTGTCAAGCCCTTACTTAGCTTCGATTACGCCACCTTCAGCGCCCACCAAAACAGGATATAGTTTTGGTGGTTGGTACACAGATACTAACTTTAGTACTGCGTATACCTTTAGCACCATGCCTGCAGCTGACATACGTTTATATGCGTTGTGGACGATCAATACATACACCCTTAATTTTGTATCCAATGGGGGTAGAGTACTGGAGTCACTTAACGCACTTTATGGAAGTTTACTGACGGCTCCACTCAATCCTTTCTATGAGGGCTATCAGTTCATGGGTTGGTACAGTGATGCAGGGCTTACAACAGCATATACCTTTGGTAATATGCCTGCTAATAACGTAAGTATCTATGCGAAATGGGCACCTATTAGTTATTCAGTGAATTATGTATTAGAAGGTGGAATCAACCACAGTTCAAACATAAGTAGTTACACCGCAAGCACATCAACTTTCACCTATCTTAGCCCAAGTAAATTTGGTTATGATTTTGCGGGTTGGTATACATCGAATGCCTATACGACATATGTCACCCAATTAAATGCATCTGAATTACAAAACATTACGATTTATGCGAAGTGGACTCCTAAGTCCTACACCATAAGCTTTGAAGAAAATGGTGGAAGTAGCATCATCAATCAACAAGTCTACTATTTAGATAAAGTACAAAAACCAGTTACTCCGATTCAGACAAATAAAGTGTTTAAAGGTTGGTATACGGATGCTGCTTTATCCCTCCCTTATAATTTTGTAGATACTCAAATAAGTTCAGATCTTACGTTGTATGCTCGATGGGCGGATGTGTATGTCTTCGACTTTGAGTCCAATGAAGGAAGCTATGTCCAAGGACAAAATATTACCATGGGTACTCAAGCAACACGTCCATCCAATCCTAGTAAAGTCGGGTATAGTTTTGTGAATTGGTATCGGGATCTTTCACTAACAGAAGTCTTTGATTTTACTCAGAATATTTCTTCAAATACCCTAGTCTATGCAAAATGGGCGCCACAGACGTATTTGTTTACCTATCAGGCTGAGGATGAAGTTCTATTTACAAGCACAGAAACCTTTGGTCAACTCATTTCAGACCCGGGGACGCCTTTCAAAGAAGGTTTTTCATTCATCGGTTGGAGTACTTCAGCGACAAGCTATCAAGAATGGCAATTGAGTCGTCAACTCGTCGATGGGGCTAGAACTTTATATGCCCATTGGGGTATTCAGCAATTTGATGTAACCTTTAGGGATACAGATGGAAGAATATTAAGTAACCAACGTGTAGATTTTGATGGCAGTGCTTCCATTCCTATTCCTCCAACCCGTCTAGGATATCGATTTGCACAGTGGGACAACACATTTACCAATGTGACGCAATCGATTATCGTTCAACCTGTCTATACAGCAATCCCTGTACAAGTTATCAATCTTGACAGTCTTATTAGTGCATCTGTTTCCAATGTCTTTGAATCGATTCCTTTTACCGATGATGAACTTTCATTAGAGATTGAAATTAAAATAGAAATCGATGTGCTAGATCGAGTGGATGTGAATTCAAGTGATCAAATGACCATGGATGCTTATGTCAATACACGACTCTTTGAAGGTAGCACAACCACCACCTACATTGGCATATCGGTTCAAACCATTATTAATGATGAAGTCACCGAATTATCTCAATTAGAAGATGATTTAACCATTCAATTCGCTCTGCCTGAAGTATATCGAAACAAAGATTTTGAGATTGTAAGGGTTCATAATGGGGTCGCCACTAATATTCCCTATGTGTATAATTCATTCACGCATATTGTTAGTTTTGAGAGCAGTCAATTCTCGACCTATGGTATTTCTACTTCGGTGGTTCAAAGTCCAGTTATAAATCTGATCCCTGTCGTCACGGTCCAAGAAATTGTTCAAGAAGCTTTATTGGTTGATGAAACAGAAACCATCATCCCTGAACCTACACCTATAGAAGAACCAACTAAACCTGAGGAAAATCCTTCAAAACCAAGTGAAGAAGTTGAAACTGTATCGAGTCTTGGTTGGATCATGGGTGGGATAGGTGTAACAGGATTTAGCTTATTCATATTCTTCATCCTCTTTAAACGTCGTAAAAAAGAGGAAGAGGAACTGGATGAAGCATAAACGGACTTATCTATAAGAGGGTGGTGATGGGCTTAGAAGTTAAACCTTTATGAATGCTTCACTGATTCTATTGAAGGTTAAACACATTGTATAGAGGCATGTGTTTTCAGGATTCTTTATTGAATGTAAAAAAGTTACTCATAATTTAGTAACTTTTTCTTAAGATTAAAGAATCTTTTATAAGTGAATCGTTGGGAAGAAATCGTATAATAAGTCACAGCGAATTGAAACATGACTTCTTTTAGTTTAGTGCTTTATATGCTTAGTGCTATATTTTCACACGATTTTTTAGCGTTATCAATTTAAATTTTCAACCTTTATGCAAGATATTTTTACTTAAAGAAGACCAGTAGAAGTATGACTAAAGCGGCTAAGGCGAAGCGATAATACGCAAAGAAGGTAAAGTTATGTTTCTTAACATAGTTCATCAAGACTTTAATGACAAGGATAGAAACGATAAAGGCTGTGAGCGTTCCAATCAGTAACATCATCCATTCAGTCCCAGACCAACCAAACCCTGCTTTAAGGAGCTTGATCCCACCAGCGCCTAAGAGGGCAGGAATGGCTAAGAAGAAGGAGAATTCAGCCGCCACTGGACGACTGGCCCCTAACCATAAAGCCCCTAAGATGGTTGCTCCACTGCGTGATGTGCCAGGGATAAAGGCGAAGGTTTGAAAGATTCCAATAATAAAGACATCTCTCCATTTTAATTCTTGAAGATGGGTGATGGTATGACTTGTTTCCTTCTTTTCAACATAGATAAAGAGGGCTCCATAAACCACCAACATGAAGGCAATAACTCTGGGGGTATATAAATAGGTATCAATTAAATCATCAAACAACAATCCAATGATGATGGCAGGAACAGATGCGACAGCAATCTTCATCCACAAAATATACGCATGTTGACGATGGGTAGGTGTGTGAGATGGATGCCATGGATTTAGGGTACGAATAAAGAGCAGGATGACAGCTAAAACAGAGCCTATTTGGATGAACACAAAGAATAGATTTATAAATTCTTGAGAGGCATTTAAAGGGAACCAGTTTTCAAATAAAATCATATGTCCGGTTGAACTTACGGGTAACCATTCTGTAATGCCTTGTATGATGCCTAAGATAAACGCTTTGATGTATTCAATATTCATAGTATTTCATCCTTTTGCTTTATAAGAATTATACCACTAGAATTACAAATTCAGCCGTCCATAACTTGTGTAATAATGGTATGATATTCACATATAGATGGAGGATTTAACATGCGCGGAGTAGCAACCCCGATTACATATTTAAGACGTGAAGTTTTTAAAAATGTGGCAGATGCAGCTTATGAAAATTGGAGTGTTGAACAAATTCAACAGATCCCAAATACCATGATTGAGGGAGACATTCCAAAGTATCGAGAAACCGTCGAACGTGAACGTGAAATTGTACGTGCACGTGTTCGTTTAGCGATGAATATGGATTTAGGGAATACATTTGATGATAAATATGCAGAAGATTTTGATTTAGAATTATTAGGATCTAGACGTGTGAGTGAAGACTTACTGAAAGTTATTCCGCATGCCTGTGAAGCCTGTGAAGAGAAGAGTTTCTTTGTGACCAATTCTTGCCATGGATGTTTAGCACATCCCTGTGTTTCAGTATGTCCAGTCAACGCAACCAGCATGCAAAATGGACATTCCTTTATCGATCAAGAAGCGTGTATTAAATGTGGTAAATGTTTTGATGTATGTCCCTATGGCTCGATTGTCAAAAATGAGCGACCTTGTGTGGCTGCGTGTGGCGTAAATGCGTTCACCAAAGATGATCAAAATCGTGCTGTGATCATTCCTGAGAAATGCGTTGCCTGTGGGATGTGTATGGTATCGTGTCCTTTTGGGGCCATTGTGGATAAGAGTGAAATCTATCAAGTCATCGATAAATTTAAAAACCGAACACAAATTTCTGCCATTATTGCGCCTGCTTTCATTGGCCAATTTGGGGATAAAGTCTCCCCGGATCAGGTCATTGAAGGTTTGCACCAATTAGGTTTTACAGATGTTAAAGAAGTGGCTTATGGCGCTGATATTACAGCGGTAGAAGAAGCACGTCATTTCTTAAAACATGTGCCAGTTGATCAACCCTATTTAGCAACGTCTTGCTGTCCAGCTTGGACAAAGATGGCTAAAAATGAACTTAAAGAGCAAGCCTATTGTGTCTCTGAATCTTCAAGTCCAATGGTTGAAACAGCCAATGCGATTCGTAAGAAATATCCAGACACCAAGATTGTTATGGTGGGTCCTTGTTCCGCAAAGAAACTTGAAGCTACCTATACCGATATTCATGGCAATGTGGATTATGTCTTAACCTTTGAAGAAGTGAATGCCATGTTTATCTCCAGAGGCATTGATTTGGCCAGTTTAGTGCCTACTCAAAAGCTCAATGACGCTTCTTTAGATGGCCGTGGATTTGCGGTCAGTGGGGGCGTAGCTGCCGCGGTTGAGAATGTCATTCGTCGTTTAGATCCTGATCGTGTCGTTAAGATTGAAAAGGCTGAAAACTTGGCTAATTGTCGTAAGATGGTTTTAATGGCAAAAGCAGGTAAAAAAGATGGATACCTTCTTGAGGGGATGGCTTGTCCTGGGGGTTGTGTTGGGGGTGCAGGGACGATTATTAATCAAAACAAGGCCTATGGTCAAGTTCAAGCTTTCTCACGTTCATCGGATAAATCCAGTGCATTAAAAACTGTGGAAGAGATTAAACAACAGGGGTAATCCCCCTGTTTTTACCTTATGAAAATCCTTGATGAAAAGGAATTAATGACCTTTCAACAAATCCTCTCCTTTTATGAGGATCCTTTTGCTAACCTCGATCAACAAGCCCTCATGGCTTGTCTTAAAGAAGTTCAATCTACGTTTGGTTTTATTCCACGCGCGTGTTTACCTGAAATTTTAGCTTTGTTTAAGACCAGTGAAGGAATTATAAAATCTCTCATTCATCGTTTACCTGGACTTAAAGCCGAAGGAGGTCCTCGAACTGTCTTGGTTTGTAGTGGACCCCGTTGCCAAGAAAAAGGTGCCATGAGATTTATTTCAGGGATAGAAGAAATCTTAGAGTGCAAGATGAATCATGTCTCTCAGGATGGTCGATTTGAACTCAGAACACAGAATTGTTTAAGACGCTGTGCTCAAGGCAAAAACCTAAACATAGACACAGATATCTACACTGAGATGACTTTAGAGAAGTTTCAGAGCCTGATTGATTCAATTAAGTATCAGTCTGAGTGATAATTCTTCTTTTTTAGACTACAATAAAACTAAGAAAAATAAGGAGTGTATTACCATGCAGCTAGCTCACCCCATTCACGTAACAGGGCATAAACACCCAGATACAGATTCTATTGTTGCAGCCATCACCTATGCCCATCTAAAACGTCAACTCGGATTTGAAGCCATTGCTTGTCGTTTGGGTGAAATTAGTCATGAGACGGCGTATGTCTTAGAACATTTTGGATTTGAAAAACCCATGATTTTGGATGATGCTCGAATGAGACTCAGTGAAATTGATATTGATGATCCCATCAGTATTACCGAAGATACCACCATTTATGAAGCATGGCAGCTCATCAATGAACATAAAAAAGCGATGTGTGTGGTCGATGAAAAGAATACCTTAATTGGTTTTTTAACCAACGCAGATATCGCATCCGTTGCCATGGGCGATACCGCAAAAAGTATTGAACTCTTAAGCAAAACTCCGGTTGAAATGATTGTTAAGACAATTAAAGGAAGTTTAGTCTATGCCCCTGAAGTCACTCGACTCAATGGTAAAGTAAGTATTGTGGCTGTGGCTGAACATAAGTTAGATAATTACGAACTTAAAGATCGTTTAGTCATTGTCGGAAATGATGCTGAAGCTCAAATACAAGCCATCATGAAGAATGCGGCTTGTTTAGTGATTGTGTGGGCAGAGTCTGTCCTACCCATGGTGATTGATATGGCTAAACTCAAAGGTTGTGCCATTATTCTCTCGGGCCATGGAACCTTGAATACCTCCCGGTATGTCTTCTATTCTTCTCCCATTAAATACATCATGCATACCAAACTTGTTTCGTTTGATAAGTCGGAGTTTGTCGATGATGCCTTAGATAAGATTGTGAAGTCACGTTATCGTAGTTATCCTGTGATTGATGACCATGGTAAAGTTTTTGGATTGGTTTCACGTTTTCACTTACTCAACGCAAAACGCAAGAAAATCATTCTTGTCGATCATAATGAAATCTCGCAGAGTGTAGATGGATTGTTGGATGCAGATTTATTGGAAGTGGTGGATCATCATCGAATTGGGGATATTCAAACCAATCGTCCCATCAATTTTAGGAATCAAATTGTTGGCAGTACCAATACCATCATCGCAAATCTTTATGATGAGAACCGGATTCCCATTGAAAAGAACTTTGCAGGGTTACTCTGTGCAGCGATCATCTCAGATACCTTAAACTTCAAATCACCGACTACAACCATAATTGATGTTGAAACAGCGCAAAGGTTGGCACGGATTGCGCTGTTAAATACGGATCAACTCGCGAAAGAAATATTCACAAAGGGAGCGGGTCTTCATGAGAAAACAGCCATTGAAATTATCGAGAATGACATCAAAGAATTCCAGATTGGGGAATATCGTATCATGGTAGGTCAAATGAGCTTATTCGATGTGAATCAGGTTCATGAAGTTAAAGCAGATCTCATCGAGGCCATGAATCACTATGCTAAAGACAAGCGAATGGACCTCGTCCTACTCCTCTTTACCAGCTTAGAACTCCATGGTTCTGCGATCCTTTATTCTGGTCAAGAGAAGTGGATTGTTGAAGAAGCCTACCCAGGCATCAATAATACGAATTTAAAATTAATTGAAGATCTCATGTCTCGTAAGAAACAAGTCATTCCAAGATTATCTTCTGTCATCGAAGGGCGACCTCTGGTATGAAATTAGCGACCGTAGGCACATCCTTTATTACAGATGTATTCATTAATGCCTTGAAGGCAGAAGGATCTTTTGAACTAAATGCGGTCTATTCAAGAACCATTGAACAAGGTCAACAGTTTGCGGATAAGCATGGTGTTAAGAAAGTTATCACCGATTGGCAAACACTTTTAGACGATCCTGAGATTGAAGTGGTCTATATTGCTTCACCCAATGATCTTCATTACAGCCAAAGTAAACAAGTTCTTTTGGCACATAAACATGTCATTTGTGAGAAACCCTTTGTGGCGAATCATAAAGAGTATGTGGATCTTATTCAAACCGTTAAACAAACCAACTTTTTCTGTTTTGATGCGATTACAGTTTTACACCTTCCCAATCTTCAAGTTCTAAAAGATCATTTAAATCAAATTGGAAATGTGAAACTCATGACCAGTGCCATGACTCAATATTCCAGTCGATATGATTTATTACTCAAAGGTCAAACCCCTAATATTTTTGATCCCAATCATGCGGGAGGGGCTTTGATGGATTTAGGGGTCTATCCACTGAGTCTATGTGTAGCGCTGTTCAAAGAACCTACAGACATTGTTTATCATGCCAATTGTCATTCAAATGGGATTGATCTTTCGGGTTCTCTGACTTTAATTTACCCACAAATGATTGCTACATTCATCATTGGGAAAGATTGTGCAGGAACGAATTTCACTTCCATTAGTGGAGAAAAGGGGAGTTTATTTATCCCCATGCATCCATCACGTTTTACAGAAGTTCAACTAAAAATAGGTCAAAATACGCAACAAATCGGTATAGAAGCACATCCTGATGCGATGGTTCATGAGATAAAAGATTTTGCGCACATCCTACAGTTCCAAGATTGGGACCGGTATTGGGAAGATATGGCCGTGACAGAGATTGTTGTTAAGCTCATGGAAAAAGCACGCTTGCAGATTGGGCTTCGCTTTAGCAGTGATCAGTAAAAGGGGGAGATCATATGAAATTTATTGTTTCAAAAGATTATCAACATTGCAGTGCGATGGTTTCACACCTCATTGAGGGAACCCTTAAACAAAAGAAGGATGCCTGGATTGCACTTCCAAGTGGACAAACATTCGATGGGATGTATGAACAATTAGTTCAAGCGTATACCCAACATGAAGTGGATTTCTCTATGGCGCATTTTGTCTTGGTGCATGAGTATGTGGGGATTGGTCATCACCATCCTGCCTCTGTCTATCAAAACTTAAAACAACGTTTTTTTGATCCATGCAAGATTAGTCTAGACCATGTGCATGCCTATGATGGATTGGCTGATCCTAGCTTTGAAAGTAGAGCCTTCAATCAATTTATGGATGCGGTTGGTGCCATGGATCTTATCGTGACGGGGATTGGGTTAAATGGGCATATGGCCTATAATCAACCAACAGATGAACTCTATCCAAGAATTCATACTGAATACTTAGATGAATCGAGTCGCCAACGTTTATCCTATCAATTCGACGATATCAATGAAGTCCCTAACTTAACCTTAACCTTAGGCATTCAAGATCTTCTCAATTCAAAAAAGCTGGTTATTTTAGCCAGTGGATCAGAGAAATCAACGATGGTTAAACTGTTGGTGGATTCTAAAACCTTAAATACGAAGTTTCCAGTAAGTTTCGTTCATCTCCATATGAATGCGGTTGTATGTGCAGATCAAGGGGCAGCGCTTGAGACTGGAATTAGGGTAGAAGTTTAATTGGATATAGATGTATAAAATCTAGAAGTGAAGTGTCGATTTGATCTAAGGAAGTGTTTCCTAGAGAGAGTGAGACACTTTTTTTATATGAGCGAGCATCCTTAAAGGAGGCTTCGAGGTCAATCAGGAGTTGAGCTTGATCGGTGTAGGCGGATAACTCAAAGTGTTGGTCTAGGACGGGAAGGGTTTGAGCCTGCATCAACAGGGGTAAATAAGGTCGATTATGTTCAATCCAGTTAAGCTGAGGGAGATCTTCTAGTTTGACCCAACCAACCGCATCATAGATGATGGGTTCAAAGTCAGTAAGGGGCTCTACTTTAAACCAATGAAGTCTAAAGGAGCCATGTGGATTAGAGACATCATAGTGCGTTAGGTATTGAAAGGATTGAATCTTGAGATGACCTTCTTCATACAATTCACGATGAAGCGCATCTTCTAATGACTCGTGTACTTCAACTTTACCTCCAGGGCATTCAAAGAAGCCTTTGAAGGGGTCTTTCTTTCGTTGACCAACACATATGTGTTCATCTCTTAAAAGGATGGCAACGACGACGTCTGTGCGTGTTAGATTCATGTTTTTAGTCTAACATGCTAAACTAAAAGAAGAATATGAAATTGATAAACACAAGAGGTCAAGCATGAAAATAGCCTTAATGTATGATTTTGATAAAACCCTGTCTTATAAAGACATGCAAGAATATGGGTTCTTTAATGATTTAGGCTATGATGATGCGAAGACATTTTGGCAAGGGGTTGACGAGCGTTCACATCTTCAAAAGATGGATCATATCTTGACCTACCTCTATGAAATGGTGCATCAATGTAAAGCACGTAACCTTCCTTTAACGAAAAGTCGTCTGGCAGGCTATGGGAAACAAATTGAATTCTATCCAGGGGTTACTTCTTGGTTTGAGTTGATGAATGAAGAAGCAGATCAACGCGGCATCCAACTTGAGCACTACATCATTTCCAGTGGACTTAAGGAAATCATTGACCAAACCCCTATTTCAAAATACTTCAAGAAGATCTATGCTTGTGAGTATTTGTATGATGAAAATGATGAGGCTGTTTGGCCCAAGTTATCGGTGAATTACACCATGAAAACTCAATTCATTTTTAGAATCAACAAAGGTATTTTAGAAATCGATAATGATGAGGACTTAAATAAACACCAAGATGAAGCAACTAAACCCATCTCATTTAGAAACATGATTTATATTGGGGATGGATTTACGGATGTCCCCAGTATGAAGTTGGTGAAATCCAATGGAGGACATGCGATTGCGGTCAGCGCACCGGGTCATAAAGATTCAGAAGTCACCCAATCCTTACTGAAAGATCATCGAGTCGATTTCGTAGCTGAAGCTGACTATACAGAAGGTAAGCGACTCCATGTGTTGATCTGTAGTATCTTTGATACGTTAGTGGCCCAAAAGAATTTAGAGGCGTTAAAAGATGAGTCGTACTAATGCGGATCGATTTTTAGACGCGTTTAGTAACTTAGAAAATGAGATGACCCGACGTGTGAAGTCTGATCGATACATTTCCTATTCGGAACTTGTTCGTAGACTCTCTGGGCTAGATCGCAACTATCGTCGCTTTCAACGCTATCTTGAAGAGTTTGGGGATTTAAGAAATGCGATTGTTCATGAACGCATTGATGGTGAAGTCATTGCAGAACCGCATCTCAAAGAAGTGGAACTGATTGAACACATCATGACGCTTTTAACACAACCCGAAAGTGTACGTGGACTTTTCGAACGTAACGTTGAGTTTGCGTATGAAGAAGATCAATTACAAGATGTGATTAAGAAAATGCGTCCTCACCGTTTCTCGAAACTCCCCATTTATAATCTTAAACATGCGTTTGTTGGGTTACTTACCACCGATGCGATCACGTACTATATGATTGAACACATCGATCAAGTCAACTGTAATCTACCCAATGTCAGAGTTAAAGACATCGTTACGTTCGATGAGAAACAACGCAATGTCAGTTTCTTACCTGTCCATGCTTCCATCCTGAATGTGGTGTTAGAATTTGAACGATCCCTTCAAGCGGGTCAACGTCTCAATGCGATAATCTTAACGCAAGATGGGGCGAATAATCAGAAGCCTTTAGGGATTATTTCGATTTCTGATTTACCGACCTAATACGAAAAAATCAATCGAACCTTTCTATAAAGAAAGCTGAGAACGTGTCTCAGCTTTCTTTTATTTATAAGGATAAGTTAGGATAGGTTGACGGGCTGCCAAGACATCATCAACACGGGATACAACGGTTGTATGAGGGGCAGATAAGATGGCTTGAGGATCAGAGTAGGCTTTGAGTTTAAGTTCTTTGAGAATCTTTATAAAGGCATCCATCGTTTCTTTGCTTTCAGTTTCTGTGGGTTCAATCATCAAGGCTTCATGAACAATGAGCGGGAAATACATGGTAGGTGGGTGCATCTTATAATCGAGTAAAGCTTTAGACATATCTTTGGCACCAATGCCTGTTTCTTGTTTCAAGGTTTCAAGGCTTAAGACAAATTCATGCATACAGGTACTAGGATAAGCGACCACAAAATCATCTTTCAAACAGGCCATCATATAATTGGCATTGAGCACTGCTTGTTGACTGGCTTCTTTGAGTCCTTCTTTACCTAAAGCAAGGATATAGGTATAGGCTCTCACATTCACCAAGAAGTTGCCATAGAAGCTGCGTAAGCGTCCAATGCTTAAGGGGTTAGAGTCATCTATGTAGGTGCCATCTGCTTTTAAGCTACCTTCTGGTAAGTAATCCTTTAAGATTGTTTTACAGCCCACAGGTCCACTTCCAGGGCCGCCTCCTCCATGGGGAGTTGAGAAGGTTTTATGGAGGTTTAAATGTACCACATCAAAGCCCATATCCCCTGGACGTGCTGTTCCCATTATGGCATTGAGGTTTGCCCCATCATAGTAAAGAAGTCCCCCCACATCATGAACCATTCGACTGATTTCTAAGATATTAGGGTCAAATAAACCTAAGGTATTGGGATTGGTGAGCATGAGTGCAGCGACTTCATCACTGAGGACAGCTTTTAAGGCTTCAACATCCACCCCACCTTGGGCATTCGAAGGCACAGAAACAACTTGATAACCAGCCATTGCAGCACTGGCAGGATTGGTCCCATGGGCAGAATCAGGGACAATCACTTTGGTGCGTTTCACATCGTTACGATGGCGATGGTAAGCTTCGATCATCAGTAAACCCGTAAATTCACCTTGTGCCCCAGCGGCTGGTTCTAAGGTAAAGGTATCCATACCGGTAATCTCACATAAACTGGCATCAAGTGCTTGCATTAATTGGATAGATCCTTGAGCATTCTCGATTGGGGTTAAGGGATGTAGATCGGTAAAGCCAGGTAAAGAAGCTGTCACTTCATTGAGTTTTGGATTGTATTTCATCGTACAAGAGCCTAAAGGATAAAAGCCATCATCGACTCCAAAGGCATGTTTAGACAAGTCCATATAATGACGGACCACATCAACTTCAGAAAGTTCAGCTAAGCGAGGTTTTGATTGTCTTAAATAACTAGATTCAAGGGTATAACTTGGGACATCCAAAGCATCAAAGGTCACCCCTTTGCGTCCAGTCACACTGCGTTCAAATAGAAGTTGACTCATGCTTGGCCTCCTTTTAGGATTTCAATCACCTGATCGAGTGCGTCCTTAGAAGCAGTTTCTGTGACACACCATAAGATATCTTGATCATTGAGGGGATAACCGCTTAGAATGCCATGGTTAGATAAGAGGGTTTCTATCGATTTAGGGGAGAGGGTAGGATGCGTACTCACAAACTCATAAAAGAAGTCTGAGGTGTGTTTTAACTTAAAGCCGATCTTCTCTAGTTCACAAGAAAAGTAATGCGCTTTACTGACACAAGCATGCGCAACTTCTTTTAAGCCGCTTGGGCCAACAGCGGCTAAATACATCGAGGCGGTTAAAGCCATTAGGGCTTGGTTTGAACACAAACTACTGCTGGCCTTCTCACGACGAATGTGTTGTTCACGGGCTTGTAAGGTTAAGGCAAACGCACGTCGTCCTTGGGTGTCTAAGGTTTGACCCACGATCCGTCCAGGTAAACGACGAACCAAATCTGCACTGGCGGCCATAAAGCCTAAGTAAGGGCCACCATAAGCTAGAGGGATTCCTAAAGGCTGCGCCTCACCAACGGCAATATCTGCGCCCCAGGTCCGAGGACTCTTTAAGAGACCTAGGCTTAAAGGGTTGACGACAGCGATGAGTTTTGCGCCAACTTGATGAACCAAAGAACTTAGTTCATCGACTTTTTCTAATTGACCAAAGTAATTAGGTTGCTGAACAAAGACCCCTGCGACTGTTTCATTGAGTTTTGATTTTAAATCTATGAGGTCAATGACCCCATTAAGACACTTCACATCTAGCCATTTAACATTCGTGAATTGCGTATAGGTTTGAATGGTTTTTTTTGTTTGAGGATGGAGACTGTCAGGAATAAGAATCGTCCGTTTATTTTTCTCAGTGACCATGGCAACAGCTTCTGCGGCAGCACTGGCGCCATCATATACGGAGGCATTGGAGACATCCATGCCGGTGAGTTCACAGATGGCGGTCTGGTATTCAAAGATGGATTGGAGAATACCTTGACTAAATTCTGACTGATAAGGCGTATAGGCGGTCACGAATTCTTCGCGTTGACTCATGTGTTTAACCACACTTGGGATTAAATGATGTTCAGCCCCAGCCCCACGTAAAATCAAAGTATAAACGGTATTTAAGGACGCTAAACGTTTGAGTTCTTTAAGGACCGCAAATTCACTTTGACCTGAAGGAATCTTTAAATCTTCCTTCAAAATCAGAGAACTCGGTAGATCTGCATATAACTGGTCAATCGTTTGAACGCCAATGGTTTTAAGCATCTCAGCTTGTTGAGCTTGGGTATTCAAAATATAGTGGGTCATATTTAGTGATCCTTAACGCTGTTTAAATAAGTGGTTTCGTCCATTAAGTGAGAAAAATCAGTCGAACCATCGACTCTTAGAATCCAAGTGTTTAAAGGATCTTGATTGAGCAACTCAGGTGAGTTGAGTAAGGCTTCATTCACCTCAACAACCGCTCCTGAAACCGGGGAAAATAGCTCAGATACAGCTTTGACAGATTCGACATCCCCAAAGCGTTCTTTCATCGTTAAGCTTTCTCCGACGTCTGGGAAACTAATAAAGACGATGTCTCCTAACGCATGTTGAGCGAAATCGGATATTCCAACCTCAATCTTTCCTGTCGCATTAACCTGGGCCCATTCATGACTCTGTGCGTAATATTTACTCATTTTTGCTCCTTATTTGACCGTGTATAGAACGGTAGTTTTGTTTTTTCTGCGGCTAAGATTCGACCTCTAACCTCAATCCTAAACTGTGTTTCATTAAAGACACTACGGTCTACCAAAGCCATGGCAATGGATTTGTTTAAACTTGGGGAATGAGTTCCCGAGGTAACCTGTCCAACGACTTTCCCTTGAAAAAGAACGGGCGCACCTTCGCGGGCAATCCCGCGATCAATTAAGCTAAGCCCAATGCGTCTTCGTTGAGGTTCGCATTGTAAGATGTCTTTGGCGATTAAGCCGGCGGTGAGCGGTTTAGTAAACATCTTGAGGCCTGCTTCTAGAGGGGTGATGTGTTCACTGAGTTCATGTCCATACAAAGGCATGGCTGCTTCTAGACGCAAGGTATCTCGAGCCCCCAGTCCACAGGGTTCTAAGCCATAGACTTCTCCAACTTCTAGAAGGCGTTCCCATAACTTAACGGTATCTTGAGTTTGAACATACAATTCAAACCCATCTTCACCGGTATACCCTGTTCGACTGACTAAGACATCCATCGACTCAATCGACACATGATCAATGAAACTGTAATAGTGTTCAGGAATATTGTTTGTGAGTTGTTGAAGAATTTCAACTGAATGTGGACCCTGTAGGGCGATTTGACCATAGTGATTCGAAACATTTTCAAACTGTACTGAGCCAAATAGATGGGCTCTAAAGTAGGCTTCATCTTTTTCAATGTTGGAGGCATTGACACAAATAAAGTAATCATCTTCAGCCATCTTATAGACCAACAAATCATCGACGGCACAGCCATCTTTTTGGATGAGAATACCATAGCGAATACGTCCAATCTCTAAGTCAGTGAAATCATTACTGATCAGGTAATGGAGATTAGCTAAGGCATCTTTGCCTTTAAGTCTAAGTTCACCCATATGACTGACATCGAACAGTCCAGCTTTTTGACGTACACAATGATGTTCATGGAGAATGCCATGGGCATACTGGACAGGCATTAAGAATCCACCAAATGGGACCATTTGGCCTTGATGATCACTATGCCACTGAGTCAGGGGGGTTGTTTTTTCCATGTTGCTCCTTAAACGCAAAAAGGCGCTTAAAATAAGCGCCTTCGTCTTTTTTACCTGAAAGATTCTCTTACGATTGCTTCTTCGGTGGATTACTCACTCTACGAAGTGTTGTCCAAAACCGGTCCATTTGCCTGAGCGTTAACGCGCGTTGCGCCTTCGGCGTCTCCAATGAGATCTCTCCCGGTTTCTTCATCCAAAATATGAGTTCATTATACCTAATTGTAGAAGATTCCTCAATCTTTATTGGGGACTTGTTGAAGCGCTAACTTGAGGGCTTCACTTAAAGTGGGGTGAGGAAAGATGGTTTCTGAGGCTTGATTTAAATCGATGGATTGTTCAATCAATAAAACACAGGTAGCGATCAATTCTGTGGCATCAGCACTTAAGATTTCTACACCTAATAACCGGTGATGATCCTCCATGATGAATTTAATGTAACCTCGAGTATTCACTTTAATTTTCTGTTTAGCTAAGCCTGTGATCAAAGTTTTAATGACGTTTACAGGTTTGTTTTGGCGTTTCGCTTCATCTTCGGTTAAGCCAGCCCAAGCAATCTGTAAAGGAGTATAGACCCCATACGGGATCACTTTCAGTTTAGGAGATACGTTTGTCGTTAAATAATGGATCAGTTGATGGCCTTGATCTGAGGCGACATGGGCAAGTTGAATGCCCCCATTCACATCTCCAATCGCATAGATATGAGGAACTGTTGTTTCAAAGTTTTGATTCACTTGAATGCCTTTATCTGTATACACAATAGAGGTGTTGGATAGATGTAAAGATTCTAGATTAGGTTTACGACCTGTGGCGACCAGGATCTGGTCATATAAAGCATCCGTAGTTTGAGAGACCACATGATAGTTGGCGTCTATTTTTTCAATTCGTTGAACCGATTCGTTGACTTTAATGTCGATTCCATTTTGGTTAAAATCTCTGTGTAAGGAAGTGGCTAATTCTTTAGGTGCAGACATTAGAATACGTGGGGCTGTTTCTAAGATCACAACGTGGTGACCCATCATCTTAAGATAAGAAGAAAGTTCTAACCCAATAACACCTGCCCCTAAGACACAAAAATGTTGAGGTTGAGTATACACCTTAGACAATATACTTTGACTGGTCAAGAATTCCTCAGGATGAGGATAAGGTAGAGGTGGAATATGAGGTCTTGCACCGGTAGCGATAATGATTTTATCGGCTGTATAAACATGACCTGAGTCATCTTGGATTTGTGTGTTATCGATAAAAGAGGCGCGTGAAGAGATTACAGTAACTTTCGCTGCCAATAATTGACTGAGGAGTGAGGTTTTGATTTCTGAGATAATTCTATCTTTATGTAGCATGATCGATGCGCTGGCGTCTAAGGAAACAAGATGCGGTAAATGTTCTTTAGCGTGGGTAAGATGAAGCGCATCTTCAAGTAAGGTTTTTGTGGGAATACAACCTTCATTTAAACAAACACCACCTAAGTCTTGCGGTGTGAATAGAATGACTTCATGCCCAAGTTTTGTAGCGGCTAAGGCTGCATCTGAGCCTGCGGGACCTGCACCGATAATGATGATTTTCATAGGGACTCCTTAGGGTGTATCTACAGTATAGCAAACTTGCATTTCATTTTAACTTTTAGCTTGAGTGTGATACTGTAATATTCATGGAAAAGAAACCCATTCAACTCACACTTTTCATCTTGGAAATGTGTCCCTTCTGTGTACGGGCACAGCAATATCTCGATGAACTCCTTAAAGAAGAGAAATATCAACAGATTGAGATTAAACTCGTTGATGAAGCCATAGAAAGCGCTTTTGCGAATGCGCATGATTATTATCTTGTGCCAACTTTCTACCTAGGATCAACTAAAATCCTAGAAGGTCGGATGAGTAAAGAAGATGTTCGTTCAGTTTTAGACCAAGCCCTTCAAATGAATTAATAAGCAAGTTTTTAAAAAAACTTGCTTTTATTTTAAATGTTCATAGAGGATGTTGATACCCATTAATATGAGGGCAACTCCACCCAATAACTCAGCTTTATTATCTAGATAATAAGCCGCTCTTTTGCCAATCATGACGCCTAAGACAGAAAGACTAAAGGTAACCACAGCGATGATTCCACTGATCATAAAGACATCTTTAACGATGAACGCCAAACTCACCCCAATCGCTAACGCATCAATACTGGTCGCAATGGCGTAATAGATTAATTTCTTAAGATCGTCTTCTTGATGAACTTCACAGCTGAAATCTTTGGGTTTTAAACCATCCATTAAGAGTTTTCCACCGACCATCGATAAGAGAATGAAAGCAACCCAGTGATCAAAGTTGATGATGAGTGCGCTAAAGGAATGGCCTAAGTAGAATCCAATTAAAGTCATTAAGCCTTGAAAAAGACCGAAAAAAAAGCCTACTTTTACGGCATATTTTCCTTGATCATGGGTTGCACATAAACCTTGAATGAGCGCAACGGCAAAGGTATCCATGGACTCAGCAAAGGCTAAGATGAGTATTTCAATGATTCCCATGGGTTCATTGTAGAGACAGGGTCCTTGGACTGTCAAGAAAAAAAGACCCTGAGGTCTTTACATGAGGAGAATAAAATATAAAAGAGAGGTAATCATGGGGACGAAGATATTGTCTAGCCCAAAGGGTGAAATGGCTTCTACCAAGGTGGCCACAAAGGCTAAACTAACGATCACCAACAAACCTGGGTAGGTAGATACATAATAGAAATAAAGGATCAGCACCCCAAAGGTCATTATAAACATGGCAATACTACCTTCTAAAGATTTGGTGCCTTTGAAAATAGTGTATTCATGCTTACCATAATGTTGACCTAAGATGGCCGCAAATCCATCCCCATAGCCCATGGCTAAGATGCCCACTCCGCCAATGACTTGTAACTCCTTGTTTGAAAAGGTAAGCCAAGTCAACAGTGCAATGGCCAACGCATAATAAACGGTACCCATATTTCCATAGCGTAATTTGGAGTTAATACAAGGAATCCAATTATATTTAATGTTGAGGCCATTAAAGAAGATAAAGAAGAGTGGGATACTCATGGCTAAATAAAAATCTTGGATAAAATAAGTGGCTATGATCCACCAATTACTTACCATAATATGGACAAACGTACGACTAAATTCTCTGGGAAGATGTTCAAGTTTAATGGCGATTAGTAGGACGATGCCTATGTAAGCCACTGATATTAAGAGTCCGATGAGTGAATTCAAAATGATACCCTCCTAAAGGAAAAAGCATACAATCAAGTGAATTCATTATAGTAACCTAATAACTATTGGTCAAGGTTGTTAGGTTGATATTGATAGATTTGAAGTGAAAAGTCTGTGTTAACTTTAAAACTTGGCATCTTTAAATAGCTTTCTATGGCCTCAGGTTTTGACGTGTAATAGTAAGGCGTCATTTGAAGTAAGGCATTTTTTTCGGCTTGAGATTTGAAGATCAGTGGAAATTGGATATTCTTTTCATTTTTCAAAGTTAAGTGTGAAGACAAATAATGTGGGTTTGGATTCAAAATAACGCTTGGGTATAAAACTTCTTTGAGTTCAATTAAGTGAGTAGGATTTGGGCTGATGATGATTAAATGTCCATGTGGTTTTAGGATGCGTTTAATCTCTTCCAAATAGACAGGTACAAAGATACAGGTGACTAAGTCAACACTAGCATCTAAAATGGGCAACTCAGCAATACTGGCACAAAAATAGTGGGCAGGTGTTTTAGCTTGAGCCGCTATCTTAAGTCCTTCTTTTGATAAATCAAAGCCATAGACTTGAGTTTGAGGAAGGGCCAGTTGAATCGCATTGGTGTAATAGCCTTCTCCACAGCCTAAATCAACCAATGTCAAAGGGGCTAAACTTTGAATCTGTTTCAGGAGAGCATCTTTTAAAGGGGCGTAATAACCTGCTTGAAGGAAGGTATGTCTGGCTTGAATTAGCGTTGCATTATCTCCATGGAGTCGACTGGATTGTTTGTTTAAAAGATGGGTTACCTTTAATCTTGATCGATCAAAATGATGCCGATTCAGACATTCATACCCCGTTTCTAAGAGGGTTAAAGGCGCAAGACATTGGGGGCATTTCAACATGCCCTTATTGTAACACGGATGACAAAGTGCCTCGCTTTGTTTATACTGTACGAAGAGGTGATGTTATGCGTTTTGTCTCATGGAATGTGAATGGCCTAAGGGCGATTTTTAATAAAGGGTTTGAAGCTATTTTTAAGAGCTTCGATGCGGATTTCTTTTGTCTACAAGAAACTAAAATGCAAGAAGGACAGTTTGATTTTAGTCCTGATGGGTATACCAAGTATTTTACATATGCGGTTAAGAAAGGGTACTCAGGAACGGCTATCTATGCCCGTCATACCCCTCTTTCAGTACGATATGGGATCGATCAAGAGGCCCATGATCAAGAAGGTCGTGTGGTGACTTTAGAATATGACAACTTTTATTTAGTCTGTGTGTATACCCCCAATGCGCAAGAAGAACTCAAGCGTTTAGACTATCGCATGGAGTGGGAAGATCGTTTCCGTGATTATCTTAAAGCATTAGATGCCTTTAAACCGGTTATAGTCTGTGGCGATTTAAATGTAGCGCATCAAGAGATAGACTTGAAGAATCCTAAGACCAATCACTTTAACCCGGGATTTAGTGATCAAGAAAGAAATAAATTCACACAACTGGTAGAAAGTGGATTTATTGATACTTTTAGATATTTATACCCAGAGAAAGTTCAATACAGTTGGTGGTCCTATCGTATGAATGCACGTGAAAAGAATACAGGTTGGAGAATAGATTACTTTTTAATTGCGGATCGTTTAGCGGATCAATTGCAGGAAGCAACCATTCATGATGATGTTTTTGGATCTGACCATTGCCCTGTCAGCATCGAGTTATTCTGATGTGGGAAGAGTATGTATCCGAGTTAAAACTCTCGGAAAGTGAAAAAGCAGCTGTTAAAATATCGTCTGCCCCAAAAGATCAAAGATGTCCTTACTTTTTAAGTTGTGGTGGGTGTCAACTTTTAAACTGGGACTACAGTAAGCAACTCGCTTGGAAGAAAAAAGAATTAGAAAAGCTATTCTATCGTGAAGTGGATGTTTTAGGATCCATTCAACATACCGCCTATCGGCATAAGAATAGTTTTTCATATAAGACCCAAAAATATATCACGACCGGGGGTTTCTATAAGGCAAACTCTAAAACGTTGATTCCTGTAGAACATTGCTTAATTCAACATCCCAAGGCAGAACTTATCTTTTTAAGTTTACTTAAGATTATGAAAGAGAATCGGATTGAAGCTTTTGATGATGGGCGTCAAACAGGGGTTATTCGGCACGCGGTGATTCGGATTTCTGAGTCGACCCAAGACATCATGTTGATTCTAGTTACTGGGTTAAGTCCATATCCTGGACGTAAGAATTTCATGGCTGCGATTCGCAAGAAACATCCAGAGATCACCACCATCATTGAGAATCTACAAGTGGAAGCCAGTCCTTACTTACTTGGAAATCAAGAAGAAGTGATGTTTGGAAAAGGGATCATCATCGATGAGTTGTTAGGTCATCAATTCTATATGACATCTCGATCATTCTTTCAAGTTCATCCATTGCAGGCAGAAGTTCTATTTAAAGAAATTCTAGCGCATGCGGATCTTAGAAAAACAGATACCCTGGCAGATGTGTATGCAGGGGTAGGAGTTATAGGCCTCCTGATGGCTCGCCAAGTGTCTAAAGTCTACAGTGTTGAAAGTAATTTAGATTCGGTTCAACTCGCAAAGAAAAACGCTGAGCTCAATCAGATTGCCAATCTTAAATTTGTGCGACAAGATGCCACAGAATGGCTAGCGCAAATGAATGAACCCTTAGATGTGGTGGTCATGGATCCTCCTCGAGAAGGCGCCACAGAGAAGTTTATGCGTCGTTTAAAGGAAAAAGCACCTCGTCAAATCATTTATATTTCGTGTAATCCTTTAACCCAAAAAAGAGACTTAGAAGTCTTAGAATCCACCTATACCTTGGTTAAACTCTTTGGGGTTGATTTGTTTCCGCAAACAGTACATTTAGAAAGTGTTGCACTGCTGACACGTAAATAAGGCTTAAAAAGCCTTTTTTTATGGCTATGTTATACTTGAGATAGATGAAAAATAGAGTTTCTCCACAGGATATTTGCCTTCCTCAAGAGGCGAGGGATGTCTTAAATCGCTTAAATCAAGCTGGTTTTGAAGCGTATCTTGTGGGTGGGTGGGTTCGAGATGCCCTTCTACAACGCCTGACCAATGACATCGATGTCACCACCAATGCACGCCCTGATCAAATCCAAGCGCTTTTTACGGAGTATCCGCATTCTGAAGTGGGTAAAGACCATGGAACCATTGGGGTTAAGATGAATGGACAATGGATTGAAATCACCACGTATCGCATTGATCAAGAGATTCATGATCATCGACACCCTAAATCAGTTCAGTTCACCCAAGACCTCAAAGAAGATGTCTTAAGGCGAGATTTCACCATTAATGCGTTAGCCATGAATGCTCAGTTAGAAATCCTCGATTATGTACAGGGTCTCAAAGATTTAGAGATGAAGTGTATCCGCTGTGTAGGCGATCCTCAGTTGAGATTTAAAGAAGATGCATTAAGAATACTGAGAGGCTTAAGGTTAAGCGCTCAATTAGAATTCGAGCTTGAAGCATCCACATTACAGGCAATGTATGTTCATGCGCCTTTACTTCAAAAGTTAGCGGTAGAGCGTATCCTCACAGAATTCAGTCTTTGGATGAGCAGTGCGCATCCAAGCCGTACACTCTTAAATGCCCTCACCATCGTGGCTGAATTTATTCCGGAAATACGTCAAGCGAATCCATTGTGGTTAAACCAATTGGATGAGCTTACCTCCCTTCAACAACGATGGATGACTCTCTTCTATGCCGCAGATGTGGACAGCGTTCGTCATCGACTCCATGCGTTAAAAGTACCGCACGTGTTTAGAAACAATTTGCTTAAACACTTAGAATGTGTTCATACAGAGGTTTGTTTAGATAAGATTAGTGTTAAGCGTTTAGCCCATCAGTTTTCTAAAGAATGTATTGAAGATTGTTTTCAGTTTCAAAAAAGATTTAACTGTCCAAATTACTCAAGTGATGCCCATGTCATCTTTAAACAGATCATCGAAGAAGAGGCTTGTGTCAAAGTGAGTGCACTCAACATCAAGGGGCATGATTTAGTAAGTTTGGGATTTAAGAATAAAGCCATTCAAGAAGCTTTGGATGCCTGTCTTGAAGCCGTAATGGTGGAAGACATACCCAACACCCATGAAGCGCTCATGGCGTATGCACAAAGCCTAATAACTTGACACAAGGCTTTGCCTGTGCGTATCATTAATCATATTTTAAGGAGGATTTCTATGATCGACGAACCGGACTGTTATCCGTTAAAGATGGTCCATTTATTTTGGAGGATGGGAACTAGACGATGATTCAAAGTATAATTCTCATCATCTTAATCGTAATCAATGCATTTTTTGCAGCCACTGAAATGGCTTTGATCTCCCTCAACGATAATAAAATTAAAATCATGGCCGAAGATGGCGATAAGAAAGCCAAGCAATTGTTGGACATTTTATCGCGTCCGACTGAATTCTTGTCGACCATTCAAATTGGCATTACCCTGACCGGTTTTATGGCGTCAGCTTTTGCATCCGTTAGTTATTCTGAACCGATGGTTGCTTTTTTAAGTAAGGTGATTGATTTACCCATTGAGGTACTCAGCACACTTACGATGATGATCATTACGTTGATCTTGTCCTATCTATCGCTTGTGTTGGGTGAATTGGTTCCTAAACGGATCGCCATGCAACACTCAGAAGAGATTGCATTTAGTGTGGTAGGGGTTTTAAAACTCATCGCATTTTTAACCTTACCCTTTGTACACCTCTTAACGTTTTCAACCAATGTCATCTTAAAACTAATGGGCATCAATCCTGAAGATCAACCCGAAGATGTAACTGAAGAAGAGATTCGTATGATGGTTGATGTGGGCGAAGAAAAAGGCACCATCCGTGATACTGAAAAAGAGATGATTAACAACATCTTTGAATTTGATAATACAGAAGTATCTGAAATCATGACCCATCGTACAGATATCGAAGGTATTGAAGTGGGCGCAAGCCTTGATGACGTTAAAAAGATTGTTTTGGAACAACAATATACCCGATTTCCCATCTATGATGAAGACATTGATCATATCGTAGGGATGATTCATCTTAAAGATTTATGGATGTATCTAGATTCCTGTAACAACAAAGATTTCAATTTATCGAGAATCATGCGTAAGCCTTATTTTGTGCCGGAGTCTAAACGTCTCAATGAACTTTTGGTGGAATTACAGAAAAATAAAACCCACTTTGCGGTGGTGATCGATGAGTATGGTGGCACCGCAGGGATCATTACCATTGAAGATCTTATTGAAGAAATCTTAGGTGAAATCAGTGATGAGTATGACGAAGATGAACGCTTAGTGGTTCAAGTTGGCCCGCTCACGTATGATGTCTTAGGATCTGTGGAGTTGGATATGTTGGAGGAAAGTGCTGAATTGGGTTTACCCCTTGAAGACATTGAAGATTATGATACTTTAAGTGGACTTTTAGTGGCTCAGTGGGGTCGCATTCCTGAAGACAATGAAACGGTTGATTTAACCTACCATCATATTCATTTCAAGGTGCTAAAAGTGCAAGATAAAGTCATCACCAAAGTTCGGATTATTAAACCAGAAAAAAAAGAAGATGAAGCTTAGCTTCATCTTTTATTTGTAAGCACGGTGATAAGAAATCGGGAGATCATCGATCTGCCCTAACGAGGCATATAAGTCGTTCACGTAATAAGGGTTTCTTAAGAGTTCACGTCCCATGGCAACAAGATCTGCTTTCTCTTCCATCAAGATGGCTTCGATATCTTCAGCTTGAGTGATTAATCCAACGGCAATCGTTGGGATATTCAATCCTTTTTTCAAGCTTAAACTAAACTCCACTTGATAACCTGTTTTCAGTTCGATGGGTCGAGATACATTTCCCCCTGAACTGACATGGACAAATTCTAAGTCTTGTTTGACAGGCATCAAAATCTTTATAAGATCTTGAGGGTTTAATCCTTTGGGATCGTAGTCACTGGCAGATATTCGTATTTGAAGCCAGGTATGAGGGTTTAATGCTTGACGTATTTCAGTGATCAGCTCGCGAATCAGTCGTGCTCGTTTGTCTAAACTTCCACCATAATTATCTTCCCTATGATTGCTTAAAGGGGAGAGGAATTCATGGAGAAGATACCCGTGGGCTGCATGCAATTCAATGCCATCATAGCCCGCTTTCTCAGCTCTTAAGGCAGCTTCAATAAAATTTCTCTTTAACGTGAAGATTTCATCTTCGCTTAAAGCAACCGGTAGGGCATAATCATCACTGTAGGCAAGCGCACTGGGTGCCATATGGGGACTGGCACAAGAACCTGATTTACGTCCTGCATGCTGCAATTGAATGACAGCTTTGGCGCCATATCGATGGATTTCATCTGTTAACATTTGATGGCCTTGAATAAAATGATCGTCCCATAAGCCTAAATCTTGGTCGGTAATACGACCTTCTGGACTGACAGCAGTCGCTTCAACAATAATCATGCCAACGCCACCCACAGCACGCGTTGCATAATGCACCACATGAAAGGCTTGGACTTGTCCATTGACGGCTTGATACATACACATGGGTGGAAGTACCAATCGATTCTTGAGCGTGTGTGATTTAAACGTATACGGCTTTAAACTCAGCATAATGTCCTCCAATAATCTAAGCACAGTGTAGTCTTTTAGCGTAGATAAATGCAATGGTGACGCTTGATTTTTTAAAAGAAGAGAGTGACAATTGACATGGATTGATAGAATGTTTAAACTAAGCAACACACGCATGTGTTCAAGGAGAGCCATATGTTAACCAATCGAGAACGTGTTGTTCGTTTAACAACTTTAGCTATTTTGATCGCGATCATTACACTGATGACCTTTGTTCCTAACTTGGGTTATCTACAGATTGGGACTTTGTCCATTACAACACTTCATGTGCCTGTCATCATTGGGAGTGCCTTCTTAGGTCCATTGGGTGGTTTCGTGTTAGGGATAACATGGGGATTTACCAGTTGGCTTAAAGTGATGACTACGGTGGTAAATCCAATTGAATTTGCCTTATTCTCGAATCCATTGATTTCGATCCTCCCACGAATCCTTGTGGGATTGATGGTGGCTTATGGTAGCCCCCTGATCTCGAAATGGGTTCATAAAACTTCTCTTAAATATGCGATACTTGCATTTGTTGGTACCTTAAGCAATACCATATTGGTGTTAGGGGCGATTGGTTTGTTTAGTGCAGGAACTTTATTTCCTCAAAGCCAAACCTTAAGTATTATTCTCATTACTATTTTATCGACCAACGGATTAACGGAGATTATATTAGCGATGATTTTGGTGCCCGCCATCATGGCGCGCTTACCTAGAAAATAAGCTAAACGCTCATTAAGAGCGTTTTTTGTTGGGCATCCAGCGAGACAGCGGTCATCCTGATTGGTATATTTTAGTTACTAACTAGGAGAAAACATGACATATACTTTACCAGCTTTGAATTTTGCGGTGGATGCATTAGAACCCCACATCGATGCTTTAACGATGACCCTTCACCACACCAAACATCATCAAACTTACATTGATAACCTCAATGGAGCTTTAGACAAACATCCTGAAATTACAGCATCTCTAGAAGCTTTATTAATGAATTTAAATTCGGTTCCTGAAGACATTCGTGGGGTCATTCGTAACCATGGAGGTGGAACCTATAACCACAATTTGTTTTGGGAGAATTTAGCGCCTGCGACTGGGCAAACCCCCAGTGTTCAGCTTACAGAACGTCTTGTGTCGGCTTTTGGATCTGTAGAAGCTTTTAAAGAAGCTTTTGAAACAGCGGCTAAAACACGCTTTGGAAGTGGCTGGGCTTGGTTGGTTTTAACCCCTACAAAAACCCTTAAGGTTGTATCCAGTGCCAATCAAGATGTGCCTTTTGATGAAGGACAACCCTTATTAACACTTGATGTTTGGGAACATGCGTACTACTTAAACTATCAAAATCGTCGTCCAGACTACATTAAAGCGTTCTGGTATGTGGTGAATTGGGCAGTTGTTGAAAGTCGTTTAAACAAAGCGCTATAATAAGCTATGCCTAAAATCCCTTTAACTCAACTCTCAATCGGCGAAGAAATTGGTAACTCAATCACCCATGGCGTCATGGCTGCGCTCATCTTACTTTTGATGCCTGTTGCCGCCGTCTTAGCTTTTCAAAAAGGGGGTTGGCTGCTCATGAGTGGGATTGCCATCTTTATGATCAGCTTATTTCTTATGTTTCTAAGTTCTTGTTTATACCATTCAATGTCCCCCAGCAGTAAACATAAACATGTTTTTCAGATTTTAGACCATAGTTTTATTTATGTGGCCATTGCGGGCAGTTATACCCCAGTTGCTTTAAGTTTAATTCAAGGATGGCAAGGTGTCTTAATCTTGATTATCCAATGGACCATGGTCATCTTAGGTATCCTTTACAAATCTTTGGCAAAACGCAAGATTCCAAAAGCGAGCCTGGGCATTTATCTCACCATGGGTTGGACCGTTGTCTTCTTTATGCCTAGCCTCTTTCAAAAAGCGGATCCTTGGTTTATGGCACTGCTTGCTTTAGGGGGTTTGCTTTACAGTGTTGGTGCTTGGTTTTATAAACAAAAACATCGTCCATATTTTCATTTTATCTGGCATTTATTTGTAAATTTTGCAGCACTGAGTCATGCGATTGCCATGTTGTTCTTTCTTAAATAAAGCTTTACAATTGAAAGCCCTGCAAAGGGCTTTTTGTTTGCTATAATGAGACTAAGTTCAAAGGGAGATACTATGAAACTTACAAAGTCGGAGAAGAGTTGGATTCTTTACGATGTGGCTAATTCAGCCTTTACGCTGATTACTTCAGCCACCATCCCTATTTGGTTTGCCTATTTGTATAGTTTAAGTCCTGTGGGAGAAGTTCCTGCAACAACATTCTTTGCGATTACCACCTCTATATCGGTGGCAATCATTGCAGTATTAAGCCCACTCATGGGGGCGGTTGCAGATCATCAAGGGATGAAGAGAAAACTCTTTATTGGATCTGTCGCAGTGGGTATTTTAGGCGGTTTAGCGTTTAGTTCAGTGAATCAATGGGTTGCATTCCTTGTTCTCTTTATCATTTCAAGAACGGGGTATTCGTTGGCCAATGTTTTCTATGATTCGATGTTGGTGGATGTCACCACAGATGATCGGATGGATAGTCTTTCAGCCTATGGGTATGCCTTTGGGTATGTTGGCTCAACCATTCCTTTTATTGCTGGATTAGTTTTGGTCCTTAAACCTGAGATTTTTGGGTTAGATACCGCGACAGGTACAAAGTTATCCTTTGTGTTGGCGCTGGTTTGGTGGTTAGCCTTAACCTTTCCTTTGCTTAAAAATGTTAAACAAACGTATTATACAAAAGCAGAAAAACATGTTTTTAGAAATTCATTTTCTGCGATTGGACGAACCTTTAGAAAGATTCAAGCGAATAAGATTATGTTCTTGTTTATTGTGGCCTATTTCTTCTATATTGATGGGGTCTATACCATTATTTCCATGGCTTCAAGTTTTGGAGCAGAAGTCGGTTTAGAAACATCGGGGATGATTTTAGCACTCTTGTTTACGCAATTCATTGCGTTCCCATTTGCCATCTTAGCTGGCTATTTAGCTAAGAAGTATGATGTGGTCGCTTTACTTAAAGTCTACGTCTTAATTTATGCTGGCGTTGCGGTCTTTGGATTCTTCTTAAAATCACAATGGCAGTTCTGGGTTTTGGCAGGTGTGGTTGGTTTAGCCCAAGGAGGCGTTCAGTCCTTATCACGCTCTTACTTTGGTAAACTTGTACCTAAGGAAAACAGTAATGAATACTTTGGTTTCTTTGATATCTTTGGGAAATATGCAGACTTATTGGGGCCAATTTTAATGGCGATCTCAGGGTTTGTCTTCCATCAATCAAAATATGCCATTCTATTCTTAGTCACCTTCTTTATCTTAGGGTATGTATTACTCAGCAAAGTTCAGAAGCTCACCAAAGAAGCTAAGACATCCTAAGGGATGTCTTTTTTTTGAGTTGTCTACACGTCTTTTGGTGAGGATGGGTATGGTATAATGAGCCCATGAAATTTAGCTTAAAACGAATTCTAATCCTTGTCTTTAGCACTTTATTGTTAAGTGGGTGTTTATTTACTGAAGAACAACGCGTCGATGTCCTTTGGGTAAATCCAGACCCTTATTTTGGTGTTGATCATCCGTTTGTCCAAGCAGGATTGCCCAGTTATGTCACTGAAACGGATGTTTTTCGAATTCAAGACGAGAAAGAAGTGGCGCTCTTAGCCGCAATTCTTTATCATCAATCGATTTATAAGTTTAACTATGTAAGCGAAAACGTCTTATCTTTGAATAAAATATTTGCGTATATGGAAAGTTTATTGCCAGCTTCTTTTAAGCTATCTTTGAGTGAGCTTAGCTATACTCAACAAGATGAAGTGGTCCTCACTCTATATGCGTTAGAGATTCAAAATGTCTTATCGTATCCTGACGATAACTTAGAAGCTTATACGCAAACTTGGGTGGATACTTTAATTAACCCACAGGACACACAAACTGAAAAAATCAAAGTGCTCCACGATAATCTTGTCATGCAAATACACTATGATACGTCGATTCTAGATCTTGATTTAACGCAAATCAGCAGTCATCCTTCTTTTGAAGCGATGGGCTTATTTTTAAACAATACAGCAGTATGCAGTGGGTATGCCCGCGCTTTTAATGCGTTGGCTAAAGAGGCGAATATTCCTTCCATTATGGTTTCCTCACAAGCGATGAATCATGCGTGGAATCTTGTCTATGATGGGCAAACTTGGGTCTATGTAGATGTCACCTTTGATGATCCTATCCCTGATTTAGCCAACAAAGTTCGCTATACTTATTTCATGTTGAATGAGGATAAATTCCTTAAAGATGGCAAACACTGGTTTGATGAATCCTCAGATCAAACCCTCAGCGCAAGTGACTATTTAGCGTTTGCTGAATACGTATTTAATACGATTCCTTAAAAAGAAGAATTTATCTTAGGAAGCGCTTGCAATCTTTTTCTAAAGGGGTAAAATGAACTTAACAGGTGTTTAGGAAAGAGGTGTTTTCCATGAAAAGGGATCGTGTACAAGCGTTCACCCATGGCATGCAACACAGAGGTGCTGCTCTCTTAGCCTGTGGTTATCAATGGTATCAATATGGATTTTAAGATGGGTAAGTTCTGTCCATCTTTTTTATTTATTTTGTTTGAAGAACCAAGGAGGAATTAAGTATGGATCAGACAAATTCGTTGTTTTGGGAAGCTGCGGCAGCCGGTGATTTCCAAAGAGTAGTCGCTGCCGTCAATCAAGGTGCAGATGTGAATATCCGTAATGCAGAAGCGAGAACGGCCTTGATGAGAAGTGCAAAACGTGGACATGAAAAAGTGGTTCGATATTTATTAGACAAAGGTGCCGATGTTAACGCTAAAGATAATAATGGAAAGACTGCTTTAATGGGAAGTGCTAAAAAAGGTTATTTAGAAATCACCAAGATGTTGATTGAAGCCGGTGCAGATGTTAATGTGCAAGACGTAAAAGGGCGTACAGCCTTAATGCGTTCGGGTTTCTTAGGCCATGATGAAGTGGTAGGACTCTTGTTGGACCATAAAGCCAATCCAAATGCACGAGATGAAATGGGAAGAACGGCGCTGATGGAAGCGTGTTTAGCTTTTAGATTTGATGTCATTCAACATTTAGTTAAAGCTGAAGCAGAATTGAATGCTCAAGACTCCAATGGGTGTAGTGCTTTAATGAGAGCAGCCTATTCAGGTTATGCGGAATTGGTTCAATATCTCTTGAACAGTGGTGCCAATAAAGAATTGATTGATGCTGAAGGTAATAAAGCGATTCATTATGTTCGTACAGATTGTTTGACTGAACTCAAACCGCTGTTAAAGTGAGGACTTGAACCATGAAAGATTATGCAGCCTCAGAAGTTAAGAATATTTGTCTATTAGGTCATTCTGGCGCGGGTAAAACGGCGGTTGTTGAGGCAATGTTGTTTTTTACCAAGGCGACCGATCGATTAGGAAAAACCAGTGATGGTTCATCTGTATTAGATTATGATCCTGAAGAAATTAAACGTGGCCAATCGATTTTTACGTCGATTGCACCGATTGAGTGGCAAGACCACAAAATTAATTTTATTGATACGCCTGGATACTTTGATTATGCCCAAGAAATGGAAGCAGGACTTGCGGTAGCTGATAATGCCTTGATTGTTGTGGATGGGAAAGATGGCATTCAAACTGGTACGATTCGTGCCTATAAACAAGCCACTAAACATAAATATCCGACCATTTTCTTTATCAATAAATTGGATGAAGAAAATACTTCTTTTGATAAAGTCTATACTCAACTTAGAGAACAATTTGGTAAAACCATTATTCCATTTGAAATTCCTATTATTGAGAATGGACTGGTCGTAGGATCTGTGAACATCTTAAAAAATAAAGCCTGGTATATGAATGATCGTACGAATGCCAAAGAAGTTCCAGCAGCCATGAAAGCTAAAGTGGATGAATATATTGGATATATCAGCGAAGCAGTCGCGATGGCATCTGAAGACCTCATGGAAAAATTCTTTTCAGGAGAAGCCTTTAGTGATGCTGAACTCATTCAAGGTGTACGTTTAGGGGTTCGTTCTGGCGACATTCATCCTGTCTATGCGGGAAGTGCGATTCAAATGGTTGGGATTGAACGTTTGATGGATTTAATTGGGGAATATTTCCCTTCATATGGTGAAATTGGAACGGTTGACGCTTTAGATGGTCACGACAATCCTGTTAAATTACATACCAATGAATCAGAAGTTTTCAGTGCATTGGTCTATAAAACCATCGTGGATCCATTTGTAGGACGTATTTCATTTATTAAAGTTATGAGTGGTGTGCTTAGCAGTGATACTCAAGTTCACAACATCAATAAAGATAAACCTGAAAAGATCAATCAAATCTATATCATTAAAGGTAAACATCAGATTGCTGTTGGAAAACTATTCACAGGTGATTTAGGGGCGATTGTTAAACTTCAATCCACATCAACCAATGATACTTTAGCCACCAAGGCACATCCTGTGACCTTTGAGCCGATTGTATTCCCTGAAGGTTTATTGGCCATGAGTATCTGGCCAAAGAGTAAAAATGATGAAGATAAGATGAGTACGTCACTTCAGAGAATTGAAGAAGAAGATCCTTCATGTAAAGTGGTTAAAAACCCTGAAACCAATGAACAAGTTATTTATGGGCTTGGGGATCAACACTTAGATGTCATTGTTTCAAAACTTCGAAATAAATACAAAGTCGAAGTCGAACTTAAAGAACCTAGAATCCCTTATCGCGAAACAATTCGTGGAACTGTTACGGTAGAAGGTAAACACAAGAAACAATCAGGAGGAGCTGGGCAATTTGGGGATGTTTTCATTACCTTTGAACCCTGCGATTCTACTGAAATGGTTTTTGAAGAAAAAGTTGTTGGGGGCTCTGTCCCTCGCCAATATTTCCCAGCTGTTGAAATGGGACTCAGAGAAGCGATGGTTAAAGGGGTTTTAGCGGGTTATAAGGTTGTTGGTGTTAAAGCAACCCTGATTGATGGGAAATACCATGAAGTGGATTCCAAGGAAATTGCCTTTAAGATGGCAGCTCGGAAAGCTTACCGTGAAGGGATGCCTAAAGCAAAGCCTGTCTTACTTGAACCTGTGGTTAAAGTTAAAGTTACCATACCAGAAGAGTTTACGGGGACGGTTATTGGAGATTTCAATAAACGTAGAGGCCTCATCTTAGGGATGGATATGAATGAAGATGGAGATCAAGTGGTTGTAGCTGAAGCGCCTTTGTCTGAAATGATGCGGTATTCCACAGAATTGCGTTCATTTACACAAGGCAGAGGGTTATATAGCTTAGACTTTGATCGATATGAAGTGGCACCTCCGATGGTGGCTGATAAAGTCATTGCACAGGCACAACATAGTTTAGAAGAAGACGACGACGAATAAATCTAAAACACTCAGATGAAAATTCTGAGTGTTTTTTAACGCATATTGGCTCACATTGGTTATAATAAAGTCCATAAGGTCGATGGATCTTAGGAGATGACGTTCATGATGTATGAAAAATGTGTACAACTCCTCAATGATAGAGGTGTACAGTTAGATGATATTGCTGAGTGTGTCATGTTTTTACAGAAACAACATCATCCTGAAGTCACCCATGAAACGTGTGTCAGCATTATTGAGACAGTTATTGCTAAACGTGAAGTTCAACATGCCATTTTGACAGGTTTGACACTCGATCGAATGGCTGAGCGTGATTCAGATATGGACCCAGATCTTCGAAGAATCTTAATGGAAGACTTTAGTTTGTATGGGATTGATGAAGTATTGGCCTATGGCATTTGTAACCTATATGGTTCGATTGCTTTGACCAATTACGGATATATAGACCGAGAAAAACCGTGTATCATTGGGAAACTCAATGAGAAGTCAATGCAGTGTAATACTTTTTTAGATGATATCGTCGGTGCAATTGCGGCTGCGGCTGCATCAAAAATAGCGCATAACGCTTAAAAGGAGCCCTTATGAAAAAAATAGTCTTAACCCTCATGCTTATTTCACTCTTTCTGAGTGCGTGTACTCAACAAGGCGTTACACAAGTTACACCTGAAGTGATCAGTGATAAATTTGAAGCCAAAGAAAATTTTGTTGTTTATTTAGGTTTGTCTTATTGCTCAGCGTGTAAGATTTTTAAATCCATTGTGGAAACAGTGATCAAAACAGATGATCTCACTGTCTATTATGTCGAATATGATCAAGAAGCCGAAGATAATGAAGACAATCTAAAGACATTGGTTACCGCTTACTTAGAACAAAATGAAACTTTTCCTTACAGTTTTCCAATTCTTTTTGTGGTTCAAGATGGGAAAATCATCGATCAGTTCTCACTTCAACAAACAGATACAGAAAAAGAATTTAAGGATCGTTTAATCAAAGATGGAGTCCTCTCTGAATAATCAGACTTGGTCGACTGTTTTAAACCAGACTGACCTCATGACACAACTTCAGACCCTTGGTCTAAAAGCTGGGGATGTCGTAGAAGTTCATGCATCCCTTAAGTCGATTGGACTAGTTTTAGGTGGGGCCAGCACTTTATTGGAGGCTTTGCTGGATGTTTTAGGGTATGAAGGGACTTTGGTAATGAGCGCTCAATCGTGGGGCAATAGTGAACCCGCTTACTTTCAACATCCACCCATTGCTTTAAATCAATATAAAAAACTAAGAGAAACACATCCTCCTTTTAAAGGAAAGTTTGAAGACTTAAAAGGGATGGGCTCATTGGCTCAAGCCATGCAAACACGTCCGAATGTCTATGTTTCAGCGCATCCTCAAGCGGCGTTTATGGCGATTGGTAAACAAGCTAAATGGATTACCCAATCACATCCGCTGCATGATGCTTTTGGAATGACGTCGCCTCTAGGTAAACTTCGAGAATTAAAAGCCAAGGTATTATTGATTGGTGTGGAGTATGATCGATGTACTGGAATGCATTTGGGTGAAACGTTAAGTGCTAAACGTCCAGTTATTATTCAAGGCTCTAGAATTTTAGAAGCTGCGCAAGCCAAATGGGTTAAGTTCTTAAGCTTAGCCTATGATTCAGATGACTTTATTTCCGTTGGAAAACACATGGAAAGTGATCATCTGGTTTCAATGGGTCACCTAGGGCTTGCTCAAACCAAATTTTTTGAATTGGAAGATGCTACACTTAGAACACAGAAAATCTTCGAGGCAACCTTATGATAAATGTCCTTGGACATCCCGTAAGAATCACCCTGAGGCACGATCACTTGGTTGAACTCGAACTCAACGAAGTATCACGCCCCACATTTTCTGACTTAGAGAGAGAAATTTCTCAACAGCTTCTAGACTATGAAAAGGGAGACCGTCGAGGCTTTGATATCCCCCTTGCACCTAGAGGAACTCCATTTCAACTCAAAGTATGGAATGCACTCTTAAATATTCCTTATGGAGAGACTCGGACTTACCAAGAAATTGCACAAGCCATCGGACAGCCCAAAGCGGCTCGCGCCGTGGGCGGCGCATGCCATAGAAATCCCATCGGTATCATTATTCCCTGTCATCGTGTGATTGGAAGTAATGGAAAATTAACAGGCTATTATGGGGGTTTAGACTTAAAACAACAGCTCCTAACCCATGAAAAAACGGTTCGTTAACCGTTTTTTTGTTCAATGAGTAAAGCAATGTCTTGAAGGAGACTTTGTAAGTCTTGATCAAAGCGATTATAAACAGGTGAATCTATGTCGAAGACACCATAGAGTGTTTGATTAATTTTCAAGGGAATGACCAGTTCAGAATTACTCGCATTGTCACAGGCAATGTGCCCAGGGAATTGATGAACATCAGCAATGTTCTGAACTTGTAGGGTCAAAGCAGCTGTTCCACAGACCCCTTTACCTATTTGAATTCGCGTACAGGCAGGTAAGCCTTGAAAAGGTCCTAGAACAAGTTCGTTATCCTTATATATATAAAAGCCGACCCAGTTTAGATTTGGAATGGAATGATAGACCAAAGATGAAAGATTAGCCATGTTGGCTAGCCAATTATTTTCATCTTCAAGCAGAGCTTGGGCTTGTTTAAAAATAAGGGTATAGTCTTCGGTTTGTGGGAGCGTGTGCATAAAAGTATCCTAGCAAATCCATGGTATAATAGCAACGTGAACAGGGGAGCCCTCGCGGCTGAGATGCGAAAGCAGACCCTTAACACCTGATCTAGTTAAGACTAGCGTAGGGAGGACACAGTCCATCCCTCCTGTCGTAGGAGGTTTTTTTATGAAAAGATCGAGTCTAGTTTTAGATTTAGTATGGATGGCATTATATGCATCCCTATTTATCGTGACGGATTATTTATCGAATCAGATTGCTTTCTTCAAAATGCCTCAAGGGGGAACCCTAGGTTTAAGTACCGTGGTTTTACTCTTAGCGAGTTATCAATTGGGTTGGAAAAAGGCAGTGGGGGTCGCTTTATTGACATTGCCGCTTCAAGGATTCTTTGCGCCCTACTATTCTGTGCATCTGTTGGATTTCTTTTTAGAATATGTTGTGGCTTTTAGTGTGTATGGAATTGCCTCCTTATTTCCTAATTATGGTAAGTTCTATACAGGAATTGTTTGGGTGAATCTCATTCGTTTAGGGATTCATTGGTTTGCGGGTGTTGTCTTTTGGGAAGTTACTGTCTGGGGTTCGCTTGTCTACAATGCATGGTATATGATTCCTACCCTACTCATCGGTGTGATCTTAACCCCTTTGATTCAACAAAGACTCCCTAAGTAATTGCCCTATATATATAAGGATAGATAAGAGGATAAAATCCTCTTTTTTTATTCGCTTGAAAACAGGTATAATAGGAAAGCGAAAAAGGAGGTTTGCGATGCAATTAGAAATTGGACAAAATGTCATGATTCAAAGTTATAAACATGATGGCAGTCTCCACCGTTCCTGGCTTTATTCTAAAGTGATTGATGTGACGGAGGATTATTTCGTGGTCGTCAACAATAAAACCTGGGTCATAGAGGCAGATGGACGGCGTTGGTTCACACGTGAGCCTGCTGTTTGTTTCTTCTATACCAAACGTTGGTACAACGTCATCTCCATGATTCGCAAAAACGGTATTTATTATTACTGTAATCTTGCATCACCAAGTCTCTATGATGGTGAGGCCATCAAAAATATTGATTATGACCTGGATGTCAAAGTCTTTCCCGACAAAACGGATTTAATTCTTGATGAAGATGAGTATCTAGAGCACAGCGCGCGTATGGAATACTCTGAAGATGTTAAGGCAATTGTCGAAACCAGTCTACAGGAACTCCTGAAACAGATTCGCTCTGAATCTCATCCCTTTAATGAAGCGATCATTCAAGGGTATTTCAGGGAATATCAAGCCTTGTTACAACATCGCTAAAGGAATTGTCTAAGTCGTGAAAATTAGGTTAAAATCAACGAATAAAAAAAGTTTTGAAAAGTGATAGAAAATCGTTGACACGCCTTAGCGCCTTTGATATTATGAATAGGCACTCACTGCTTCGGCGGACATCAGAAATGGTGAAATACGAAAGCGTGAAGGCAGCTGATCTTTGAAAACTAAATAGGAAACAACGTCAATTTTATAAACGGAAACGTTATACCATTAAATTGGTAAAAAAATAATGAGCAAATCAAATGGAGAGTTTGATCCTGGCTCAGGATGAACGCTGGCGGCGTGCCTAATACATGCAAGTCGTACGATGGAGCTTGCTCCATAGTGGCGAACGGGTGAGTAATACATAAATAATCTGCCCATCAGACTGGGATAACTATTGGAAACGATAGCTAATACCGGATAGGTGACTCGGGGGCATCCCTGAATCATTAAAGTAGGTTTTCTACACTGATGGATGAGTTTATGGCGCATTAGTTAGTTGGTGAGGTAACGGCTCACCAAGACGATGATGCGTAGCCGACCTGAGAGGGTGACCGGCCACACTGGGACTGAGACACGGCCCAGACTCCTACGGGAGGCAGCAGTAGGGAATTTTCGGCAATGGGCGAAAGCCTGACCGAGCAACGCCGCGTGAGTGATTAAGGCCTTCGGGTTGTAAAGCTCTGTTGTAAGGGAAGAACGATCAGGTTAGGAAATGAACTTGAAGTGACGGTACCTTACCAGAAAGCCACGGCTAACTACGTGCCAGCAGCCGCGGTAATACGTAGGTGGCAAGCGTTATCCGGAATTATTGGGCGTAAAGGGTGCGTAGGCGGTTTAGCAAGTCTATGGTGAAAGTTCGGGGCTCAACCCCGTATTGCCATAGAAACTACTAGACTTGAGTGCAGGAGAGGGCAATGGAATTCCATGTGTAGCGGTAAAATGCGTAGATATATGGAGGAACACCAGTGGCGAAGGCGGTTGCCTGGCCTGTTACTGACGCTGAAGCACGAAAGCGTGGGGAGCAAATAGGATTAGATACCCTAGTAGTCCACGCCGTAAACGATGAATACTAAGTGTTGGAGAAATTCAGTGCTGCAGTTAACGCAATAAGTATTCCGCCTGGGGAGTATGCACGCAAGTGTGAAACTCAAAGGAATTGACGGGACCCCGCACAAGCGGTGGATTATGTTGTTTAATTCGACGCAACGCGAAGAACCTTACCAGGCCTTGACATACTCGGCAAAGCTATAGAGATATAGTGGAGGTTATCCGGGATACAGGTGGTGCATGGTTGTCGTCAGCTCGTGTCGTGAGATGTTGGGTTAAGTCCCGCAACGAGCGCAACCCTTGTCTTTAGTTACCATCATTCAGTTGGGGACTCTAGAGAGACTGCCGGTGATAAACCGGAGGAAGGTGGGGATGACGTCAAATCATCATGCCCCTTATGGCCTGGGCTACAAACGTAATACAATGGCGTATACAAAGGGATGCGAAAGAGCGATCTGGAGCAAAACTCACAAAGTACGTCTCAGTTCAGATTGGAGTCTGCAACTCGACTCCATGAAGGCGGAATCGCTAGTAATCGCGGATCAGCATGCCGCGGTGAATACGTTCTCGGGGTTTGTACACACCGCCCGTCAAACCATGAGAGTTGGTAATACCCGAAGCCGGTGGCCTAACCGTAAGGAAGGAGCCGTCGAAGGTAGGATCGATGATTGGGGTTAAGTCGTAACAAGGTATCCCTACGGGAACGTGGGGATGGATCACCTCCTTTCTAAGGAGAAAGAATACAAAAAACAAGACGCTTGTTTCCTATTTAGTTTTGAGAGCTCAGCTCTCAGCTGGTTCTTTGAAAACCGAATAACAGATATTATGTTAAAAAGACATGATCTTTCTGAATAGTTGAAATCTATATAAAAAAATTAAGATTTTACATTACGAGAAAAAACAGTTTTATAAACAGTAATCAAGCAATCAAAAGTATAAAAAATACGTGAACACACAGTAATAAAAATATACGTGATTAAATTAATAAGGGCGTATGGTGGATGCCTTGGCAATTAGAGCTGATGAAGGACGCAACTAACGGCGATACGCTTCGGGGAGTGGTAAGTACACAACGATCCGGAGATTTCCGAATGGAGAAATCCAATAGCGGTAATGCGCTATTATCTATAAGTGAATACATAGCTTATATGAAAGCAACCCAGTGAATTGAAACATCTTAGTAGCTGGAGGAAAAGAAAACAATAGTGATTCCCTGAGTAGCGGCGAGCGAACGGGGAATAGCCCAAACCAACTTAGTGTTGGGGTAGTAGGACTACGATATGGCAGTTAAATGATTAGGAGAACGGCATTGAAAGGCCGGCCGCAGAAGGTGCAAGCCCTGTATTCGAAAGTCAAATAACGCTTAGTAGTATCCTGAGTACGGCGGGGCACGTGAAACCCAGTCGGAAGCAGCCGGGACCATCCGGTAAGGCTAAATACTCCTAATTGACCGATAGTGAACCAGTACCATGAGGGAAAGGTGAAAAGAACCGCGGGAGCGGAGTGAAATAGATCCTGAAACCATATGCTTACAACAAGTCAGAGCCCGTTAATGGGTGATGGCGTGCCTTTTGTAGAATGAACCGGCGAGTTACCATGTCGTGCGAGGTTAAGTAGAAAATACGGAGCCGTAGCGAAAGCGAGTCTTAATAGGGCGATAGTACGACGCGGTAGACCCGAAACCAGGCGATCTAGCCATGATCAGGTTGAAGGTTGGGTGATACCAACTGGAGGACCGAACCGACCCCCGTTGAAAAGTTGGCGGATGAATTGTGGCTAGGGGTGAAATACCAATCGAGCTTGGAGATAGCTGGTTCTCCCCGAAATAGCTTTAGGGCTAGCGTCAAAGTGAAGTCCCATGGAGGTAGAGCACTGAATATATGATGGCCTCATCCCGAGGTACTGATTGTAATCAAACTCCGAATGCCATGGTGATATATTTGGCAGTCAGACTGTGGGTGATAAGGTCCATGGTCAAAAGGGAAACAGCCCAGATCATCAGATAAGGTCCCAAAATTCTTGCTAAGTGGAAAAGGATGTGGGGATGCACAGACAACTAGGAGGTTGGCTTAGAAGCAGCCATCCTTCAAAGAGTGCGTAACAGCTCACTAGTCGAGTGACCCTGCGCCGAAAATTTACCGGGGCTAAGCAAGATACCGAATCTATGGATTGTAGTAATACAGTGGTAGGGGAGCGTTCTAAGCTGCGTTGAAGATGTACCGTAAGGAGCATTGGAGCGCTTAGAAGTGAGAATGCCGGTGTGAGTAGCGAAATGTCAGTGAGAATCTGACACACCGATTGCCCAAGGTTTCCAGGGGAAGGTTCGTCCGCCCTGGGTAAGTCGGGACCTAAGATGAGGCCGAAAGGCGTAGTCGATGGACAACTGGTTGATATTCCAGTACCCGCGTACAAGTGATGGAGTGACAGAGAAGGCTAACATGAGCCGGCGATTGGTAGTGCCGGTCTAAGTAAAATAGCTGTAGCGTAGGCAAATCCGCGCTATAAGGCGAAGTTATGATGGGGAGTGAACGGGTGACCTAGTAACGAAGCATGTGATGCAAGCTCTCAAGAAAAGCTTCTAACGTTAATTGTACTGCGGCCCGTACCAAAACCGACACAGGTGGGCAAGGAGAATATCCTGAGGTGAGCGAGAGAACTGTTGCCAAGGAACTCGGCAAAATTACCCCGTACGTTCGCAATAAGGGGTGCACGCAAGTGCCGCAGTGAAGAGGCCCAAGCAACTGTTTAACTAAAACACAGCTCTCTGCAAAGTCGCAAGACGAAGTATAGGGGGTGACGCCTGCCCGGTGCTGGAAGGTTAAGGGGATTTGTTAGTCGCAAGACGAAGCTTTGAACCGAAGCCCCAGTGAACGGCGGCCGTAACTATAACGGTCCTAAGGTAGCGAAATTCCTTGTCAGGTAAGTTCTGACCCGCACGAAAGGCGTAATGATTTGGGCGCTGTCTCGGCAGCAGACTCGGTGAAATCTTAGTACCTGTGAAGATGCAGGTTACCCGCAACTAGACGGAAAGACCCCATGGAGCTTTACTATAGCCTGATATTGAGTTTTGAACAAGTATGTACAGGATAGGTGGGAGACTTTGAAGTGTGGACGTCAGTCTGCATGGAGTCGCCGTTGGGATACCACTCTTGCTTGTTTGAAATTCTAACCGACACCCATGATCTGGGTGCGGGACCGTGTCAGGTGGGTAGTTTGACTGGGGCGGTCGCCTCCTAAAGAGTAACGGAGGCGCTCAAAGGTACCCTCAGATTGGTTGGAAATCAATCGACGAGCGCAAAGGCAGAAGGGTGCTTGACTGCGAGACTTACAAGTCGGGCAGGAACGAAAGTTGGACTTAGTGATCCGGCGGTGCAGTATGGAATGGCCGTCGCTTAACGGATAAAAGCTACCCTGGGGATAACAGGCTTATCTCGCCCAAGAGTTCACATCGACGGCGAGGTTTGGCACCTCGATGTCGGCTCATCGCATCCTGGAGGTGAATTCGCTTCCAAGGGTTGGGCTGTCCGCCCATTAAAGCGGTACGTGAGCTGGGTTCAGAACGTCGTGAGACAGTTCGGTCCCTATCTGTTGTGGGCGTAGGAAATTTGAGGAGTTCTGTCTTTAGTACGAGAGGACCGAGATGGACATACCTCTGGTGCACCAGTTGTCCTGCCAAGGGCATAGCTGGGTAGCCAAGTATGGATCGGATAAACGCTGAAGGCATCTAAGCGTGAAACCGGCTCCGAGATGAGATTTCCCATTCCTTGTGAAGTAAGACCCCTTGAAGACGACGAGGTTGATAGGTCAGAGATGTAAGTGCAGCAATGCATTCAGTTTACTGATACTAATAGGTCGAGGATTTAATCACACCCATAACTTAGACATCAATTATTTAGATTGATCGTCCTGAATACAACAACTATCTATCTGATATTCGGTTTTGAGAGAATAAACTCTCAGATCTGGTGACAATAGCGAAGTGGTCACACCTGTTCCCATCCCGAACACAGAAGTTAAGCACTTCAGCGGTGAATATAGCTATGCTAGCCATAGTGAAACAAGCACGTTGCCAGTTAGAAAAACTCCCCCCAAGGGAGTTTTTCTTTTGTCTCATTGATTTTTTGATATAATAAGGAGGCACTATGAAAAAACAAATAACGACACATTCACCTCAAGAAACAAAAGCCTTGGCACATTCGATTGCGCTGCTTTTAAGTGAAGGATCAGTGATTACCCTTAGCGGTGATCTAGGCGCAGGTAAGACGACTTTTACCCAAGGCCTCGCCAAAGGATTAGAGATCCAAAAGATGGTTTCTAGCCCAACCTTCACCATCATGAAGATGTATAACGGAAGATTGAAGCTGACCCATATCGATGCCTATCGTTTAGAAGGGCTTCATCAAGACCTTGGATTTGAAGAATTGATAGGAACACAAGGCGTTTGTGTCATTGAATGGCCTGAATACATCAAAGAACTTTTACCTCAAGACTATCTTGAGATCACATTGACTCGTTTGGATGAGGATGATCGTTTGATTGAGCTGATCGCCCATGGGTCAACCTATACACAGATCTTGGAGAAACTACTATGAAAACCCTAGCTTTAGATACATCCCATAGCTTTTTAACGATAGCTTTAATCGAAAATGATGTCTTGGTTCAATCGATTCAGACTCCGGCTTTTAAAACACAATCTGAAACCATCATGGTTGAGATCGATCGTTTATTTAAACTCGCAGGATGGAATCCAAATGACTTAAATGCCTTGGTTTTGACGGATGGGCCAGGTTCTTATACTGGACTTCGTATTTCTATGACCGTTGCGAAGGTTCTTGGATTGATCCAAGGGATACAATTGTATACGATCAGTAGTTTACAACTTCTTTCCGGGACTTTACCTGAAGTCTATGCGGTAATGGATGCGAGAGCGAAACGAGTTTACTTAGGACATTATCGTAATGGAATCGCAATTGAGGAAGACATAGCTGTTTTGATCGAAGA
>Ga0247839_1000041_pt1 | contig 188738 bp, 156 predicted proteins | sample LaCruzMarch2015__6_FD_192405 | JGI IMG/M metagenome (GOLD analysis project Ga0247839, IMG submission 192405) | Freshwater microbial communities from meromictic Lake La Cruz, Castile-La Mancha, Spain - LaCruzMarch2015_16m | ecosystem: Environmental > Aquatic > Freshwater > Lake | place: Spain...
TTTCGCCTGCCGCCCCAGCCCACGCGCGCAACTGACTGATTGTTCGTTCCGGGCTGGGGTAAACGAAAGTTTTCCCCCGCCGGGCGGCTTTTCAGTTCAGGGGCTTGCGGACACCGCTAGAGGCTCGAGGCCCAGTTGTATCGTGTCGGTGAGGTGCCGACGGGGTGCGGGGTGTTTGCGCTGGACCTGCAGATCATCCGTTTCTGGAATAGCGTCCCGGCCCTGGCCAACCTGTCGGCGGAACTGCGTTACCGCGTCGGGAACGGCCTGGGGCCGCGGGATCACTGGTGCCTTGGGCTCGCCGGCGAGGTGTCGGCCTGGAAGGAGATGCTCGCGCACGAGCACTTGGCGCTCGGTCCGGCCAAGGTAGGGAACCTGGCCGAGGCCATCGCGCTGAACAAGCGGCGGGACGTCCGACTGGCCGTCGCGACTGCATTCGAGAGCGCGGGCCTGGGAACGCACTCCACCGAGGTGCGCAATCTCACTGAACTTGCCTGCCGCCTCACGGAGGGAAGCGTCGTTGCGCTCTTCTCGGATGCATCCACGGTGGTGGCCGTTGGAGAAGTGACGGGAGGGTACCGCTTTATCCAGGGAGCCGAGCGACCACATCAGGTGCCCGTGCGCTGGTATCACCACCGCAGCTTCGAAACGTCCACCCCCGTCGATGTGAAGCGCAGCCTGATGATGCTTGAGGCCACCCACCCGGCGGTCGCAGACATTGAAGCCTCGCTCCTGGCCAACGGCGTCGGCCCCTGGCCCAATTTTGCCAGCACGACGGAGCCGACAGCGCTGCTGGTTCCCAACTCGACGGTGGACTCCGGCAGTTTCAGCGCGAACGCCGATTCACCGCCCCCGCTGGAGGGAGTTTCCCGGCAGGTGATCGACATGCTGGAGCGCAAGCGGCAGGTCATTCTCTACGGCCCCCCGGGAACCGGCAAGACCTACCACGCGGAACGCATCGCGCTTGAAGTCATCGCACGGCATAACTTCAATTGCCTGCCGTCACAGCTTTCGGACCGCCAGCGTAACGCGATCTACGGCCGTGGCAGTCCGGACCCCTACATCGCGACCTGCACCTTTCACCCGATGTACTCCTACGAAGACTTCATTGAGGGGTATCGACCCGACGGTGAAGGCTTCAAGCTGGAGCCGGGGATTTTCAAACGCATGGTCACGATCGCACAGGCGCAGCCCGGCAAGCGCTTCGTGTTGATCATCGACGAGATCAATCGCGGCAACATTCCGAAGATTTTCGGCGAGCTCATCACGCTCAGCACCTGGCTGCGCGCCTTGAATCGCCGCATCGTCGAGCAGCTCGGTCGTGACGGCCGTAATCTTCAGGTCGGTCACGCCTACCTGATGCCGGGAGGAAAGCCCGCGGCGACGCTCGGCCGCATTGGTGAGATCGTGCGTGACGAGTTGTGGCCGCTCTTGCAGGAATATTGCTATGAGGACCCAAATAAACTGGCCAATATCCTCGCCGCCAACAAGGGTGGGGTCTTCGACCGCGAATCGGCCAACCTGCGCTTCGACCTCTTCGAGTCGGGGCGGGAGGACGAGCTCGCGCAGGCGCTGATCGCGATCGTCACGCCCGAGGACAAGAAGCTCGACGCGGTGCTGGGCGAGGACGTGCCTGATGACGAAGACGCCGAGGAGTCGGAGGAGAACGGAGTTGGTCAGGCAGGATCCGACCGGGAATGACGAGCAGGCCAACGCTGCACATCCGCGAATGGAGTGCGACCACACCGGACACGCCGCTGGCGGGCGCGCTGCTGCCCGGCGTGCGCCTGACCGATGCGGACCGCGCGCTCATTGGCGAGTTGGAAGGACGAACAAGCCTGCGGTTCACCGAGCTTCGTTCGGGATTGGCCGTTTCGGTGGGTCCGCATATCGGCACGGTGACGCTGACCGGCTTGCGCATCGTGATCATGCCGAAGCTGCGCATCGACCACCTGATGCGCATGGTGGCCTACGCCTTCGACCTCTCCGATACCGCACCGCGCTGACGCTGGTCGCACTCATTCACCATGGCGCCCGGCTGGGCGAGCATGCCCCTGACGGTGATCTGCCGCTGTCGAGTTTCCTGCTGAACATGAATCTGGTCTTCGAGCGCTTCCTAGGGCGCTACCTCAGCGAACATTCCCCGGACGACATTCGCATCAGCACGCAGGAAGTCCGGGGCGACGTTTTCAACTATCTCGATAACGCGAGCGGATGGAACCGGCCGACCATCCGTCCTGATTTCGTGTTCCGGCGCCACCAAAGTACCGTCGCGCTGGGCGACGCCAAGTACAAGAACCGCTACGAGCACCCGCCCTCAGCGGCCGAATTGTACCAATTGACCACCTATGGCCTTGCCTACGCGATGCCGGAGCCGCGGGAGGTCCTGCTCCTCCACCCATTGACCAACGGTGAACTGGAGCGTGCGACAACACTCCTGTTTGCCCCGGCCGCGGTCGCACAACAGGTGCGCATCCGGCTGGTCGGCGTCCCCATCGACGGTCTACTCGACGGGTCTGTGGGCAACTGGTGGCCGTGGCGACATCCTTCCCGCATCCTGCCGGAGTGACGCTGCGGCGCGGGAACCGTTCATTGATAAGCTGAACAGCATCAATTGTCTACATAGGGAACATAGTCCAAATCGGCGCAACTGATATGCTCGATGAGCCAATCCTGTGCGATCTCCAAGGCACGCTCCGCCAGGTGCTGACTCGGACCAAAGACCTCCAGGTCATACACTAGTTGATCCAGACGCTCGAAGAAGGCCGCGTGCAGTTGCTGGTGGGCCGCGAGTCCGGGAAAGCCGTGGCGACGCATCAGGTCCTCTTCCACCTGAAAATGCCGCGCCGCGTAATCCCGTAAGAAGGCGATGGCGTCCTCGACGCCGTGCTCGCCCGCGCAGTTGAGGATTTGGTCATGCAGGCCATGCGCGGCCGCGAAGAATCCCTGGTGTTGATGGTCGATCTCGGCGATGCCGATCTTGTAGGCGTCCGACCAGTCTCTGAGCATGGTTCACCTCCGATGCGGGTCCGTGAAACGGGCGTTGGCGGTCGGCCGCCGGGACATGCGGTCCCGCGGTCGACCTGCAGGCGGTCAGGCGTTCAGCACCGCCATGGCCTGTTCGTGCTGGGCGTCGGTCATGAAGGGGATGCCGGTGACCTCCGCGGTCTCGCGATTGGCGGACATCAGGTCCTCGCGGGCGAGTTGATCGATGGAGAACTTGCGCGCGCCGGCCATGAATTGCTGGAGTCCGCAGGCGAGTTTGTCCGCGTAGCCATACATGGCGACCGCGCCGAAGGGGATCTGCGCCATCTCCGCATCGCCGACCTTCTGACGCACCGCCTCCCAGCCCGCGAAGATCGACTCCGGGGTCTCGCCGATGGTCTTGACCGACGAGGGCAGATGATCCCAGTGGCCGGACACGGCGGCGCGGCGCTTCGGCCGCAACACGCCTTCGATGTTGCTGCCCAGGAAGCCCGGAATCATCGGCGCCCGTCCCATGCAGACCATCTTCGCGAAGGGGGCACCCAGCGCCAGCGCCTTGAACAGGTGATCCTCACGCGCCATGCCCCCGGCGAGCGAGATATCCGGCACGGCGATGCCGCGCTCGGTCAGGATACGGCAATAGTCGTAGACCTTGGCGTGCAGCGGCAATGAGGGCACACCCCAATGCTCCATCATGTTCCACGGACTCATGCCGGTGCCGCCGCCGGACCCGTCGACGGTGAGCAAGTCGAGCTTGGCATCGGCCGCGTAGCGGATCGCCATCGCCAGGGCCTCCATGCCGTAGGAGCCGGTCTTGAGCGAAATGCGCTTGAACCCGAGGCCGCGCAGCCGCGCCACCTCGCCCATGAAGGCCTCGCGCACCTGCCCGGCCGAACTGAGGTCGGTGGCGCCGAGCCGGCTGTGGCGGGCGAAGCTGGTGATGGCCCCGCGCTCGAACGCGGTGCGCACCGCGGGGTCGGTCGGATCCGGATCGACCAGGTAGCCGCGCGCCTTGAGGAAGCAGGCATAGTCGATGTCGCTGACCTGGATCTCGCCGCCGATGTTCTTCGCTCCCTGACCCCACTTCAGTTCGATGATGATCTGGTCGCCATATTTATCGATCAGATACTCGGCCACCCCGTTGCGGGTGTCTTCCACATTCATCTGGACGATGATGGCGCCGAAGCCGTCGAAATAGCGGCGGAAGATCGCGATCCGCCGATCCAGTTCCGGGGCGGACGTGATGCGGCCGTTGTCGAGGACCGCGGCGCGGTCGATGCCGACCACGTTCTCCCCGATCACGATGGGGAAGCCGCAGAGTGCGGCACCCACGGCGAACGAATTCCAATACTTGGCGGCGATGAAGGTCGACCCCAGCGCACCGGTCATGATCGGCAGACGACAAGTCGTCTTGACCTCCTGACCAAAGCGGGTGGTGATGTCGACGTTCGGGAAGGTGCGATCGTCACTCGTGGTGGAGAGACGGTCGGTGAGCCCGCGCGCACCGTAGGCATAGCCTTGAATACGCACGGCGTGGTAGCCGATGCCCTGCGCCACCGCGTTGCCGGAACCCGAGGTGGTGTCACCGAAATTGCGGGGATACAGGAGTTTACGACCCAGGAGCGAAGACAGCCAGGTCTCACACTTGCCCTTGCAGTCACTGCTGCACAGGGTGCAGAGCCCGGATTCACAGGGATTGCCCCGATTGGTCGTCCCCAGGGCATCGTTTTGCTTAGGTGCTTCGTACATGGCTCGTCCTCGTCGTGCAGTCGTTAGCGAACACAAAGGTTTGCACCAATGCGGCGCGGCATACTACACCGCGGGATCGACCCGCTACAACATAGCGCATTACTGCGCTTCAGGTTGGCGCGGGAGGAACGCAGTCATTCCCCATGGGCAGGCGGTATCGACCCCAGTCGCTCGCTTCGGGTGCAAGACCGGGCATGGACATGCACCACCATCGCCCATCAAACGCCTTGGTGGTCAGCCCGACCGTCGGCGCATTCGACCCGGTTGCGTCCGCCTTGTTTGGCGCGGTACAGCGCTTCATCAGCACGCCGGATCAGCCCGTCGAGCGGTTCCTGCTGCCGGCGTTCGGCGACCCCGATGCTCACCGTGACGCTCAGGGACAACCCCGGTCCGAGGGTGCAGGGGTGACGCTCGATGGCGCTGCGGATACGCTCAGCGTACTCGGCGACACCGACGAAGCTGGCCCCCACCAGGAACAAGACGAACTCCTCGCCGCCGTAGCGCACCGGGATGTCGGCCTCCCGGACGCTGTTGCGCAGGACCTCGGCCACCTGCTTCAATACCTCGTCCCCCGCGCCGTGACCATGGGTATCGTTGACGCGCTTGAAATAGTCGACATCCACCATCACCGCCGCCACCGGGGCGCTCGCGTCGCGGTCGTGGAGACTGCAATGGCGCTCCATCGCGTCCAGCATGTACACGCGGGTGAAGAGTCCGGTGAGCGGATCGCGAATCGAGCGTTGATAGGCTTTCTGCCGCTCGGCTTCGATGGTGCGATAAATCACCTCGCGCTCCAGCGCGACCTGCAGCGGCATGGCGATCTGCCGCACCACCTGCTCCTCCTCGGGGGTGATCGGAACCTCCTGGTGCAGATGGATCAGGGCCGCTCCCTCCAGGCGATGACGCTCGGGTGAGAACAGGGGCAAGGTCAGGAATTGCCCCCCGGCCCCGTCCCCACGACTGCAGAAAGCCCCCGCGTGCAATCGGTGCCCCGCCATCATGGGGTCGTCCTCATGGGCTTGCGCCCAATCCTCCCGGCTCTTGCCCAGGATGCGCGTCACATCCGACGGGGCCTCGCCGACGAAACCGGAGAAGCGGGTCTCGTGGGACAGGGTGAGGACCTGATCACCGTCGATCAGCGCGTAATAGTCGATCCGGTCCGCCGGCAGATTGTTCTGCACGACCTGGAAGAGTTGATCGGCGATGTCGCGAAAATCGCGGTACAGCAGCATGGTCTGGGTGATTTCGCGCAGTGTCCGGTTCAGCCGCGAGAGCTTGACGAAATCGGTGTTCTCGCGCGCGAACAGATAGATACCGCAGTCCAGATGGCGCAGCTTGTCGATCATGAAGGCCACCAGCCGCTCCGGGATGATGGATCCATGCTGGGGGGCGATGACCTTGACCGGATGACGTTCGATCTGGCTCAGGGCGAAGTCGAGGATGTCGCGGCTGGGCATGTAGTGCTCATGGAAGGGCCGCAAGGCCTCGAAATAGGACTCGTCCGCGGCAACCAGGGCCGGGTGCTCGGTGAAGCCGCCGAAGAGATCGCTGGAGAAGCAGACTCCGGTGGCCGGGTCGAAGCTCGCGATCGCCCCCGGAAAGTGCGCATAGGGGGTGAAAATGAAGCGCAGTTCCCGATCGACCAGCGGCAAGCGCCAGCCGTGCTCATCGACCAGCCAGAACGGCATCTTCAATCCATAGTGCTTGAGCAGCGCCTGGGTGCGCCAATGCGTGACCAGCACCGCGTCCTTGCGATCGATCATCTCGTCGATCAACGGCATGGCCGCGGCAATGTCCGGGTCCTGGTGGTGACAGACGAAATAGCGGATATTGGTGAACGGAGTCACCTCCTTGATCTTGCGCAGGGTCCCGGCAAAGGTCAGGCGCGAACCGGGATCGAACAGCACCGATTGGTCTCCCTGTTCGAGCAGATAGACATGACACTGAAAGACATCGTCGTCCAGCACATGCCCGACCCACCAGACGCGCGGCGCGATCTGCACGGCATGATGGGTGTCGACCCCGACGAGATGGCTAAGGTTCGTATCCATGGGGAATTCCCTTGCAGGGTCCGGACGCGGGGCGGCGTCGGGAGCGGTGTGGGACAATCGCCCGAAGGTTGTCGATTGTACCCGGTCCGCATCCCGGCGCGACTGACGACAATGCAATGAAAGCGCCGCGTGAAATGACCGTACCGAAAATGAAGGAATCACTGAATTATTGGATCGGCATCGACCTCGGCACCTCGGGTTGTCGGGCGGTGGCGGTGGACGCCGACGGCTTGACGCTGGCGGACGCCCGCGTGGCGTTGCCGCCGCCGGAGCGCCCCGCACCGGGCTGGTCGCAACAGGAGCCCGCGCTCTGGTGGGCGGCCCTGTGCCGCGTCCTGCGTGCGCTGACCGCCCAACTGCCCGGTCGCCGCAGCGTCGGCCTGGCGGTGGACGGGACCTCCGCCTCCCTGTTGCTTGCCGACCGCGACGGCACGCCGCTGGGGCCGGCCCTCATGTATAACGACCGCCGCGCGATCACGGCCGCCGCGGTGATCGACCGGGCAGCGCCGGTACAGAGCCCGGCACGCGGGCCGACCTCGAGCCTGGCGAAGCTGATCCACCTGGCAGCGGAGCACCCCGGACCATACGACCTCCTGGCCCTGCATCAGGCAGATTGGGTGAGCGGACGGCTCGCCGGCCGTTGCGGCCGCAGCGACTGGAACAACGCGCTGAAATTGGGCTTCGATGCGACCTGTCTGGTGTGGCCGCAGTGGGTCCGCGCGTGCCTCCCGACCCGCGTCCGCCTGCCGGAGGTGGTTGCACCGGGACACCCGATCGGCACCCTGGATCCCGCCCTGGCGGACGCACTGGGCTTGTCATCAGCGACCATGGTCTGCGCGGGGACCACCGACAGCACCGCGGCAGTCATCGCCACCGGGGCCGGACAACCCGGCGATGCGGTGAGCTGCCTGGGTTCCACCCTGGTCCTCAAACTGCTCTCGCCGCAACCGATCGACTCGGCGCGACACGGCGTCTATAGCCACCGCTTCGGCGACGGCTGGCTGGTGGGCGGGGCGTCCAACAGCGGCGGCGCCGTCCTCTTGCAGCACTTCAGCCTGGACGAGATCCGGACCTTGTCGGCACCGCTCGACACCAGCCGCACCAGCGGTCTCGACTATTATCCCCTGCCCGGTCCCGGCGAACGCTTTCCCCACTATGATCCGACGCTGGCACCCCGCATCGAACCACGCCCGGCGGATCGCGGACGCTTCCTGCACGGTCTGCTTGAGGGAATGGCCGCCATCGAGGCCGAAGGGTATCGGCTGCTGTCCGCGCTCGGGGCACCGCCGCCGCGGCGGGTGATCAGCATCGGCGGCGGCGCCGTCAACCCGGCCTGGACCGCATTGCGCGAACGCGCCCTGGGAGTCCCGGTGATCATGGCCGAACACCAGGAAGCGGCTTACGGCAGTGCCCGGCTGGCATTGCGCGCCTGGCCCGGAGTCCCGGCAACCGGGCGGGACCGGGCTTGATCGTCGCGCGCGGGAGCACGGATCAACCACCCAGTTTCTTGAGCAGCGCCGACGCATCCGCGGCCTGCGCCGAGCTGGGGTTGTCGCGCAACAGCTTGCGCAGCACCCCGATCGCCTCGTCGTGGCGTCCCAGACTCTCGAGGGCGACGGCCACGTGATAGCCGATCTCGGTTTGGGTCGGGAACGCCAGATAAGCCTGTTGCAGGATCGACAGCCCATCCTCTTTACGCCCCGCGTTGTGCAGAATCCAGCCATAGGTGTCGGCGATCTCCGGTCGGTTCGGTGCCAGATCGTAGGCCTCCTTCGCGGTGGCCTGGGCCCGCGCATCGCCCTGGGCGTGATAGAGCCAGGCAAGATTGTTCAGCAGTAGCGCATTCTTCTCGGGCGCCTTCGCCACCACGGACTCATAGATCGCGATGGCATCCTGCGCACGCCCCGCCTGCTGCAGTAAGAGCCCCAGCATCGCCTGGACATCCAGGTCATCGGGGTTGGCTTTAGCCCACTCGTCGAGTAACGCCACGGCGCCGACGGCATCGCCGGTTTGACTCATGACCTCGGCGAGTTGCCGCGCTCCCAGGCTCGTCTTTTCATGCGCAAACGCCGTCTTGAATGCCGCAACCGCGGCCTTGGAGTCGCGCCTGGCAACCTGGACGCTGCCTTCGATCCGATAGCCGACCGCTCCCGTCGGCACGGCCTGTTGCAACTCCCTGGCGCTCTGCAATGCCGTCTCGGTATCGCCGGCCTCCAACGACACCGCGGCCAGCGCCACCTTGGCATCCACAAAGTCGGGCTTGAGCGCCAGCGCTTGCCGAAACGCCTTCTGTGCACCGGACTGGTCTTGTCCTTTCCAGCGCGCCCCGCCGGCGAGGTAATGGAGCTGCGGGTCGTTCGGGTTTTTTTGGAGCAGCAGGTCGAATGAACGGATCGCATTGGGAACCTGATCACCCAGGGTCTGGGCGCGCGCCAGCATCAGGAGCACCGGTTCATCGTTAGGGAAGCGCGCGCTCAGTTCGCTGGTCACGGCCAGGGCCTTGAGATAATCACCCTGGGTCATGTAGTAACGGGCCAGCAGCAGCCCGGGCTGGACAGCGGCCGGATTGGCCTCCTTAGCGCGCTCCAGGGCGGCCACCAGGGCGTCCGGATCGTTGCGCAATTCCGCCAAGGCGGCCCGGCCCATCATGGCGCCCAGGTGCTGTGGATCGGCCTTCAGCACCCGATCATAGCGTCGCGCCGCGGCGTCGAGATCTTTGTTGGCGACATCGATCCGCGCCAGATTGATCTCGGCGGTGAGGAATGCGGAGTCCACCGCCAGCGCCTTTTCAAATCGTTCACGCGCACTCGGCAGATCCCCCTTGGCCAGGTACGCGAGACCGGTCAGGTTGTAGGGAATCGGCGACTCGGCCCGCCGCTGCTCGAGGCGCTTGCTGGCCTCCAACGCCTGCTCGTACTCCTGTTTCTTCAGATGGGCGAGCACCAGCAACACATCCGCTTGCAGGATGTCCTGGCCCAAGTCGACCGCTGATTGCAATGCATCGATGGCCTTGCTGGTCTCGCCGCCGGCCAACAGGGACAACGCCAGTTGCGTATGCAGCGCGGCCACGTCCGGAGCCTTTTCGACTGCCCGGTTGAGCCATTCCTGTCCCCGCTCCTGATCACCCAGCAGCATATACGCACTGCCCAGCAACGCCAGGGTCTGCGGGTCCCCGTCCCGAGCGACGGGTTCCAGGATCTGAATCGCGCGCTGCGGCTCGCGCTGCTTGATGCGGGTCGCCGCCAGCACCTTACGGGCCTGCAGATTGCCCGGCGTCACCTTGACGACGTTGCTCAGATATTCATCGGCAATTTCCAACTCGCCTTCACTATACCGGATGATGCCGAGCAGCAGTTGGCTCTGTAAGTGACCGGGGATGGCGGACAGGACCCGATCGAACGACTCGCCCGCCTGTTTCCAGTCCCGTTCCTGGAACTGGATGACTCCGCGCAGATAGAGCGTCAGCGGGACGTCCTGTTGCAACGCGTCGGCCGTGGCCAATTCCTTGCGCGCCTCGTCCAGCTTCTGCATGCCGATCAAGGCCGTGGCCCGACCCAGGCGGGCCGCCAAACGCCGCGGATCGACGACCAGCACCCGATCGAACATCCCCAGGGCGGCCGTGTTGTCACCCGCGATGCGATAGGACTCGGCCCGGACCAACAACGCCTCGGGATTGTTAGGGAACTGACGCAGGAAGGTATCCGCGGCGCTGACCGTCGCCGCCTGGTCACCCTCCTTGAGCGCGACCCGCAGCAGTCCCAGACCAGCCGACTCACTATTGGGATCCAGTGCCAAGGCCTGGCGATAGCCGGCCCGCGCGGCCTCGAGTTTATCCTGCCCCAACGCGGCATCACCGCGCAGGATCAGGGCGCGCACCTGATCAGCGGCGGATAGGTCGGCGGCGGCATCCAAGCGCACCAGGGCCTCATCATATTTCGCTTGAGCGATCAGCGCCGCAACCAATTCGAGCCGCCACACGGACGCATCCGCCCCCAGCTCGATCGCGCTGCGCAGCTCCTTTTCAGCGGCCGCGCCATTGCCGACTTGCAGATAGATCTGCGCCAGCAGGAGGCGGGCGGCGGCATCATTCGGGTCTTTCTGTAACCTGTTCTTCAGCTCGATGGTAGCTGACCGCAGGTCACCATTCTCAAAAAAGACACGGGCCTTGTCCGCGGACTCGGCGGCCACGGCTGCGCCACCGGCCAGGCCCACCAACAGCGTCAGCGCCGCCGCGAGGCGACGCCCGGTCATTGTTCTCAAAGCCATGCCAGTCACCTCTCTCAAACGTACGAATTTAGCAGGACAAGTCATGTTTTTTCATCAGGTTGTAGAGTGTCGGACGGGTCACGCCCAAAAGATCGGCGGTGCGTGAAATATTGTTTTCCGTGATGATCATGGCCCGCTGGATCGCCCGCCGCTCGGCGCGATCCCGGATCTCGCGCAGATTGAATGGCGTTTGGGGAGCCAGCGTATCGTTGAGATCCAGATCCTCAGGGGTGAGTTCAGTCCCATCGGCCATGATCACGGCACGCTTGATCCGGTTCTCCAATTCCCGGACATTGCCCGGCCACGGGTATTGTTCAATCAGGCGCAACGCGTTGGCCGTGAAATCCCGGATGGGCCGCTTGTGCTGCATCGCAAAACGGCGCAGAAACGCGCGCGCCAACACCAGGGTATCGCCGGTGCGGGCGCGCAGCGGCGGTACCACAACACTGGTCTCGTTGATGCGGTAGTAGAGGTCTTCACGGAAGCGGCCCTCGTTGATCAGTGCCAACAGATCCTGATGGGTCGCGCACACGACCCGCACGTCCACCGGAATCTCCCGCCGTCCGCCGACCCGCTCGATAACCCGCTCTTGGAGAAACCGCAGCAGCTTACACTGCAGGGTCAAAGGCAAGTCACCAATTTCATCGAGGAACAACAGCCCCCCTTCGGCCAGCTCGATCTTGCCCGGGGTGCTCTTCGCTGCCCCGGTAAAGGCGCCCTTCTCGTACCCGAATAACTCGCTTTCCAGCAGATTCTCGGGGATGGCCGCGCAGTTGATCGCCACCAATTTCTTGTCGGCACGGTCGCTCAACGAGTGCAGTATCCGCACCAGGATTTCCTTACCCGTACCGCTCTCGCCCAGAATCAGGGTTGTGGCATCGGTCGGTCCCAATTTCTCGACCGTGCGGCAGACCTTGAGCATCTCGGGGCTGACCGCGATCAACTCGCGAAACGGGGAGGTCGAGGCGGCCGCAGACAGCTTGCGGTGCTCCGCTTCCAGCCAGTTCAGACGGCCGGCACGCGCCAGCATCAGCGCCAGGATTTCCGGATCGATCGGCTTCTCGTAAAAATCGTAGGCGCCCATGCCGATGGCACGGACCGCGTTGCCGCGGTCATCATGACCGGTGACCACGATGACCTTGATCGTTGGAGCAATCGTCAGAATCTCCGCCAAGGCGCGGTAGCCCTCACTGACCCCGCCGGGGTCCGGCGGCAACCCGAGATCGAGCATCACCACCCCCGGTTCGAAACGCCGCACCTCCGCAAGCGCTCCCTCCCGATCACCCGCGACGGCGATTTCAAAGCGATCGAAGCTCCACCCCAACTGGCCTCGCAGCCCGAGATCGTCCTCAACGATCAACAACCGGTTGTTCATTTCGTCCATCGTTCAACCTGTTGAAAGACCAACCTCGGCCTGAGCCTCGCCCGCCTCGACCGGAACCAGGATCCGGAACACGGTGCCATGTCCGGGTGCGCTGTCCACCACGACCTGCCCGCCCACTGAAACGATGAACTCACGCGCTTCATAAGCGCCGACGCCCATGCCGGTGAGTCCCTTGGTCGAATCGAACGGCGTGAACAGTCGCTCCCGGACAAAGTCGGCATTCATCCCGACACCATTGTCGCGGATTTCGATCACCGCGGCGGCGCCGGACTGCTGGAGTCGCACCACCACGCGACCGTCCCGCGGGGTGGCCTCCTGTGCGTTCTGCACCACGTGGGAGATGACCGACGTCAAACGGTCAGGGTCGACGCACATGGTTAACGGAATCTGCACCGCCATCTCCAGCACCGGAACCGGATCCTGGACCGAGCGCGCGCGGACCACCTCGGCCACCACCAGTCGCAGATCCACTCGGGCGCCCGCGGTGTGCTGCTGCTGGTAGCGGAGTTGTGCCAGCAACCGACTCATCTTGTCCACTGAATGCTTGATGGTATCGATCGCATCGTCCACGAAAGCCGGATTCTGGCGGTGACGCTCTGCATTTTTCACGACCAGCGAAAGCTGCGCAATCAGGTTCTTGAGATCATGGACCACGAATGCGGACAACCGGTTGAAACCCTCGAATTGGCGCGCATCCGCCAGCGCGCGGGCCGCGTGATCGAGCGCCAGGAAGCTCGACGCCTGACGGCCGGCAGTCTTCAGCATATCCATGACTTCCCAGTCGACGGCCTGCGGGGCGCGCGGACTCACCAGAATGACGAAGCCCAGCAAGGCGTCGTCATGCTGCAACGGCACGATCAGCCACAACCGCTCGTCCGCAAGCAGCCCGGCCGGCACCTCGAGTCCGTCATAGGCATCAGGATCACGGCGCAACGCCCCGAGATTGATCACCAGGTGACGCTGTTCCAGAAACCCTGCCAGTTGAGTCATATCGGTGGCTTTATCCACCGTCGCTTCCGCCAGGTTCCAGGCCCGCGCGTGCTCGTACCGCCCACCGTCGTTGCGCCGCCAGAGCACACCGCCGGGACTGTCGACGAGTTCAGCGAGCGCATAGACCACCCGCTCCGGCAGCGTCGCCTGGAGCACCCTGCCGGACAATACATCGATCAGGTGCAGCCACTCCGCCCGATAGTCATACCGATGCCTGAAGAAATGCTTACTGACGAACACCTTGAGCCGCGACCGCAGATGCCCCGAGAACAGCAGCACGACCAGGACCATCCCCGCACCAAAGAAAAACGCCATCTGCATGGCGGTGCTCCACTCGCCGCCGTAATAGCGGATGTAATAGCCGACGAGGGCCATGACGAGCAAATAGACACCGGCCGCGAACAAGGCCGTGGAATGGAAGACGGCCGTGCGCGAGACGAAAAGATCGAACGACCACTGCGGATTACGCGCCGCCGCAACACCGATCAGCGGTGCAGCCAGCACGCTGGCCGCGCCGCGGGCCAGCCAGAGGTCCTTATCCAGGCGCTGAAACAGCAAGGCATCGGCGAAAAAAAAGAAGTCGAACGCGAAGAGCCCGCCGACACCCAGACAAAGGTACTTGACGCCCCAGCGATGCTGCCAGGGGGTATTGCGGAAAACCTGTTCGATGAGTACCAGACCAGCAACCGCGGTCAACAAGGCGAAGACCAGCCGCATTACGCCCAGTTCGACATCCACCCAGGGCTGTACCAAGACCACGAACCCATTCAGCGGCAACACCAACAACAGGGTGACCGCCAGCGCGCCGAATCGCGCCCAGTGCAACAGCCGCTTGCGCGCCCGCCGACCGGCGGCCTGCACCTCCAACAACCGGATTAAAAACAGGACCCAGGCCAGGTTGCGGAGCGCCTCGCAGGTCCAAATCCATGCGATCGGCAAGGTGTAGGAGGCCGCCTGCCATGCGAGAAACCCGCCCCACAGGGCACTGGCGAAGACGGCGACAACCAGGAGTCCGCCCTGCAGTCGGCCATGCCAGCCAGTGAGCAAAACCACGCCGAGCAGCGTGAAGAGCAATGCGCAGAGCCCATACCCAAATACGCCGATCAGGTTGGCGGTGGATACAGCGGCCGGCGCGATCATGCCGATCAGCGCGCTCCTTTGCTGAACAAGACGACCTCGACCGTTTGCAACAGAATGACCAGATCGAGGATCAGACCGGCGTGTTTGACATAGTAGAGGTCGTATTCGAGCTTACGTCTGGCATCGTCCGCATCGGCACCGTAAGCGTAGAGGAGCTGAGCCCATCCGGTGACTCCGGGCTTGACCCGATGACGCTCGACGTAATACGGAATGCTGGCCGATAATTCCTGCACGAACTCAGGGCGTTCAGGGCGCGGCCCGACCAGACTCATCTCGCCCTTGAGCACATTGAAGATCTGCGGCAACTCATCCAACCGTGTCTTGCGGATGAACGAGCCGAGCGCGGTAATACGCGTATCGTTCTTAGCCGCCCAGCGCGCGACCCCGTCGGCCTCCGCGTCGACCCGCATACTGCGGAACTTGTGGACCTGAAACAGCTGGCCGTGCTGCCCGACGCGCACCTGGTGGTAGAGGATCGGATCCCGTCCGCGTGACTCGATGAGACTGGCGACGGTAACCAGCAGCATCAGTGGGAACGCGACGCTCAGCATCACGAGCGCCGCCGTCACATCGAACAGCCGCTTGGTCAGTCGCCCGCCCAAACTCATCCGGAACCCATTGGTCGAGAAAAAGATCCAGCTGGGATGAAGCAGGTCGATCTTGATGATCTGAAGCTCCTTCTCGAAAAATGACAGCAGGTCCAGGACTTCGAATCCGCTCAACTTGCAATCGACCAACTCATCGACCGGCAGCTTGCCCCGCTGATCGTCGGCGGCAACCACGATCTCATCGACTGAATGCGCCATGGCCAATTCCAGCAGCGATCGATCGGCGGGCAGCAGTTTGGCGTTGTCGACCGTCACCTGGCTGCGCGGCAACTGGACGTAGCCCACCACCAGAAAACCCAGGTTCCTGCCATGCTCCAGCGCGTCGTCGATCGAGTGTGCGTTGACGCCGGCCCCCAGCACCAGCACCCGGCGCCGCCGCGACGCAACGTCGACCAGTCGCGCGAACAGTTCGCGCACCAGGCTGATACCGATGAACGAAAAGACCAGACTCAGGCCGACAACGCCGCGTCCCATGAATAGAAACGGCACCGCGTAGAAGCCGACCGCCAGCAGTACCAACCCCAGCACGAAGGCCAGACCCAACCGGACCACGAAGCCCGCCTCCTGCTCTTGAGCGCCACGCTGGTAAAGACCCATGGACAGCATGGCCACACTCATGCCGACGGCGAAAAAGAGACCGGTGGCAACCCAGGAAACGGGCGAGACATCCGGCGGCAGTACCCATCCGAAGCGAAAAAAGGCCCCGAGTTGGGACGCCAGGAAAAAAACGATCGCCTCAAAAACGCCGAGGTAGACGTAAGTTCTCGACACGGTCTTACCCCCCCTTTCGATACACGCCTTCTCCCACCGAGGTCACGCGGCCAGCGGTGCGGTGGCCTGCACGCGCACACTCGACGACGCGGTTGCCGATCCCCGCATCCTATCACAGTCGGCACGGCACCCCAGTCACGCCTTCGGCGGGACGGCAAAGCACCGTGGTCGCAATGGGGTCGACGCACTGTTAAGATACCGCAAGCGCGGCGATGCAATCGCACCCCCAGGGCTGCGCCGACCCGAGTCGGCCAGCCACCCGCAGGGGCGTGAGCAAGGCCGGCGACCTCAGGACCGAGGCCGTACTCCATGACACGAAGCAACGCGTCTCCAGGGAGCAGGTGGACGCGCGGCAGTGAGTCTGAATCGATGAAGGTCTTGATCACCGGCAGCGCCGGTTTTATCGGCTCCAACCTGGCCTTGCGGTTGCTGGAGCGCGGCGATCAGGTCATCGGGGTCGACAACCTCAATGACTATTACGATGTCGCCCTCAAGGAGGCGCGACTGGCCCGCACCCGGGATCACCCGGCCTACACGGATCTCCGCATCGATATCGAGGACAGCGCCCGGCTGCGCGAGGTCTTCGCGACCCATCGACCGGAACGGGTGGTGAATCTTGCCGCGCAAGCCGGCGTGCGCTATTCGATCGAGAACCCGATGGCCTATGTCGCGACCAATCTGGTCGGGTTCGCGAATGTCCTCGAGGGCTGTCGTCATACCGGCGTTGAGCACCTGGTTTACGCCTCCAGCTCATCCGTCTACGGGGCCAACACCAAGATGCCCTTTTCGGTCAGACACAATGTCGACCATCCGGTGAGTCTGTATGCCGCAAGCAAAAAAGCCAACGAGCTGATGGCGCACACCTATAGCCATCTGTACGGCTTACCGACCACCGGCTTGCGCTTTTTCACCGTCTACGGTCCCTGGGGCCGGCCGGATATGGCCCTCTTCAAGTTCACCCGTGCGATCATCGCCGGCGAACCCATCGACGTCTTCAACTATGGCAAGCATCGCCGGGATTTCACCTACATCGACGACATCGTGGAAGGCGTGATCCGTGTCCTGGATCGAGTTCCCCAGGGCAACCCCGAGTGGTCCGGCGAGGCGCCTGACGCCGCCAGCAGCCGCGCGCCTTTTCGTCTCTACAACATCGGCAATAACAACCCCGTCGAATTGATGGAGTACATCGCCCTACTAGAACAAAGCCTGGGACTCAAGGCCGAGCTGAACCTGTTGCCGTTGCAGCCGGGAGATGTGCCCGACACCTATGCCGACGTGAGTGAACTGGTGCGCGATACGGGCTATCACCCCAACACCTCGGTCGCCGATGGGGTCGCTCGCTTCGTCGCCTGGTATCGGGACTTCTACCAGGTGTGAGCCGCGGCTCAGGCGGCCGGGGCGGTGTCACCCATCAAACCGAACAAGGTGTCCAGACGCGCGATCAACTCCCGCAATTGCAGCGCCATCAGGGCGAATTCCGCGTCCAGCCGCGCGGCCGGATCATCGCCGTCGTCGAGTTCGTCGAGCAGGGCATCGCCAACCCGCAGACGCTTGAGCGACAGATCGTCAGCCAACACAAAGGCCAGTCGCTCGTCCCACTCCAGCGCCAGCTTCACCACCTGCATACCGGCACGCAGATGATTGAGAATCTCCTCACTGCCGAGATCCTGACCCTTGCAGCGGATCACGCTGCCGCTGTCCTCGCTGTCGCGCAGTTCACAGGCGTCGGCAGGGACAAAATCGGCAGGAGCGCCGCCGTCCAACAGCCAGGCCGTGAGAATCCCCGCGGGCGGCTGCCGCGGGGCCGGGGGTTTGGCAGGCAGCGTCTCCAAGGTCTGGCGCAGCATGGACACGACCTCTTCCGCCTGCTTCTCGCTCCCCGCGTCAACCACCAGCCAATCAGCCTCGGTGTCGATATAGAGCCAGGTGCGCCGCGACCGGGTGAAGGCGCGCGGCAGCATCTCCCCGACCACTTGCTCACGCAAGGCCCGCCGCTCGGAGCGGCCGACATCGCGCGCCTCGCCGGTCTCGATCTCGGCAATGCGCTCATCTACCGCCTCGGCCACGGCCGCGGACGGCAGCAGACGTTCCTGCTTACGGGCGCACAGCAGCAGACAGCCGCCGACCCCGTGCACCAAGGCGGCCGTCTCCTCACCCAGCGGTGCGGACCAGCCCATGACCGCCGTCTCCACCGGCCCGCACGGCCGGAACCGGCGCGTCCCCAGCAGTTCCTCCAGTGCCGCGGCCGGATGGCCGAACGGCGTCCCCAAACGGTAGATCCTGGCGTTCTTGAACATCGCAAATCCCCTGGTGAAAAAGGGCGGGATTATGACCGAGCGGGACGGCCGGGGGTACCACAATCCTTGTCGACCACGTTTGGACGCATGGGAGAATCGAGCCATGGCCGTCGCGGGTGATCCGCAGATCGTCGCGCTGTGCCCGGAACCGCTGGCGCCGGGGAGCTTCATCGAGCGACTGGGCACCCTGGGTCTGCCGGCCGCGACACTCTCGATTGGCTCCCTGCTGACGTTCGTGATCGTGCTGGCGGCGGTCCAACACAGCGCGGCGCTGCGCTCGGATTACAGCCTTCCCGCGGTGCCCGTACGCTGGTTGTGGCTGGTCGCGTTGGGCTCAGCCGCCCTGGCCTGGAGTATCGTCGGCGTCGGCAGCCGACGGCCGGGCCCGTTCTGGCCGCGGCTCTGGGCCTTATCGTTGGCCCTGACCGCATCACTCGTCGTTATCGGCACTCTGGTGCAACCCCTGCTGCAATCGCACTGGCTGCCCAGCGCGCAACTGCATGCCCTGGTGACCGCTGTCCTGGCCGCCGTGCTGTCCCTGACGCCGCGCCTGGCCCGGATCCGCCCCGACAGCGTCTGGATCGCGCGCATCGCACCGCTCACCTTCCTGACAACACTGGTAGTGATCCTGCCCCCAGCCCTCCTGGGTTCCTTCGACCTCACGCAAGCCCCAGACCCCGATCAGGTGCGCGCCATGCCGCCGACCCGCGACGCCCCCCGCCAGGATAGCCGCGGCGCGGATCAACGGGTGCGTGCGCTAATGCAGCGGTTCCTGTTCGCGAGCGATGGCAGAGACTATCGAGCCAACGACATCGCGGCGCTCTGGGACATCGACCTGGCGACAGCAAAACGTTTACCGCCCGGCGGACGCAACGGCTGCATCGGTAAGGCCGCGAGCAAGACCGCCGAGTATCGCATCGACTGTGCCGCCTACGGGCCGACAGCACGTGGCCAGGGCGCGGACCCAAGTACCGAGATCCGGATCGTTTACTCGGCGAAGGCCGGTCCACTGACCGATCGATCCCAGCCGGCCGAGATCTGGTACGCCTTCGCCATCCCAGGCGGGACGGCGCGCGCCGCTACCGACCTGCTCAAGCGGCAGACGATCGACGCGTTCTTCGACGCCTTACCCACCGGAACTGTCGACTCCGGCCGCCGTTCCCTGGTGGATCAAGGCTTCCGGGTAAAGCACGGCATCCGGGCATGGAAGGTTCAGCCACCGCGGATCGAACGCTATCTCGCGGACCGCGACTGGATCGTCATCCGCGTGGTCGCCGACTGACATGACCGATCCACAGGACAATTGGGGCGCGGTGGTCGAGGATGCGGGCGAGCCCTGGATCAGCCTCGACGACCTGCCCTCCCCAGCCGCGCCGGCCGGTACCGGCCCACCCGCCGACTCGGCCCAGCCCCAGTCCCGACCAGGCGCGTGGACCCTCCCGAGCGAGGACTTTTTCGATGTCGAACCGGAGCCGATCGGACACTACGGCAAGGTCCAGCAACTCGGCATCCTGGGCGGCAAGGGGGTCGGCAAGAGTTATCTGTTTCAGGCGATGGTGTACCGGGCGCAACACGCACAGCGCGCCGGCGCACTGTCCTATTTCCTTGCTAACACCGGGATCGAACTGGTGAAGACCGCGAACCCGGAAGAGCGCGCACGCACCGTCAACCTTCAGCGCTTCAACGCGGAGTATGAAAGCTGGACCCGGCTCCCCACGACCCTGGCCGCCCATCAGCCCTGGTACCGGCTGACCCTGCCGTATCGCATCGGTCTGCTCGGACAGTCACGTGCCGCACTGGAGGTCGAGTTCTTCGACGGGTCCGGCGAGCAGTTCTTCGAGGCGCAGGACCCACGGCAGCGCGGACTCTGGGCGCGGGCCTACCGTGAGGCCCGGGTGCTGGCATTTTGTCTGCCGCTGTGGGCCGCGTTCCCCGCGGCTGACCTGTCCATCGCGGCGCGGCGGGAGCGCGACGCGATCATCGCGTCATTCCACGACGTGGTACAGAATTTCCAGGATATGCGTCGGCACCTCAAGCTCAAGGCGCCGGTGCGCACCATCCTGGCCCTGACCATGGCCGATGACCGCCGCTGCGCTCTGACCACCTTGCGCGACACCTGGATTGCCGGTTATCTGCAACGACCTGAGGCCTTCCTGGCACAGACCCGTACCGGCCGGGGTGTCGCGCGTTATCTGGCCAATGCCCGGCGGGTCTCGCGCCTCCTGCTGGACGCCTTTGCCGCGGCCCGGTCGCCCGGGATCGCCGGCATCCCGAACCTGCTGCGCTTCGGCGCCGGCCGACCCTGGCTGATTCCGGTCAGTGCGATCCACGGCGACGCCCTGGACGCGCTGGAGCGCGCCTATCCCAACCCCGACGACCGCCCCGCGCGCCTGCCTCCGGTCCCGGTGCATGTGGAACTGCCGCTGCTCGTGGCATTGTGCGAGCATGAGAACGCCCTGCTGTGAGCCCTGCTGTGAGCCCTGCTGTGAGCCCTGATGAAAGCCTGATGAAAGCCTGATGAAAACCGGGATGTGACAGCGTGCTACCCACCAGCCTGAACGTCTACCGCGGCCAGGCCGATCAAGGCATCGGCGAGGCCGGCATCCCGATCCGGCGGGGCGAACAGTTCATCGCCGCGGACGCACCGCTGCAAGCCGATCCCGGCCTGCTGCACGCGCTTCGCGATTGGCTGACCCTCGATGCCACCAGCGGCGACCAGGGCCGGCTGCCGGAGCGTCTGACGGGCTGGTCCTGCTTCCCCCGCGGGCCCTACTATTTCGTCTGTCGCCTGAGTACCGCCGGGAAGTATGACCGCCGCGAGGCCTACTTCGCGCACGGCCGCGCCTGGCCACGCTCCGCCTTCGCGGCGGATTTCGATCCCGGGCTCTATCTCGGCAACGACGCGGCCTTTCTCAGTGCGGTGCCGGACACCCCGGCGGCCGCTGCCCTGCCGCCGGCCACGGCCGAACCCCTGGACCCGATCCTGACCCATCCGGAGCTTACCGTCAGCCTGATCACTCACCTGTTTCACGGAATGGTCACGGGCTATCCGGTGATCATGGCCGTCCCGCTGACCGACTTTGCCGCCGCGGCCCCGCTGGCGCGCATCATCGCCTTCGCCCGCGGGGCGCTGCCTGGACGACTGCGCCGCCGCTGTCGGATCCGTCTCTTCAGCCGCAACCCGCAGCGGTTTCTGGAGACGACCCGAGCCACCGGCGACGGGGAACCGGACCGGGCGGACCTCCTGGTGATCCCCGAGGAACTGGCCGTTACGGCCCTGACCGCGGCCAGGCGCCGGGCGCTGCTGCTCGATGCCCAGGGCGAGCGGCGCGATGGACCCGAACCGGCCGCCGGTCTGTTCGACTATGCCCGCGCCGTGCTCGACAGCGCACGGCGTTTTCCCGCCCACCTCACGGCCTTCGGCGAACGCTTCGATCAGTTCTGGACCGACCCCGCAACGCTGCCCGGGCCGGAGCAAACCCGCTGGGTCACACTGACCTACAACACGGCGGTTGCCCTGGCCGGCACCGAAGCGCAGTGCGGCAGCCTGTTCGCAAACTATCTGCTCAATCAGGCCCGCGCCGCCGCCCAACTGCCCTGGGCGGCACTGTTCCGCGCGCAGGATTGGGGCAGTTTTCCGCAGGACCCATTGATCCGTTTCGTCCTGCGGGCCGATGCGGACCGCAGCGCGGGCGAACGCCACCTTCAGGACGTCCTGACCGCCGCCTTTCAGGAGCACGGCGCGACGCTCGATGCGGGCCTCGCGGCCTGGTGGGACCCGTCCGATCCCAACAAGCGCGACCGCCTGCTGGAACTCGGTGACCTGAGGCCGCCGGTGATCACGGCGGAGCAGTCCGGCGGACTGATCCGGACCCTGGTCGGCGACGACCTCGCCGCGCTGCCGCCGTCCCGGTTGGCGGGCCTCGCCCAAGCGCTGCTCGCGCACCCGCGGGTGCTGACCCTGGCTGACCTGTCGGCCCGTCTGAGCGCACGCCTGCGGCACGAGCCCCAGATCCTGGAAACCCTGGCTGATGACCTGGAGCGGGCCGTCGAGACCATCGACGCCGCCGCCTTCCCGGAGCACGTCCTCGACCTCGCCGGGCTCCTGGCCCGGACGCGGCCGGCACGGACCGCGGACCTGCAGCGCCGGTTTTGGACCGCGACCGCCGCGCTGGCGAAGACCCCCGACCCGGCCGGGCTGCTGGCGCAGGGGCTCGCCGGCCGCTGGAGCATCCTGAATCTGGATGCCCTGATGCGGCAGGAGTCGGCGACCACCACGGCACTGCTCATCCGGCACAACGCCTGGCTGGACTGGCGGCATGCGGCAGACGAACACTTGGACCAGGAAGCCCGCCGCGCGCTTGCCATGCACTGGATGACCAGCCCGAGCTTCGCCGAACTGCGCACGGATGCGACCCGGCAGCGACCGCCCCAATGGCGCAGACACCGGACCGCGGCCGAACCGACCGTTGCAGTGGACACTACCCTGGAAACCTGGCATCAGGTGCTTGATGATCTCGGCCGCCTCAGCCGTGACGACTGCCGTCTGCTGAGTCAGCCGCAGACCCATTGGCCCTGGATTCACCCATTCCAGTGGGACCAGTGCCACGCCCTGGCCGCCCGCTGCGACAGCCTGGAGGCCCTGGCCGAGTTGGTCGCGTCGCTGGTGCGCACGGCGGGCGCGGACAGCGTGACCGCGCGGCTATGGCAAGCGTCAGGACTGCCGGAGCGCCAGCCCGGCGCGACCTTGGACGGACTGCGCGACGCGGTCGCCGAACTGTTGGAGCCCGGGATTGCGGCACGCCGCGCGCAGGCCGCATGGGTCGATGCGGTCATCGCCGCGCTGGCGGGAGACGCCGGGGAACACCGCACGCTGGACGCGCTGCGGCAGCGCCTCGCGGACCGGGCGGAGTGCGGCGAACGCGGCGCCGAGACGCATCCGTTACTCCTGATCGCCCAGGCGATCCATGCGCTGCCGGTGGCACAACGCGCACCCGCCAGCCCCCTGATGGCGCACGGCTGGAACAACCTACGGCAGGTCATCGCCGGGACGAGTACCTGTTACGATTGGGCCCTGCTGACCAACGGACGGCCGATCCTGCCCCTATTCCATGTCGCCGCCATCCTGCGGCCACCGACCCGTCGTCAAATCGGCGGCTTGGCCCGGTGGTTCATCCATCAACCAGCCGTTGCCCGGCTGCGCGTGGATCAACAGTGGTGGCAAGGACTGCTCGGCAGCGTGCTGGCTGAAACAGCGCCGGCTGACCCGGACGCGGACCGCCGGTTCGAGCCGCGGCCCGAGGAGGCGGAAGCGACCCGGCAAGCGGCCCTGGGCCTGATCGATGCCGAGCGGGACGCACTCCCGGAAACCGCGGCCCGGGCACTCGCGTGCGCCTGGCACCGCATGCAGACCGATTTTGAACCAATGAACGGATGAGCAATGAACGAACGGCTCGCCTATTTCTGCGACCGCGCGACCGCGCCCTGTCACCTCTACGCTTGGCCGGGTCCGGACGGGGCCGGGACATCCTTGTATCAGGTGTTTTGCAGAGCCCCGCTGGATGCGAACGGATCCGCAGTCGACCTTGAAACCCTGCGTCAGTGCGTCACCGCGGCCGGCGGCGGGCTGATTGCGCAAACCAGACAGACCGAAACGACGACCGAGTTGCGCGTCGCCGTGATCCCCGGCGACGGCTATGCGCCATCCACGCACGTGCTGCTGCTCAATCCAGGTGCCGAACCGGAACTGTTGCCACTCGACCACCGCGCGCTCACACTGGCGCCAGGCGCGTTCGTCCTGGTCCCCGCCAACCGTACCGATCAGTCCACCCTGGGAGCCTTCTTGGAGCACCTGCACCGACTGCCGGGCGATTACCGCGGCCTCTTGCTCAACGTGCTGCGCCGACCCGGACTCGAAGCGACCATGGGACGGCTGGAGCACCGGCTCGACCGGCTCGATCGGCTGCTGGCACCGGCCACCGCAACCGTCCCGGAGGGCAGCACACCAACACACCGGTTCGCCGACCGCTGGCCCTGGCTGCTGGCCGGTCTGTTGGTGCTGAATCTGCTTGGCGTGGTCGGCCTCTGGGTCAAGATCACGACCGACCAGGCAGCAGCGCCCGTCTTCCAGATCGCGTGGCCGGACGCGACTGAGCCGCCATTCCTACCCGCGGCCACCGGATCAGCGATCGAAGCTCCGTTGTCCAAGGCGAAGGATGGCCACGCGCCGCAAGAACCGGGGCCGAACCGGCACGACACCGCCGATCGCCCTGGTCCAGGACGCGGCGAGGCAGGTCGATAAGTAACGACGATGGAACCCGATCCGCTGTCCACGACCGCCGAAGTCGCACCGCCCGCAACCATCACCTTGACCGCGATCCCGGTGGGCGGTACAGACCCGGAGCCGATTGCAATCGAACCGGACGCACAGGGCTGCTGCCGCATGTGTCTGGAGTGTCTCCCCGGCGCCGATGCCATCCATCTGGAGATCGCGGTCGGCGGTGTCCGTCGGTTGCGCGCCGAGGTGCGCGCCCAGGCCGGTGAACGGATGTCCCTGGACCTGCGGATCGACGCGGACGCGCTGCCGGCAGTGCACGCCGGCAGTCATCAGGTCCTGTTTCTGCCCATCGAGCCCATCTACGGTCCGCTGCCGCCGATTCCGCCGCCGCGCGGGAACGAAGCCTGGGACTGCTGCCTGGTGATCGACGCCACCACTAGGTGCTCCAAGATCGCCGAGCACACGTGGGCACGGATTCCCGACGACGCGCAGCACCCAGGGGAGACCGCCGACGCGCCCGCGGACCAGCAGGAGGCGCAAGACAATGCGCCCGCGGGGTTGGACACCTTTTTACTGAACTGCCCGAACCAGTGGGGCGCGATCGTCGAGTCCGTGGTGGAACTGGTCCGGCAACTGGGTCAGCCCGGCCCGAACTGCCGGCTCGCCGTCATCGCCTTCGGCGACGAGCCGTCGGCACCCGGCGTCTTCGCGGCCGACCTGGTCCCCCGCTTCCATCTGCTGCACCTGCCCGACGACCGCCCCGCGCACCTGCTGATGCCGCTCGCGCCGGAGCGTCTGAGCGAGTTGCTGAACCGGCAGATCAAACCGACACCGGGCGCCGATTTCGTCGACGCCCTGGCCGATGCCCTGATCGCGGCGGGCCAACTCCAATGGGGTGACCGAAGCCGACGCCTGCTGGTGCTGATCGGCGACTCGCCCGGTCACGCCACGGCGCATCCGGTCCCCTATGGCGGCGACGCCCTGGCCCGCCGCGGCGATGTCGACACCGCGGCGGCCCACCTGCACCGCGAGCGCGTCACCATCATGACCCTCTATCAGACCCCGCCCGCGGCGATCACCGCCGCCCTGCTGGAGGCCCAGAGCGCCTTGGTCGACCACGCCCGGAATCAATACCGGCGCCTGGCATCGGTCCCCGAACTGGCCTTCACCACCGCCGACTTCGACCCCCAGGCCGCATTGACGACACTGCGCGACCGCACCGCCCCGCTGGGCCGCGGGCCCTGCTGGGGACGGTTGGTTCAGCACGCGGCTGAAGACGAGCAGTACCGTAGGTTGGGGTGACGAAGGAACCCCCAACGATCCCAGGCATTGGCCGTGTTCCTTCGTCACGGCAACCTACCAGGCTTCTTTTGTCAGGAAGGCGCACGCCAATCCCTCAGATGCATGATCCCTGGCAGACCCGCGGCCTTGCGATAATAGCGATCATCGGCGGTCACGAGCATCGCATCGTGCTCCAATGCGACGGCATGATAGAGCGTATCAAACAGATGATGCTGGAGATCGATGGCAAGAACGCAGGCACGGTCAAGAATCGACGTATCGCTTTTCACCGGAAGCTCTAAGGCGTGCAGCAGGGCGATATCCGCTCGTGCCCGCTCGGGCGTCTCCCGCACGATCACCGCGGCCACCTCCAGCAGCCAGTGAAACGGCTGGACCGCGGCTGCGTCTTCAACGATCACTGCCCGCATCAGATCCGTTGCCAAGGACGTATACTCCTCACGCTCAGGATCGTTGAACAGCCATTTGACGATGACACTCGCATCGACGACCAGCTTCACGGCCGACCCACCTCCCTGGCCGTGCGGATTTCATCGTTGGTCAGCGGCCGACGCTGGGCGCGCCCTTTCGTCAGCAAATGGAATGCTTCTTCACGCCGACGTTGCTGTGCCGCCGCCTCTACCGCTTGCTGCATCAGTCGCGCCACAATGGCGCTTCGGTCCTGGCCCGAGAAGGTGCGATTGAAGGCATCCTTGATCTCGTCGGGGATGCTGAAGTTCATCGTTGCCATGGGAAGCCTCTTTTCTGAAAAGCTGGTCGCGCGGTCAAGTCTCGTAGTCCGCTGTGAGTGAGAGAGGAGGGTCAAGAGAGGAGGGTCAGGTCTTGCAATCAAGAGAGAGGAGGGTCAAGAGAGGAGGGTCAGGTCTTGCAATCAAGCATGCTGAAACAATGCGTGATTGCAAGACCTGACCCCGCTCCTTTGCATGACCCCGCTCCTTTGATTGCAAGACCTGACCCCGCTCCTTTGAGACCTGACCCCGCTCCTTTGACCCCGCTCCTTTGCGTGACCCCGCTCCTTTGCGCTCCTTTGAGGTGCGCGCGTATCCAGCCGAGCGTCCGCATGTCCACGTCTCCCTCGCAATCCAAGAAGGCCTTGCCGAGAAAATTACAAAAAAGCATAGGCGATTTGCGTGGAAACTCATACCACCTTATGCCTTCGCCAGCAATTCCAAATCTGGGCGGCATCGCGCGACCCCTGGTGGATGCGGCGCGCGCGACCGCTGTGCCAGGTCCCTGATACCGAGCGGCGCGCCTTATCTACCCTACGGCCGAAACGATGATCAAGGTCCGTTCCAGCCAGCTTTCGCGGTGGCTCAGAGGCAGAATGGACAAATCCGAGTGGTCGCTTTGGCCAGCACGACGATCAAGGCCACGACAACGACCGAGACGTCAAAATCGCTCCCTATCGATGACTATTCGTGTCCCAGCAGATCCCGCAAGGCGTGCCCGAGCGGTGCATTGCCGGGTCCGGCAAGCCAATCCGTCACCCAGGCACGGATATCCGCGACCAGCGGCGCGTCGGGACAGGCCAGACTCTGGTCGATCATCCGCCGCAGCGCCGACTCGCCGTGGGCGGCCAGGGCCTCGGCAGCGGCGGGATCGGCGGCCAACGCACAGAGCAGCGCCGGAACCCGCGGATCGTCCGGCAGTCCCACCCGCGCGAGCGTGTGCGGGTGCGGCAGCAAGAACAAGGCGGCAGCGCGCAACTGGTCGATCTTGATCCCCCATTCAGACGCATCGACGCCCACGGGCAGCGTCTCTTGCAGGGTCTCGATCCAGCTGATCAGCGGATGCCCGGCCGGGTCTTCACCGGGCGCCGGCAGGGGCCGGCCCCCGGCGTCGATCAGGTCGGCAGCCAGGAGCGACAGGTCCAAACGGCGCAGGGCGATGCGATCCGCAAAGTGATACAGATACCGCAGGCCCGGCGACTCGACGGCCACTGTGAGGACAAGGTGCATCCGCCGCGGATATGCACCGCTGTCCGCCGAGTCGATCGGCGTGCCGCGCGGACGCGGCGGCTGGGCCGGGTGGCGCTGACCCGGATCGGGCGGCTCGAACGCCGCGGCGGACCCGGCGTGCACCCGACCGGGCGGTCCCAGGCAGTCCGGGTCGCGGTTCACCAGTGCCTGCGCCAGCACGGCACCCCGCTCCATGAACTCCGATGCGACCTCCGGCGCGGCACCGGATTGCGCGGTGACAACCAGATCCCAGTTGTGCGCCAAATCCAGCGGATCGATCAGCACCCCGGGCACCCAGGCGCTCAGCGACAGCCGCCCGGCCTGTTCCGCGGTCAGCGGCAGCAGCAGTGCCGCCAACGCGGCCGGCGGCAGCGGCGAGCCCTGCCCGCGCAGCATCACCGGGCGCACCCCGGCCAGCAGGCCGGCATAGAGTGCGGCCAACGACGGCTGGTCCAGCGCCTCCAGCAGAGTATCGATGCCGGCCGCGACCGCCGCCTCCAGATCGGCGCGCGCGATCCGCAATCGCGGGCAGGCATCCGCACCCAGCGGCAAGGCGTAGTCAGGCCGCTGCCAGTCGCCCTCGCCCACCCGGTCCCACCAGAGCCGGTCATCGGTGTGGGCCACGGCCGGCAGCAGCAGCAAAGCGGCGAGTGCCGCCGGCACCTCCGCGGACGGTCGGTGCCAGTGCAGCACCTGCTTCTCCAGCACGCCGGCACGTTGCGCGGCGTCCAGGGCGCGACTGGCGTAGGTGCCGATCGCGAAGTAGTCCTGACCCGTCGGCTCCCAGGGCGCACGCCAGGCGGTGGCACGGACCGCGCGGTCTTCGCTGCCGATGCGCAGCCGCCGATGCAGGTCCGGCGCTTGACCGGCGAAGCCGCTGCTGCGCGCGATCCATCGGTAGTCGGAGGCCTGCCGATGCACCTTGCCCCAGATGCCGATCTCGCAGCGCAGGACCTCGCCCAGCAGCGCTGCGGCGCCGGACAGCGCCGGCCACCGGAGTGGATCGCTCATGGCCGCAGCTCCCGGATCAGCCAGTCGATCGGGGCCATCAGGTTGAAGGGCGGGCCGCTGTTGATGCGCGGCCGCAGCGCCTCGTCGTAGAAGAACACGGGCTCGATGGCCCCGTGCTGCATCCGCACCCCGGCCGCGGAGACCGGGAACAGGGCGAAGCGGGCGAAGCGGCTCTCCAGGTAATGCAGGAGACGGGCATCGAGATGCGCCGCGGCAAACTCGGCCGGCTCGCGCAACGCCAGCCGATAGTCTTCCGGAGTCTCGATCAACTCGTCGGCCTTGGTCACGCAGACGGCCACCGGACGCGGGTCCTGCCCGACCGGACCACCGGACGCCGCACCCTGCCCGGCGGCCAGCAGCGTGCGCTCGAAGGTATGTGAGACCTCGTTGAAAACCCGATCGTCGCGCCGGTTTGGGTCGAGCAGGAGGATGATCCCATCGGCCTGCAGCAGCCGCTCCAGCACCTCCTGATGCAGCGCCTCATAGTCGGCGCCGGCGCGGTCCTCGAGCGCCAGCGTCACCTGCTCACCGGTGTGGCGATGGCGCAATCGACAGACCAGATTCAGTGAGGTGCCCAAGGCCGTGCCGGGCGGAAAGGCGTTTCTGGAATAGAGGGTGTCGCGCATCATCTCGAAGAAGTCCAGCCCGCTGTCGCCCGGATAGATATCCCAGTCGCCCCCGTCGGCGCCGCTCAACTGCCAGTACAGTTGGCCCAGGAACACGGTTTTGCCGGAGCCGGATGGACCCCAGAGCGTCAGCCGGGTCGGTTCCGGCACCGACCCGCCGGGCGTGCTGGACGACCGCGGCACGGTCGTGCGGGACAGGTCGCGCGGGTCGTCGCGAAAGATCGCCGCGGCCATGGCGCTGCCCTGCGCCAGGATCCCGGCATCCGGCGCGGCACCAGTCACCGGATCGACCGCCTCGGGCGGCGGCAGACTGCCGTCACTGCCGAGGATCAGATCCCAGTGTTGGCGCAGCGCCGCCGGCGCGGGACTGGTCGACGGCAGCCAGGCGATCAGTGAGGCGCGGTCCGCGATCACGCGCGGCAATGGCAACAGCAGCGCGGCCAACGCGGCGGGGCCGAGTGGTTCGAGCGGCCGCGGCGGGAAACACCCGCGCTGACCGGCCAGCAGGCGGGCATAGAGCAGCCCGAGATCGGCCTCGCGAAAGCGGCGGCGCAGCTCCGCCGTGCCGGCCCGGATGGTCCGCAGCAACAGCACCGGATCGACGGTCGGCCGCGGCACCTGATCGACGCCCAGGGTGACGAAGAGGTGCTCCGCGAAAGGGTCACGCTCCCGGCCCTGCCACACCGAGTCGTCGACGGTAGCCGCCAGCGGGAGCAGGATCAGGGCACCCAGCACCGCCGGCAAGTCATCGGGGCGCTGCCATTCCAGCACCTGCTTTTCCAGAAAGGGCCGCCCCTGCGCATCCGGGGCACGCCCCGGGTAGCAGTGCACCGCCTGATACAGGCTGGCATCGCTGCGCCAGAGCAGGGTCGCGCGCACCACATCCTCGCTGCCCAGCCCCAGGTGCCGGGCCAGATCCGAGGTCGGGCCGGAAAACCCGGCGCCGGCGGCGATCCAATGAAAGTCCGCGGCATCGACCGGCGCCTTGCCGAGCACACCCAGTTCGCAGTGCAGCGCGCTGGGCAAGGTTCGCGGCAGGCCGGCCAAGGCGGGCCAACTGGAGAGTGGGTCCTGATCGCTCATTGCAGGTGCGGCTGCGCCAGTTCCGCGAGCCGGCGGCGCAGCCGCGCCGATGGCGGCTGCTCCGGGGGCAGCGCCGCGACTTCGTCGACCACCGCCTGCACCAACCCGTCCCGGGTGCGCCGGACATCCTGCTGCAGGAGCCGCAGATGATCCGCGATCTCACGGGCCGCCAGCCGCTGGGCCTGGTGCTCCAGCAGCCCGAGCAGACGTTCGGCCTCCCGGAGCTGCCACTCCTGGGCGTTTCCGGGCCAGGGCGTCGCTGTCGGCGGATGCACCAGGGCCTCGACCCGCAGATAGAGGTCCGGACAATAGCCCTGGAGTGACAGTCCGTTGAACCGGCGCAGTCGCTCCGCCAGCCGCTCGCCGCGCTCCGCCAGCCGCCGGGCGGCGGTCACAAAGCGCTTGAGGAGATGCTCGGCGTGCTCGCTCAACTCGGCCAGCGCCGCGATCCGCTCCACGGGATCGCTCAGGCGCAACGGGTCCTGCCGCTCCAATTGGCGCAGCATCAGTTCACGCTCGCCGCGATCGTTATGACCGAGGCGCTCCGCCGGGATGGCGGCCAGGGCCTGCTGCAAGGCCGCGGCAGCGGCCTGACGCTCCTGCGCTTCGGCGGCCAGCAGGACCTCGACCCGCGCACGCCGCGTTCGGACGTGTTCGAGATGTTCCGCGCACGCGTCCAAGTCGGCAGGGACCACCAGGGGCAACGGCGCGAGGTCCAGACCCACGGCGCGGACCCGGTCCGGCTTCAACACGGCCAGCGCCTGATGGATGCGCCGCGTGTCCGCACCGATTTCCTCGGCACAGACCTCGGCGAACCGGGCCTCGGCCTCACCGAGCTGCCCGGCCTGATCCTCCAGTTGCCGCCGCTCCTGTTCCAGGCTGGGCCGGCGACTGTCTGCATCGACCGCCTGGCCGGCGTCCGACCCAAGGTCCAGATCCGACATCAGCAGGGGCAATGCGATCCCAAGTCGCGCGGCAGCCTCGGTGAGCCATGCCGCGCGCCGCTGCAGGGCCGCGCGGGCCGCTTCCAGAGCGGCGTGATCGTCGCGGATCGCCCGCTCCAGATCATCGAGCGTGCCGCGCAAGACGCGCATCCGCTGCACATCGGCGAGCAGGAGCAACGCATCCACCCCTTGGCCGGCGCGACTCAAAGATTGGAATGTCTCCTGCAACCCGGCGAGCTGGTTGTCCTTTTCATCCAATCGGGGGATCAGGCGCAAGGCTTCGAGACGCTGCCGACAGTCGGTCAGATACTGGTTGAAGCGATCCAACAGATCCGTCTCGGAGCGCTTGACGCGCGCATGGAAGGCGGCGTTGGTCTCACGCAACTGCTCGCACCAGTCCTCGAAATCGCGGGGATTGTCGGGCGCCTCCAGCCGGAGGTCGCGCAGGTGCTCCTCGATCCGCGCATCCGGACCGACCAGCTCGGTGAACAGGGCATAGCGCCCCTCCAGGTCCGTGATCCCGTCGCCGCGGACGGCGGCGGCCTGCTCCAACAGCGCCTGCTCCAGAGTCCGCGCCTGATCGAACAGATCCAGGAAGGTGCGATCGTCCTCACCGGGCCAGTCCCGACGCTTGGCCATGAAGCGTGTGGACAAGGCAGTGCACGCCTCGGCGTCCGCGCCCAGCACCCGCGCCCAGCGCGGCAGGTCCTTGATGATCTTCTCGGTCTCCTTGATCTCGCGGGGTTGTTCGCGGCGTACCAACTGGTCCAGGGGATCAACCAGGCCTTTGATCTCGGCACGCCAGGACGCGGTCGGTCCCTCGCGACAGAGACGCTCACCCAGGTCCGGCAGGGCGGCGGCCAAGGCCGCGGTGCGCGTCGAGGCCCGAACCTTCGCCAGGGCATCCTGCGCCGTCAGCCACAAGGCCAGGGCGTCATGCAGCCGGACACTGGCGGCCTCGGCCTCCTCGCAGCGGCGCTGATCCACCATCAGGTCATCGTCGGTCCGCGCCTGCCGGCCCAGGCGACGCAACACGGCGCCGATCCGCTCGACCAGCGCCGGAATGCAGTCCGGGGCTTGCAGTGTCCCGTCCGTGATTCGCTCCAGGGTCTGCGCGATGGCCTGGATCCGCGCATCGATCCGTGCGATCCGGTCGAACAGCGAACGCAGGGCCTGGCCGCGGTTGGCCAGTTCATCGACCCGCGGCAACAGCCCCGCGGCACGCTGACCGAAACCCAGGATTCCGCGCCAGGACCGCGCAGCCTCGACCTCGGCCAGCAGCGCCGCACGTTCACGATGAAACGATTCGGCGCCGAGGGGCACCTGGGTGCCCGCTTCACGCAGTCGATCCTCCAATTCGATCAACACGATCCGGTTGCTTGCCATGTTGCCGACTCCGTTCCAGGTTGCCACTGCCGCGCCCGTGCAACGCGTCCAATCGACGCCACACGGCGACAGCGTGGAGCATACTAAAAAGCTCGGAGAGCGAAACGACGCGGTGCGAGAGAATCCTCGCGGGTATCATAAACTCGATTACGACAACGACAACAATTGTGTTTCACTTGTTCTTGACTCGTCACTAAAGAAAATGCCCATGACCAACAGCCCCCTGCCAACGACCGATTGTCTTACCGCCGCCATGTTGACCGTGGGGCAACGCCGCACCGAGCGCCTGCGTTTCACCCGCGACCAGGTCGACACCTACTGTGCCCTGACCGGCGATGCCAATGCGATCCACCGCGACCTGGAGGCCGCCCGGCGGCGATTTCCGGGGGTGACGGATATCGTGGTGCCCGGCGGGCTGATCCAGAGCACCATCTCGGGAATCTTCGGCACCCGTTTTCCAGGCGATGGCGCACTCGGGCTCACCTTCATTCCCGAACGCTTCCGCAAGCCCGTACTTCCGGGCGAGGAGGTGGTGGTTACCTTCGAGATCACCCGCATCAAGGGCCCCATCATCGAACTCGAGCTGACCGTCACGGACACGCAAGGGACGCGTTTGACCAGCGCCGCGGCCAAGGTCCTGGCGCCGGACCCGGCCTATCGGGACTGGTGGGAACAGCAAGCACAACGGTGACCGCTCTGTTGCGTTCAGGTGAATAGACCCAACCCGGCCATGAAGAACACCGCGACACCCCGCCTAGCCTGGGCCCTGACCGGCTCCGGTCACTACCTCAAAGAGTGTCTGGAACTGCTGGAAGGTCGCGCCGACCTGGACCTGTTCCTCAGCCGCGCGGCCGCGGAGGTGTTGGCCATGTACGACATCGATCAGCCCGCCCTGTGCAAGCGCTTTCCCTGTTATCGCGACAACACCGCCAGCGCCCCGGTGATCGCCCGGCTCTATGCAGGCTGTTATTCGCGGTTGGTGGTGGCGCCCGCAACCTCGAACACCGTGGCCAAGATGGTCTGCGGGATCTCCGATACACTGGTCACCAACCTCTACGCCCAGGCCGGCAAGTGCCGTATTCCGAGTATCGTCTTCGCCTGCGATACCGCCCCGGCCCTGGAGACGCAAGCGCCGGACGGCCAGGTCATGGTCTACCCGCGCCCGATCGACCTGGACAATGTCGAGCGCCTGCGCGGCTTCGCGTATACCCAGGTGGTCGACACGGTCGATGCGCTGACCCTGGCGCTGGCGGCGGACGGCGGCGCATGAGCGGGCACCTCCTCTTTCTCACCGGCCAACTCGCCGAGCCAGCGTTGCGACGCCTCCTGGGCGGGCTGGACCTGGGGGACACCACCTGGTCCGTGCGCCAACTCGGGGTCAAAGTGGCCGCGCTGATGACCGCGGAGCTGATCCGGCGCCGACTCACCGCGACTGAACAGGCCGATCGCATTATCATCCCCGGACGCTGCCGGGGCGACCTCGCCGCCTTGAGTCGGCATTTCGGCATCCCGGTGGAGCGCGGACCGGATGAACTGATGGACCTGCCGCGGTACCTCGGGTGCGCCGGCCGGACGCCGGACCTGTCCGGCTATCTGGTGCGCATCTTCGCCGAGATCGTCGAGGCCCCGCGCCTGAGCATCGCACAGATCCTGGAGCGCGCGGCCGGATACCGGGCCGACGGTGCCGAGGTGATCGACCTGGGCTGCCTGCCCGACACGCCGTTCGACCATTTGGAAGCCAGCGTGGCGGCGCTCAAAGCAGCCGGTCATCTGGTCAGCGTGGATTCCATGCAGCCCGCGGAACTGCTGCGAGGCGGCCGTGCCGGGGCCGATTTCCTCCTGAGTCTCACCGAGGACAGCCTCTGGATCGCCGCGGAGGTGGCGTCCTGCCCGGTGCTCGTGCCCCAACAACCGGGTGACCTGCCATCACTGGAGCGGACCATGGGGCGGCTGGAAGCCCAAGGTCGACCCTATCTCGCCGACCCCGTGCTGGACCCCATCCATTTCGGCTTCGCCGACTCGCTGGTACGCTATCACCGCCTGCGCCACACCCACCCGCGGGCCGAGATCATGATGGGCGTCGGCAACCTGACCGAACTCACCGAGGCGGATACCACCGGCATCAATGCCCTGCTGATGGGGCTGATCTCCGAGTTGGCGATCGGCAACATCCTGACGACCCAGGTGAGCCCACACTGCCGCAGCGCCATCCGCGAGGCGGATCGGGCGCGCCGCATCATGCACTGGGCGCGCCGGGAAGGGAGCCTGCCCAAGGCAATCGATGGTGCTCGCGAGCGGGTGCGCCGTCGTGAATTACACCGATGATGTCCGCGTCTTCGCCGGCTGTCTCACCGGACGGCGGGACTGGCCCCTGACCGCGGCAATGCGCGTCCCGGCGCCGCGCCTCGCCGCGGTCCTGGCCCATACCGAACTGGAGTTGGAGCACATTGAAGACGACCCGGTGCGCCCGCGTCTGCTCTGCCGTCCGGTCTTCGAGGCAACCCACCGACCCTTCCAGGGCTTCAACCGGGCCCAGGCCGCGGTGGTGGAACTGGCGATCCTGGTCAGCCGCCTCGACCGCTTGCCAGCTGAGAAGATCGCCGCAGAAATCGACTATCTGCGCATGGCCGTCGACAAGACCGCCGGCCCGCGCGAGCAGGCAGCCTGGAACTGGTTGATGGAACTGGTTGATGGAGCGGGTCGCGGGTGACCGGGTCAGGGATCCGAGCGCAGCACCTTCATCAGCATCGGCAGATCGCAGACAGGCAACCGCCCGGTCACCTCGACCCCGGCGACGAAGCGCTCAAGTGTGCACACCTGGCAGCGCAGCCCCAGGTCCAGCACCCAGCGGCCGTCAACCAGCAGCGCCGTGTGGGTGACCCGCAGCGGCGCACCGGCGATCAACAGATACTCCAGTCGGGCCGGTGCATAGCCGTACTGGCGCATCAGCCGATCCGCCTTGGCGACGGCGTACGCCTTGCAATCCCAGTCGTCGAGTCGCGGCAGATCGGCAACCGCGGGCCAATGGTCAAGACAACTGTCGCGCGGACAGGGCCTCGCCTGACGGTTGACGGCGGCATTCACCTGGAGCAGGGCCGGGTCGGGGGCAAGCGGCGACGCGGGCCGCATTGCGCAAGCGGTGAGCAGCAGCGGGACCAGCAGGGCCAGGACCCGCGCGTCCGACACTAGGGCAAACGCCGACGATCTGCCGATTCGGACTCATCCGTGACGTCCGGTGACCAGCGGCGCTCGCCGCCAGGACGGGGAGCGATCGACTGTCGGCTCAGCAAGCCGGTCGTGAACCGGTAATACAGCAGAAAGACGCCGACAAAGGCGTAGAACCGTAGCGCTTCGGGTAGTCCCAGCCAATCGGCCAGGATGCCCAGGCCCCCGGTAGCGGCAGTCATGACGAGCAAGATGGCAGTCACCTGACCATCACTGTAACGGCGACCGAGCAGCAGATGATGCAGGTGCTGTCGATCGGCGGCAAACGGGTTATGGCCAGCACCGATACGGCGGATGATGACGGTGACCGTATCCAGCAACGGCAAGGCCATGATCCACACGGCGGTGATCGGCGCCATGAGCGCCTGCTCACCCTGCGACAAATGGATCAGAAACCAGCTCAGCACAAAGCCGAGCATGGTACTGCCCGCATCACCCATGAAAACGCTGGCACGGGTTCGCCACGGATGCCGGAGATTGAAGACCAGGAAACCGGCGATGGCCGCGGCCAACACCAGCAGCGCCCCAAGATCGCCGGCATTGGCCGCCGGAGCGCTCAGGCAGAGCACGATCAGCCACCCGGTCACCACGAAGCCGGTCCCACCCGCCAGACCATCCAGCCCGTCGATCATGTTAAAGGCGTTGATCACGCCGATCACGCCGATCAGGGTGAAGAGCGCCGCGGCCCAGCCGAGCCGGACCTGGCCCAATCCAAACAGATTGCCCAGATCCCCCAGCACCACATGACTGCCGAAGGCCATCAACAAGACGGCCAGCGCCTGAAACAGGAACCGCGTCGTCGGACGACTGGAGTGGAGATCGTCGTAGAGACCAACCAACGTCAGTAGCGTCATGCCGGTCAGCAAGAACGGCCAATCCGCGGGTTTGACCGGCAACAGCAGCACACCGAAGCAAAAGGCGGCGCACATCGCCACCCCTCCGACCAGCGGTACCGGGTGGCGGTGATGCTTACGGGTGGACGGGTGGTCGACCCATCCCAGGGCCGCGGCCGGCCGGTGGAGCATGGCGATCAGACTGGCGATCAACACGAAAGTGGCTGGCACTAACCAATACAGCGTTGCAAGGGACACATTCATGTGGTTGCTCCTCGAGTGGGCAGTGTCGAGTCCAGCCAGACGCTTCATCGAAGGTTCCCGGCGTTGCTCAAGCCCCGAACGGATTATTCTGATTCTCCGGCGGGATACGATAGTCCGGCGGCGACGCGGCAGCGCCCACCCCGGAGCCCGTTTGCTTGCGATAGCGGCGCCCCTCGTCGCCGCGCGTCCGATGGAAAAACACCGCCGCCACCAAGGCCGTGGCCACCGCATTCGCCGGGGTCCGCAGGTTGTAGTCAACCAAAGTGTGCAGCATCATCATCAGCAGCGCGATTCCCGCGCCGGCTTGGGCGAACCGCCAGATCGTCCAGTCCCCGCGTTTCCAGACCCGGCCCCACTGTCGCACGTAGAACAGCAGCCAGACCAGCATCAGCACACCGGCAATCAACCCGAACTCCAACAGCCATTCCAGATAGTCATTATGAGCACGGTTGATGGTCACCCCCGGGAAACTGGCCGGATGGAACCGCCGCAACACCTCGACGAAGGTCCCGGCGCCACTCCCGAGCGGAAAGAACTCACCGATTGCACGCACCGTGGCATCGAAGATCTTCCAGCGCCCGTCCTCGAACGGATCCGCATAGGTAAACCGACTCCAAACCGGCACCAAGCCGATCAGGCTGGCCGTTCCAATCCCGACGGCGGTAAAAGTACCCATCAGCCCGTAGGCGTTACGTCCGCCCAACCGATAGGAAAACATCAGCGTGGACAGCAGGATACCGACCATCGCCAAGGTCACCCCGGCACGTGAGCGCGTAAAGATCAGACCCAGCAGGATCGCCAACGACACCGCCCCCAAGGCCGCGGCCTGGTTGATTCGTGTCACACTGAAGCGCGCCACCCACTGCCGCAACGTCCGCTTGCGCCGACCGTGGCGCCCCGCGGCATGCGGGGGTCGGGTATGCCCGACCGTGGCCGCCAGTAGCGCCAAGCTCATCGGCAGCGCCATCTCCAGCAGGCCGGCCAGGTGGTTACGATTGCGGTAAGTCCCTAAGGCACTGTCGGTCTGCGCGGCGCTGCCGTATTGAGCCAAACCCAACAGTGCCTGCAGGGTGGCAATCCCCAGGAAGACCATCACCAACACTAACAGTCGCTCCCGGTCGAGTCGCATGGCTGCCGCGAAGACCGCCAACGGCGGCAACAACGCCAGCCAGGCGGCCTCGGTGGCGCTCGGAATGAGCGAAATCGCTCGCCACTCGAGACCGGAGCTGCCGTTTGCCAGGCGCATCGACTCGGCATAGAACGCACGCCCAGGCAGTTCCGCCCAGAGCCCCACCGTGACCGGCAACAACTGGATCAGCGGCATCAACCACAGCAAGATCAGGAAGATCTGCAACGGCCTGGACAGCGGTCGTCCAACCCCTACGCCGGCGGGCGCCGCGAGCTGCATCGGCGCCCGCCGGGGAAGCAAAACGCCGACGAGCAGCGCCAGCGCCGCCAGTTGCGCAATCAGCAGCGGCAACGGCCGCTGGCTTGCCCCAAGAAACAGCATCGCGAACACGAGCAAGACGGCGAGCGCAAAAAGCAGCGCAGTGCCCTTGGATTCGTTGTCAACCATTGGGTATCGGGTCGCCGACCCTCATTGACTGACCGGGGGATTCTCTGTTTGCGTGGATTGCGTCACCGCAACCGCGGCAGCGGCGACGATTGCCGTGGCAACAACAGCAGTACCGACCACGCCCAAGCCAACCGTTGCGCCTACGGCGGCAATAGCAGAGCCTACTGCACCAAGGCCGCCGGCGACACCGGCCGCAGCAGCACCAGCGGCACCAGCAGCACCAGCAGCACCAGCAGCACCAGCAGCACCAGCAGTTCCAGCAGCACCAGCAGTTCCAGCGGCACCAGCAGTTCCAGCAGCACCAGCAGTTCCAGCAGCACCAGCAGCACCAGTAGTTCCAGCAGCACCAGCAGTTCCAGCAGCACCAGCAGTTCCAGCAGCACCAGCAGTTCCAGCAGTTCCAGCAGTTCCAGCAGTTCCAGCAGTACCCGCAGTTCCAACAGTAGCAGTTCCAGAAGTTTCGGCCGCGCCGCCGACACCGGCGGCTTCTCCAAAGGTTTGGCCGATCGGTTGCCCTTGGAAGCCGACGGTGGTCCGCACTAGGGCGCGACCGGCGCGGCACTGATCCGCCCCGCCGATCGCCAAAATGCTGTTCTCAGGCATGGCAACGACGCAGCCGTCGGCATAGACGACTTGCACCGCGCCGCCGACGACGGCAACAACCCGGTCGCCGACATACAGGGGCATCGCGTCCTGCGCCGGCTTCATGACCGTGTCCTGGCCGACAAAGACGCGCCCCTGCAACTGCTTGAGCACTGCGGAAGGACCAGACGCACCGGCGGCGACAGCGACGTAACCCGCCAGCGCTACCGCCAGACCGGGACTCGTATAACGCATTTTCATGGTCTTGAACCTCGCACTCCCGCACGCATAAAAATAATGATAGATCAAAACTCGACGCCAGGATGTTTACTTGATCATGATAACAGATCGGCCGACTGTCGTACCTGAGACCAAGTGCCGACCCGGCAGTGCTGTGATCCGACCACGCGCTTTCGGCAAACTTCAAGAACGCGGCCGGGCACGCCTGCGGACCATCCGGCACCCGACCGGCACCGGACTAGCCGCCGCGGGAGATCCGCAAATCGTCGAACCAGATCCCGCCCTGACCGTTCCAAGGCTCACCGACCTGGTCCTCCTGCTCCAAACGCAGCACTTGGACCTGACACTCCGACGGCGGAACCTCAAAATTCAGGGTGAACGCCTGCCAATCATCCTTGCCGCCCAAGGGCAAGGTTGCGGCCAGGGGTTCAGCACCCGACCGATTGCAGCGCACCGCCCAACGCAAACCCTGCCGCGGCGGCAGCCCGTCCGTCCGCACCCGGCCCCGGAGTTGGTAGGGGCCCGGCTCCAGATACAGCGGCTGGTAGACATTCTGAAAACGCGCGCCTCGACCGTCCAACACCACATGGAGTGAGCGACTCCCGCCGGAACCAAAGGTTTCGAGCATCTCGACCGTGACTCCACGCGCCGGCGTGATCCGCCAATCGAAGCCCATTGCGGTGGGCGGCAACTCAAAGCCGCCGTTATAGATCAGGCCCTGCACCTCCAGTCCCCGTTCGCCCAAGCCGCCAACCCAGGCGAGATAGAGGTCGGTCCAACGACCATCCTTCCACAGGCGATCCAAATACACCCGTTGCTCACCCGGCGACGGCACGGCACCCCCTCGGTTACGTCCGTTATACAGGAACATTAGCGGGTCCGGCCGCGGGGCATGCGTCGCCGCGTAGGCAAAGAATCCATCCCACCAATCCGGCGGCTGGTCCAGCAGCGGCAACAACAATGCGCGGGTAGCCGGCTCATCGGCCAGGCGCAGCAGGACCGGGAACAACTGACCCGCGGTGCCGGGCTGGGTCCGCAACAGCACACTCCAGCGCTCGATCCCGCGATCCGGCCGACCCCGCGCGAACCAGAACGCGGCCGACCGCGACAGGACCGGGCTGCGCATCGGTCCCAACGCGTCCGCGACCTCCGCCAGCGCAATCGCCTCCGGCAACCGTCCGGCTTTCGCCCGGAGTTCCGCCAGTGCCAGATAGGTCAGCGCATTGGTCGGATCCTTCCACACCGACGTCTGCAACAGGGTCGCGGCAACCGTCGGCTCACGCGCTGCCAAGGCTTCGCCACGTCGAAAAAGCGCCGCCGGGTGGTCGCCGCGCCAGCCCAATGCGGCGGCGGCGGCATCCGGCGTGTCCAGCGCGGCATAATGCGCGGCCAACCCGACGACCAGCATCCGCCAACTGAGCAGCCCAGCCAGCAAGCACAGACCTCCCAGAGTCATCGCCTTCCCGGATATCCGCATCATCCGTTAGCCTCTGACCGCACTTGGCCAATCGTAATCGATGGCATCGATCATCACCTGCCCCTCGTGCTTGCGCAACCTGAAATGGATAAACAGGACCATCACGCCATTCAGGTCGCCCCGGCGGTAGGCATCGGTGTAGCGATCAATCAGGGTCTGCACCTCGCGATCGGTCAGTTTAACCCCCGCCGGGATGTGCTCCGGTGTCGACTGGGGAACCGCCGCCAGTCGGGACTGCCGGTCCGGCGACAGTGCCGCGATATGCTGATCCCGTGCCTGCTCAAGCCCCGCCAGTTGGATCGACAGGTCAGGCGGCGGGGCTGTGCCGTTGCCGGCCGCGGGGGCATAGAGCCGCGGCGCACCCGCCGTCAAGCTGAGCTGGATGGTCCTAACCAACAGCGCGGCACCCAGTGCACAGCCTCCCAGCACGACCAGGGGCAGCCAGCGTCGCCAGACCGGACGACGCCGCCGGATTCGGCGCCCGGCCCGCGATCGACGGCTTCCGACGGGAACCAATGGCCGGGATGCCGACCAAGTCCCGACGGCACCCGCGGTCGGCGAGGACTCCGACTGAAGCAACCGGGCATCGTAGCGGGCCCGTGACTCGGGGTGGGACAGCAGGGCCCACGCCTCATTGACCCGTGCCGCATAGCCCTCGGTCCAGCTCTCACGGCCGACGACACGATCGGGATGAAACAGCCACAGCAGCCGCCGATGGTGTTCCTTGACTTGCTCCGGCGGCGCGTCCGGGTTCAGACCCAGGACGCGGTAATGAGTGGCACCGCGGCCGAAACACAAGCGTTGCACCAGGAACCGCGCGGCATCACGCACCTCATCGGGTCGAGCACCAATCCGCCGGGCGGCGCCATCGCGTGTCGACCCGGAGCCGTTGGCCAGCGCCAACAACCGATCCATATCGGTCGGCAGCGGCGCGGACGGCGCCAACTGGTCTTGATACGCCAACGGCGTGCGATAGCACGCCAGCGCCAACTCGGCAATGTCGGCGGACATGGTCTGATCGCCTTACCCCGGTAAGCGCTTCGCCTCGGCACCCCCGGTATCGCCGTAGTAACCGGAGTGGTGATAGTAATAATAATAGCTGCGGTAGTAACCGTAGGCGCCGGCCCGCGCTTCCAGCTTGGTCAGAATGGTACCGAGCAGCGGTACGCGCGCCCCGCGCAACCGCTTCACCGCGCCCTGCACATAGCCGCGCGGGGTGCTGGCCATCTCGATGGTCAACAGGGTGCCCTCGCACAGATTACCGATAATCAGGGCGTCCGCCAGCCCGAGCAGCGGCGGGCTGTCCAGGATCACCTGGTCGAATTTCCCGGCGGCCAGGGCCAGCAACTCGACCATCCGCGCCGAGGACAGAAGCTCCGCCGGATTGGGGGGCAGGGGGCCAGCCGGGATGGCGAACAGGTTGGGAATATGGGTGGGCCGGGTGATCTCGACCGGCTGGGCCTCCCCGCCCGCCAGGTAGTTGGTCAGCCCGGTCTGATTGTCCAGCCGCAACGTACGGTGAATCGAGGGCTTGCGCAGATCGGCCTCGATCAGTAACGTTTGCTTGCCGGCCTGGGCGAACTGAATCGCCAGACTGAGCGCGGTGGTGGACTTGCCTTCGCCGGTCATCGCGCTGGTGACGGTCAGCAGTCGGGGCACACCGCTCGCGGTGGAGAACTGCAGGGCGGTCCGCACCGACCGGTAAGCCTCGGCGAAGGCCGAACGCGCGTCATCGTGACCGACCAGGGCGATCGCGCGGTCCTCGCCAGGCTCCAGGGGCGTCTTGGGGATCACGCCCAGCAGCGGCAGATCGAGCAGCCGCTCCAACTCCTCCGGCCGACGGAAGGTGTCGTCCAGATGCTCGAACAGGAAGGCCAGACCGACGCCGCCCAGCAAGCCGAGCACCAGTGCCAACAACGCGTTCTGGCGCAGGCTGGGCTTGTAAGGACGGGACGGAACCTTGGCCTCATCCACCACCGAGATGTTGTTGGTCCCGACCCCGGCGGCCACCCCCACTTCCTTGTAGCGCTGCAACAGGCCGTCATAGAGTTGGCGATTGGTGTCCGCCTCACGGCGCAGAATATTGAGCGGGATGCTGCGCCCCTGCAGCGACAGCACTTCCTGTTTCATCTTATCGAGATTGGCACGCAGCATCGACTCCTCGGCCTTGGCCGCCTCGTAATTGGAGGTGATTGCCGCCCGGATGTTGCCGACCTCTTCATTGATCATGGCGTCGACCTGTTTGATCTGGCCGCGCAACTGCACCATGGTCGGATAGGCCGGCTTGTAAGTGCTCAGGTTTTCCTGGTATTGCGCCTCCAGCTTGGCCTTGGTCTGTTTCAGATCCTGGATGATCTTGCTCTCCAGCACCTGGGTCAGCCCCTGGCCGCGGGTGCCGAGCATCTGTCGGTAGACCGATTCGGCGCCCATCCGCTGCTTGCCGGCCTCGATCAAAGCCGCGCTAGCGGCAGTGAGGTTACCCGTGATGACGCTTTCTTTCTGGTCGACGGAGATGATTTCTTCGCGGCGGGACAAGTCGACCAACTCCCGTTCAGACTCCTCCAGCTTAGCCTTGACCTGCTGCAAGCGCTCCTGCAGGAAGTTGCGGGCGTAGGTCGTGGCATCGAAACGCCGCTCCAGATTCAGGTTGATGTAGCTCCTGGCCAGGTTATTCAAGATGGCCGCGGCCAGCTTGGGGTCCGGACTGTTGTAATGCAGCCGCACCAGCCGTGAGTTGCGTACCGGCTCAACCGTCAGGCCGCCGAGGAAGCCGCTGATGACGCCCTCCATCCGGTTGCCGTCTGCCGCCGCATCCGGCACCTCACGCGCTGCTGCGCCCTCCTGGCCGGCCCTACCACCCGGCAGCCAGGAAACCACCCAGGCCTTGGCCTGATCCATCAGCGAGGGCGGCGGCGGCTCCGCCGGTAGATCGGCCAGGCCCATCTGGGCGATCACTCGCTGAGCCAAACTGCGGCTCTTGAGCAATTCATACTGGGTCAGCAGGTAATCCTGACCGCCGGTGGAGGCGTCGACCGGCGCCACGTCCTCGATCTGGGTCACCTTGATGTCTTCGCGGTCGATCTGCAAGACCAGGCTGGCACGGTAGATGGGCGTCATCAGATAGGTGGCCGTCACCGCCGCCACGACGACGATCGCGGCGAAGACGATGATGGTCCAGCGGCGCTTGAGCACCACTTGCCACAGTTCGCGCAGATCGAGACCGTCACTGTCCGACTCTTCCTCGTAGCCCGGGGGCGGCGCAGGCGGTGCCGGAATGAGAACACCGGGCTGGTGCTCGATCAGGGCATGGCCCTGCGGCGGCCGGCCGGGATCCGCCGGGATGGGCATGTCGGGCGCGTTCATAAAGGCTTCCGATTCAAAACAGGACAGGATGCGTGCGGAATGATTGAAACAGCGCTCGACTTAGAGCAGGCTGCCGATGACCCAGAATGGAAGGATAAATTCGAACGCCTGTTTGGCGCTATCCTTGACCACCGAGCTGTCGACCTGGACCACGTCCTCGCCGTGGATCTCCGGGTCGCGGATCCGTCCGTCGCGGATCGCCTTCAGGTTGAAGCTCATGACCTTGCGGGTACCGTCTGGTTGGGGCCTCAAAATCTTGACTGATCCGATGTTCGCCACGCTGGACGGGCCCTCGGCACCCGCCACCACCTGCAGCAGCGTCGTGCGGCCCTTGACCGGATAGACGCCCGGCTTCTTCACCGCGCCGACGACCGTCACGCGCTGGCTGGTGTACTCCTCAATGAAAATGATGACTTGTGGGTCTTGCAGATAATCCTTAGTGAGTCGCGCGGCAATGTCGGCCGCCAGTTGCTCACTGGTCAGCCCAGCGGCCTGGACCGATCCAATCAGCGGCAAACCGATCGTACCGGTGGAGCTGACCCGAACCGAGCGGTTCATCGCCTCGATCCCAAAGACCTCGATCTTCAGCAGGTCCTGGGGGCCGATCAGGTAGTCCTGGGTGCCCGCGGCCACACCAGGCCCCGCTACAGCCTGGGAGTTTGCCGAGGCAGCAGTGATCGCCGCATCGCCGGACGGCTGACCTGCGCAGGCGACCAAGCCAAGTGTCACCGCGCACCAGAGCGCGCGGACGAACACGGACACGACGGATGGGAACGCGAAACCCCGCACGCTATTCTTGGGCAAACCCGCTTACCTCACAATTCCCTGCGCTGCCGAATCGAACGAAGACGACAACGTGAAGATGCGATACGATCAGTGACGATCGAACCAGTTGGCGATCCGCAACCAGCCGCGTCGAAGCGTCGGCGACGCCGCTGCCGTCGCGGGGGCTGATATCAGACTTTCCGGCTCAGAGTTCGCCAATATACCACGGGGGCGGGTATCGACGAGTCGATAAGCTTCCTCCGCGCCGACCCAGGCTTCGGCGGCGCGCCGACCCTCGGCCAGCAATGGCGGGCGGCGATTGGCACCATGCGCGTCGGTCGCCAGGAGATGCACCCAGCCCTCGTCGAGCAGACGCTCACCCCAGTAGCGGGCGGCAGCGCCAAAACGACCCGTCAGGCTGCCGGCCGTCACCTGCAACCAGGCCCCCTTACGCGCCAATTCGACAAAAACCTGATACTGATCCTCGATCCAGCTCAAGCGCTCCGGATGGGTGATGACGGGGATGTAGCCGGCAGTCAGCAAATTGAACACGGTCTCTTCGAGCCGCGGCGGGGCCACGTGGTGGGGCGGTTCGAGCAGAAAATAGCGGCTGTCGTTTAGGGTCGGCACCCGGCCCGAGCGCAAACTCGCGACCAGACCGGGAGCGATATGGGTGTCGGCCCCGAGCGTCAGGCGCAATGCAATCCCGGCCTCGTCCAACTCGGCCTGGAGTGCCGCAACCGCCTGCCGGATCCCTGGGCCGTTGTTTTCATACATCCCGGGGTAGATGTGCGGCGTACAGGCCATGACTTCGATGCCATCCGCCGCGGCGATGCGCGCCATCGCCAGCGCGGTCGCCAAATCAGGTGCCCCGTCGTCGACCCCAGGCAGCAGGTGAGCGTGCAAATCAATCATCGTTTCTCGGAACCCAAAACGGATGAACAAGCCTACGGCTTAACGCCTGTTCCTCAAAATGGTTTCCGACGAAACGCCGACTGACCCCAAACATTCACTCACCGTGGTAAGCAAGTCATGAGCATCCGCGCGCCGACCCAGCGGCGGTGGGCTCGGCAACTTTGCCACAACGACCTGCCGCGTAAGCCTGCGTGTCGCGTGAGCCTGGCGAGCGCTCCACTCCACGACCACGGTGCCACCGATCCCGCTTTGGGGCAGGAAAAGACTGGGGCCAGAGGCGTCCTCAGGCGACCAGATCGCGATAGCTGTGCCAGGTAGCATAACCCAAGACGGGAAACAGAACCACCAGCCCAACCCCAAGGGTCGCGACACCAACCGCGGTGAGGATCACGATCAGCGCGGCCCAGAGGGACATCGCGGGCCAGTTGCGGACCACGGCATCCACGCTGGTGCGAATGGCGCTGAGCGGATCTTGATCCCGATCGATAATCAGCGGCACCGACACCGCACTCGTGACGAAGACAGTGACCGCCAATACCAACCCGATTCCGACGAAGAAGGCCAGAACCCAGGGATCCCCGTCGCCGCTCAGGATGCCCAGATAATCCTCTATCGTGGGCGACATGCTGGTGAACTGAATGGCGAAGAGCAGGGCGGCAAGACGGACCCAGACGACCATCACAAGGGCGAGAAACACGCCGTAAAACGCCATGTTGGTTTTGCGTTCGGCCAGCACGGTCAGGGCGGCGCGGACGCTGACCGGCTGACCGGATGCGCGCTGCCGGGCGGCCAGGTAGAGCCCGGACGCCAGATATGGGCCGATCAGCAGCAGCCCAGTCAAGAAGGCAATCGTGAACCAAGGAAGGCCGCTCACCAGGAAAAAGGTCAAACCGCAGGCCGCGGTAAACAGCAGGCCATAGAACAGGCCGTGGAACGGTGCATAGCGCAAATCGTCAACCCCTGCCGCGATCCAGTGCAGGGGCGCGAACAGACTGACCGAGCAAACCTGCGGACTTGTCTGCGCGACGACTGGGGACTGTTGGACTGCACGCGTGTTCATGGCGAGATCTCCAAGAGTTTCACTGGGAAATGGCCGCCGGGATCGATGGAAGAAGCGGATATCCGGTTCGTCAGTCCGGTTGGAGACCGCAAGCCGTCGACCCTAAAACGACCGCTGTCGTCGACGACTATGGGCAGACCCCATCTGAAACAACAATGCCTTTTTCATGGGATTCATGGAGGCGGTGCTCGACCTGCAACCGTGGACCACACGACAGCCCGCGCCCCTGACAGCGGGACTTAGGTGACGATCGTTGCCGGTTGCGCAAGTTGCCGCGGCCGGCCATCGGCATCGACCGCGACGTATACAAACACTGCGTGTGCGACATGGCGCCGACTGCCGGGGTCGGGCTCGCCTTGCGCCCAAATGTCAACCTCCACGCTGATCGACGTGTTACCGGTCCGTTCCAATCGCGCAAACAGTTCGGTCAGGTCACCGACCAGCACCGGGGCGAGAAAGCGGAACTCCTTCACCGCTACGGTCGCCACCCGCCCCTGGGCGATTTGTATGGCGATGGTACTGCCGGCGATGTCCGCCTGTGACATGATCCAGCCGCCGAAGATATCGCCGTAGGCGTTGGTGTCCGCCGGCATGGCAACCACGCGGATCGCCAACTGCCAGTCATCCAGGGGACCGTTCTCGGGATTCGCGGGGTCTTTCATCGGATGTCCTTGAGCGGGGGTGTTCAACAGCGGCCATCGCCACCGAAGACGACGGCGGGTTGAGCGGAGGAGGAACCGCGCCATCGGGGCGCAGTCGCCGGGTCGGGGCCGCTGCACCGCGGCTGCCTGCCGAATTTTCGCACAATCTGGAGCAACCGGTCAGCCGTGCTTGCGGTACGGCGTTTCGGATTGCATTACCGTACAATACGCGGGAAACCATCGGGGCCGTCGATATCGAGCCGACTGGGACACCAGGCCGGATTCACGGTTGTCGCGAGGTTCGCCTAGGTGTGACCGGGCTGTCCGACGCGTTGCACCCGTCTGCACGCCCCTTAACTGCCCGCTGGGCAAGGTGAGTAGGCGGTCAATCACCAGACAACAGAGGATCAATTCGCGTATGTCTTCCAAAAATTCAAGCGGTATGGATTACCAAACCGTGATTGTTGGGGCGGTTGCCCTGGCCATGGCCGCCGGCGTGATCCGCCTGGCGACCGACGCCTCGTTCGCACCTATCGGACCCCCGAGCGATGCGCAGGCGTTAGCGGCGCGGCTCGCGCCGATCGGTAAGGTCACGTTGACGCCGCCCCCAGCTCCCGTGACGCCCCCGCCGGCAGCCGCCGCGACTGAAGCGCCAGCGCCGGTCGCTGAGGCCACCCCAGCGCCGGTTGCCACTGAGCCGACGCCAGTCGTCGAGGCCGCACCGGAACCCGCCGCCGAGGCCACCCCGGCACCGGCCGCCGCCGAGCCGACACCAGTCGTCGAGGCCGCACCGGAACCCGCCGCCGGGCCGACGCCGGTCGCCGACGCCACCCCGGCACCCGCCGCCGAGCCGACACCAGTCGTCGAGGCCGCACCGGAACCCGCCGCCGGGCCGACGCCGGTCGCCGACGCCACCCCGGCACCCGCCGCCGAGCCGACACCAGTCGTCGAGGCCGCACCGGCGCCCGCCGCCGCGCCGACGCCGGTCGCCGAGGCCACCCCGGCACCGGCCGCCGCCGCGCCGACACCAGTCGCCGAGGCCGCACCGGAACCCGCCGCCGCGCCGACACCAGTCGCCGAGGCCGCACCGGCGCCCGCCGCCGCGCCGACGCCGGTCGCTGAGGCCGCACCGGCACCGGCCGCCGCGCCGACGCCGGTCGCTGAGGCCGCACCGGCACCGGCCGCCGCCGAGCCGACACCAGTCGCCGAGGCCACACCGGCGCCCGCCGCCGAGCCGACACCGGTCGCCGAGGCCGCACCGGCGCCCGCCGCCGCGCCGACGCCGGTCGCTGAGGCCGCACCGGCACCGGTCGCCGCCGAGCCGACACCAGTCGTCGAGGCCGCACCGGCACCGGCCGCCGCCGAGCCGACTCCGGTCGCTGAGGCCGCACCGGCACCGGCCGCCACCGAGCCGACGCCGGTCGCTGAGGCCGCACCGGCACCGGCCGCCGCTGAGCCGACGCCGGTCGTCGCGGCCGCCCCGACACCGGCGGCCGCCGAGCCGACGCCGGTCGTCGCGGCCGCCCCGGCACCGGCGGCCGCCGAGCCGACGCCGGTCGTCGCGGCCACCCCGGCACCGGCGGCCGCCGAGCCGACGCCGGTCATCGAAGCCGCCCCGACACCGGTTGCCGCCGCGCCGACGCCGGTCGCCGAGGCCACCCCGGCACCGGCGGCCGCCGAGCCGACGCCGGTCGTCGCGGCTACCCCGGCAGCAGTCGCCGCGGCACCTGCCACAACCACGAAGCCGGCGGCAGCGCCAGTGGCCCCAGCAGCGCCCGCGGCGACTGCCGCAACGCCTGCCAAGGCAGTTACCGCACCCCAGCAGACCCCGGCTTGGAGTTTGTTTGGAAGCGGTCTGCCCTGGCGTAGTGCCCAGCCACCGGCTCAGCCCCCAGTAGCTCCAGCCACGCCACTACCGGCCAAACCAGCGTCGCCGCCGTCCAGTTCACCCCTCCAATGGATGCCTTGGAACCGTTGATTACCTCAACCGCCCCAATCGGTTAAGGAACAAGACGAGTAACAACAGCTCCCCGCGTTGGTCAGGATGACCAGCGCGCGGTCACCGTACCCATCCGGCCCGCACGGCAACGGCATCAATCGTCGCCTCCCGGCTAGGGGAGGCCGCCCGGACCATGTGTCAGCAAACCCGGGCCCTGTCCGTCGCTAGGGACTGCCCGCTCCAATGCCGCTCAGCGGCCCCGTGACGCGCCCATCCGCTCAGTCCTGGTCATCCTTTGTCGTATTGATCTTGAAAGGGAGGTACGCCAGACAGAAACCGGTCGCGCCGGTGACCAACAAGACCAGACCAATCACTGATAGGATCGGTTGATGTACCCAGATCCCGAGTAATACCAAAAGTCCGGCGACCCCCAGACGAATCGTGCGATCGGTCTTGCCGACATTCTTGGTCAAAGACATGGCGTGCTGCTCCGAAATCGTTATCTCATGTTGAATCAGAACGGCCTAGTCTACCCCGTTTGCCCGATCAAGGGTTCATTCCCGCGGCCACCTGTTGATGAAATCATCGCGGACAGGCCGGGCCGACCCGACCGCGCTTTAGTCGCAGATCAACTTGGCGGGGCGGACGTCCAGCGCCGCGCTAAACCTGCACGCAGGTGCTTGTACCACAGCGACTCCGGCGCCATGACTAGATAGACCAAGGCCAGGACCAGGAGCTGATACCAGAAACTGGTCAGCCAGACCGGAGTCAGCCCACTCCCGAGCCAGCTTTCCGCCAACTGCTGCAAATTGAAGAAGGTGAAATAGGCCAGGAAGGCGAGGAGCAATCGCCCTGAGGTTTTTTGCCTGGGCGAGATCGCCACCAAGGGCACCGAGATCAGGGTCAGCGTCAAGATTGCCAGAGGCGCGGCGATCCGGTGCTCCAGTTCGGCGCGGTCTTCGATAGCGTCTGACTTCAGCAAATCGCCGGACGAGGTCGTGGAGCGCTTGGTGACGGTGTGCCGCTCCCCCTGCCCCTCGAGCCGCAGAAGGTACTCCCGAAACCGCCCGATCAGGTAGTTGCCCTCCCCCGCTTTCCCATCGAAGCGGTGACCGTCCTTGAGGATCACCAATTGGTCTCCGCTCTGCTCCTCCACCCGATGCCGACCGGTCTCGCTGACCACAATACGCGTGGTCTCCGCGCTCCGATCGAGAACGAAGACACGTTCCAGCCCCTTGCCCTTGGCGATCGACCCGATATAGATCACCAGATCGCCACCTTCCTCGGTGTAGAAGCGCCCGGCCTGGAGCCCGGCAATCTGCGTCGCCTGCTCTTTCTGCTGAAGACGAATCTCGGCAATTCCGGCCGCTGCCCAAGGCTGGAGCACCAGCGCGAACCAACCGGTGACCGCGGCGACGGGCAACGCGAGGAGGAACAAGGGCCGGAACATTCGCCTTGGACCGATCCCGCAGGCGTTCAGGGCCACCAGTTCACTGTCGCGAGCCAAGCGACCCTGGGCGCCGAGGGCGGCGAGAAAGAATGCCGGAGGCAGCAGGCTGGGCGTGTCGCGCACGATCTGCAGACCGAGAAATCGCAGCACGAGTTCGGCGTTCAGCGCACCCAGGTTGACCTCCTCCAGGGTGCGCAAAAACAACATGCTGGCGATGATCGCGAGCAAGGTCGCAACGATCGCCGTAAAGGTCTTCGCCACCTCGGTCAGCACGTAACGGTCGACGATCGGCAACATGAGTCGGGGAGGAAAAAAAACCGGCACTTGGCCGGTTCATCATAAGTTCTTGGATATTTGGTGGCTACGGGTAGATTTGAACTACCGACTCCCGCATTATGAGTGCGGTGCTCTAACCAGCTGAGCTACGTAGCCAAGCAGAACGCGAAAGTATAAAGAGGTCGCTTGCGGGCGTCAACCCGGCCCGCACCTTCGCAGCAGAAGTCCCGGTCAGACGTTAAACCGATAGTCAGCGTTTTAATCGTTGTTTTTTCTTGTTTTATTCTTCAGGAAAGCCGTTTTGTACCCGCTTTTGTACCCGCTTTTTTCGCTGCTTCGGCATTCTTCTGAGCGGTTTTACCGTTCGTCGGACCGCTGAGCGGTAGGCCAGTGAACCGACTCCAGTGCGAGCCGGCCGCGTACTCCGGTGCGTACCGCCGCACACGCGAACCATGAGAGCGTCGTGGATCTTCTGGATGGTGCCAGGTCCAGCGCCTCGAACCCGCCAGGCTCAGGGACCATGCAGATGGGTGACCCATGCAATGGTGATCGAACCCACCGATCCTCGCGCCGGTCGATAGGCAACGGCTATCGGGCATGAGCATTGCTATTTTCTGTCAAGTCTTTGTCTTGCGGTAAAAGCATTTTCTGTGCCCGATAGACGGGGCCGATAAGTCGCCTCGGCTCCGGTCAGGGTGCCCCGCCGTGGGGCCGGGCAGGCGATGGCCTTGCCTGCAATCCGCTCGCGGGCCTTGGCTTCGCTCCATCCCTTGCCGACATAGACCGACCACCCATCGAAGGTCCGGGGCGGCGTTGCTGTCGGTGTGGGTGTCGACGGGCGCGTCCTCCGACGCGAGCCGGACGCGCCGTTCGATCACATTCCAAGTCGGTCGGCGTTAGTCCGTCGCCCGTAGACCGAAAAGAAGGTCGAGCGCTGGATTACTATCGATCTTGAGGAGGTTCTTTCGCGTTGTCGGATCGCTCAGGTCGAGTCGCTTGATGGCTTTCCCTACCAGCCGCACTAACTCGATCCGACCGAGTTTCGGATCAAGGCTGTGGGTCGCGGCATACTTGGCGAGCCCCTGGCCTTCCTCCAACTATCTGGCAGGCCGGGATCGTGTGGCTCCAAAATATCCACCACAAAGTCGGAACCGTCCCGGCGTACCACCAGAAAATCCGGAAACATGGGTCGCATCTGCGACCCATCCTCGTAGGGCATTTGCAGCGCCCAAGGCTTGCGGTCATAGTTGCGCAGCCAACCAATGACGTTGGAACTCTTGATCTCCGCGGTAATCGTCGCTGTCTCCCAGGTATTCAGGTGGGCAAAAAACTGACCGTCAGTAGTCACATACAGATGCTTTGAAAATTCAGCGAAGACCGGCTTACCGATATTGGCGATCATTTCTGCCGGGGGCGCAAATTCCAGTGGCTCCGGTTCTTTTGCCAATTCCTTGACCTTATTGTACTGTTCCCGTTCGGAGCTTTTAAGCTTGGCAATCGCCCGTTTGTTTCTTGAAAACAGGGCTTGAATGCGGCCCTCACAAGCGTTTTCCAGATTCTCCCACGCCTTTTGATCTTGCAGGATCAGGAATAACTCCAGTTTGGCCCGCTGCGGGTTCTCCGTATCGCAGTTGGCTTGCCAATAATCCATTTCCAACCCTTCACCCAATCGCAGCCCGGCACGATGAAATAAATCGTCGATGTTGCGATCATTGAGAGCAACCCTTTCCTGACTGCCGCTCAACTCCTTCCATGTTCCTTGTTCGATCGTCACGGCATTGACCGTGATTTCATTGGCACCCGAAACCTTCTCGTCGAAACCCTGAACTTCGCCGCGCAGCCGTTCAAGCTCGCGCTTAAGCGTGCCGACAATCAACGCCTTGGTGTCGTCTACCGCGTCCATGTCAATGGCGTGCAACGTGGTCAGCAAACGCGCAAGTTTCATTAATCGACGCGTATTGGACTGCTTACGGATTGTCTCCACTCGGTAGGTCGGCAAGCCACCCAATTTCTTGAAGCATTCGGCCATCCATTCGCCCTTGCGCCGGGTCAACGTCACCAGCGCATTGCCGTCCTCCACGTCGGTCGGGGGCACGGTATCGGGATCGTTCTTCAAGCGGTCCACTACTAGCGCAACACCCTCCTGGTTGAAATGCGGCAGGTAGAGTGAAACGGTGTTCAACAGCTCGCGTTCCTCAATGCGCCGTGCCAGCGGGGTACGAATCATGCGCCCGATCACTTGCGCAATGAGGGTATGATCCTGCGCCTTGCGGAAGGACATCATCACTTCCGCCCACGGACAATCCCAGCCTGTCGTCAATGCCATCTTGAAAAAGACGATTGTGACCGCGGTTTCCTCTTGAATGCGGGAAGCATCGATATTGCGAATCTTATGGTGACCGGCGGTAATCTCCCGATCATCCTGGAAGGCGTGCGCCAGTTCTTCGTCTTTGATCGGACCGATCGCTTGCTCGATGGTTTGGATTGCCAACGCCAGGTCGGTACGGGTCTTATCTTCCACCTGAATGATAAGCGCGGGATGGACCGGCGCTATCGCCTGTTCGGCGGTATAGGCCGTCCAAGCGTCGCGCATGGTCATCCAGCGACCTGCCGCCGCGGCCAGTAGGGTCCAGTCGCTCGGCTGGTCCGCTTCCGGGTGAAACAGCACGATCTGGTCTTTCAGCAGACCCGACTGACGAACCTCATCCGGGGGGATGGTCACGAGGCGCTGGCTTCGGCCATGGGTGGCTTCAGTCTCAGCCAGGAACTTCTTGAAGCGTTCCGGTGTCGCCGAAACCCCCAGAATCAGCTTGATCGGCGCGATGACGCCCGCTTCGCCGACGACGAACTTTTGCGCAATCGTGCGATTCTGATTTTCTTCCTGCCGGCTGCGATTCATCCCACGGTGCGCTTCGTCGATGACGAGATAGAATCGGTCGCCGATTTCTCGTTCGGTGTTCTGAATCGTTTCCCAAATCGTATATTGGCGCTTATCGGCCTTGCTGACAAGGCTCTTGTCTTTACCGAGCTTTTGCGTATTGAGAAAGTAGACCTTACCCCCTCAAAGATCCTGCGGTCAAAAGAGGACGCTACGATCACCAAATCTTGATCGCGCAGGCGCGAGGATGACGCGGCAATCTTCTTACGCGATTGTTCGTTTAGTTCCGGTTGATCGGATAGCCAAAGGAAAACAGCGTCCGGTTCGGCAGGAATCTCGTCGGTGCCGTTCAGGATATCTTCGATCAACTGCGTAGTGATAATTGTCTTGCCTGATCCGGTCGGCGACGCCAGCACAACCGCTTGCGCCTTGCTGCGGTCGCGTGCTTCACGTTTTGCCCAACTAGCCTCCTCGCGGAGTCTCGCAACCGCAGTCTGCTGAAATTCGCACAGTTCGAGTTTCATGCTTCTCCCTTCTATTGTCTACCGACGAGGCGTGTTGATCTTGAAGTTATCCAGATAGTTCTTGTAAAGCTGTATCGCGGTCAGACCATCGGGTAATGCGGCGTGCATGTCATGAAAAGCACTTTCGGAATTGGTTACTAGAAAGATATGCGTCAGGTCCGCGCGGGTTTCGATTTTCGCCAGAAACTCCCGGAAGCGAGTTTCCCGTAAGAGTACAGCGAAGGGACAGGCGACAGGGATCAACCAATGGGAGTGCGGGTCCGGCGCCTCTAGGCGCGGCCCCTGCGCCCCGGCCATCATCCACAGAACGGGCAAGATCGCGGCGAACTGTCGGCCCATTGCAACCTCGATCGGCTCCAAGAATTCCAGCTTGAAATAGGCGAGGTTCGCCGCGAAGCCTGCCGCCATGGGTCGCTTCTCTTCTTCCGTGATACCGATTGGACCGAGCGTGTCTTGAATCTGCGCCTTGATCTCGTTAAACAGCCTTGTTTCCGTTGTCACCACGTACAGGTCTGTCACATGATCGGCCTCCGCCAAAGCGTCCAACCAGTCCTCGGCCTTTTGTACGTCCCACAGCACGCAGACGGGCGTCTCGTCGTCGAGAAACCAGGGTCCCGTATCGAGCTTTGATTGAGGCACGGCGCGCATGATCGCGGCTAACTGTTTGCGCTGTGGCAGGGTCAGGTGACGGCCTTCGGCGAACCCCAATTGACGAATGGTGCGGGGCTTATCGCGTGTGATGGTCCGCCCGGTCAGATAGTCCCCCGGTAACGGGGTGCCGTCATCGCGGAGGCCAAGAATAGAAAATCTTGAGCGCGGCCAGGTTACCGACCGACAAATACCTCGGGCTTCCCATTCGGCCTCGCCGGCCTGTAGACCCTGCCCGCGCATTGCTTCCGCATCTTCGGCGGAAACCTCATTGTTCGTCACGAGCATGCAACACCGAGAACCGCTGTCCTCTTCATTAAGTAGCATGACAGCATTTGCAGTCGTATCTGAACCACCAAAGAAGTCGACTATCAATGCGTTCATATTATGTTTGGTGAAAAACCTGACGCAGTCCGCTACCGCATATAGGGACTTGGGAAATGGAAACCTCTGATCACCAAGAATGTCCCTCAGAAGATTTGATCCGAATGTTTCGGCGTTATGCGTTGGCCTAGACCAACAGGTAACTGGCATTCGATCTTTGCCGACAAGGTATTTTGCAATCACCGCACCGCACGAACTCTTGCCAAACACCGTCGCTTTACCAGAGGCGACGTCAGCTACACGCCCCGAAGTTAGATAAGAGATTACATACTTTTGCGGCTCGGTTGGCTTGTAAGCGCCTAATTTAACATACCCTTTTTTCAACAGTTCGGAAAGGCTCTCAGGGGTAAGTCCCCAATTCATTTCTGTGCCATCTGGTCTTATCGGAAAGACGGCTGTGCATCCCTCTCGCAACGGAACGCTGAGCCTGGAGAATTCATGTGGCAAGGGCTCACCGATTTCTTCGATCTTCCTCGCCGTGTCATTTACGTAAATAGGATAGAACTGTCTCGTTCCGCCTTTAGGGGTTCCTCGTGCTGAGGTCAAATCACTACGCCTTAAAGTGCGCCACGAAATTTCCGCGCCCTCGAGGAATTTCGTATCCGCCTCGCCGGCAACACGAGCATCGCCAATCATTACAAACAACAGATACTCGTCGCACCGAGCGAAACATCCATCTTTGTAGACGCCACGCGGATTGATTACTGACGTAACTGTCTGTCGTTTCGCATCTGAAAATAGGTCAGCAAGGACAAGGCTGAGATTATTAACCTCATTTTCATCAATCGTGACGATAAGAACACTGGACTTAGGATTGAGCAATCTCTTCGCCAGCTTTAGCCGTTTTTCCATGAAGGCGAGCCACTTACTGTGCCGCCAGCCGTCGTTACTGTCTACGTAATCGTTGTTGTACTTCCAATCCCGCGCCCCGGTGTTATAGGGCGGGTCGATGTAGATGCAATCCACCTTGCCCGCGTAGAGATAGTCCAGCAATTGCAGCGCGTGATAGTTCTCCGCTTCGATCAGGATGTGATGCGGCTCGCCGGGGTCGGTGTTCTGAACACTGTTCAGCGGTACCAGGGCGGGGAAAACCGGCTCGCCCATGCGCCGTACGACCACCAAAGAGGCTAAGCGCACCGTCTCCCTGTTATCGTCGGCGTCTCTCTTGATGTCCGCAGCGCCATCATGGATGCGCACCACTTGCCAGGTCTCGGCCAGGTTGCCCCCACGCTTGGCCACTACTGCCCCCTTGTGCACGGCGGCCTTGGGGACCGGTACGACTTCCGGTTGATGCCCCTCGAAGACCAAACCGAATTGCTTTTTCTCCTTGAGCTTCTTTACTTCCTTGTCAATGATCTCACGCAAGCTCCGGTCGGCAATCTCCGCGATCTTCTCTTCGAGATGGGCCATGATGCTCCTTGTTATTGGTCATCCGCGGGGGGCGCGCGGAAGGCATCCAGCGCGGTTTGTACGATGTTGCTTTGGCGCGGACTGATATCGTCCGACCGCAAGGCGCACTCCATCAACTCAATGGTGATGGCATCGGTCAATGCACCGATACGGTTAATGTCGCCGGAGAAGTGGCGTTGCAGCAACTCGCTGTCTTTGAATTCGTAATACTCGTCCAGGCAAGCCCAGGTTGGCTTCTTAAGGCAACAGCAACCTTTCACCAGATGGAAATTGGGAAAGCGGTGCTCGGCTTGGCAACCGTAATCGTTGCGGAACCGGCGGGCCTAAGAAGTCGCCTTGACGACCACTGTGACCCCGTGGGCGGTGCCAAGGGCGATCAGGATTTTCTGACCGTCTTCGCCGTCGTGAAAGCGAAAGTGGCGATCGAAAAAGAGAGTACCAGGTGTCATGCTTCGCGGAAGTGCTCGACGAACGCCTGACGCTCGGCAATGGCCTCGCGCATGGATTCCGATTCTTGTTTGCGCAAGGCCAAGTCATAAGGGATGCTAGCCTGTCGGCGTCCTTCTTCGACGTAGACCCGATGCCAAGGCTGGTTTTCCAGGTGGGTCGCCTCGATCATGTCGTCGGCTTGGGTGTCGCGGAACTCATCGGCAAGGCCCTTCATGATGCGCAATTCGCGCTTGGTGAAATGGCTGTCGTCAAAATCGGCGATGGGTCGCACCACGAGCATGGAACCGCGCCGAGTCGGTTTTTCCACGAACTCGACGCGCTCGGCCATGTCCGGTTCGGGCATGTCCACTTCCTCATAGAGCTTGGTGGGGACGGGTCCCATCTTCCAAGCGAAATAGTCCAGGCCCGTGACCGCCCGTCCGGTTTCCTTGAAGTGCTCAAAATCAAGGAAATAGAGTAGCTTGCAGAGCTTGGTTTTGCCCAGGAAGCGGGTATTCTTGGCGAAAAAGATGATCGCATTGATCAGCTTTTCGCGTTCGTGGGTGATTAGCATAGTCTGTCGCAATCGAATTACTGAATATGGGGTACCGACATAGCGACTCTGCTCATCGGGACCGCGGTCGGCGGTCGGCGGTCGAACACCTCCAGGTCGATCCATCCCCGGTGCGAGTGTGCACCCGCGTTTCACCCGTGGCGTCGAAATAGGCTTTCAACAGCCGCAGCCCCTCGGCTGCCAACCATAGCGGGTCCGGGGCCGCACCTTGAACCAACCAGTCGATGACTACCCCGCGGCCAGCCGCGCCGCGCTTGCAGGCGATCCGATCCAGCCGCGCGACGGTCGCAGGGTCAAGCCGGGCTTGGATTGTCGCCTTGCTGTCCTTGGCCCTGAACCGGGCCTGTTGCTGCGCTGTCGCCATGGTTGCCAACCTCCTACCTGTAGAACCCGGACAGGGCATTGTGCAGCATTTGCGCCCATGTACGCACGCGGGCGTCGTGAACTTTGGGGCGGTCGCCCGAGCCTGGCAGCGTGGTCTGATGATTTTGTGCGGCAGTACGCGCGATCACGTCATGGGCTTTGGCGACGGCCAACCGCGTCATCCCCTGCAACCTCGGCCTGGAAACCGGCCAGGCGGGCAGTTATCCGCTCGCGGGCCTTGTCCGGGTCCCATGCCTTGCCGATGTAGACCGACAAGACCTTGCCGCCGTGCTTGCGGTGCAGCCGGATGTAGCCTTTCGGGTCGGTCTGCACGCTCCACCCGTCGAAGGTCTTGGGCGCCGATGCTGATTCAGCAGGTACCGGGGGCAGGGTTGCACATTGATTGTGTAACCTGTCCGCAGTCAGCAGGACCACGGGCGCCACGGATCGAAACGAGTTGAGGGACATTGCCGCGGTCAAGTCCGGGCAGGTGGTCTGTAAGCGACGCCATGCCGGAACGGGGCCGCTGGACAGGCTGAACGCTTCGCGGACGGCGGCGAGGTTGGCGAGGATGGTTTCGGCGGGTGACACGGCAGGCTCCGGGGGTTGCACAACAGGTTACACAACGATAGTAGCACGGAGTTGTACAACCATGTGTAACCCTGCGTAACTGCGCTCCAAGCCCAACCGGATGGCGGTTACAGGGTAACGGAGTCACGCGGGAATTGGCCTTTTACTGGCACATACGCGAGCGCACGCACGCCCCCGTTATGGGCTCCGTGGAATGCGCCGCATAGTTATCGGGTCGAACCTGTGCTGCGCGCACCAGGCGCGCCACGTCGCGTCGTACTCTGCACGGCGCCGTTCCCTCTCAGCCGCTTCCAGGCGAATCGCTCGGTTGCGTGCCTTGGTCGCGGTTGCCTTCTCCGTGCGTAGGCGGCGAGCCTCGACTGCCCTTGGATCGTCGGACGCGAGGAAGGCGCGGGCAGCTTCCAGGTTGCGCGCACACTGGGCCTTTCCTGCGACGGTCCGCGGTCCGGTGCTCGCTCCCCCATGCAACCGGCAACGTCCGCCCGGCTTGACCGGCTTGCACTTGCAGAGCGTCCCCCGGCGAGTCTTTGCCTTACAGGTGGGCTTGCCCATGCGCATGGTCAGAACCCCAGAGGATCATCGAAGTCGTCCCTCGGGTCGCCTGGGGTCCGGTCCCGCGTCTGGCCCTGGGTACGTGCCTTGCCGCTCGGCTTCGCGCTCTTGAGGGTCAGGACCGCATCGGCAAGCAGTGACCAGCTTTCGCGCTCCTGCCCGTCCTTGCCGGTGAAGTGTCCGCGGGTCAGTTTGCCTTGCGCCGTGACCATTTGGCCTTTCGCGGCGCGGGCCAAGTCATCAGCTACTCGACCGAAAGCGAGGATTGACACCCATAGCGTCTCCTCCGTCTCTGCGTTGAGCCCGGCCGCGTTCACAGCGACAGAAAGACGAGTCATGTCCTTGCCGGCCGCGGTTGTCGATTGCACCGGGTCATTGCCCGCCCGGCCGTGGATGGATGCGTGGATGGTCATTCAGCGGTCTCCGTGTCGGGTCGCGCGGGCAGGGCGGCGGGCGGCTCCACCTTGGGCGCGAGTTCGGGCGCGTGCTCGGGCTCGATGCTCGCAGCAGTCGGATACCAACTGCGGACTTCGGCCAGCGTTGCCGCGGGGCAAAACGAGTGCGAGCGCGGCGAGCCGTCCGGGTGGGTGACGACCCATAGGCGGCGGGGCGCAGTGTCGGCGGCGGGCGCACTGAGGATCTTCAACAGGTCCGCTTTGTTGGCGCGAACCTCCCTCATCAGAACCGCAACAGCATCGGGGGGGCCTTCGAGAGTCAGGTTTCCGGTCGGCGTCGGAACAATGGTCACTCCGGCCGACCTTGCTCTATGAATCAGCGTGTTGGCGGTCATACTTCAACCCTTTCGACTCGCGTTCCTAGATCTCTATCGTCCGTTTTAAACCCGCCAAACCCACCAAACCCACCACTCTCGGGCGCGGGTGGCTCGTCCTTGGTCAGAATCCAGGTCGGCGAACCCCGCGACAGGGTGCCGCGCACCAGGCGCAAGCCGTCGTGCCGGCGTTCAACGTGGCGCTCGATCCAGCGTCCCAAGATGCGCCGGTTAAGCTGTCCCCGCTCGTCGGCAATCTCCGCTATCGCATCCCGCAAGGCGGGGGCCGCGTCGTCCTCGGGTGCGAACTCAGACGCGGCTGATTGGTCGATCAGCTTCGCAGTCGTCACGGCTTTGCCGCCGATCACTGCTTGCCATGCGGACAGCAACGCGGCGAGCTTGGCGGTTTCGGGGTCGAGCGCAAACGCGCGGTCAGTCGCGGTCAAGGGATCGCTGAATCGGTCGTCCCACGTCGCTACCCAACAGACTGATTGCCGCACCAGGTCATCCCACGCCTCGAAGGATGCGGATCGACCTTTTCCGTGACGCACCCGGCCGGCCGTGATCCATGCGCGCATGATGGTGAGTGCCGCCGTGACCAGTTCGGCACGGCGGGTCAATACCGCATCCAGCGGGCAAAACCCGAACTCGCGGGCATAGGGCTTTTCGGTGCGGGCGTCCAAACGGGCGGGCAGGATGCGGCGGCAGGTATCGCCGACCAGGCGCAGACTGTTGCCCGTCGCAATGAATAGCGCTCGGTTCGGCAAGGTGGCCATTTGGGACACGCCAAGGATGCGATCCGTGAAGGTCGGTGCGGTCATGAAGGCGTCGAGCGATGCGTTGCCCAGCGGCTCCCGCACGTTGTCCCACAGCAACACCCGATGCCCATCCCGCAGGGCGGCGAACAACCGCTTACGGGTTTCGTCGTCTTGGTTGCCGGCCGGGGGCAGCGCGGGGGGGCAGTATCCCAGCGACAACGCGCCGATAGCTTGGGCCAACAGGGTTTTGCCGGTGCCGGCTGTCGGCGCGTCAAAGGCGACGCCTGGGGCAGTCGGCAGGCTCGCCCGCACGGTGGCGGTCAGCAGGGCTTGCAGCGCGACTCCGCGGTCTACTGCGTCCACCAGGGGGAACAGGCGGAATGGATGCCACAAGGTGTTGAGCGCGGCCTTGGCTTGGGCGAGCGTCGGCGCGGACGGCGGGGGGGCTAGATCGGGGCTATCGGCCAGCAGTAGCAACCGTGAGGGTGCGTCGTAACCAGGATCGGCGAGGATCGACCCATCAGCGCGCAAGGTCGGGGCGGTAATCACGGCGTCAAGCAGGCTCATACCGCGGTCGCCGTCCTTGGCGAGAATGCGCGACGCTGCCCACTGCGGCGCGTCGGCGGGGACCTCAACGGGCGGCTTCAAGGGGTCCTCTGCGGGCTCAAGCACGAAGTATTCGATCACGCGGTCAAGGTGATCGGATAGCCAATCCCGAGCGACGGGCAAGGCGCGGGCGTCGTCAGTGACGCGCGCCAGCGATGACCCCGTTCCGAAGTCGTACAGTTCCCCACGGGAGCGCAACAGATCAAGGGTTTGATCGACCACGCGGGCGCGTTGACCGCGACTCAACTCAATGCGTGCCGACGGGCGAATGAGATAGAACCGTCGCCCCCCATGCGCGTCTGAATAGACATAGGGTCGCCGACCACTGCGCAGGTTGGCCCATGCAATGCGCGCATCGTCGGTGTAGTCGGGCTCCAGGGGGTCAGCAAACCGCTTGCCGTGCCACTTCGCCGGGTTGTCGAGCAGTTCCCCCACGCGCGGGGCCGAACCATCGGCCGCGGTCAGCACGAAGTCGCCGGTGAGTTCCTGTTTTTCACTGGCGCGGCGCAGCGCGACCTTGACCGCATCAACGTCGATACCGTGCGCTTCGGCCAGTTCGGGCGCGGTGGTGTCAATCCATGCGTCACGAGCCGTTGCCAGGGCGGGTTTTGCCGCGTCGCGGGCAGCGCGGCGGGCGGTGCTGGCGCGGTTTTGCACCGAGCCATCAGCAGCGGCGATCAGGGCGCACAAGTCGAGTAGACCGGCCGGGTTGCCCTCAAGCCGGGGCGGTGGGTGGTTGCGCGAGAGTCCGGGGCCAAGCTTGGGCGGCGCGGCGAAGTCCAGGCGTTCAGGTTGCCAGACAGACGCATCAACTAAGGTGCGCTCCAAGGCTTGCCCGGCCTTACCGATGTCGATCCGGCCGTGACCGCCAGCCCACAGCAGCGCGACCAGCGCCTTACCCGCGTCAGGGATCAATCCAGCGTCCGCGACGGGGATATAGAGCCGTTGACCGCGCAGCCCTTGCAGGGTGGTGCCGTCGGGTCCGACGATGCCGCTCGACGACGACACGCGCCACAGCAAGGGGCAGGCGGCGAGGCACGGGGCGAGACTGCGCAGCGTCGCTATCAGGTCGCCTGGGGCCATCCCGCGACCATCGCCCGCGTCGTGGTCCAGCATCCACACGCCAGGCGCGCGACGAAACCCGAAGAACCGACGGGTCCGGGTGATTGCGTTCGGGGTGTCTTTCAGCCGCTTTTCCGACACGACACGCGCGGACGGATGACCATCAGCAACGCCAAACGTCAGGGCTTGCGCGACCGTAAGACCATCAATCAGCGTCGAAAAGTCCGCGAGATCAGCGACGGCTACCTGTTCGGCGATGCCGTCCGCCAACTGACCCGCCGATGTCTTTACCAGCGTTCCCGAGCCGTCGAGCGCATAAGATTTCACCAGGATCGCAGGCGAGCGGGCGGTGATCCGGGTCAGGGCCAGGTGTCCCGGTGGTGGGTTATGCGGGTTTTGCGGGTTTATTCCCGCCGCTCCGCACTCGCTAATCTCGGCGTTGGCCTCGGCTTGGCGGGCGGCGGTGGTATAATTCGCTGGCCTGTTTTGCTCTGTGCTTTCGCGGCTCGGTCCCTCGCCGGGGATCGAGCCGTTTTCATGTGCGGGGCCTGGATTCTGGGCATGGACGCCGGTCCGGGGCTCGCCCGGTGCGTCGGTTTGATAGGGGTACATGGGTCACTCCCCGGCCAGGATCGCAACGGCGGCGGGCAAGCTGAGCGGGCGCACCTTTCGCGGAGGTTTGACCTCGGGGGCGGCTACCTCTGGGCGGCTCTTTGCGATCTGGGCACTCAACCAAGCATCGACTTCACTTTCTACCCATCCGACGGCTTTTTTGCCGATGCGAACCGGCTTGGGGAAGGTCGGGTCAAACTCGCCCGGTCGCTTGGGGTTGAAACGCAACTTGCCATAAATAGCAGAGCGACCAAGCCCGGTCTTGGTCTCGACTTGACCGCGGCGGATGATGGTCAGTGATACGGGGGCGGCTTGTGCAGCCATTGGCGTTGGTCCGTAGCCAGCACCGGAACATTCCGGCATTAGCCGACAGTACGCAGGGCGGCGCTACGTGTCCCGAACCGAAATACCTCTATTTCGTTTCGCTGGGTAGGCGGCGGCCCCTGAACTTCCAGACTTCATCCCAGAAGGCAAGATACGCAGGGTCGCACGTTCCAGCTTCCTCTAGGGCCGCTAGGTTCTTCCTCTTTTCCTGCCATTCCCTTATGACGGCCACTGTCTCACGGGTCAGCCGGTGCGGTTGCCAGATTTGTTCAACGCGGCGCGTGTCGATACCGAATGCTTCACAAACGCGCGTTTTCGCGCCGGCTTCCGACAACCCACGGAAGAACACAAAATTAAAGATGGTCTCAACAATACGCCGTTCCCGCGCTGCGGCATCCATTGGGTCGGCGCTTTTCGCTTGTCCGCAACGACGCGATAGCCTCAGTGCGCCATCAACTGATTTACCACACGCGCCAGCCCGCAAGGCTGCCGCCAGATGCGTACGTAACGCGTCGGGTATCGGGCATTCTTCTTCGAGATAAAACGAAGCGATAGCGCACAGTTCGCGCGCGGCTTTGTTGGAAGTCGTCTTTTTGCCTTCAGGGGCGTGGTTGCGTGTCGAATCCAGTCGGGCAACAGGGTGCGTTCCGTCATCCATACAATATCTTCGACGGCCCGCTGCCGGTCTTCATTATGAGCCAGTTCGAACCTTACAAGGCGCACAAACTCAAGATCGTCATCATCGAGCATTGCACTGCTCCCGCGCAGGGGTGCTTACGCGGTGCGCCGGAACTCCACCACATTTGAGCCGGTCTCGATCCGGTCCAGAAAATCCGCCCATTGCTGCATCATCTTGGCGCGGTCGCTGAAATGCTCGGCATGGTTGTAGGTGCGCCGCACGGCGTTGGGCTCGGTGTGCGCCAGTTGCCTTTCAATCCAGTCGGACGGGAAGCCCATTTCATTCAGGCGCGTGCTGCCCGTGGTGCGGGTCGCGTGTGGACTGAATCGCCCGGACCATCCCAGCGTCTTGAGGGCTTGCCGAAAGGTCGGGGCGGTCATTGGCTTGGTACGGTCGTCGCGGCTCGGGAACAGGTGGGTACGATGCCCCGTCACTCCGTGGAGTGTGCGCAGCAGCGCAACCGCCTGGGTCGGTAGCGGTATGGCGTGTTCCTTGCGCCGCTTCATCCGCTCGGCAGGGATTCGCCAGGTCGCGGCGTCAAGGTCGAACTCGGACCATTGGGCCTCGGTCACTTCCGACGGTCGCGCCAGCGTCAACCACATCAGGCGGAATGCCGCCTGGGTTTCGTGTCGCGCGGGGTGCGCGTCCATGTCCCGCAAAAGCTGCCCGATTTCCTCAGCCGTCAGCGCCCGTTTGTGCTGGGTCTTGTTCGCCGGCAGGGCCTTGCGCACGGGGTAAACCGGATCGGTTTCGGCGCGCAAGGTGGCAATCGCCAACTCGAACACGCCGGACATTGCCCGTCGGGCCTCAGCCGCTACTGCTGGTCCGTTGTCCTTCGCCGATGCCGTGAGTACGTCCAGGACGTGCGCGGGGGCAATCTGGCCCACGGGAAGCGCCCCGATCTTGGGGAACACCACGCGCTTGAGCATGTCCAGGCGGCGGACCTTGGTCGGCTCGGTCCAGTCCTTGAGGGCCAACCACTCAGCGGCCACAGATTCAAAGGTTATGGCATTCGCCTGGGTCCGCTTGACGCGATCCAGTTGCCGGGCGGCTACCGGGTCGATGCCTTGCTTGACCAGTCCGCGGGCCTTGGCGCGCTCGTCGCGTGCTTCGGCCAGGGTGAAGGTCCCGCCGTCGCGCCGGGCCTGGGCCGCTTCCGGGGTCTCGCCGCTCGGGGCCGCCCCGTAGTTGCCGATGGCGAACATGCTTTCTCGATCCGTCGCACCGTCGCGCAGTTTGAAGCGATACCGCCATGCCTTCACACCGTTCGGCTTGACCTCCAGATAGAGCCCCTGCCCATCGGCAAGCTTGTAGGGCTTGTCCGTGGGCTTGGCTGTCCGACACTTGGCGTCCGTCAACATGGCGCGTGCATCCTCTTGTCCGGATTCGAGTTCTGGGCTTTTTCGCCGTACCCGCTTTTTGCCTGCCGGGTCCGGTGTCCGTACCCACTTTTATACCCGCTTCCGTACCCGCTTGCAACGGCATTCGGCGGAACACAGAGGACAAAAATGCGGCTGTATTAACTGATAAACAAAGCTTTATGAGTCTGCATTGTTCCGCAGAAAGCCGATAGTCTGTTTAGACGTTAAAGCGAAAGTGGATCACGTCGCCGTCTTTTACCACGTACTCCTTCCCCTCTGAACGCAGCTTGCCGGCCTCCTTGGCCCCCTGCTCGCCCTTACAGGCGACAAAGTCGGCGTAGCTGATCACCTCGGCACGGATAAAACCCCGTTCGAAATCCGAGTGGATGACCCCGGCCGCCGCCGGCGCCCGGGCCTTCGCCGGGATGGTCCAGGCACGCACTTCTTTGGGTCCAGCGGTAAAGTAGGTCTCGAGCCCCAGCAACTGATAGCCAACCCGCACCACCCGGTTCAGGCCCGGCTCGGCCAGGCCCAGTTCGGCCAGGAATTCGCCGCGCTCATCCTCCGGCAGTTCGACGATCTCCGCCTCGATGGCGGCGCACACCGGCACCACCAGCGCACCCTCGCCGGCCGCGTGCGCGCACACCCGATCCAGGAACGGATTGGACTGGAACCCGTCCTCGGCGACGTTGGCGATGTACATGGCCGGCTTAGCGGTGAGCAGAAAGAGGTCGCGCAACTCGGCCTGCTCGTCATCGCTCAAACCCAACGCCCGCACCGGCTTGGCCTGGTCGAGTTGGGCGCGCACCCGTTCCAGCAGGTCTTTGCGCACCGCCGCCTTCTTGTCGCCGACTTTGGCGGCACGGCTCGCCCGATCCAGGGCCTTATCGACCGACTCGAGATCGGCCAGGGCCAGTTCGGTGTCGATGATCTCGATGTCGCGCAAGGGATCGACGGCGCCCGCCACATGAATCACGTCGTCGTTCTCAAAACAGCGCACGACATGGGCAATGGCGTCGGTCTCGCGGATATTGGCGAGGAATTTATTCCCCAGACCTTCACCCTTGGAAGCACCCGCCACCAACCCGGCAATATCGACGAACTGCATGGTCGTGGGGAGGATCGCCTGCGGTTTGACGATGGCGGCGATCACGTCGAGCCGCGGATCCGGGAGCGGTACCACGCCCACGTTGGGGTCGATGGTGCAAAAAGGATAGTTCTCGGCAGCGATAGCAGCGCGTGTCAAGGCATTGAAAAGGGTGGACTTGCCGACGTTCGGCAGGCCCACGATCCCACATTTGAAGCCCATGATGAGGTACCGGCGGGAAAAACGCCCCATGGTACAGCAGCGGCGCCTACCCGCGGAACAGAAAGGGGGCAAACGCTGTCACCGTCGCAGCGGCAGCGCGCCGCGAGCGAGCCGCAACACCGCTGCCGGACCGCGCCGCTGAGCCCGCCCGGCACCACGGGACAGGGATCCCACGAAGGCTCAGCAGCCCTCCTTCGCTCCCCGGTCGTAGGCATCCTCGAAGCGCACGATGTCGTCCTCGCCCAGATAGCTGCCGGACTGGACCTCAATGATCTCCAGCGCGATGGCCCCCGGATTCTCCAGCCGGTGACGGCTCCCCACGGGAATGTAAGTCGACTGATTCTCGGTGAGCAAAAAGGTCTTGTCGTCGCAGGTCACCCGCGCGGTGCCGGAAACCACCACCCAGTGCTCGGCACGATGGTGATGCATCTGCAGCGACAGGGATTCGCCCGGCTTCACTGAGAGCCGCTTGACTTGGTAGCGAGAACCATGGCCGATGGACTCGAAACTGCCCCAGGGGCGATGCACCCGCTGGTGATGGCGGAATTCATCGCGATGCTCGCGCTCAAGGAACTGGGTGACCGCCTTGACGTCCTGGGCGCGATCCTTGCGGGCGACCAGCACCGCATCCGGCGTCTCGACCACGATCAGGTCGTTCACTCCTACCGCGGCCACCATGCGGTGGCGGGCGATCAACAGATTGTTGCACGAATCATGGACAAAGGCGTCGCCGTCCAGCACGTTGCCGGCGGCATCCTGCTCACGCACCGCCCACAGCGCCGACCAGGCGCCGACGTCCGACCAGCCCACGTCCAACGGGATGACGATGGCCGCGGGTACATCGTCGACGGCCTCACCGGCGATGTGCTCCATCACCGCGTAGTCGATCGAGTCGCTCGGGCAGGCGGCGAATGCCCCCGCGTCGAGGAGAAAAAACTGCCCGGTTTCATGCCCCTGGGCATAGGCATCGGTGGCGGCCTGGGCAATATCCGGACGGAAGCGCTGGATCAGCGTCAGCCATACTGACGCCTTGAGGATGAAGATGCCACTGTTCCAGAGGTATTCGCCGGATGCGAGATACCCCTGGGCCGTCTCCACATCGGGTTTCTCGACGAACCCGCGCAGGTGAAAAGCGCGCCCTTCCGCCCCCGCGAACGGATAGGGTTCACCCTGGCGGATGTAGCCGTAGCCGACCTCGGGCGCGCTGGGGACGATGCCGAAGGTCACGACCGCACCCTCCAGCGCCAGACTGAAGCCATCCGCCACGGCGGCGCGGAAGGCCGATTCGTTGCGAATGGTATGATCGGCGGGCATCACCAGCAGCACCGGATCGGCGTCGCCGCGGGTCGCCGCCAGGGCCGCCAAGGTCAACGCCGGCGCGGTATTACGGCCCTTGGGTTCGAGGATGACGGCAGCCGTTTGCCGACCCATGAGGCGGAACTGCTCGGCCACCAGGAAACGGTGCGCCTCGTTGCACACCACCACGGGATCGACCAGGCCGATGGCGCGCCGCGGATGCTCCTGAGCCAGACCGTCGAGCCGCCGCACCGTCTCTTGGAGCATGGTATGTTGGCTGGTCAGGGGGAGAAACTGCTTCGGGTAAGCCTCGCGCGAGAGCGGCCACAGGCGGGTACCGGAGCCGCCTGACAGGACAACGGGTTGCAGAAGCATGAGGACTAGACCTTTCGGCGATTGCCAGCGTGAGCGGATCTTAGGCGATTTCTGTCAAATCAGGTACCACCGCCCGCAATGCGCCGCGCGTCGCCGGAGTGCAAGGATTGGATGCGGCACCAGGAGAAATGCGGACATTCTCTGGTAGGATCGGGTTCCCTTGAGGATAATTGTGCCTTGCACCGCGGAGCACCGTCGCGGCCTCGAGTCCCGCCACGCACGTCCCCCCACCCAACCAGGTACTCGCAACGATGGAGCCACGCTCAGACGATCAACCGCCGGCCATCCCCGGCATCGACAGCGCCGAGTTCCTGGAGCGCATCGGTGAGGATATGGATCTGTTTTGGGAGGTCCTTGGTGAGTTCAGCACCTCCTATCGCGACACCCCGGCGCAGATCGCCGCGGCCCTGGAGCGCGACCCGACCGCCGCCAAGCAATTGGCGCACACCCTCAAAGGCGTGTTGGGCAACCTGGCGGCCACCGAGCTGTTCGCCGCCTGTAAAGCGCTGGACGATGCCATTCGGGAGAGTCGGACCGAGCACTACCCGGCCCTGCTCGCCACCCTTTCGCAGGGTGTACCGATCCTCTGCGATGCCATCGGCGCGGCCCGCGCCGGCCAGGCCCGGAGCGACGCCCCACCGGGTCCACCGATCAGTTCGGCCTGGCTTGCCGAACACTATGCGGCGCTGCGGATCGCGCTTCAGGGGCATCGCGCCCGCGACTGCAAAACCCTCACCGATGCGATAGCCGCAACCAGTCTGCCCGCCGCGGAGCAACCCTTCTTCGACCAACTGCGCGCCCTGGTCCGCGCCTATCGCTTCAAAGAAGCGGAGGACCTGCTTGAACCACGCCTCAATGTCAGACCCTAGAGCCAAGGTACTGGTGGTCGAGGACAGTCAGACCAACGTCGGCATCCTGGTCGGGCTGCTGCAGGATTATGACGTCCTGGTTGCCCTAGAAGGCCACGCCGCCCTGGCGTTACTGGAGCGAGAGACGCCGGACGTGATCCTGCTGGACATCGTCATGCCGGGCCTGGATGGGTTCGAGGTGTGCCGCCGGATCAAGGCCAGAGAAGACTGGAACGCGATTCCCATCCTGTTCATCACCGCCCGCACCGATGAGGCCAGCATCATCGAGGCGTTCGACGCGGGCGGCAGCGACTACGTGACCAAGCCCTTTCGCAGCATGGAACTGCTGGCCCGGGTACGCATTCAAGTCGAGTACCGCCGCGCCATGGATCAACTGCGCACCATGGCGGTGACCGATGCCCTGACTGGCCTGCTCAACCGCCGCGCCTTTTTTGCCGACGGGATCCGCCTGTTCAACGAGGCCCGGGCACGCGCCCTGCCGCTGGCGGCGATGATGGTCGACATCGATCACTTCAAGCACGTGAACGACCGCTACGGCCACGCCTATGGCGACGAGGTCCTGAAACGCGTCGCGGATGGACTGCGCGACCACCTGTCACCCCGCGATCTGTGCGCCCGCGTCGGCGGCGAGGAATTCGCGCTGCTGCTCCCCGTGGCGGATACCGCCCTGGCCGTCGGGCTCGCGAATCGACTGCGCGAACACCTGCAAACCCTCGCCATCGACACCCCATCAGGACCCTTGTCGGTCACCGTCAGCATTGGCGTTGCCCCCACGTCCGCGGCCTTGGAAACATTGGATGAGCTGCTCGCCCAGGCTGACGGTCACCTTTACGCGGCCAAGCGCAACGGACGTAACCGTGTCTGTGCGGCGACGGACAGCACGACCGTCGTCACGACTCAATAACACCCCAAGCGTTGCGCGCGAGGCCCGCCGTGTCCCAACACATTGTCTTTGAACATCCATTGAACGAGCGCATCCGGACCTTCCTACGCCTGGAGCACCTGTTCGACAAGGTGGATTACTTCATGCCGCAATACGACCCCTGGGCGACCCGGGTGGCGGTCGAGGCCTTGCTGGATATCACCGCCGTCACCGCGCGGGCGGATCTGCGCACTGAAATCGGCAAGGAACTGGAACGGAATATCAATACGCTGAACCGCATCGCCAGCCAACCCGGGGTAGACCCGGCGGCCCTGACGCGAGTCCTGGCCGACCTGGAGCGGGCGGCAGGCAATATCCAAACGCTCGGCAGCCCCATCGGCCAGACGGCCCGCGAGGACGAGTTCCTCAAGGGGGTGATCCAGCGCAGCAGTATCCCCGGCGGCGCTTGCAGTTTCGACCTCCCGATCTATCACCACTGGCTGCTCCAGTCACCGGAACGTCGCCAATCCCGACTCGACCACTGGCTCAAAGACCTGCGGCCGGCGGATGTGGCGATCCGGCTGATCCTGTCGCTTGCGCGCGGCAGTGCCACCCCGCGCCAGGTGATCGCATCAGGTGGATTTTACCAGGAGTCCCTGGATCCCCAGGCGCCGGCGCAAATGGTGCGGGCGGGGTTACCGGCGGGTGGCGCCCTCTACCCTGAGATCAGTGGACACAAGAATCGCTTCAGTATCCGCTTTATGCGCCTCGAACCCCGCGGCAGATCGACCCAAACCGGCGAGGCCGTGGAGTTCCGTCTCACTTGCTGTGTTTTTTGAACGACGATGCCAGCCAAGATTCGCTGCCCCACCTGTGGCCGTCCCGTCGCGTGGACCCCGCAATCCCCGTTCCGGCCCTTCTGTAGCGAGCGCTGCAAGCTCATCGACCTAGGCGAGTGGCTGACCGATGGCTACCGCATTCCCGACCCCGGAGACAGCCCGAGCGATGATCCGCCGTCGGCGGAGGAGGCACGGCCGATCCACTGACCAGTCGCCGGTCGCCGAGGGCGGATAGAGCCGTCGGACCTGATCGCCGGACCGACCCTCGTGTCGGGGCGGGTTTAAAACCCGCCCCTAGGTCCGACGATCACGTCCGCCAACTATAGGTGTCGAGGCGCACGCTCGAAACTGCCCCCCCGGACGCTGGCCGCAGGAAGTACGGTCCGGCCTTCTGTCCGGCTCCCGATCGGTGTAAAGTCGCGGCCCTACCGCAGCCGTCCACCCGCCGCCGCGCGGCGTACCTTGGGAATCGCACATGTTCGAACTGCCCCTGTTGTTGAAGGCATTGATCCTCGGCATCGTCGAGGGATTGACGGAGTTCCTGCCGATCTCCTCGACCGGTCACCTGATCATCGTCGGCAGCCTGCTCGATTATACGAACGAACAGAGCAAGGTCTTCAAGATCGCCATCCAGTTGGGTGCCATCCTCGCCGTCTGCTGGCTCTATCGGGAGCGCCTCGTGGGCGTCACCGTGGGGCTTTGGACCAAGCAGCGGGAGCGGCGCTTCGCCGCCAATATCCTGATCGCTTTCCTGCCGGCCATGGTACTGGGGGTGCTGTTCTACTCCACCATCAAGACCTACCTGTTCAACCCGCTCACGGTGGCGGGAGCCTTGATCGTCGGCGGTCTGGTCATTCTCCTCGTGGAGCGTAACCCGCGCCCGGCGCGGTTCGAAACAGTCGATGACATCACTTGGCGCGAGGCGCTGAAAGTGGGTCTCGCCCAAGCCGTCGCCATGTTCCCCGGGGTCTCTCGCGCCGGGGCAACCATCATGGGCGGGCTGATTTTCGGCCTGTCGCGCAAAGCGGCCACCGAACTGTCGTTCTTTCTCGCCGTCCCGACCATGCTGGCCGCAACGGTTTATGACGTTTACAAGTCACGTGACCTGCTGCACGCTGCTGACCTGCCGGTCTTCGCCGTGGGCTTCGCGGCGGCCTTTATCGCCGCCATGCTCACGATCAAGGCCCTGCTGCGCTACGTTTCCAACCACAGCTTCGAGGTCTTCGCCTGGTACCGCATCGCCTTCGGCTTGATCGTACTGGGAACCGCGTACACTGGACTCGTGGATTGGCACGACTGAAGGCGGCGACCGGCTTCAGCCCAGCCAACCCGGCCACACCCGTTACGGCAGTTGCCGATCGGCGCAGACCCTGCGAGGATTGGACCTCACCACCAGGCCTTACAGGCAGCCCGCCCGGGCATGGCCTGGTCACCAGAACGATAAACAACAAGGGGTGCCATCAGGCGCCCCCCCGGACCGGGATCGATGTGATGCGACCCCATGCCGTCACCCACTGTGCCACCGCACGACGGCTGCTCGCCCGCTGCGCTCCCTCCCGCATGTCTTGCGCACGCGCCGACCCCATTGGGGCCGACGCGCGAAGGTCCCAACCACCACAGAGGAGATCGCGGTGCGAACCATCGAGCTGAAGGCGCCCCTGGATGGCGTCACCCTGCCACTGGAACAGGTCCCAGACCCTGTCTTTTCACAAAAAATGGTCGGTGACGGACTGTCAATCGACCCGCTCTCACAGGTGCTCCTCGCCCCCTGCGCGGGCACCGTGGTCAACCTGCATCGCGCCGGCCACGCGGTAACCCTGACGACCCCCGAGGGCATCGAACTGATGATGCACATCGGCCTGGACACGGTGAACCTGAAGGGCCAGGGCTTCACCCCCGCAGTCGCTGAAGGCCAGACCGTGGCCGCGGGCGACGCACTGATCGCGTTCGACGCGGATTATCTGGCCACCCACGCCAAAAGCCTGCTAACCCAGATCGTCGTCACCAACGGCGAGCGGGTGACGGCCTACCATCAGGTCAGCGGCAGGGTGCGTGCCGGCCAGGATACAATAATGACCCTCGACCTGGCCGACCAGGCCGCGAGCACGGGGGCGACCAGCGGTCAGCGCGTGGTCTCGGAGGCGTTGCTGATCCCCAATCCGACCGGGCTGCATGCCCGTCCGGCCGCGGTGCTGGCCAACCTGGCCAAACGCTGGCAGTCCCGCATCACGCTCCAGCGCGGCGACGATCAGGCGAACGCCAAGAGCCTGGTCTCCATCATGGGACTGGGGATCGAACAGGGCGACAAGGTGGTGGTGGTCGCGGAGGGACCGGACGCGGCGCAAGCCATCGCCGCCCTGGCCCCGGAGATCGCCGCCGGCCTGGGCGACGAGGGCAGTGTCCCCGCCCCCGCGCCCGCCACCACCGCGGTCAGCGCCGACGCGGCACCGGCCCCGCGCCCGCGCTCCGATGATCCCAAGTTGTTGCTCGGCGTCGCGGCCTCACCCGGTCTCGCGGTCGGCAAGGTGTGGCGCCTGCGGCGCGAGGAAATCCAGGTTGAGGAGAGCGGCGAGACGCCGAACCAGGAGCGGCGCCGCCTGGAGGACGCCATGGACCTGGCCCGCAACCAGTTGGAAGCCTTACAGATCGAGCTGCGGACCCAGGCCGACCCGGCCAAAGCCGCCATCTTCGCCGCCCACCAGGAACTGCTGAGCGACCCGGACCTGCTGGACATCGCCGAGAGCGCGATGGCCAAGGGCAAGAGCGCCGCCTTCGCCTGGCGGGCCGCCTTCACCACCCACGCCGAACGCCTGGCCAAGCTCAAGAATCCCTTGCTGGCCGGCCGCGCCAATGACCTGCGCGATGTCGGCCGACGCGTGCTCGCCATCGTCACCGGCCACCCCCTGGAAGAGCCCCAGGCCCCGGCCGACAGCATCCTGATCGCCGAAGAACTCAACCCCTCGGACACCGCCCGGCTCGACCGCACCCGCGTCCTGGGCTTCGCGACCGTGGGCGGCGGTGCGACCTCCCACGTCGCCATCATCGCCCGGTCACTGGACATCCCGGCGGTCGCCGGCATCGAACCGCGCGCCATGGACCTGGCGGACGGCACGCCGGTGATCCTGGACGGCAGCAAGGGCAGTCTGCGACTCGACCCGGACCCGGCCGAGATCAATCGGATTCGGACCCTCAAACAACGGATGGCCCAGCGCCGCGCCGCCGACCTGGCCGCGGCCTTCACCCCGGCCATGACCACGGATGGGCACCGCATCGAGGTGGCGGCCAACATCGGCGGCCTGGAAGACGCGGCGAAATCCATCACCCTGGGCGGTGAGGGGGTCGGCCTGCTGCGCTCCGAGTTTCTCTACATGGACCGCACCTCGGCCCCCACCGAGGACGAGCAATACGCCATCTACACTGAGATCGCCAAGGCGCTGGACGGCCGGCCGATGATCATCCGCACGCTGGACGTGGGCGGCGACAAACCCCTGGCCTATCTGCCCATGCCGCGTGAAGAAAACCCCTTCCTCGGCATCCGCGGGGTGCGCATCGGGCTCGACCGCCCGGAAATCCTGCGCACCCAGGTGCGCGCCATCCTGCGCGCCGGCCAAGGGCAGAAACTGCGCATGATGTTCCCCATGATCGCCACCATGGAGGAAGTCCGCTCGGTCAAGGGCCTGGTAGAAGAAGAACGGGCGCGTCTCGGCACCGTCGACCCGGTGGAACTGGGCATCATGGTGGAGGTCCCCGCCGCGGCCATCCTGGCCCGCCAGTTCGCCCGCGAGGTCGACTTTTTCTCCATCGGCACCAACGACCTGACACAGTACACGCTCGCTATGGACCGCGGCCATCCCAAGCTCGCCGCCAAGGCGGACGGCATGAACCCGGCGGTGTTGCGGCTGATCGCCCAGACCGTGGAGGGGGCCAAGGCGGAGGGCAAATGGGTCGGCGTGTGCGGCGGCATCGCCAGCGATCCTCAGGCGGTCGCCATCCTGATCGGGTTGGGCGTCAGCGAACTCTCGGTCAGCGTTCCCTCGATCCCGGCGGTCAAGGCCGAAGTGCGGGCGAACTCGCTTGCCGCGTGCCAGGCGCTGGCGGAGCACGCACTGGCTCAGGACAGCGCCGCGGCGGTCCGCGCGCTGGTGCCCTTGGACTACTGATTCGATCCGGAGAACACGATGAGTCTATCAACTGTTTGGGGTGACACCTTCGGCGGTCTGCAAAAGATCGGCAAGGCCCTGATGCTGCCGGTGTCGGTGCTGCCGGTAGCCGGTATCCTGTTGGGCGTCGGGGCCTCGATCGCCGATGCCAAAGAACTCGCCCCGTGGCTGATCGAAATCGGCCAAATCATGAAAGCTTCGGGTGGGGCCATCTTTATGATCCTGCCCCTGATCTTCGCCATCGGCGTGGTGCTCGGCTTCACCAAGAACGACGGTGTGGCGGCCATGGCGGCCACCGTCGGCTACTTCGTCCTGTTGGCCGCCCTGGGGGTCATCGGCCTGCTCTTCATCGGTTGGACGGCCCCCGTACAGCCGCTCGCCCTCACCGGTGACAACGCCAAGTCCGTCTACGTGGAATATGACACGGCGCGCGACCGTTTCGTCTGTCTCGACAAGGACGGCCGAACGATCGAGAAACTGCGGGCGAGTGAGATCAAGGGCACGGCCCTGACCTGTGACGGGGTCTCCGTGCCCTTCGTCCTCCAGGCCGGCCAGGGTGAAGAGGGCGCCATTGCGCTCTATGACGCCGACAAAGGTGAGCTGGTCGCCTTCCCGCCGGCCCAGAGCCGCGCCGAGATCAAGAAAATCTTCGGCATCGAGTCGATCGACACCGGCGTCTTCGGCGGTATTCTGATCGGCCTGCTCTCCGCGTTCCTGTTCAACAAGTATTACCGCATCTCACTGCCGGCCTATCTCGGGTTCTTCGCCGGCAAACGTTTTGTCCCCATCGTCGTCTCCTTTGCCGCCATTGGGCTGGCCGCCATCCTCGCCGTCATCTGGCCGCCGATCGGCGTGGCCATCCGCGACTTCGGCGACTGGGCGGCCTATGGCAACCCGGCCGCCGCGGTCACCATCTACGGCATCGTGGAGCGCATGCTCCTGCCCTTCGGTCTGCACCACATCTGGAACGTCCCCTTCTTCTTCGAGGTCGGCACCTATATCAATCCCAAGACCGGCGAGACCGTCCATGGTGTACTCAACCGCTTCTTCGCCGGCGACTATGAGGCGGCCATTTTAGGTGGCGGTTTCGTCTTCAAGATGTTCGGCCTGCCCGCCGCGGCTCTCGCCATCTATCACAGCGCCAAGCCCGAGAACAAGGCGCGGGTGGCCGGCATCATGGGCTCCGCCGCGCTCACCTCATTCCTCACCGGTATCACCGAGCCGCTGGAGTTCTCCTTCCTGTTCGTCGCCCCGCTGCTCTATGTCGTCCATGCGATCCTGGTCGGCATCGCCTACCTCAGCACCTACCTGCTCGATGCGCGCCTGGGCTACAGCTTCAGCCACGGCTTCATCGACTATGCGCTCTATTACCTCAAGGACATCCGACCCTGGATCATCCTGATCCTGGGGCCGATCTTCGCGGTGGTCTATTACTTCGCCTTCCGCGGCCTGATCAAGTGGTTCGACCTCAAGACCCCCGGGCGTGAAGCGGAGACCCTGGACGCGGCGGACGGCAAGGCCATGGTCGCGGACGACTTCGCCAAAGAGCTGGTCCTGGCCTTCGGCGGCAAGAGCAACATCCTGGGACTGGACGCCTGCATCACCCGACTGCGCGTGGCGGTGGCCGACATGGGCAAGGCCAACCCGGACAAACTGAAAGCGCTCGGCGCGGCCGGTGTCGTCACGGTCGGCAACAACCTCCAGGCCATCTTCGGACCCAAGTCCGACAACCTGAAGACCGACATGGAGGAATACCTGCTGACCGCCGGTCCCGAGGCCGAACTGCCGGAAGGTGCCGCCGCGCCCAAGGTCCAGTACAAGGCGGATGCCTTGAAGCCCCGGGCCCGCGACGCCGATGCCCCCGCCAAGGCGCGCGCCATCCTGGCGAGCCTGGGCGGCAGCGCCAACGTCCGCCAAGCCGAGGCCGCCGCCGAGACCCGGCTGCGCGTCACCGTCACCGACGAGGCCATGCTGGATGAGGCCGCCTTGCTGGCCGCCGGTGTGCAGGGCATTCTGCGGCTGCCCGACCATGTGCTGCATCTGTTGGTCGGATTGAATGCCGATCAATATGCCGCGGAGATGAAGGCGGCGATGGCGGGATGAGTGAGGGCAGGACGCCCGAGATCAGAAATCCGGGCGGGGACACACCCCGCTTCTCGTTCCCACGCTCCGCGTGGGAATGCCGGGCGGGCGCTCCGCGTCCGGTCTTGGCGCCGGACGCGGAGCGCCCGCACGTGCTCCCACGCAGGAGCGTGGGAGCCAGAATGGCTTAACTGAATGGCATCGAACCCGCCGATGGCCGGATCTTTGAGCACGTGCGCCAGCCCCGCCACATCCGCCGCCGGGACCTTGAGATCCGGCAGGTCCTGATTGCGGTCGTTGCCGATCAGCAGGGCATCTTTCTGAGCCGCCGGGGGCATGGGAGTCCGTGGGTGCGCCTGGTTTCCGGCATTCTAACCCCGATGGCGGTGAGCGCGGCTGCTTGACGCGTTCCTAACGCGCGGCTGGAACGCCCGCGCTCCCTTACGCGTCCATCGGAAACACTCCCGGAAACAGATAAGGCACCGCCGCCATCGGCAGCCCGATGCGCACGGCGCCCTTGGGACTGTCCGCGACCAGCAGGCCTTCTTCCAGCAGGCCGGCGATGACGTCGCGACCGGCCCGCTCGCCGTAGCCGGTGAGTGCCGCGGCCGCGCCGCGAGACAGCGAGCCGCGCAGGAAGACCGTCAGCAAGACCGGCACGGCGGCCGGTTTGATAGGCCGGCCAGGCAGGGTGTCGGCGGCGCGCAACTGCACATAGCCCTGGATGCGTTTGTGCAGGTCATCGGTCGCGAGCATCTTGCCCATGAAACGCGCCTGGTCGATACAGGTCTTGAGAAAAAACCGGCAGAAATCCGCGAGCCCGGCGCGCGAGAGGTTGCCGCGCCTGTCGTAGTCGTTGCGACGCGGCGCGTCCGCGGCGGCCAGTCGATCCAAGTATTCCGAACGGTTGCGGGCAAGTCCGCGGCTGGCCGACCACAGGCCATGCCCCAGGAGGCCGCCGGCGCCCAGATAGGCATCGGTGAAGAGCCGGGTGACGCGTCCGTTGCCATCCAGGAAGGGGTGTATCCAGGCCAGGCGGTGGTGGCTGGCGGCAGCGGCGATGAGACGGGCCTGGCCGCGGTGCCGCTCCGGGGCATAAACGTTGGCGAAGCGCGTGAGGAAGCGGTCGAGCGACCGGGCGTCCGGGGGCACATGGCGCCCGACCTGGACCGGACGTTCACGCAGGCGGCCGGGTACCAGGGTCTCGCGTTCCCGGGCGGACGGATCCTCGACCTCGCGAAGGGACTGCGGAAGTTGCTGGTAGAAGCGCTCATGGATCCAGCACAGAAAGGCCGGATCGCAGACCCGCAGGCCGGGCTCGGACGCGATGCGACCCTCGATGGCCTGCTGGATTTCGATGTGTGCACGGCTCTCCAACTGGAGCGCGCGGCGGGCGGGCTCTCCCGCGTAGTCGGCGCGCATGGCCCGCTCAATGTCGATGGGATGGGTTCGATGACCCTCGATCAGGTTGGAGTAATAGCTGTTGATCGTGCGCAACAGCGCCCGGAGGGTGCCCTCGGTGAGAGGGTGCAGCTGGCCGACCGCGCGGGCGGATTCAGCGACCAGGTCCAGGGCCAGGTCACTCAGGTCCGCGCGGTCGCCGGCGGTGTCGGGGAGCATGGGCTCCATGGTTGCCGGGTCGTCGTACATCTGTCTCCGCGGCTGGCCGTGCCGCTCTTGGTGCCGATCTCTCCAGAGAGTAACAGATTGATCTGAGAATGAATCAAGCCGCTTGCGACCGCCCGCTCCGGGACTTGGGTGCCGATCTTTGCGCTCAGTCGCCCGATTCACAGGTTGCCCCAGCAATTGTCGACGTGATGCGAATCAACCGGCAGGAACAACTTCAAGGATTCGGCGCGTCCGCAATCGAAACCTTGACGCTTATGACTGCCCGTTCAAGCCTGAATCAGCATCGCCTCGCAATTCCTGATAACGCGCCTGGGCCGTGGCGAGTGCGGCGTTCGGTGGCGGTGGATGCTCCAAGAGATCCAGCAAGCGCTCCGCGTCGCGCCGGGAAAGCTTCAGATCACCGCCCCCGCAACGCCAGCCGTTCAATCGTCTGACGCAGCAACTCAGGGCTCACCGGTTTCGCCAGGAAGTCGACCATGCCGGCCTCCAGACAGGTCTGCTTGACATCTTCGGACGCATTCGCCGTCAGGGCGACGATGGGCAGGGGTTGTCCCAACGCCTGCTTGCGATACGCTTGCGCAAATTGAACACCGTCGAGCTTCGGCATGCGCAGATCGACGACGGCGATGCTATAGCCCCCTTGCAGGGCCTCACGTAAGGCCTGTTCACCATCCTCGACCAGGGTGAAAACAATCCCCATTTTCTGCAGGAAGGCGGTGATCACTTTGGCGGCGATCGCATTGTCCTCGGCCACCAATACCCGGATGTCGGCCAGGGCTGCCGGATCGGCCCCGCCGAATCCGCTGCGCTCCTGATTGCAGGGGTGCGCCGCTTGCACCAGTCCAAGCAGCGCCTCGACGGCATCGACCAGATCCCCGGCGAGGAAGGGCTTGCTGAGACAGCGCGCCGCCGCGCGCTGTATCTCGGGGCGTCGTGCCGCGTAGGTGAGAAAGAGACAGGGACACTGGTAACCCAAGCGGGTGCCGACGTCAATGCGGGCGGACTCCAGCGCGAACCCGCGCGGTCGGTCACCGATCACCAGAAAGTCCAGGTTCGCCCCGCCCGACGCCAAGGCACTGACATCAATTGGATCAGCCAACCCCAGACACATCACCCCCTCGCGACGCAGCACCTCACAGACCAGGTCGCGGTGCGTTTGGTTGGCCTCGATCACCAACCCGCGCCGTCCTTGCAAGCGCGCCGACGGGACGGGCGGCGGGGGCAACAGACCTCCCAGCACCGGCAGCCGTACCCGGAAGCGGCTGCCCTGACCCGCGACGCTCTCCACCCCGATCGTACCGCCCATCAGGCGTGACAACTCCAGCGCGATGGTGGTGCCGAGACCAGAGCCGCCGAAACGGCGGGTGGTGGACTCATCGGCCTGACTGAAACTCTCGAAAATCTGCCCGAGCTTGTCGGCCGGGATACCGATCCCGGTGTCCTCGACCTCCAATAACAGATGCGGCTCACTGATCCCCTCCTCCGCGGGCCGCACCAACACGCGGACCCGGACCTCTCCTTCTTCCGTGAATTTAACGGCGTTGCCAACCAGATTGAACAGAATCTGACGGACCCGCAACTGATCGCCCACGACGGTCAGTGGAACATCCGGTGCCACCATACAGATCAGTTCGACCCCCTCGGCCAAGGCGAGACTCTCAAGCACTCCACAGACTTCCCGCACCACCGCGCGCGGACTGAAGGGGAGCTGCTCCAGGGTCAGTCGTGCCGCATCGATCTTGGAGAAGTCCAGGATATCCCCGATCAGGGCACCGAGCACATTGGCCGAATTGGAAATGGAGAGCAGGTAGTCGCGCTGCTCGGCATCGAGCGTGGTGCTCTTGAGCAACTCGGTCATACCGATCACACCGGTGAGCGGGGTGCGCAGTTCATGTGTCATGAAAGCCAGAAAATCCCCCTTGGCTTTGTTGGCGCGTTCCGCCTCGTCTTTGGCCCGCTGCACCCGCCGCAGGAGCGCGAACTGATACAGCGGCAACAGCAACAGGAAAAAGAGGAAAAAGACCGCCTCATAGGTATGGCGCTGCCACTGACCCAGCGCGGTCAACACCAGGCTGTAGGCGATCACCGATTCGGCGGAGGCCAGGACCAAATGCCGGGTCCCGTAACGGGTCCCGGCCGAGATGAAAATCCAGATATAGAGCAAATAAAAGGGACTGATCGCCTCGCGGGTAACAAAGATCGCCAGGCTGATGGCGACAATATCCAGCGACAGCGCAACATAACGCCGATTCGGCCAATTGGGACGAACCAGCACGCTGATGAAGACACCAGCGTTAATCAGTATAAAAATACAAAAAACTGTAATAAAATAAGGGATATCGACCTTGTAATAGCCGGTAATGGCGGCCAGCGAAATATAGCCGGTACCGAAAGTCCAGACCGCGAACCGAACCAGGGCGGACTGGAACTCGGGGTTTGCCCGCATCCCCTCAGGAAGACCCAGATCACCACGCTTGGGTACCATGGCCATGCTCTGCTACTCCGCCGGAGAACGCCGACACCGCACCGCGAAGAACGGCCCATGCGCAGCGACACCTGTTTTAGTCATTGTTTAATCACGACCGCCAACGAACCCGGGGACCCCTTGACCTGACCGGGAACACCGTGGTCAACCAATCCGGGCGGCACCGTGACGGCACGGCGCCGAGGCCCGGTTCCCGGCTGGAACCTGACAAACTTCCACTGGCACTCGCCCCCCAAACTCATGGTATATTAGCCAATCCTTCTCGAACGACAACGACCAAGCACCGACCAAACCCCCGGCGAGCGCGCCTCACCAGGTGCCTGGGGCCGTTTAAATTAGGCCGGACCTGAGAGAACAAGGGGAGAACGCAATGTCCAAGAAACACCCGATTGTCGCCGTCACCGGCTCGTCCGGCGCCGGTACGACCACCGTCAAGCGCGCTTTCGAACACATTTTTTACCGCGACGGCATTACCGCGGCGGTCATCGAGGGTGACAGCTTTCACCGGTACGATCGCGCCGCCATGAAGGTCGAGGCCGCCCGTGCCGCCGCGGAACACCGCAATCTGAGTCATTTCGGCCCCGAGGCCAATCACTTCGAACTGCTGGCGGGGCTCTTCCACAGCTACGGCGAGACCGGCACCGGCAAAAAGCGGTATTACATCCATAGCGACAGCGAGGCCGCGGACCAAAACGCCCGGCTCGGCACCCAACTGACGGCCGGTCAGTTCACGCCCTGGGAAGACCTGCCGGACAACACCGATCTGCTCTTCTACGAAGGCCTGCACGGGCTGGTCGTCACCGAGGAAGACAACGTCGCCGCCCATGTCGACCTGGGCGTGGGCGTGGTGCCCATCGTGAATCTGGAATGGATCCAGAAGATTCACCGTGACAACCTGGAGCGCGGCTACTCGGCCGAGGCCATCGTCGACACCATCATGCGGCGCATGCCCGACTACATCCGCCATATCACGCCCCAGTTTTCACTGACCGACATCAACTTCCAGCGCGTCGCCACGGTCGACACCTCCAACCCGTTCATCGCGCGCGACATCCCCACCGCCGACGAGAGCTTCGTCATCATTCGCTTCAAGGAGCCGGAGAAACTGGACGTCAGCTTCCCCTACCTGCTCTCCATGATCAAGGACTCTTTCATGTCGCGGCGTAACAGCATGGTCGTGCCCGGCGGCAAGATGGGGATGGCGATGGAGATCATCCTGCAGCCGATCATCGAACGCATGATGGATGCGCGACGGGTCTAGCGGAGCCTTCCCGCCAGCCGCACAGGCATCGCGAGCACCGGAGTCCTGGTGAGACGCCGGGCTCGGGTGCCTGGGATGGCGACCCGGCGGCGCACCCGGATGCTGCCGCCTACTGAATCGCAAACTTCACCGCCGAAGCCGCCGCGATCAGCCACACCGCCCCGCTCACCTCGCGCCGGCGACCGGCGAGCGTCTTGACCACCGCATAGACGATGAACCCCAACCCGATGCCGGCGGCGATCGAAAAGGTGAACGGCATCGTCAGCGCCGTCACCACCGCCGGCAGCGTGTCAGTCAGGTCATCCCAGTTGAGATCCCGCAGGGCCTGTGCCATCAGGCAGGCGACGAACACCAACGCGGGCGCGGTGGCGAAGTCGGGCAGCGCCATGGCGAGCGGGGCAAAGAACAGTGTCGCCAGGAACAGCACGCCGGTCACCACCGCCGTCAGCCCGGTGCGCCCGCCCGCCTGGATGCCCGCCGCGCTCTCGATGTAGCTGGTGACGGTCGAGGTGCCGAGCGCCGCGCCCAGCATGGCGCCGCCCGAATCCGCCGTGAGTGCCTCTTTGAGCCGCGGCACCGAGCCGTCCGGGCGCATCAGCCCGGCGCGGTGGGTGACCGCGATCAGGGTGCCGGCGTTATCCAGCAGGTCGACCAGGAAGAAGGTCAGCACGATGCTCACCACGCCCAGGCGGAGCGCGCCGGGGATGTCCATCTGCAGCAAGGTGGGCGCGAGCGAGGGCGGCATGGCCATCACGCCGTGAAAGGTGGTCAGCCCGAACGGGATGCCGGCCGCGGCAGTCGCCAGGATACCGATCAGCACCGCCGCGGCCTGGCCGCGCGCCGCCAGCCCGGCCATGACCAGGAAGCCGGCGCAGGCCAGCAGGGTCGCGGGGTTGCGGAGCTGACCCAGGGTCACATAGGTGGCCGGGTCCGCCGCTACCACGCCCATATGCTCCAGCCCGATCAGCGCCAGGAAGAAGCCGATACCGGCGCCGATCCCCAGCTTGAGCGAGAACGGGATCGCGTTGATCAGCCATTCGCGCAGACGCAGCAGCGAGACGATCAGGAACAACACGCCGGACAGGAAGACCGCGCCCAGCGCCACCTGCCAGGGCACCTGCATGCCGCCCACCACGGCGAAGGCAAAATAGGCGTTCAGCCCCATCCCGGGCGCCAGCGCCAGCGGGTAGTTGGCATAGAGCCCCATGACGATCGAGGCGATGCCGGCACCCAGGCAGGTCGCCGTGAACAGCGCCCCCTGATCCATGCCGGTGGTGGCCAGGATGCTCGGGTTGACCGCCACGATATAGACCATCGCGAGCCAGGTGGTGAGACCGGCGAGGATCTCGGTCCGGACCGTGGTGCCGGCTTCGTGCAGGTTGAACACGGCTAACGCCCCGGTCCCGCCCGATCCACCCAGCCGCCGCGGCAGCCCAGGGTGCGCGTCGGCGCCGCGCGGATCAGGTCACCCAAAGGCGACTGGTCCGTGATCACGCCCTTGAGCCCGATCCGCAACTCGGTGATCTGCCCCGCGGGGTCACACTCCAGCCGCACCCGCTCGCCGCTGCCGGGGCCGAACGCGCGGTCGAAGGCGTCGCGTACCTGCTCGGCGCGCAGGCGCCGGCCGATGCTCGCTTCGAAGAGCGTCCGCACGGCGGAGGCGTTGAGTTGATCGAGCAGGGCCAGCGAGTGACGAAAATAGGTGTCCGCATCCGTGCCGGAACAGGTTCCGTGTTTAAGCCACTCGTGGCGTTCCAACTCGGAGCGCGTCCCCGGCATCCGCTGTTCCAAGGCGCCGCGGGTGGCGGGCTGCAGATCCGGGGCGGGCAAACACTGCCAGTCTCCGGATTCCGAATGCGCCCGCTGCAGACGCTCCACCCCACAGTAGGCGCGGCCGATCGGCTGCGGCCAGAGCCCATGGAGCGAGAACTGACGGGCATCGGCCCGCTCCGGCGTCTGGCCGCGACACTCGGGCCGACCCTGGCGTTGCTCACAGAAGGCCGGCTGCCAACTCGCCGCCAGCACGAACTGTTCGTCCATGCCGCCGGTCCTGGTCGATGCGGACACGGGTGCCGCTGCCGCGTCCGGCCCCCGCGGGACCTCAGTGACCGCCGGGACGAGCCGGCCGCACGTCACCTCCACCCAGCGCTCCCGCGGACGCGCGGACTCGATGCGCACTTGGTAATGCGTCGGCTCCGCCCGATTGCGCGCGACGACCCAATAGGTCTCGCCGGGGACCAGGCGGACTTGACCGGGATTTTCCTGATGTTTGGTCGAGATCCCCGCGGGACAGTCGCGTTCGGCAATCAGCCCGGCCGCAAAGGGTTCGGCCAGGCCGACCAGCGGCCAGCAGCAGAGCAAGACAGTCAGCGGGCGCGGCAAGTGCATTGGACGGTCCTCGGATAGGGCGCCTTTCCTTGCGGAAAAGGCGAAGGATCACGGGTCGGCACCCGACGATTCGGGAACCGCGATGCTCGCCCAAGCGGATCGGGTTGGCAACCCCGCCCGAATACCGGACGCCAGTGACCCGGCACCCCGCCGCTGCATCCCGCGAACCAGGTCCTGATCTGCCGTTGAATCCCTGCTACTGTTATGCTTCATTAACCAAACCGATCACCGGGCAAGACCCGGCGCCGCGTGCCGCCTGAGATGTGAGTCACGATGTTCAAGAATCTGCACCTCTGGGCCAACATCATGCTGGGGATGGGCCTGGCGATCCTGCTGGCGGTCGGTGCCCAAGGCTACGGCAATCTGGTCAGCCTGCGCGCGGTGATCCTCACGGCCGAGCGCGCCGAATTGCGCCAATCCATGGAAAGCCTGATGGCCGGGGTGGCGGCCGAAACCCGGTTGGCGCAGGCGCTCAGCGCCCTGGTGGCCAACCTGCCGGAGGTGCAGAGCCATTTCGCCGCCGGCGACCGGGCCTGGCTGCAGGCCACCCTGTTGCCGCCCTACCAGGTGCTGGCGAAGGACTACGGCGCGGTGCAGTTCCAGTTCCATACCCCACCCGCCACCTCCTTCCTGCGCCTGCATCTGCTCGACAAGTTTGGCGATGACCTGTCGGCCATCCGCAAATCCGTGGTGGATAGTAACCGCACCCGTATCCCCCAGCGCGGGCTCGAGGTCGGCGTCGCCGGGCTGGGTGCCCGCGGGATGGTCCCGATCTTCGACGGCGAGAAGCACCTGGGTGTGGTCGAATTCGGCATGTCGTTCGGCCAGCCGTTCTTCGATGCATTCAAGGCGAACTTTGGCGTCGATGCCGGCCTGCATCTGGTAGGCGACGACACCATCGAGACCTTCGCCACGACCTACGGCAAGCGGCCGCTGCTCGCCCCCGCCGTGCTGCGCGCGGCGCTGGCCGGGGAGCCGCAACTGGTCGAAATCGCGGTCGACGGCCGCCAACTGGCGGTCTATGCAGCGGTCATTCGCGATTATTCCGGGACGCCGCTTGGGGTGGCCGAGGTAGCGCGGGATCGGTCGCTTTATCGGACAGCCATGCACGACGCCGCTACGCAAGCCGGGCTGAGCGGCGGGCTGGCCCTCCTCGTCGGTGTCGGGATCGCGCTGCTGACGGCGCGCGCACTGAGCCGGCGGATCCGACTCTTGACCCAGGAGCTCCAGCGGGTGGCGGCCGGCGATCTCAGCCATGACGTCCCCGCCGCTGGCAAAGATGAACTGGCTGAACTGGCGCGCGCCGCCAATGCGATGCGCGGCCATCTGCATACGCTGGTGGCGGAGGTAGATACCAATGCCGCCGCGGTGCACCGAGCCGCCCAGGAAATCGCCCAGGCGGTCGATGGCCAGGCCGCCAATTCGACCGAGATGTCGGCCTCGGTGGCGGAGATCACCTCCACCATGGAGGAACTGTCCGCGTCCTCGACGCAAATCGCCGAATACTCCGAATCCGTGGTCGAGGTGGCCCGGCGCACCTTCGACCAAAGCCGCGCGGGGGCGCAAGCGATGCAGCGACTGGCGGATCGGATGGGGGCCATCCGCGGCGACAGCCGCGGCGCTCTGGCCGAGATCGTCGATCTGGGGCAAAAGTCCAAAGAAATCTCCCGGGTCATGGAGCTCATCGACACGGTGGCCGATCAGACCAAATTGATTGCATTCAACGCCGCGCTGGAGGCCGCCTCGGCCGGTGAGTCCGGCAAGCGCTTCAGCGTGGTGGCGGCTGAAATCCGCCGCCTCGCCGACTCGGTCACCGAGTCCACCAGCGAGATCGAGGCCAAGGTTGGCGAGATCCAAGAGTCCATCAGCCGCCTGGTGGTCACCTCGGAGAAGGGCAACACGGGCATCGCGCAGGGCATGGCCGAGTCGACCCAAGCCGCGGAGTTCCTCAACGCCCTGGTGGCCGATGCCGGCCAGACCACCAGCGCGGCTCAGCAGATCAGCCTCTCCAGCCAACAACAGCGCACGGCCAGCACCCAGGTCGTGGTGGCCCTGCGCGAAATCGTCACCGCCAGCGCCGACACCGCCGGGTCCGTGCGGCGCATCGCCGCCATCGCCCAGGCAATGACGCGGCTCTCCGCGGGACTCAAGAGTCAGGTCGAAGGCTTCAAACTGAAGACGTCCGGCCATCCTGACGGCGCCGCGGCAACGGACGCGTCTGCCGCACGGGCAGCACCAGACCGGCAGGCCGCCGCCGAACCGGCGAGCGTCGGCTGATGGCCGCCGCGCGACGCGAGGGACCGGTGCGGGTGCTGGTGGTGGACGACAGTGACACGGCCCGCGGTCTGCTGCGGGCCATGATCGAGGACGACCCGCGGTTGACGGTCTGCGGCGAGGCGGCTGACGGCCAGTCCGCGGTGGAGCAGGCGGGCCGCTTGCATCCCGACCTCGTGACCATGGATCTGCGCATGCCGGTCATGGACGGGATGCAGGCCATCGTCGAGATCATGGACCGCTGTGCCACCCGTATCCTGGTCGTCTCGGACCTCACCGATGCCGCCCGGGCGATGGCCGCGGTCGCCCGCGGCGCACTCGACGCCATCCCCAAACCCGACGCGGACGCCGGACCGGCCTTCACCGCGCGGCTGCGGATGCTGGCCGGCGTCCCGGTGATCCGGCATTTACGCGCGCGCCACCCGGGGGCCGCCGCCGCACCCGACCACCAGCCCGACCGCATCACGACCATCCCGCCCGGTCACCCGGTGATCGCCATTGCCGCGTCGACCGGCGGGCCCCAGGCCCTGGCCCAGTTGTTGCCGGTGCTGCCGCCGGGACTCATGGCCCCGATCCTGATTGCCCAACACATCTCCGACGGCTTCGCCGTGGGCATGGCGCACTGGCTTGACGAGCTGTGTCGGTTACCGGTCGAAGTGGCCCGCGACGGCGATCACCTGATGCCCGGCCGCATCTATGTGGCCGACTCCGCCAGCCACCTGACCGTGCTGTCGGGACGCACCATCCAGCTCTGTCCGTGCCTGGAGGGCGACCTCTATCACCCGAGTTGCGACCGCTTGCTGTGCTCGGTGGCCGCGACCGCCGGGCGCAGCGCCATCGGCGTCATCCTTACCGGCATGGGCCGGGACGGGGCGCGCGGCATGGCCGCCATCGCCGCGGCCGGCGGCACCACCATTGCCCAGGACGAGGCGAGCTCGGTGGTCTTCGGCATGAATCGGGAGGCGATCATGGCCGGCGGCGTACAACAGGTGCTGCCATTGACCGCCATCGCCGCTGAACTGATCCGGCTCGCCGGCCGCGGCATCGCCGAATGAACCTGACCCAGACCAAAACGCTGATTCGGGAGCGGCTGGGGTTGCACTTCAACGGCTACCAAGAGGCCTGGCTGCAGTGTGCCGTCGAGGCGCAAATGGCGGCGTTGGGCACGCCGGCCCCGGACGCCTACCTGAAGCGCCTGCGCGAGGATGCGGCGGTCATGCAGGCGCTGACCAGCCTGCTGACCATCAAGGAGACCTATTTTTACCGCGAGCCGCACCATTTCCGGCTACTCACCGAGCACCTGGTCCCGCGGTTGCTGCGCACGCGCGACCCGGACGATCCGATCCGGATTCTTTCGGTGGGCTGCGCCACCGGCGAGGAACCCTACTCCATCGCCATCGCCCTGCGCCGGCGCTGGGGTGAGCAGGCCGAACGGTTGTTTCAGATCAGCGCCGCCGATGTGGACGAACGCGCCCTGGACCAGGCGCGGGGCGGACGCTACCGATCCTTTTCCTTCCGCGCCATGCCGGACGACCTGATCGCCCACTGGTTCACGGCGGCGCCGGACGACACCCGACTGATCGCCCCGACGGTGCGTCGTCAGGTCCGCTTTCGCCCGCTGAACCTGCTCGCCGAGCGGCTCCCTGATGATCTCATCGGGCACGACCTGATCTTCTACCGCAATCTGTCGATCTATTTCGACGCGGCCACCCGCGCCGCCGTGCTGGGTCGGCTGAGCGCGCTGCTGCGACCCGACGGCTATCTGATCGTCGGCACCGCCGAGACCCTGGCCAACGACCTCGGCGTGCTGCCGACACGACAGCATGAAGGGGTCTGGTTCTTTGCCAAGCAGGCGCTTGAGCGGCTTCCTGAACCGACACCGGACGCTGCTGTCTCAACCCGTTGGGGCTTACCGACCGCGGGGTCATGCCCACCCGAGGACGCGACGTCCCGCCGTGCGGCACCGTCCGCCAACCCGGACCCGTTCGCGGACGCGCGAACGCGCCCTGCGCCGTGCGTTGCCGATGGGAACGCCCAACGGATTGTGGCAGCGCGACCGCCCGCCGCGCCCACGGAGCACGGCGCGGCGGCGACCCGACCGGCCGCCCGGCGCTACCAGGAAGCGCTCGGTCTGGCACGCGCCGAGCAAGTCGATGCGGCCCTTGCCTGCCTCGCCCCGCTCGGCGTCGCCGCCGCGACAGACCCCGAGTGCCTGACCCTGCAAGCGCACCTGTTACTGGAGCGTGGTGACCTGGACGGCGCCCGAACCGCGGCGCGGCAAGTGCTGACCGCCGATGCCTGGTCAGTGGACGCGCTGGTCTTGCTCGGCCGCAGCGCCCGCGCCCGGGGTGACCTCGACGAGGCCGTCGACGCGCTGCGGCGCGCCATCTACCAGCGTCCGGAGCACTGGCCGGCCCATTACCAACTGGCCGAGTGTCACCGCACTGCCGGTCGCGGCGAGGCGGCACGGCGCGAATACCGGATCGTCCTGCGCCAACTGGCCGACGCGCGAGCGCACACCGGTGCCGCGCAGACCGGCCCGCTGCCGTCCGCGCTCTCGCTCACCGACCTGCGGCTGCTGTGTGAGGCGCGCCTGCACGGGCTCGCGGACAGGACTTGAGGCCCGCGTCATGGCCCTGGATCTGAGCAAGTTCATCGGCCGTTTCAGCGGCGAGGCACGGGATCACCTGACCCGGCTGACGACCGGACTCGCCGCGCTGGAGGCCCAACCGGATGATGCCGAGGCAATCAACGCACTGTTTCGCTCAGCCCACACCATCAAGGGCTCGGCGCGGATGCTCAAGCTCACCGGGATCAGCACCACCGCCCACCACTTGGAAGATCTGCTCGGCGCCCTGCGCGCCAATCACGATCAGGCCGACCCGGCCGGCATCAGCCTGCTGCTGACCGGCGTCGATGCGATCGCCGCCCAATTGGATCAACTGGAGTCGGTTGGGGGTGACCCGCCGGCCGACCCGGCACTCTGCGACACACTGGCGCGAGCCGCCGCCGCGCGGCTGGCCGCGCCGGCCACTGCGGACCTGCTCCGGAGTAGCCAGCCTCCAGTTGATGCGACCCCCGACCAACCAAGCCCGGTCGCGCTGCCGACCGCCTCACCTGCGGAACGCGCGCTCGACAGTGTGCGCGTCCCGTTGACAAAACTCGACGAGCTGATCCGTCTGATCGGCGAGGTGACAGCGGTCCAAGTCCAACTGCGGCAGCGGGTCCTGGAGGCTCAAAACCTGGGTCGGGCCGCACTCAAGCCGACGGCCGACGACGGCCGCGCATCCGGCGGCTTGGCCGACCCGGCGGCCGCGCAACGGTTCGCGCATGACCTGCGCGATGCCGTACAGGCTCAGGAAGTGCTGGTCGTCGGGCTGCGCGAGCGAGCACTGGTGCTGCGCATGTTGCCGCTCGCCATGGTCTTCGATCCCGCCGCGCGGATGGTTCGCGAGCTGGCGCGCGCCCAAGGTAAGGAGGTGCGCTGCGAGGTGCAGGGCGGTGAGATCGAACTCGACCGGCAACTGATCGAGGGATTGGGCGGCGCCCTGATCCATGTGCTGCGCAACGCCGTCGATCACGGGATCGAGGACCCCGCGACCCGCCGGGCGGCCGGTAAGCCGACGGTCGGACAGGTGCGGATCAGCGCGCGCCAGACCGGCGGCGGCGTCGTCCTCGAGGTCAGCGACGACGGGCGCGGCCTGAACCGCGAGCGGATCATTGCCAAGGCGCTGCACAAGGGTCTGCTCGACCCCGCGCGGGCCGCCACGCTGACCGACGATCAGGTCTGGGAGCTGAGCTTTGCACCGGGCTTGAGCACCAGCGAGATCATCACCGACCTGTCCGGGCGCGGGGTCGGACTCGACGCGGTCAAACACACCGTCAACGATGTGCTGCAAGGTGCAGTCTCACTCGTGAGCCGCACCGGTGAGGGCAGCACCTTCGCCTTCACGCTGCCCTTGTCACTGGCGGTGATGCGAGTGCTGGTGTTTGCCTGCGGCGGGCAACGGTTTGCCCTCGCCGCCCAGCATGTGGTCGAACTGCTGCGGGTGATGGCGCACGAGGCGATCACCCTGGCGGGACGCCCGGCGGTGGTGCTGCGCAACGAGTTCGTACCGCTGGTCCCACTAGCGGGACTGCTGGGCCTGCCGCCCACTCCAGCCGCGCGGGACGCGGCCTCAGGGACCGTGCGACGGGGCAACGGGATGCGTCTCGTGGTCGTGATCGGGGTCCGCCAAGCCAAGCTGGGACTGATCATCGATCACCTGTTGGACGAGCGCGATATGGTGATCAAGACCCTGCCCGAGCACATGCGCGGCTGCCCGTTGGTCGGTGGTATCGTTGTCACCGGCGACAATGCCCTGGTCAGCGTGCTGCAGGCGCCGAGCCTCATCGAGACCGCGCGCCGCATCCGCGGTGAGACCGCCGTCCAGGGTTCAACGGGCGCGCGCGCCCGGCCGGGCCGGGATGAGCCCTGGCGCGTGCTGGTCGTCGATGACTCGTTCAATACCCGCGAGATCATCAAGGATGTGCTGGAAGCCTGCGGCTATCGGGTGACCACCGCCAAGGACGGACTCGATGGTTGGCAGAAAGCGCTGGGTGGACCCTTCGATGCCGTGCTGACCGACGTGGAGATGCCCGGTCTCGACGGCTTCTCGCTCACCGCGAAGCTGCGCACGCATGACCGCTACCAGACCACCCCCATCGTGATCATCACCTCGCGTGAACAGGAAGAAGACAAGCGGCGCGGGATTCAGGTTGGCGCCGACGCCTACATTGTCAAAGGCGATTTCGATCAATCCAGCCTGCTTGAAACCTTGCACAATTTGCTGGGATGAAGATCATGCGAATACTTATTGTTGACGACGACCCCCTAGCCGGTGAATTGGCGGCGGCCGTCCTGGAAGATGCCGGCCATGACTGCGTTCTGGCCGAGAACGGGATCGCGGCACTAGAACTGCTGGCGGCTGATGCCGCCATCGAGCTGATCGTTTCGGACATGAACATGCCGCTGCTCAGCGGGCTTGAACTGTTCCGGGAACACGGCGCCCAGGGCCGCGCGCGCCCCTTCATCCTGCTCACCGGCGATGACCCGGAGCCGCTGCACGCCCAGGCTCCGGGGCTCGCGGGCGTACTGATGAAGGACGCGGCGCTGGAGGAGACGCTGCCGACCCTGGTCGCGACACTGGCCGTCGACCCGGCTGGCCTGGTTCATGGGCGATCCGCATGATGCCGGATCTCAGACGAAAACCTTACGTGCTCGGCTAGCGATGCGACGGCTATGACAGCTCCATCGGACACCTTCAAAACCCGCAAGGCACGGCTGCGGTCCGCATTCCTGGCGCAGTTGCCGCAACGTATCAGTGAGGCGCGTCGGCGGTTGGCGGCGCTCCCGGACACGCCCGTGAAGCCGGAGGCACTAACCGATCTGGCGCTGGTTTTTCACACCATCAAGGGCAGCAGCGCCTCGTTCGGTCTGGCGGCGATCAGCGACCTGGCACGGCACGCGGAGGAGGCGGTCCGGCAGGCGCTGACCGTCGGCGCACCGCTGTCGGCGCAACTGCGCGCGACCCTGGGGCGGACACTCGACCAGTTGGCGGCCATGCAGGCGCGGCCCGCCGAGGAGACGGACGCGGCCGACCGGTTCGGCTTTGAGCCCCTGCCGGCCGCGGCCGAACCGGCACTGGCCCATACCGGGCACGCCACGCAGCGGCGCATGAAACGCATCTATCTGTGTGACGACGACGGCGATCTGGGCCAACAGTTGTGTGCCCAACTCGCCTGCTTCGGCTATCAGGTCACGGCGCTGAGCAGCCTCGCCGATCTGCGGGCGGCCGTGGCGGCGGAAGCGCCGGCGGCGGTCATCATGGACGTGATGTTTCCGGAGGGGGAGCACGCCGGTCCGGCCGCGCTCACCGATCTGCATGAGGAGCTCGGGTATGTGGTCCCGAGCCTGTTCATCTCCAGCCGCGACGATTTTCAGGCGCGACTGCAGGCGGTCAAGGCCGGGGGCAGCGCGTACTGCACCAAACCCGTCAAGACCACCGAGATGGTCGAGTTCCTGGATGCCCTGACCAACCGGGAGTCGCCCACGCCGTTTCATGTGCTGGTCGTCGATGACGAACCCAACATTGCCCAACTGCACGCCCTGGTGCTGGAGGAGGCGGGCATGACCACGAGCATCGCCACCGACCCCGCCGCGGTTATCGACCTGCTCAAGGGATTCAATGCCGATCTGGTCCTGATGGACATGTATATGCCGCAGTGTTCCGGCCCGGAACTGGCGCGGGTGTTACGTCAGATGCCCGGTCACGTCAGCCTGCCCATTATCTATGTGTCCTCGGAGACCGACCGTGAGCGCCAGTTCAGGGCGCTCGAAGTCGGTGCCGACGGTTTCCTGACCAAACCGGTGGAGCCCGCGCGGCTGGTCAATGAAGTCAGTCTGCGTGCCGAGCGCATGCGCACCCTGCACGCGCTGATGGTGCGCGATGGCCTGACCGGGCTGTTCAACCACAATACCATCATGCAGTTCCTGGAGATCGGGGTCGCCAACGCCCGCCGCGACCACCGCCCGTTGTGCTTCGCCATGATCGACGTCGACCGCTTCAAGCGGGTCAACGATGCCTACGGACATCCAGCCGGCGATCAGGTGCTGATGGCGCTGAGCCGGGGCTTGCGCCTGCGATTGCGCGAGTGCGACGTGGTCGGACGCTACGGGGGCGAGGAATTCGCGGTGGTGCTGCCCGGTGTCGAGGTGGAAGACGGCAAGGTCATCCTCGATCAACTGCGCACGAGCTTCGCCGACGTCTTGTTCTACGCCGGCGATGCGACCTTCCGCTGCACCTTCAGTGCCGGGATCGCCGCCTTCCCTCAGATCGCGTCCGCCGACGCCCTGATCGAGGCGGCTGATGTGGCCCTCTACTGCGCCAAGGGAAACGGGCGGGACCGGGTCGAGATCGCGTCCGTGAATGACCGTTCCGGAAACCCGGACCCGATCGCCCGGGAGCGTGCGAATGAACAATGACGCCACTGCGCGGACTGCTCCGCTGAACGATGCGCCAAACGATGCGCCAATTGATGCATTGGCCGCGGCACTGGAGCGCCGTCGCCGTGGTGATCAGGACATCGTGGCGGTCGATGTGCCTACCGTGCAATGGGTGGTCTTCACCCTCGGCGACCGGGCCTTCGCTTTTTCCGGTGCGCAGGTCGCGGAGATCCTGCCGCTCCCCCCCATTTATTTCGTCCCCGGCTGCCCGCCCGCACTCGAAGGGGTGATCGATGTGCGCGGCAACATCTGCTCGGTGCTGCGGCTCGGCGACCTGCTCGATAGTCCCCATGGACCACTCACGCGTCACACCGCCATCCTGCGCGGCCGCGCGGCCGGCATGGAGAGCGGACTGCGGGTCGATGCGGTCGAGGACGTGCTCGAGGTCGCGCAGGAAACGCTCCTGCCCCCACCCGGCAACCTCCCGGAGCGGCTGCAAGGGCTGGTCACCGGGGTCTTTGAGCACCGCGGACAGCGGGTCATGGCGCTGGACATGGCGCGGTTGTTCCAGTCATGGCGCGACGCCCGCCTGTGACACCTGGACCCATGCTGTGACCGACATTGACCTGGTCGTGTTCCGCTGGAACACGTTACAGTTGGCCTTCCAGGCGTGTCAGGTGCTTGCCTTGGAGTCGACCCTTGACCCTGACGCACCCTCGATCGGCGATCTGCTGGAGTTACCGATGGGGGAAGGCCTACCGGGCGTCGTTACGCGAGCGGGGCCAGCTCGCCTGTTGCGTCTCGCCCAACCGGCCGGCGCGCTGCGCGTGCGCGTTCAGGAACCGGTTGTTCAAGTCCGGCTGCCGGCCACCGCCATCCACCCGCTGCCGCCGCTGCTCGCCGCCAGGCTGCGCCTGCCCGGCATCCGTGCCCTGGCGTGGCAGCAAGGTCAGGGACCCGGTGCACTGATCGTCATCCTTGATGTCGGCGCTTTGGCTTGCAAAGAGCCGCCGGCAGCCTGAACCCCTTCGCACCTGACATCCAGACAGACCCTTGCTGTAGGGGCGGGTTTGAAACCCGCCCGTCTGGTTTTCACGTCCGGCGGCTAGACCATGACGCTGGTCGGTCTAATCCTGCTACTCCTTCTCGAACCCCTGGCTCGTGAACTTCAGCGTCCGGCAGTTCTCGGTGACCGTTCGCACGACATGGTCCGACGCGCCGGCCGGAATCGTGGCCTCGACTTCGATGGTCACCGTCACCGTGGTCCCGACCAGGCCCGCAAGGTGCGCGATGACCTCCTCGGCAATGCGGCCGGCATCGCGGCCGACACGGGTGGCGTCGAGCATGGCCGTGCCATGGAAGCGCTTGGGTTGCGCCGCCGCGGGTTGGGGGTCGGGCGACGGGGTCAGGCCAGGTTCGGTCACCCCCGTAGCGCCAGTGGTCGTGCCGCTACCGCCCTCCGTGAAGGTCCCAGGCAATGGACCAGGACCAGGAGCGACGACCGCCCGCTCGGCATCCATCTGCCGACGCGCCACGTCCGACTTCACCACCAGCCCCGGCGCTTGCGGCTCGATCAGCGTCACCATCTGGCCGCCGCGCAAGCCCTGGTAGCGGCCCGCGGCCTCATCGAACGCATCGGCGAAGCCGAAGCTGTCCTGCGCCCAGGTCAGCAGGTTCATCCCGTCGCCGATGGCGTGGAGCAGGACACTTGGGTCCTTGAGGCGCGGCAGGTAGAGGTAGCGCGCGAAGTCCTCGACCAATTGCTTGACCGCCACATGATCGCCGCGCCACAGCGGCACGCGATTCAGCTCCATTTTGAGACGGGTCGCGGCGAAGCTGGTCAGGTACGACTCGTCGGAGCGCAGCTTCTTGCTGGCGCGCATCGCCAGTGCATCGGTCCCGGACAGCCGCAGTGCCTCCCAGGCGATGGGGGCCTGCGGCGTCGGCTGTCCCGGCACCAGCAGCCACAGATAGGTCTCCGGCAACCGCGCCGTCACGGTGCTGTCGGCGGCGGTCTTCTGCGTTTCGGCCTGGGTCACCTGAAACGGCGACAGGTTCAGGTCCTTTTGCTCGGCCAGGATCGACACCCACGCCAAGAACTTCCGCGCCGCCTCGTCCAGGTCCTGCAAACGGGTCTTGTCGGCCGCCAGAAAGACCAGGGTGTTGCGGTACAGTCGGGGCGTGTTGCCGCGCGTCTCCAGAATCGCCTTGGCCGCCAGCACGGCCGGGCTGTCGGCCTCCCTGCTGTACGGATGCCCGATACCCAGCACCACCAGACGCGCATCCAGGTCGTCCGGCACATCGGCGCCGCTCTGCGGCATGGGATGGATGCGGGGAAAGTCGCCCATGCGCTGTAGATCCTTGCGCAGGCGCTGCTCCAACTCATGCGCCACCTTGTCCGGCTCGCGTTTGAATTGCTCCGCGCGGTCCTCCGCCAGCTTGGTCACGGTCGGCTGAGTCGAGTACCAGTAGTGCGGCCCGTCCTGATACAGGTAGGTCGCCGCAGCGGCCATGCGGCGCAGGGCATCGCCGAACACGGCCGGGGATTCGCCCGGCATGACGCAGCCGAGCTTCACCCGCCGGTCCTCAATGCCCTTGTGCGCGGCGGCCGTGGTTGGCGCCGAGCCCAGGTAGATGGCGCGTGCCACCCGCCGACAGGCCGAGAGCTTGCCCAGATTGGGCAGCTCACTGTCCAGTTTCAGCGGCAGCGAATTCGGCCCGTCCACATCTTTCTCGATCACCGGCACCCAGTTGTCCGAGAGATAGCGCGTCAGCTCCGACTGTACGCGCGGATCGTCGATCGAGATATTGGCAGGCAGGATCAGCGGATTGCGGTCGCCCTTCTCCCACAGGCTATGGATCACCGCCGCCATCAGGCGCAAGACGCCGCGCGTGCGCTGGAACTTCACCAGGGTCGACCAGTCGGTGTAGAGCCGGTCGAAGATCTCCGGGTGGATCGGATAGGCGGCCTTGATGCGTTGCTCGTAGTCCGACTCGCGGCACTCGGGCGGAAACTCCGCCTGCTGGGTCCGGTAGAACTCGGCGAAGGCCCGCGCCACCACGTCCCGGTCTTTGAACTGGGCCGGGTCTGACAGCGGCTGGAACAGACGGCGCCGCACGATCTCGAAGCCCTCCTCCGCGCTGGCCGGCCGCCAGGAGGACTCCACCCGCCCCACCACGTTACGCAAACGGTCCAGCGCCTCGCGCCCGCGGGTCCCTCCGACCTCCACATCGTCCGCGTGCGACCGGCCCGAGGTATCCGACGCAGGCAGACTGATGACCAGCAGGCAATTCCTGGCAAGCTTGGCCGATTCGGTCAGCACCTGAGCGAAGGTGAATTGGGTCTCGAAGCCGCCGGCCGGCAGGTCGCTCTGATCGTGGAGCTGGCGCGCGTAGGCCACCCACTCGTCGACCAGGATCAGGCAGGGACCGTAGTCGTTGAACAGCTCGCGCAGCACATCGCCGGGGCTGGTGGCCTGCGCGTCGTCGACCTGCACGCGGGCGAAGGCTGGCGGACCGCCAAGCTGCCAGGCCAGTTCCCCCCAGAGGGTCGCTACCCGCGTGCCGTCGGGTTTGACGCTCGGGTTACCGGGCGAAATCTTGTTGCCCACCAAGACCACTCGGCGGACGGTCGGCACCGTGCTGGCCCCGGCGGCGGCCATCACCGCGTCGATGCCGGCCAGTTCGGTCGGTGCGATGCCGGAGAACAGATGGTAGAGCGCCAGCATCGAGTGCGTCTTACCGCCGCCGAAGTTGGTCTGCAACTGGATAACCGGGTCACCACCCGCCCCGGTCGCAGAGGGCGAGAGCCGCCGCAGGGCACCCACCAGCATCCCCTTGAGGCTCTCGGTGAGGTAGGTGCGCCGGAAGAACTCGACCGGGTCGCGGTACTCGGCCGTGCCCTCGCCCAGATGGACCTGCCACAGGTCCGCGGCGAACTCGGCCTGCTGGTACCGGCCGCTCGCAACGTCCTCGTGCGGCATCACGACCTCACGCCAGGGCTTCAGGCTGCCCGTCACTCCGCTCTCGATGGCCTGGCTGACCGACTTGCGCTTCTCACCGCGCGCCTGCTCGTCGAAGCGCAGGCGCAGCAGTTCCATCTTCATCCTGCCGACCTCAAAGGCCTCAGGGGCAGAGACGGCGGACAACAGGCGCTCCGCGGAGTCTAAGGCGCGGTAGGCGTCATCGCTGGAGATGGGCTCCTGGTGGGCCCACTTGTTGCGCCAACTCCTGACCTCCGACACCAGACTGCGCTCCGCGTGACCCAGCGTCCTGCGGAACACCTCGTTCCAGGTCTCCCACATCAGCTTGAGTTGCGCCGCGGCGTCCCACTCACAGATGCCCCGGTTGGCGAGGTTCGGATCGTCGACGAAGCCCTTGACCTTCTCCATGGAAATGGCGTTCGCGGCGATGGCGCCATGAATCTCGCGCTCGACGAATGGGCCGAGCCCGGCCTTCAGATGCTCTAGCGATTTGCCGACACGTTCGTGGTTGGTGATGGCCATGTCAGTCCTTTCCCTCGTTCAAGTGTTCGTTCGCCCAGTCGATCGTTCGCGTCACCACCGCTTCGAACCACGCTGGCTCCATCGGCGGCGGGTCATCGGTCGTCGCATCCTCGTAGCGCAAAACCACGCCGTAGGGGACCAGTCACCCGAAATCATCGACATCCGGCGGCAACGCAATCGCGGACGTGCGCAGCAGCTCGCTCAACATCACCAGATTGTGCGTGCGCGGATAGGCCAGTCCGGCGCCGGAGAGCACCGCCTTGAGCGCCTTCTCCACGGCTTGCTGGGCGTGGAAGCCAAGCACCCAGGAGGGCGCGTCCAGTTCGGTTCCCAGGTGGCGCACGACATAACGGTCGTCGCGCGCACGGGCCAGCAGTGCCAGCGCGTGCTCAAGCGGCCAAGTCATGGACCTGCCCTTCCTGTGCCGCGCGCCAGGCCAAGGTGTTGATCACCGTTTTCTGGCGCTCGAAGGCGTCCGCGCTCATCACGACCACATCGGCGGGAATCAGGCGCCGACCCAGCAGGGTGGCGAGGCGTGCCATCTCCGCGAACCGGTCGGGGACGTCCTCTTCCACCACCAGCAAGTCGAGGTCGCTGTCTGCCCGTGCATCGCCCCGCGCCTGCGAGCCGAACACAATCAGCAGGGTGCCAGCCGGCACCGCCGGCTTGAGACAGGCCAGGGCATCATCGATCAGACTCATCATCGACCCCCGTCGTCATCGAACAGGTCGCCGGTGCCCGGCGTGGCGGCGCGCGGAGTCAGTCTCGGCGCGTGGCGAATGCCCCCGCGGCGCTGACTCACTTCTCACCCGCAATATCTAACACTGTCGCTATCAGATCACCGGACAGGTAAAGCTCTGAAGTGTAGCGCGTGGCATGTTGCCAAGGCGATCAGGGCGGAGCAATCCGCGACCAAAATCATTGGCGCCGCCCCATCGCCTCAACTTCCTGGACAAGCTCATCCCTAGAGATGTCGATGACGGAAATCCGCTGCGCCTTGCACACGGACATGAACTCATACAAATTCATCCCCGCCAGTTCCGCGGCCTTGGCGAGGGTGACACGAGCATCCTTGAACAAGGCCAGCGCGTAGGTTATCCGCATTTCCCGCGCGACCACATCCTGCGTCAACATCCCAACAAAATCACTGGGAAGGTCGATAGCTACTTGCATGATTGCGCTCCGCCTATGGTTATGCAAACAAATCGCCGGTACCGGGCGCGTCGGCACGTGGCGACGCCTGGGCTAGTCGGGTAATCTCGGGCCAGCTCTGCACCAGACCGTTGTAGGCCATCGCCTCGGTCGCGCGCTTCTTGCGCTCGCACAAGGTATAGAGGCGGTAGCACAGCTCGCGGGCGGCCTCGGCCTGGCTGCCGAGCTTCGCGACCAGGGCCGCCGCCGCGCCCTCGCCGCCAGACTCCAGCACGCGGATCAGTTGGTGGACCATCATCCAGTGAGGAGTGAGTCGAGAGGAGTGAGGAGTGAGAGAAGAACCCTCTCGTTTCTCACTTCTCTTTCCTCTTTTCTCGTCCTCCGGGTCCCAGTCGGCGGGCAGCTCCACGGGTTTCAGCAGGCGCACCTTACCGGCCTTGGACACCAGGATGCCGGCCTCGACCAGCCCGGCCACGGCGGTGTTCTTGGACTTGGAGAGCTGTTCGGCGACGCCGTAATCGCCCTCGGCAAAGCCGGTCTGCTCGAACCAGGTCAGCGCCCAGCGGCTGTCGGCGTCGAAGTCGCCCTCCTGCTCGGCCAGGGCCTCGTCCAGCGTCTGATTGATTAGCGCCAGCGCCGCGCGCACCGGGAGCGGATTGCCCTCAGCGTCGAGCACCTTTGCATAACGGGTGTAGACCGCCATGCCGGGGCCGATGGCCGCTTGGGCCAGATCGACTGGAGCGATATTACCGCTCTGCAACTTGGCAAGCGCGGCAGGCAGGTTGTCATCCAGTCGCTCACGGATTTCTTCACGTCGCGCTGGTGAAAGTCCGGGCCGCTTTCGTTCTTGCTCTAAACGAAGCCGCTCCTCATGCGTTGGCCCTTTCAGCGCAGCGAGGAATTCGCGTCGAGTGGCAGTCGGCGCGTTGGAGGAGCGCTGGCGGCAGACAAGGACGATGCTGGAGGCAAGCGCATTAGATTCCGATCCTCTCATACGATTTGCCAACTCTGTCCTCATTGGCCAAGTACCGGTGATAGCGAACCCGGCTTCGATCACGGCGGCAAGAAAGGTATCCCAGCCGGTATTGGTTGTGCCGTCCTCACCATCGCTTTCGGCTTGCTTGAAAGCGTAGTAAATGGTGACTGGAAAAGCCGGATGCGTTTGTTCCGCAACGCGGTGCATTGCTTGGGTCATGCCATCGAGAAAGAACCTTTCGGCACCAGCCTTGCCGCCGTGCCTATAGGCTGTGGCGACTAGTTCCTCCGTTTTAGGTACCGCCAATGTCGCGAAAAGATCGGGGAAAACCAATCTTAGCGAGCGACGGAGCCAGACGTAGAAGAAATCCGATAGATCTGCATAAGGAACGTTGTCATAATATGGGGGGTCGGTCGAGACGAGTCTATCTTTACTGAACGACTGTGCTTGTGCATCGCTCTGCATGGCACGGCCACTAAGTCCGCACGTTAGTTTATCGAGGGCTTCGCAAAGTGAGTGCGCAGTACCATAGATGTCTCTACCAGCACCGGCGAACGGATTGGTTTCAACGTAGTCCCACACCATCGGGAGCGCCATTCGGCCACAAGTGCCGCGAAGGCGATCCATCTTTTGCTCCCATACGCATAGCGAAGTATTCCGATCCGCAGCCTTGCTGACCGCAAATGCCAAGTACACGGCGACTGCATCAGCATATGCTGTCGCACCACAGCCACCATCGTGCAGAGGCTGGTCGTCGTTGGACAGACTGGCCTTGATGCCATCGCACGTCACCCGCTCGCGTGCTTCGGCAATTATGTCGGAGAAAGTCGACAGCGCGACGAGTTGGCGCGACGTAAATAGATGGTGCCACTCCTTCAGGCCGTAAATGTACGGAGTGAATGCTCGGGCGTCTTCGATAAATGATCCTTCGGGCAACCATGTTGGCTCTGCTATCTTGGCCGCATTCTCCATCAAAAGATTAGGTGACAGATAGAGCCGTCCGCGGTCGCCCACAGCTACGATGGCCATTAATCGAGCGCCTATTCGGCCTGCCTTCCCCTCGTCTTTGATATAGCTACTGTCCATTGGCGTACCCGACATTAGGCACTGAAAGTTCGCGCCACGCACCAGCTTGGTTCCGCTCTTTGCCGCCGCTATCCGCTCCGCCGCTGTTGATCGGTCTTCAGGTCGATCTGTCTGGCTGAAGCCCGACCTACAGCAGACCGTGAAGCGGTAGCCACCATCCTCGATGATCGGTTCTACCCATGCCTCCTTATCCTTCTTAGTCGACAGCAGGAAGCTCGATGCAAGCGGCACATCCACATCGGCAAAGGCAGGATTTGGACTCTTCACCGTGCGTGCCCACAACCACGCGATGACGGTGAGTTTCTGGCCGACGTATTTCTTCAAGTCCGGCCGCGGATTGCCCGGATCATCGACCATCTCGGCAGTGACCTCGATCTTGGGATAGAGGTGACCGATACGCCGCTCCGCCTCGTCCCGCATCCACTGCCCATAATAACGCACATCCTCCGCCAGCCCCTGCGCCCCATTCCACTCCCGCTCAAACAGCTTTTCCTGTTTGGGTCCAGATTTGCCGGCCCCCGACCCATCCGGCCGCACCGGCGCCCGCCCGGCAAATCTGGAAGGGATCTCAATCATGACCTTGTTGATCAACACCGCCACCGGATTAAGATCAGAGGCATAGCTCTCCAGCCCCAACCGCTGCGCCTCTAGCGGCAGCGACCCACCCCCGGCGAACGGATCATGGAAGGCCGGCAACTTGTAGCGGTCAAACAGTTCCTTGGCTCGCGGATGGTCGGCATTCTCGGCACAGGTATACCGCCAACTCTGCCAAATCTCGTCCCGCGCCCGCTGCAACACCGTCTCGTTGGTGGTGTTCTCCCACAACACCAGATCCTCGATGATACTGAACAGCCGCTGCCGCTCCTTCTCCTGCGCCTTCTCGGTCTTGAAGATATCCGGATGCGCTGACGGATCATCAACCATCTGTGCAAAGATCACCGCCCGCGCCCCCGCCAGCGGTCGGCGCGCCCACCACAGGTGCAGCGTGGAGGGGTGCCCGTGCCGGATGGACTTCTCCCGCGCACTGGCCTTGTTGATCGCCTCCAGCGGCAGTGCGACTTCGATCAGTTTCTTCTTGATGGTCATGAAACAGTTTGACGTTATCCTTTGCGCCCGTGCGTTTTCGCAAGCTGTTTGAGCTCTCGCACAAGGTGATGAACGCTGGTGGTGGGATTATCTTCGCCGGTCTTCTCGGCATCCGCTTCAGCCCATTGGGCATGCTTGATGGCCGTTTCGATCCCGTCTTTCAATAGGTGGTAGGTGTTTCTTTGCGCTTTGGCGTATTCAAAAAATCCTGGTTGCCTACGCAGATCACGAATCACGGCATCGCAGAGAGATTGCTTGTCGGCGGCTTGAAAAGGTTGGCGGGAATACGTGAAGTGGAGCAGCAACCAGTATTCGAAGCAGGGAATCGAGGGAATGGCCCGAAAGGGTTTTCCCAGGGTCTCAATGCGCTGAATGGTCGCCTTGTAGTGCTCATGCTGGTCGCGGTCAATGACACAGAAGACCTGGTCGAAACGATCGGACCCCAGTTGAGCGTCTTCCTCGTACAGCTTTTTCGCGTAATCGAGTACTCTACTAGGAGATGAACCCTCTGCTCCCGGCGCGATCTTCACGCGAAGCGTGTGAAGCTTGTAAGCATTGCAGAGTTCGGTAAAGTAGTAGGGTTCGGTCTTCATGCCTTCACAGACGATGAGGAAGCGCTTGCCTTCCTGGCGTTGCTGCTGCTGCCGTGCGATGGTAGCAGCCGTTTGTGCCTTCCGCTTCTTGAAGATGTCATCCGATCCCATTGAAGTCCAAGTCCTTTAGAAAGGGAATTCCGCCATAGCGGCCGTTCAGATAGCCCCGCTCAATGGCCTCATTATCACGAGGACTATAGTCTGACAAGGGGTAAAGCTGGGTTGCGTTCTTCTCGTCTTTTTCCATAAACCAGATCTGATCGCGCCGCAGGATCTTCTGGCTGAGGATCGTGGTGTCGTGGGTAGTAAAAATGAGCTGCGCCTTGCGCTCCTGGTGGTGCAGCAGTTTCACCAGATAGTGGACCATCAAAGGATGCAGACTTGCGTCGAGCTCGTCGACGATCAGCACCCGCTCATTCTCAATGACATCCAGCCACATGCCTGAAAAAGAAAAAAGCGCTCGTGTGCCGTCCGACTCGTCTTCCTGGTCGAACTCGACAAGCTCTCGACTTTCGATATCTTCGTGCATAAACTTAACCTCCATGATTTCTTGACCAGTCATTTGCTCACTGATCTCGTCACGCAAGGCCCCAGAGATTTCTTTAGGTAGAAATTCTGGCGAGAATACTTGGGTCTTGATACGAATATCCGCGATGGAGAGATCCGCCGAATTCATGAACTCCAACACACGGTGCTTGTGCTGCTCGTCTCGACAGCGCTTCATAGTGAAGTTTGGAAGGAAAAGCTGGTGTGACTCGATAATCCTCAACCGTTGTTGGAACCAATTCAACACCGGTTTGAGTTGCTCGTTATTGAGTTGGATCGCGGTTGACAAAAACAAGGCATTGGCGCGCGTCTGCTCTCGCCAGTCCTGCCGCTTACGGCCGCCTAGAAACGACGAGCTGAATCGGTAATCGTCCTTATTGGCCGCCGCGTCATAAACCCGCTGAAACCACTTCTGAGCGCGGCCCTCCGGATAGGCGAACAGCCATTCCTCGGTGAAGCGTTGCCGGTTGCAGCGAAATCCGTATTGGTAGCGTACCCCGTCTTCGATAAACGCGACCTCAAACTCACTGTCCTCGGCGCGCGAGGCGGCGGTGAGCTTGAACGGCGTAACGTCGATCTCCTCGTTGGCCTGGCTTTCCTTGGCGGAGTTGATGATTAGATCACGTACAAAATCCATCGCACGAACTAGGGTGCTCTTACCTGATGCATTAGGACCATAGATGACATTCGAGCGAAGCAGGCGAGGGACGGACTCGACAGCGCCCGTTTCAAAGGTATTCTCGGGCTCTAACTCTTTGAAATATTTCGATGCAGACATGCTCAAGGTCTGCTGACCGAGAATGGAGCGATAATTCTTGACGCTGAACTGGATAAGCATAGTAGAGACGGCGGGAAAATATGTCTTAGTTCGATTTTCCACCTTGGCACGCAAAAAATGCAACATAATATTTCGCAGGGGGGAAATCGCTTGGACGGGTGCTCGCCCCCCGTTCGAACCCTACTGCTGCATCAATCGGGCGAAGTCTCAACGCGGTGTCTCGGCACGCGCAAGCACCTCGGCAAAATCGTAGTTCACGCTGGTGACCCCAAAATCCGGCTCGCGAAGGAACGGCCGGCGCAGGTAGTGGACCCGGTGTGCGTCGTCGTCATGGAACTCGACGATGGCGAGGATAAAGTCATCCGGCTTGTTCAGAGAGTACAGAATCTCATCGCGGGTCACGGTTATAGTTGGGGCACCCGAGACGCGGCCCTTCACCTCAATGAAGCGCAGCTTGCCGGTGCCGGGGACGCGGCTCTCGATGTCGTAACCGAGCTTGTCGAACTCCCGGTCGGTGGGGTCGAAGCCGAGACGGCGCTCGATGTCCATCACGATGGCGCGGGCACGGGCGGCGCTGATCTGGGTGTCAACCGCAACCGTCGTGACTGGTGTAGGTCGGCCGGCCATGGCCTGGATCAGTCCCATCGGCACGATGAGCGAGCCACCTAACACCACCGGCGGCAGGGGCGAGAGTTGGGCTTCGAGCTTCAGGTCTTCCAGCCGCTTTTGCAGCCGCCCTTGCAGAAGGTCCGCACGCTTGCGCGCCTCGCCGGAGTTGAGTCGGGCGTTGGGTTTGCCCGCGGACTCTTGAAGCTTCAGCTCCTCGGCGCGATGATCCCAGTAGGTGATCTCCTTGGTGAGGCGATCCTTGACCGCCGCCTCGGTCTTGGCGATGAGGTCCAGCTTGCGGCCTTTCACCTCGGCAAGGTGCTCCGGCACGACCTGGGCGATGGCGTAACCCTGCGCCTTTTTCTCCAGTTCACGGTCGATCCACTGGCACTCGGGCCGGTCGAGGATGGCGTCGACACCGGGCTCTCCCGCGTCCAGTGGGCGGTAGTCGAGATAGGGGGCGTAGGAGAGGTGAGAAAAGAGGAGTGAGGAGTGAGAGGGGAGTGGGGAGTGAGTGGCTAGGTCTGGCGGCGGTTGCGACGCATCACTGTGAGCATTCGGCTCACTTCGTCCAACAAGCCTCGAAGCCGGGCTGTCTCCGGTTTGGGAAACCAACCGATGTCCTCGCACAGCGTCAGCAGGGTCTCCGTCTCCGCCAGCGAACCCTGAGCGATCGCCAGGAACTGCGCCTTTTCCCGCATCCCCTCCCGCGTCCATCCCTCCGCGATGTTCGCCGGCACTGAAACCGCGGCACGGGTGATCTGGGACCGCATCCCGTAGGTCTCCTCCCTCGGAAGCATCGGGGCGAGTCGATAGACCTCCCGAGCCACCGACATGGCCTTCTGCCAGACAGTTGTCTCTCGATAATGCATCGCTCCCCCTCTCGCTCCTCTCGCTCCTCACTCCTCTCCCCTCACTCCTCTCCCCTCACTCCTCTCCCCTCACTCCTCGCCCTAGCCTCGACATAGAGCATCCGCTTGGAGACGACCCGGCGCTCGCCCGCGCGGGTCAGGCCGGCGTCCTGGATGGCGTGTTCCAGGTAGAACAGCACTCGCGGTGCGGTGCCCATATCGCGCTCGTCGACCAGCACGGTACCGCGTTTCAGCAGGTCGCGGTTGCGCTCCAGGGTGAGGTCGATGACGGCATCGAGCAGCGGATGGCCGGGGCAGACGAAGGCGGCGAGCGGCTGGCCCTGGGGCGCCACCAGGGCCTTCTCGAAGGCGATACGCTCGTAGCGCGGCAGTACCGGTTCGCCGATGCCGATGAGGCGGTCGCGGTTACGCACCGGGGCGGGGACGTGACTGATCTCGTAGCGGCGGGGCTCACGCTGTTTGGCGGTGCCGCCGAGTCGCTTGAATGCCTCATGGAAGAAGGACTCGATGTAGTGCGGTTGCAGGCGGCGAGCGTCGGCGCGCTCCATGTCTTCGCGGATGCGCCGGACCCCGCTGGCGTCCATGGCGTCATGGGCGAGGACGCGTTCATCGATCAGGTCTTGAAGGTGTCCCCGATCGAGCGTGGTGTCGAGCACCGTGGTAAGGAAGGCTTTGACCTCGGGCTTCTCGCCGTGGCGGATCGCCTCGATCAATAGCTCACGCAGGGACTTGCCCTGAAACTGGAGCTTGCCGAGTACGTCGAAGACCTGGCCGCCCAGGGCCTGGCGTGCCTGTTCGAGCTTCTCCAGGAGTTTGCGGTAAACATCGCCCTCGCGGGTGTCGTCCGCAACCAGGTTCCACAGGTGGCAGACCTCGGTCTGGCCGATGCGGTGGATGCGCCCGAAGCGCTGCTCCAGCCGGTTGGGGTTCCACGGCAGGTCGTAGTTGACCATCAGGTGGGCGCGTTGGAGGTTGATGCCCTCGCCCGCGGCGTCGGTGGCCAGCAGGACTTGGACCTCGGGGTCGTGTTTGAAGGACTCCTGGACCTTGAGGCGCGCCTCCCGACCGATGCCGCCGTGGATGATGACCACGGCGTCCTTGCGTCCGAGCAAGGTGGTGATGCGGCCCTCCAGGTAGTTCAGCGTGTCGCGGTGCTCGGTAAAGATGACTAGCTTCTGGTGCGGCGACGGCGTGGGCGGCGGGATCGATCCCGCTCCGTAAGGTGCCTTGGGTTCTTCGATGCGGTCGGCTAACGCGGCCGGGGTGAAGACCGCGCCAAGCAGACTCGAAAGCTCCATCCACTTGGTGTCGTTGCCGCTGCGCCGCACCGTCAGGGCCTGGGCTTCGAGCCGGCGGAGGGTGCCGATCTCGATGCGCAGTTCAGCCATCGAGCGCGCGGCGGTGGCCTGGTCGAGAATGGCTTCCTCGGCGGCCTCGACCTCGTTGTCGGGCGCCTCGTCCAGGTCGTCTACGTCGTCACTGTCCAGTGCAGGCAGTGAGGGCGCGAAGATGGGTGCGGCCTGACCACCACGATGGAGCACTTCAAGCTCCCGCAGCCGACTTTCCAGCCGTTCGCGGCGACGGCGCAGGGACTGGTAGATGGCCTCGGGCGAAGAGGCGAGACGCCGTTGCAGGATGGTCAGGGCAAAGCCGACGGTGCCGGCGCGTTTGTCGTTCTCCAGGGCCTCGGCGCGGTTGAACTCCTCGCGCACGTACTCGGTGACACTCTGGTAAAGCGCGGCCTCGGCGTCCGAAAGCTGGTAGGGCACGGTGTAGGCGATGCGCTCGGGGAACAGCGGGGTGCCGTCAAACTTGAGTAGGCTCTCCTTGACCATGCGGCGCATCAGGTCGGAGCAATCGGCGGTATGCACGCCGTCGCGGAAGCGGCCCTCGAAGCGGTCGCCATCGAGCAGGGCCATGAAAAGCTGGAAGTCCGCTTCCTTGCCGTTATGCGGCGTGGCCGACATCAGCAGGAAGTGCCGGGTCAGGGTCGAGAGCAGTTGCCCGAGCTTGTAGCGTTTGGTGTATTTGACCTCGCCGCCGAATACCGTGGCTGAGAGCTTGTGGGCCTCGTCGCAGACCACCAGGTCCCATCGACAATCCGGGGCCTGGAGCTTCTGCTGCACGTCCTCTTTGCGCGAGAGCTTGTCGAGGCGGGCGATGGCGAGGTTGGTCTCCAGAAACCAGTTACCGGTGCGCGCGGCCTCCAGCTTGGAGTGGGTGAGGATCTCGAAGGGCAGGTGGAAGCGCCGATACAACTCGTCCTGCCACTGCTCGGCCAGGCTGCCGGGGCAGACGATCAGGCAGCGTTGCAGATCGCCGCGGGCGACCAGTTCCTTGATAAGCAGGCCCGCCATGATGGTCTTACCGGCGCCGGGGTCGTCGGCCAGCAGAAAACGCAACGGCTGGCGCGGCAACATGGCCTCGTAGACGGCGGTGATCTGGTGCGGCAGCGGATCGACCATGGAGGTATGCACCGCCAGCACCGGGTCGAACAGGTGGGCGAGGCGAATGCGGTGGGCCTCCGACACCAGGCGGAACAGGGCGCCGTCGCCGTCGAAGCTCCAGGGACGGCCTTGTTCAACCAGCTCCAGACGGGGCTCATCGTGGCGGTAGAGCAGCTCGTTGGCGACCTTGCCGGTTGGGGTCTTGTAGGTCAGCTCCAGCGCCTCCGAGCCGAACCACTGGACGCTGACGACGGTCACCAGGGCATCGGGGAGGATGCCGCGGATGGCCGCATTGGTCTGGAGTTGTTCAAGCTGCATCGTTGGGCGGGTGGTGTCCTTTGTGCTTAGCGCCTCAATGCCATTAAGTTAAGCCAGTCTGGCTCCCACGCTCCTGCGTGGGAGCAGGTGCGGGCGCTCCGCGTCCGGCGCCAAGACCGGACGCGGAGCGCCCGCCCGGCATTCCCACGCGGAGCGTGGGAACGAGAAGCCGCGCCGTCGGCGCTTCACTTAATGGCGTTGGCTTAGCGTCTGCGCAAGTCTCGCATTGTTCATGCGCAACTGCACGCCGGGGCGTCACTGATGGGGTGGACTGGAAGAAGAGCCCGGCGCTGAAAGCCCTGCGCAAGCTCTTTGGATGACGACCATGGGCAGGATGCAGTCGCGGTACTGGCCGCGCTGGTAAACATCGTGCAGCACATCGTCGGCAATCCCCCAGATGAAGCTGACAAGCCGGTTGTGTTGGGACTGATCCACGAACTGACGATTCCTTGGAGAAAAGCGAGTCAAGCCGCCGCATCAACCCCGCGCCAACTCGGCCGTCGCACATTGCACGACCCCCGGCTCGGTCAGCGGATAGGCGGCGATATGCAGCCGCTGCAGGCGCTCTTGATAGGCGGTACAAAACTCGTGATGGAAGGTCAGAAACATCGGGTGGGAGGTGATGCCCCACACGTCCTCGATGAACCCCAGGTAGTTGCGGGTCTGGCCCATGTGAAAGGACGACGGGGTCTCGCACAGACGAAAGCGCTCGATGCGCTTGTTCCACATCGGGAATACCGCGGGATTGGCCAGATGCAGCACCGTGGATGCGCCGACCAACGAATCCAGACAGGCGGCGATCGGGTCGATCAGATCGCGACTGATGGTCATTCCATTCGCCTTGACCGAGGCGAATGAGGCCGCCGCGGCCGGCAGGAAATCCTCGTCGATCTTCAGCGCCTTGGGCATCCAGGCATAGGCGAGTGCGGCGGTTCGCAGGAAGGGCTCCAGGGGATCGTCCGCATCCACCCGCGCCGCGGCCACCAACGCCGGATAGGCGCGCAGAAAACTCGCCTCCCTGGAACTCGCCCCAAAGCGGTGTTCGCGCACACGTTCCACGGCGGGATAGAGGTTCTCGATGTTCATGGACTCTGGTCGCTGATCGGGTGCGCGGCCGCAAGAGCGCGGCGGGCCATGGGGGCTACTGGGACAGGCGATCGCTTGCGGGCGCCCGCCGGCTCGGGTCGAGTGCCGTCTCTGACCCGTGTGAAGAGTCGTAGTGCTTGATCTTCCGCCGAATGTTACGCTGAATGATGACTCCAAGCACGGTCCATTCGAGCCCCCTGAGGTCGATCTCCGGATAGACGGGGTTCTCCGCGAGCAAGGACTCGGCACCATCCGCGTCTTTGACATATTTGCGGAACCAGCGCACGCCCTCGACCTCGACAAAGATATAGGACCCGTTGCGGCAGGTATCGGTCGGTTCGATGATCACGATGCAGCCGGCCGGGAACTCCGGTTCCATCTGGTCGCCCAGGACCTGCAGCGCGTAAGGCTCGTGCAGGGCGCAACCGGTGCTGTCCAGGGTGGGATCTGTCATCATTCGTCCTCATCTTACGCACTGTTCGTCTGCCGGGTCGCTGGGCGGTGCACATACCGCGCTGCCGGGAGGCAAGGTGGCACCCGCGCCGCGAGAAAGCAACTAGATCCCCATGCAACCACGAATCATCGCAACCGAGCGCGTCCACGGAGATCGCCGGGATTGGCGCAACCTGCGCGGGATGCTGCCCTATCTGTGGGAGTTCCGCGGCCGCGCAGCGGTCGCTCTGATATGTCTGGTGATGGCCAAGGTCGCGACCGTCGGCGTGCCGCTGACGCTCAAGGGAATCGTCGATGCTTTCGACGGGACCAAGGGTCAGGTGATGGTTCTGCCGCTTTCGTTGTTGCTGGTTTATGGTGCACTCAAACTCAGCAACGCCCTCTTCAACGAACTGCGCGATGTGGTGTTCGCGCGCGTGCGCTACCGCGCCATGCGTCGGCTCTCGACGCGGGTCCTAGAGCATTTGCACGCCCTGTCGCTGCGCTACCACCTGGAGCGGCGCAGCGGGGCGGTGAGCCGGGATCTGGAGCGCGGGACCCGCTCGGTCTCCACCATCCTCAATTACATGGCGTTCAGCGTGCTGCCGGTGCTGGTGGAGTTCGGCCTGGTGGCAGCGGTCATGCTCGGGCGCTACGCCCCGATTTTCGCCCTGGTGACCTTCGGCACGGTTGCGATCTATGTCGCCTTCACCCTGGCCATCACCGAGTGGCGCATGGACTACCGTCACGAGATGAACCGCCTGGACTCCCTGGGGAACGGCCAGGCGTTCGACAGTCTGCTCAACTACGAAACGGTAAAATACTTCGGCAACGAGCGCATGGAAATCGACCGCTACGATGCCACGCTGGCCGGCTGGGAGGAGATGGCGGTCAAGAGCCAGACCTCCATGTCGGTGCTGAATTTCGGTCAAGGCGCCATCATCGCGCTGGGGGTAACGCTGCTGATGGTCTTCGCCGCCCAGGGTGTGGTCGTCGGGGACCTGAGCGTCGGCGACCTGGTGCTCGTCAATGCCCTGCTGCTGCAACTCTTTATCCCGCTCGGCTTCCTCGGGGTCGTTTATCGTCAGATCAAGTACGCTCTGGCCGACATGGATCTGGTGTTCAAACTGCTGGAGCGGCGCCCCGAGATTGCGGATCGGCCCGCGGCCCGACCCCTCGCACCAGGGTCGGGCGGTATCCGCTTCGCGCATGTCGACTTCCACTATCAACCCGAACGGCCGATCCTCAAAGACCTGGACTTCAGCATCGAACCCGGACAGACCCTGGCCGTGGTCGGCCACAGCGGGGCCGGCAAGTCGACCCTAGCGCGCTTGCTGTTCCGCTTCTATGAGGTCAGCGGCGGTCGGATTCTGATCGACGGGCAGGACCTGCGCGACCTGACTCAGGCCAGCCTGCGCGCCGCCATCGGCATCGTTCCCCAGGATACGGTCCTGTTCAACGAGAGCATTCACTACAACCTGCTGTACGGGCGCCCGCAAGCGACCCGCGCGGAAGTCGAGCGCGCGGCCGAGATGGCGCACATTCGTACCTTCATCGAGAGTCTGCCGGACCGCTGGAACACGGTCGTTGGTGAGCGGGGCTTGAAACTCTCGGGCGGGGAGAAACAGCGGGTGGCCATCGCCCGCGCCATCCTGAAGCGCCCGCGCATTCTGATCTTCGACGAGGCCACCTCATCGCTCGACAGCCATACCGAACAGGCGATACAGCAGACCCTGGCCGAGGTGGCGGAGGATCACACCACCCTGGTGATCGCGCATCGGCTGTCCACCGTGGTGGATGCCGACTGCATCCTGGTCATGGCGCAGGGGCGCATCCGCGAGCAGGGGACGCATCGCCAACTCCTCGACGCCGGTGGGCATTACGCGGCGATGTGGGATTTGCAGCAGCGCGAAGGCTGCACGGTACCGGAGGTCGGCGGATGAACGCACCTTCACACCTCTGGTCCGGAGCGCAGCCAAGCCCGGCACCGACGGCCGATGCCGCCGCGACACCGCCGCGGCGAATCAGTGAACCCCAGGAGACCCAGGCCGCCGACCAACCCGGTGTGCATGGCCCCGCCGCCGATCCAGGCCGCGACGCGGCCCGCATCCGCGAGATGCTGCGCACTGCCGGCCTCAACGGTCCGCTGACCCTGGTGGGGACCACCCTGGGCGTCGCCTTGTCGATGCTGCTGCTGCACTCGACCCAACCGGAGTTGGCCTGGCCCCCCGTGGTCTGCCTGATCTTTCTGCTCGCCGGGGTCAGCGGCTGCGCGGCGACCTGGCAGCGCCTGCGGTGCCGACTCCTGCTCCCGCTGGTGCGGCTGGAGGACTCGGTCGCCCGCATCAATCAGGGCGAGCCGGGCGCCAGTGAGGCCCTGCACGATGCGGGCGTGCTGGACCGCATCGCCCGGGATATCGGCGGCCTCAATGCGGAACTCACCGACCTCTACGAGGACATGGACAGCCGGGTCGCACGCCAGACCAGGCGCCTGGCGCAAAAGACCGCCGCACTCAAGATTCTCTACGACGTCGCCGCGAGCATCCACCAGGCCGATTCCCTGGATGCGCTCCTGTTGCGCTTCTTGCGCGTGCTCAAGGAGATGGTCAACGGCCGCGCCGCGACCGTGCGTCTGGTCCTGGCGGACGGGACCCGCCGCCTGGTCGGCTCCATCGGATTGGACGACGCGCTGGTGCAGGAGCAGGACATGGCCCCGGTCGACCTGTGCCGGTGCGGCAGCGTGCTTGCACCCGGCGATATCCTGTGCGATCGGGACGGCCGTTACTGCTCACGAATCGATGGTCGGCGGATGTTCGGGTCGAACGAGTTGGAGGTCGTGACCGTCCCCCTGGAGCATCGCGACGAACTCCTGGGCGTTTACACGCTCTTCGTCGACAAGCCCGGGGTGAGGGCGCGCGAGGATATCATGGATATTCTGTTGACCGTTGGTCATCACCTTGGCGTGGCGCTTGCCAAACACCGCTCGGATGTCGAGGCGCGGCGGCTGTCGATCATCGAGGAACGCAATGCGCTTGCCCATGAACTGCATGACTCACTCGCCCAAACGTTGGCGAGCCTGCGTTTTCAGATGCGGCTGTTCGAGGACGCGCTGGGCGCCACGCCGATCCCCACCGCCGCCCGCAATGACCTGATCAGGGTGCGTGTCGGCCTGGACGAGGCGCACACCGAACTGCGTGAACTGCTGGCCAGCGTCCGCTCCCCCCTGGACCGGCGCGGATTGGTGCCCGCCCTGGAAAAACTGATGCTAGGCCTCGGCCAGGACACCGGCGCCCATGTGCTATTTCAGAACAACTGCCGCCCCTTCGATCTCTCGGCCACCCAGGAACTGCAGGTTCTGCGCATCGTTCAGGAGTCCTTGACCAACATCCGCAAGCATGCGCAGGCCCTGACCGTGCGCTTGCTGTTGACGCGCCAGCCGGACGGCACCCATCGCGTCCTGATCGAGGACGACGGTGTTGGTTTCCGCACCCCGACCACCGCGGAAGGCCCCGGAGACCACATCGGACTTGCCATCATGGACGAGCGGGCGCGGCGCATCGGCGCCGAGTTGCGGATCGAGAGCGAGCCGGGCGAAGGCACGCGCGTGGAACTGACGCTCGCGGTACCGCGCGCCGACGCGCGTCCGCGGCGGGTGGCCCCCTGATGCGCGTTCTGCTCATCGACGACCACGCGCTGTTTCGCTTCGGCCTGCAAGAACTGCTTGAACGGCGAGGCATCGAGGTCGTCGCCGCGCTGCGCGACGGCGGGGCCGGTGCGGCACGAGTGGCCGAGACCTTGCCGGACGTGGTCCTGCTGGACCTGCGCATGCCTGAACCCGGCGGGATGGAAGTCTTGCGTGAACTGCGCAGAGCCCATCCGCGCATGCCGATCGCCATGCTGACCACGAGCGCGGACGAGCGCGACGTGATCGCCAGTCTGCAGGCGGGGGCTGCGGGTTACCTGCTCAAGGACATGGAGCCGGACGCACTGATTGCGGCCTTGGGTGAGGTGGTCCGCGGCCGGACCGTGGTCGCCCCGGAACTGATCGGCATTCTGGCGCGAGCGGTCCAGGGCGACGCGACCGGCGACCCGCACCACCAGCGCCATGCTGATTTGACCCCACGCGAACACGAGATTCTCTGCCACCTGGCGGAGGGGCATAGCAACAAGACGATTGGTCGGCTGCTGGGGATCACGGACGGCACCGTGAAGCTTCACGTCAAGTCGATCCTGCGTAAACTCGAAGTCCACTCGCGGGTCGAGGCAGCGGTCATCGCCGTTGAGCGCTGTCTCTGCGCACGACCCCAGCCATCCAACGAGCCATGAACCCGGCTGCTTCGCAACCTTCATCTTCCACAGGAAATCCGATGAAAAATTTTCTCGAACTGGTCAGAGGATGCCTGGTCGACATCCGGGAGATCATGCCCTGGGACCTGGCCGAGCGCAGGCGCGAAAATCCGGATATCATGATCGTGGACGTCCGCGAACCGGACGAGTTTGCCGCCATGCATATCGCCGGCTCACTGAACGTCCCGCGGGGCATTCTGGAGTCCGCCTGCGAGTGGGATTACGAGGAAACCGTACCGGAACTGGTACAGGCGCGACGGCGGGAAATTGTCGTTGTGTGTCGGTCTGGCTATCGTAGCGTGTTAGCAGCCAACTCCATGCTGCTGTTGGGATATGAAAACGTCGCCTCACTCCGGACCGGACTGCGCGGCTGGAAGGACTTTGAACAACCCCTGGTCGATAACGCAGAACAAGGCGTCGACCTCGACGATGCCGACGTGTATTTCACTCCACACCTGCGGCCGGAGCAGCTGCGCCCAAAGTAGACGCCTCGCGTGTTTCGCTTCAAACGCAACAGTAGCTTTTTCAGCACTAAGTGCTAAGATCAGGCTGAGTGTCAACCCCATCCCACGAAGCACCGTCAGGTGCGGGGGCAGCGGGCAACAGCTGTTTCCGATGTAGGAGTCAAGCACATGCGCTTCAAGTTAGGTGTCGGCGTCCTGGGGATTGCCTTGAGCGGATTGGGATTTAGCCTCGCGGCTCAGTCACCCAGCGAGATGTCCACGGTGATTTCCCCCGAAGTTCGGGCGATGGCCGGACGCTTGGGTCCTCCCGCGGCTCCGCTAGACACCGCCGCAGAGATCACGGCGCGTTCAGCGCTCACTGCCGACCCGCGCGCCGCACTCAGGCAAAGCATTGCCGCGGAATGCCCGTCCGCCGAGGATGCGGGCAACATCACCGAGGCCCTGCTGGTCGCGGGTCACGACCTCTTCACGGCGGTCTATGAGACGATCCTGGTCTGTGCAGCCGCCGAGACCGGGCCGGGAGTCGCGGCGGCGGCGGCGCGCCGGGCGTTTTTTCTCAGGGGGACAGCACCGCGTTATCTGATCGACGCCGCCGTTCTGGAAGCGGCGGCAGAGATCGCGGAGCGTCAGCGACAATCCGCGACAACGCGCACCGCGGCGGTCACACCGCAGAGCGCGGGGCAAACACAGCAGCGCGCCCTGCAAAAAGAACGTCATCGGCGTATGATGGAGAAGGGTCTGATCGGCGACGAGTACTCGGATTACCTCGACGACCGGCGGGCCTTGGCCGAAGCGATGACGCCGCCGTCGGATCCCGCTGCCGACTGGTATGCGAACGTATACAATACATTGTTCACTATCGGCCTGGTGGGCGGCGGCGGCTATGATAATTGGTTGGACGTCACCGAAGACTCGGGTGGCGAGGCCAGCGCCCAGTAAGCGCACCGTTGCTTGCCGAATCCAATAGACGCACCTTTAAATATGCCGAGCGAAATACCGATGCACGGTCAACGACACCTCATCGCCGCCGGGATACTCTGCGGTATCCTAGTCCCTACGCTGTCCATCGCCCAGCCAGTCGGCACCGGGTTTGATCTATGGGGGTTTCGCGCCTATCCCTGGCTCAATCTGCTGTTGGGCTACGAGACCAACTATTATCGCAGCAATAATCAAATCGAGGATCTCGGCTTGCTCGGGGTCATGGGCACCTTTGAGAGCATCGTCGAGCCCGGTATTCGTTTGACTGCGCTGAAAGGCGCGGATTCCTATAATCTGTCGTATTTCGCCCGCATCGGCACCGTCTTCGAGAGTTCGGCCGATGATTTCGTCGATCAGCAGGCCAGCGCGACGGCAAATTGGGACCTGGGTCTGCGCCATCGCGCATCCGCCGATTATCAATTCTGGCACTGGCATGATCGGCGCGGCAGCGGCTCACCGGCTGATGGTTCGCGCGCCAACTTCTCGGATTCGCCCGACCTCTGGAACTCCAATCGGGTCAGACTGGGCTACAGCTACGGCGCCCCGGGCGCGCGCGGCCGACTGGACCTGTCGGCCGGCTTTCTGACCCGTGACTACATCAATAACAATCAAGAAACCCGCAACAATAACCGTACGCCGCTCGGCGCCATTGTCTACGCGCGCATTAGACCCAAGGTATCCTTGCTGTTCGAGTTGGGTTGGGAAAATATTCAATACACCAACCAGCAAGCCGGTGCGGAAACGCTCGACAGCGATCAACTGCTCGCTTATGGCGGCATCACCTGGGACGCGACTGCGAAGACCAGTGGTACCCTGAAGCTGGGTTGGCTCGGTAAGAACTTCGCCGCCGAAGAGCGCGGCGACATCAGCGACCTGGGATGGGTTGGGTCGATCCAATATCGACCCAAACCTTACTCCACCTTCAATCTGGTGACCATTCGGGCCCCCGAGGAGTCCACGACGGATTTGGCCGATGCGGTCGTGGTCAGCTCCGTAAATCTGGATTGGGTTCACTATTGGAAGCCTGCCGTCCACACCCGCTTCGGTCTGCTGGGGACAAACGACGACTACGTGGGTGAACCGCGCACGGACCATCGCTACAACCTATCCGGTGGGGTATTCTACCAGATGCGTCGCTGGCTCGAACTCGGGTTGGACTACACCTATGAATCGCGGACATCCGACCGATCGTTGGCCGAATACACCGATAATGTTTTCCTGTTCTCGATACGCACAGCGTATTAACTTCCTGTTCACATGAGTAGCGCGGCTTCGTCACCCACTTTACCCCGGCACCGCGGACGCTCGCGGTGGCTGATTCCCGTGCTGGTCGGGTGGTTGGCACTGCTTATCCCATGCGGACTCGTCAACGGCAGCGACGAACTTCAAGGCTACCGACTGAGCGCGGGGGATAAGGTACGGATCGCCGTTTTCGGCGAGGATGACCTGACCGTGACCAGCCAGGTCAGCGCCCGCGGCACGATCTCTTTTCCATTACTCGGCGAACTGAAGGTCGCGGACCTCACGCCGGGTGACCTCGAAGATCTGGTCGCCGCGCGCCTGCGTGGACCCTATCTCGTCGACCCACGAGTCAGCGTGAGTATCGAGGAGTATCGGCAGTTCTTCGTCATGGGACAGGTAAACAAGCCCGGAAGCTATGCCTACCTGCCTGGGCTGACGGTACGGAAAGCGGTGTCGATTGCCGGCGGCTATACGGAGCGGGCCTCCCGAAGCAAAATTTTTGTGGTAGCGGAGGGTGACTCCAGGCAGGAACGCAAGGTAGGCCAAGACGATCCGCTCGGCCCCGGAGATACCATCATCGTCAAGGAAAGCTTTTTCTGATGAATCGCCGCGAATCCGTTTTCGATGCGGTCGTCACCGGATCGTCACCAGAACTCGATGCAGTCGCCACAAGAACGATGGCGACAACAATCAGTGTAGACGCCTACTGGCGGATCATCCGACAGTATTGGGCGCAAATTCTTGGGCTGGCACTCGCTGTCGGTCTGCTCGCCGGCTTGATCGCTCAGTCCCTGGAGCCGGTTTACCAGTCATCGACCACCATCCTGATCGACACCAGCCGCCGCGGGTTCAGCCCGGTGCAGAATGATGCGGTGAGCGGTTGGTATTCGTTTCTTTCCACCCAAACCTATTTGCAGACTCAGATCCTGCTGCTGCAGTCCCAAGCACTCGCGGCAAGTGTCGCCGATCGCTTGAATTTGTGGACCAATCCGGAATTCGATCCCCGTCAGCAGGCACCGCGCCGGGCCCGTTTCCAACTCGATCTTAGCGGCATCCTCCCCAATTGGGCAGCCGACCCTGGTGTTGAGACCGTCATTCCCGAAGCGGACGCCCGCCGCAGCGTCATTGCCGCTTTGAGTGGAAATGTCGAGGCTGAGGTCCTGCCGGACTCGGATATGATCCGTATCTCCTTCAGCGCCCATGATCCGGAACTCGCGGCCGGCGTGGCGGCGGCTTACGCTGATGCCTATATCGAACTCGGGCTGGAAACGCGTTTAGAGACAGTCAAGAAGGCAGCGACCTGGCTGACCAAGCGTCTCGAGGGGATGCGATCACAGGTCGACACGTCGGAGCGCAAGCTGCAAAGCTACCGAGAACAGCAGGGGTTGATCGACGTCCAGGGCGATCTGGACCTGACTGATCGGGAACTCAATGACCTCGCACAACGACTGGTCGAGGCGCGCGCGAGAAAGGAAGGCCTGGGCAATGAATTCGAGCAGGTGCGTAAGCTGCGAGACCTCGATAGCACGGAGTTGAGCTCCAATGCGGTGGTCACCCGCAACCCCATCATTCAGACCCTCAAGACCGAGGAGGTGCGTGCCGAGCGCAATGCCTCGGAATTGGCGGGACGTTATGGCGCCCAACATCCGAAGCTGCTGTCCGCGCGCTCCGACCTGAATACGATCCGCGCCAAGCTGCGCGCCGAGATCGATAACACCATCGCGGCGGTCAAGAAAGAATACGACATCGCCAAATCCCGCACCGATCAACTGCAACGGGAATTCGACGCCATGAAGGTGCGCGCGCAGGATGTCAACCGCAAGGAGTTCACCCTGCGCTCGCTGGATCGGGAAGTGGAGAGCAACCGGCAGATTTACGACATGTTCCTGACGCGCTTCAAAGAAACCGACCTCGGCGCGGACGTCGAGTCCACTAATGCGCGGGTCATTGATGCCGCGCTGGTCCCCTCGACGCCGATCAAACCACGCAAGACCCGCATCATCGTGGTCGCCGTCGTGCTTGCCTTCCTCATCGGTGTCGGCCTGGCGGTCCTTGAAGATCACCTCGACAACACGCTGAAGGACGCCGAGGAGGTCGAGCATCACACGCAGCTCGCAACGCTAGGAACCGTGCCGCTCCTGAACCGTCGGGAGATGCGTAACGCACCACCCGATCGGATCTTTTTCGATTCGCCCAAGAGCGATTTCGCCGAGGCGATCCGCACGATCAGAACCGCAGTAGTGCTATCCGGACTCGACGACCCCCACCGGGTAGTCCTGGTGACATCAACGGTACCCGGCGAGGGTAAGACGACGATCGCGATCAACTTGGCGGCCGCCTTGGGTCAGTTGGAGCGGGTTCTGCTGGTCGATGCCGATATGCGCCGCTCCTCGGTCGGCCAGCGCCTCGGTCTAGCCAGCGAGGCCCCCGGCCTGTCTAATCTGGTGGCCGGCACGGCGACGCTGGACGAGTGTATTCACCCATTGGCGGGGACCAAGCTGCATCTCCTGCCGGCTGGACTATTGCCGCCCAATCCGCTGGAACTCCTGTCGTCCCAGCGCTTCCAGCAGACCCTTGAGGATCTCGAACAACGTTACGACCGCATCGTGCTGGATTCCGCCCCAGCCCAGGCCGTGAGCGACGCCCTGGTCCTCTCCCGGCTGTGCAATGCCGTGGTCTTCGTCGTTCGCGCGGATGCCACGCCGCGTCAACTGGTGCAACTCGCCATCAAGAGGCTGCACCGCGTGGAGGCTCCGCTGATCGGCGTCGTCTTGAACCAGTTCGACAACGCCAAGAGCGTCCGCTATGGGCGTTACCGCAAGTATTCCTATGCGTACAGCGGCTACAAGCAATACGACCGTAACAGCGCGCGACATGTGTAACCGCGTCATCGGGTGTGCCCGGTACTCAAGGGATGGCGCGGGTCGCCCACCAGCCATCGGGGCAACTGGCCGCGCCCGAGCCCCAGCCCACCTTGACCCGCGGTCGTGCCGGTGAGGCGCACCGCGCTGATTGCGCTGCTGATCCTGATCGTGGTCGCCGGATTCTGGAGCCTGCTAACCGGAGCGGCGAGCGTTGTCGCTTGGCAGGCGGAGCGGATCAGCGCGCTGGCGCCTGGCCCCGGGGTGCCGGCCGGGGGCATTGACGACCAGGCTATTCGCCGTTCGCTGATGCTTGCGCAACGCATGGACCCCACCAACGCCGGCTATCGCGGACAACTCGCGCTGCATCTGGAGCGTCTGGCGTTGCAGGCCCAGCCCCGTGGACCGGTCGAGACCGGGCGCTTGAGCGAGGCGGAACGCCTGCATGTCCAGACGGCAATGCAGCGCCCCACCTGGCCCCTGGGGCTGACGTCGGTATTGCGCACCCGCTTCAAGCTCGGACGGTCAGGTCCTGAATTCACGAAACTTTACCGCCGCGCGGCCAACCTGGGCCGCGCCGAGCCTGCCGCGTTGCGCGCACTGGTGGATCTGGGCCTGATCGCCTGGCCCTTGCTCGATCCTGAGGGTCGGCTCGCTGTTCAGGATCTCCTGCGCCACGGGCTGCAGATTCAACCCCACGCGGTCCTCGAACGTGCACTCGCGCTCCGCCAGGCAGCGGTCGTGACACCGTTGATCGCCGCTGACGCCGATCTGCAACGGCTCTACCTGAGTCTCCGCAATCGGTCCGCGTCCGGCCGATGAACACGGCGGTCAGCCACCAAACACCCAACCGCGGCTCCAGCGACCGCCCGCTGTTTTATGCCTTGGTTGCCTTACTCGTCTGGGCGCCGCTGCCGCTCGGCAGCAATCGCTCCTGGTCACAAGCCCTCCTGGAGTTTGGGATCTTTGCGCTGGCCGGTCTCTGGCTGGGTCTTGCCCTGCGCGGTCGGGTGGGACCGACCGTCGCCTGGTCGCACGCCCGTTGGGTGCTGATCGCCCTGAGCTGGTGGCTCCTGTACGGACTCCTGCAAGTCCTGCCATTGCCCCTTGCCTGGCTGAGGGTGATCTCGCCGGTGGCGGCGCAGCACTGGCTGGAGACGGCACTGGCCCTGACCGGCGGTCCGCCGCCAACCTACGCGACACTGAGCCTTGACCCTCACGCCTCGCTGGTCGCGTGGCGACTCGGCCTGGCCTTGACCAGCCTGTTCATGCTGATCCTGGTACTGGTCCGCAGCCGCCGACGTCTGCGTATCCTGGCGAGCACGCTGGTGCTGGCCGCGGTGGCGCAGGCGATGCTGGCCAGTTGGCTCTCGCTCTCGGGCGAGCCCTTCCTGTTCATCGCCGCGACCGGACGCGCCCACGGGACCTTCGCTAACCCCAATCACTTGGCCGGTTTTCTTGAGATGACCATGGCCTTGGGGATCGGCCTGCTGATCGCGGACCTCGCTCAACCAACTCAACGCATGACCTGGCGGCAGCGCCTGCGCGCCTGGACCAGCACCCTGTTAGGACCCAAGGCGCGACTGCGCATCTATCTCGCGATCCTGGTGAGCGCCCTGGTGATGACGGCATCGCGGATGGGCAACACCGCGTTTTTCATCAGTCTGGCGATCGCCGGGCTCATCGGCGTACTGAGCTTTCGCCGCGCGCCGCGGCCGGTGCTGATCCTGCTGTTCAGCCTGGTCTTGGTGGATTTGTTGATCTTGGGGAGTTGGTTCGGGCTCGACCGCGTGCGCGAGCGTTTGGAACAGACCGTATTGACCGAAGATGCACGTTACCAGATCGGCGTGCGGGCGACGCGGTATCTGGAGGACTACCCCTGGCTGGGCAGTGGCGGCGGCAGCTTCTCCAGCGTCTATCCAGCCTACCGGAACGCGGAGTCGATCCCGCTGCATTTCGCGCACGCGGAGAATGACCTGCTGGAGCTGCAGCTGGAGTACGGAATCATCGGCATGCTGCCGCTGGTCGCCGGCGTCGCGCTATCCCTGGGCGCGGCACTGCGTGTCCTCTGGAGCGCGCGCGACACCTTATCGCGCGGCATGGCGTTCGCGAGTCTGATGGGCGTCACCGCGATCCTGATCCACTCCACGGCCGACGCCAATCTGCACATCCCGGCGAATGCGGCCCTGTTCATGGTCCTGCTCGCCCTGCCCTGGCTCGGCCTGGCTATCGGCCATGAGGAGAAACGCATCCAGCCGGAACAGCACGATCAGCTCACCGAACTCCCCCGCAGACCGGACATTCGGGGTCCGCGGTCAGGCGGACCTGCCGCCACTGCATAGCGGCGGCATCGAGCAACAACAAGCGCCCGAACAAGGACTCCCCCAGCCCGGTCAGCACCTTGATCGCCTCGACCGCCAGAATGCTGCCGATGATGCCCACCACCGGCGCCAGGATACCGTTGGCAGTACAGGTGTCGTCGTCGGCGCCGAGCCTGGGATAGAGACACTGGTAGCAAGGCCCGCCCGGTTGACCTGCGAAGGTCGCGACTTGTCCCTCCATCCGAATGGCCGCCCCGCTGACCAAAGGACGACGTGCCGCAACACAGGCGGCATTCACGGCAAAGCGGGTGGCGAAGTTATCGCTTCCATCCACCACCAGATCCAGATCCTGAAGCAACCCGGGCAGGGTCTCCGCGCTGAGGCTGCGCTTGACGGTCTCCAATTCGACATCGGGATTCAACGCGCACAACGTCAGCCGCGCTGAATCCGCTTTCGCCATCCCGATCCGATCCGTGGTGTGGAGGATCTGGCGCTGGAGATTGGACAAGTCCACGGCATCGAAGTCAGCCAGCACCAGACGCCCGACCCCGGCCGCGGCCAGATACATCGCCACCGGCGACCCGAGTCCGCCGAGCCCGACCACCAGCACCCGCGCCTTGCGCAACCGCTCCTGGCCCTCGATGCCGAAGCCCGGGAGCATGATCTGCCGGCTGTAACGCAGCAACTGAGTGTCGTTCATGCTAAACCGCGTCCAGTGCGACATGCGTAATCGTCATGGTGTGTTCGGCCTTGGGGATTTCACTAACCTCGGTGGAGACGCGGTTTATTGTCGTTGTCGTTGTCGTTGTCGTTGTCGTTGTCGTTGTCGAGTATATCGTCGCCCGGATGCCCTCTCACCGCAAGGCTTCGCTGTCCGCGATTGGTCAGCCATGATGGCCCTCGCCCCTGCCGGTTATTGCGCCCCCAACACCAGCCGACCCTGCTCGTCGTCGATGGTGAGCCGAAAACGGCCCAGCAGGCTCATGCCGAGCAGGGCGTTCCCGCCGAGCCGACCGTCCTCGATAAAGGCGACTTCAATCCCGGCGATGCGCTGATCCTTCAGCCAGACCGCCGGGAGGGTGCCCAGCGCCGCGTCGGTTGGTCCGTTGGCGGTCTGCACCTGCTGCTGACGCAGCCCCTCGGGGGCGAGGCCCAGTTGGCCGATCAGCGAACTGGGGAGCACCACATAATCCGCCCCGGTATCCACCAGCAGCAACCGCTGAACCCGTCGGCCGTTCGCGCCTTCCAGGGTCAGAGTCACCGCGTGGGAGGCACCAACGCGCTGGGTTTCCAGAACCGTCTCACCCGGGGCCGCCTCGCCGTCCGCGGGCTGCGCCCCTGGGGCGGTGGCCACCGGCGGCGACGGAACGTAAGGGACCTTCTCCCCCAGGATCAGGACCCGCTCAACCCCGCCTTGGGGGGACTGGACGATCACATGGTCGAACCCCTCCAGCAGCACGCGCAGATGCGGCAACAGATCCGTGTTCTCGGCTCGGCCCTGCTTTTCACGGGTCGCGTCCAAATCCGCCTGCTTGATCGTGAAGCCATGGATCGCCATGAGCCGCTCCAACTCCTGCGCGACCTCGACCTGAGGCGCACCGATCAGAGGGCTGCCGCACGACGCGGCGAGCAGCAACACCAGCCAGGCCAGCCGGGGTCCGGCGAAGAAAGATCGCACGCGGGGATAGAACATCGAAATCGGACTCCTAAGAGCTATCGGAGTGAAAAGAGTGCGACCGCCATCCAGACCCGCCGATGATCAGGCGAAAGTACCGCCAAAGAACACCTGTTCAAAGACCTTTTCGATTGGCCTGGGGTCCTGCGCTCAAGGCACGCGCAACTGCGTGCGATGGTAACGTACCCAAGGCGCGGTCTCGACCCCGCGATGATGGTCGATACCCGAGTCACGCGTAGGGTTGCGACCGGCCGCTACGGCGATTGCCGGAAAATCCTGACGTGCGTCTGGTAGAGCAGCATAGATCGTGACGCCGATCTCGCGGAAAACGGTCTTGCTTATCCCGGAGTTTGACTTTGAATCGTCGCCGCTGGCGAAATGTTGGCAGTCGGCGCTACGCCGGATGCGTCCGCATCGCCGTCCCGCAGCCGAATATCGCGTCGCGGCAGCGCGATCGGGTTGCCCTGACCATCGTCGCCGCCTCGGATCGTTTGCCTTTTTTCCTGCCCCTGGTTCCTCCCTCTTTAGCCCCTTGTTGCCCGACTATCCCGGCTATCCTTTGTGTCCGGTTGCTTCAAGGTGCTCCTCCGCCGCACGACCGAGACGTTCCCGAATCAGCGTGAAGAACGCCAACCGCCGTCCTTGCAAATCCGGATCGAGGTACTGTGCCGCCAGCCGCTTGATCCCTGCGCGCCCCGCCTCCAAGTCACTGCCCTGCCGAAGCCACTGCTTCTGTTCCTCCAGTTCAACGTAAACAGCATAACGGGCTTCGGCAAGTCGACGGCAATTCAGATTCAACTCTGCGATCGTGCGCTCAGCGAGTCCGAGATCGACACCTGCCGCATTGCACCCGGCTGCGTCCACCTCAATGTTGGCGCGCTTCTCTTGTTCCCTGAAACGATATCGGAACAGGCGAGGGAAAACCGGAACTGCGGCGGGACTCAGGATCAGGCCATCCAGCACCTTCTCGCCCTTTGCCTGGTCACAACTCTTGACATCCGCGTGCGCCAGTCCCAGTTTCCGCCGATCGGCCCGCCTGATTCCGGACCCTCCTTTGCAGGCCAACCAGAGATTGCCCCAATGCAAGGCCCAATTGTGCTCGCCGGTCTTGTCCTTCTTGGGATGGAAGTGTGCAACCTGCTCGTCGTTCGGGCGCAGCGTGGTCTCACAGAAGGCGCATAGCCCCCATTGGCCGCGTCTAAGCGCCTCACGGACTTCCTGGTAACAGGTCCGGCCTTCACTGCGAAAGTCCTTGTCCCACTCAGCGTCCGGATGCCGCTCGCGAAACTCGGTCAAACAGCCCGGCTCCCGCGGGTCCTTACTACAATGCTTCACAACCCAAGCTCCGCTTCCCAGCGACGATTCGCAACCAGCATACGTGCCCTGATCAGGGTCGGCTCGGCCGTGCCCCTGTCATCCTCCAAACGCGCCAATAAGACCTCGGCAGCAGCGAGATCGTCGTCCTCGATCTGTTGGTATAACTGGGCGACATCGTGCGCGAATGCGTTCTCCGGCGGCGTCGTTTCCGTATCCATGACCTGGCGCTGAACGCGATCACTTTCGGTCCCGTAGGTCTCGACTGATGGGACGAAGATCTGCTGACCCCGCAGGATGCGAATCTGGCGGGCGTGCAGTGTCGAGAGTACCAGTGGGCTGTGGGTCGCGACGACGATCTGCGTATCCGGGAATACCTTTCGCAGATGAGGAATCACCGTCTGTTGCCATTTGGGGTGCAGGTTCAGCTCGATCTCGTCGATCAGCAGGATGCCGGGCGCTTCCAAGGGGTTGTCCCAGCCCGGGTAGGTCAATGCCAGCCGACGCGCGAAATCAATGGTCAGGGCCATCAGGTTGCGCTGCCCGGCGCTGAGTTGCGAGAAATCCAGCAGCATGGACAAACCATTCGCATCCTTCTGAACTGCTTTCATCCTTGGAGGGTCATCGTCCGCGTAGACCCGTTCGATACCGCCGAGCATTTGTCCGACGGCATCGCGAACGGCCCGGAGAACCGGGTCTTGCCAAAAGAAATCGTCGCCTTTTCTGGGGTCTCGCAGCTCTTTGTTTTCCCTAACATAGAACCAGCGCTGTGCCTCCGAAAAGCTCGCGGCGGCATCGAAAGCCATGTGCCGTGCAGAATCCGGGTCGCTGGACCTTCCGTTCACCTCGCTTGGGGGCCTCAGGATTTGCGCATCGCGCGTATCGCGATAATAGGCGAGCGCAGGGATGGCGATGTGTCTCGCATTGTTTGTGGATCCTCCCGGAACATAGAGACCTTGGCTCGCTACGTCGAGACCTTCCGGAGACAGCCACTGTTGCGAGTAGCGGTTCGTACCAAGGGACCGGGTTACTCCAGCTTGCTGCTGCCACTCCAGCACGAGCGGCGGCTCGGCGGAGCCCTCTTGGTGACGGGCCTGGGTGGTCAACGTCAAGACCTGTTCGCCGTCGCGGTCCTCCAGCCCAGGGGCGTTGAGCCGAATGTCCGACGGCGCCATTGCCGTGCCCGCAAAATGCCGGTAGAAGGTGGGCAAGTCCAAGGTCGCGGCGTTGGGCTGCCGACGCGCGATATCCTGAAGCAGCGGCAACCAGGAGAGTGCAATGGCGTCCAACAATGCCGTCTTGCCGGCGCCGTTGACCCCGATCACCGCGGTGACGTCGTCTTCCAGCAAAATGCGCGGGCGTTCAAAGCAGCGGAAGTTCTCGATCTCGATCTGTGTGAGCTTCATCAATTGACCCTCAGCCTATTTCCCTTGATCGCTACTCGGTCGGTGCCCACAGGTCATCCAGTCTGAGTAACTTAAAAAATCCGCGTGGAGCAAACGCTGCCGCGCCGTTCTTCGGCCACCGCGAAACGCGGTAAGGAGCCTCAGCCTGAACGCACTCTGCCGCCTGACCACCGCCTTCATCCTCGGCAGCGTCTGTGCCCTACCCCCGCGGCTACCCCAGGCCAGCGACTGGCCGACACCGCCGTCCAGCCGGATCTGCACTCTGGACCAGGTGCTCGACGGGGACTCCATGCGTTTGACTTGCAAAGGCAAGTCAGTCGAGGTCCGGCTGCACTGCATCGATGCCCCGGAATATGAGCAGATCCCCTGGGGCAAGCAGTCCCGCCGCCACCTGCGTGAGATCACACCCAGAAAGGTGGAACTCAAAACGCTCGAAATCGACCAGTTCGGACGAACCGTCGGGGAGGTCTACACGACCGAACCCAACCGCCGCTTCCTGAACCTGGAGCAGGTCGCCAGCGGTCAGGCGGCGGTCTACGAACACTATTGCTCGGACCCGGCTTTCACGCGGGCGGAGCGCAGGGCACGCAAGGCCGGTCTCGGCATCTGGTCCAAGCCCGGGGCGCAGCAGACGCCCTGGGTCTTCCGGCATCGTAAAGAATCTCAGTAACGAGCAAGAACAAGTGATTCACAATCGTTGTCGTTGTCGTCAAACCGGCCGCTCGAACAGATAGTGACTGACCCACCACTCCTGCCCGTCACGATAGCCGAAGAGTTCGGCGCAGGCCATGAAAAACAGCCGCCAGCGCATCCACCAGACGCCCGCCTGAGCAGCCCCGTAGGTCTGCTCCAGGATCGGCCAGACCCGAGGGCGGGCGGCGTCCATCTGCGCCAGCCAGGTGTTGAGGGTGCGTTCGTAATGGCGGCCATCCCAGCGCCAGCGCGCGAGCAACCGCAGGTGGTCCTGGAAGTGCAGCGGCAGGTCGTCGCTCGGCATGATCCCGCCGGAGAAAAAATACTGGCTCATCCAGTCGCTTGGCCCCTGATCCTCGAAGGCATAGGGATGGGCGCGATGAACGAAGATATGCATCAGAAAGCGCCCGCCGGGCTTGAGCCAGTCATGCACGCGGGCGAACAACTGCCGGTGGTTGCGCATGTGCTCGAACATTTCGATCGAGACCACGCGGTCATAACGCCCCGGCGCCTGGAACTGATTCATATCGGCGGTAATGATGGTCAGATTGCCGATCCCGCGCTCCCGCGCCTGCGCCTCGATGAAGCCGCGTTGCCCCTGTGAGTTGGAGACCCCGGTCACCCGGCAATTGGGGAAGCGCTCGGCCACATAGAGGCTGAAAGCACCCCAACCGCAGCCCAGTTCGAGGACCTCCATGCCATCGCTGATACCGGCGCGTTCCGCGGTGACCCGCAAGGACGCATCCTCCGCTTGCGCCAGGGTGTCGACCCCCGGCGGCCACAGGCAGGAACTGTATTTGCGCCGCGGTCCCAGGACCTCGACGAAAAACTCAGGCGGCAGTTCGTAGTGCTGGGCGTTGGCCAGTTCCGGAACCGCGGCGATCGGCGCGGCATCCATCCAGGCGACGAAAGCGCGCACGGCATCAGCGGCGGCCGCGCAATCCTGTGTCGGGAGTGTGGCAAGCCGTTGACGCAGCAGCGCGCGAATTCCGCGACGCGTCACCCCGTCGGGCACGACACCCTGTTCCACCCAGCGGATTGCCGTTGCGGTTGCGTCGAACATCTCTGCGTTCCCCTGATTGACTGGATACCTCGTGAACTACCCAGGTATTGCCGCCAACACGGAATGCCAAGCCCTTACTCGCGATCAAGCCCGCAGGACCCGCCCGGTGCGCCCGTCGCGGATCGTAGACGGCCGGCCGGCCCCGACACAGGTGCCGCCGAGGATCAGGTCCGGTGCGACGGGCAGGGCCAGCCGCACCCCCAGGGCCGAACGGGCCGGTGGGCGATCAGCGACGTTCGCACTGGTGGAGACGATCGCTCCGCCATAGGCGCGACACAGCCCGGCGGCCAGCGGATGGGCGGTGACCCGCACCGCCAGGGTGTCGAACCGGCCCGTGAGCCAGTCCGGTGTCCGGGGCCGCACCGGCATCAGCCAGGTGTTGGGACCCGGCCACGAACCCAAGATCTCGGCCATCCGCGCGGGCATGAGATCGACCACGAATGGCCGCAACTGGAGCGGCTCGGCGGCGATCAGAATGAGGCCCTTGGCCGGATCGCGGCGCTTGAGCGCGAGAACGCGCGCCACCGCCGCCCCGTCCCAGGGGTCGCACCCCAGCCCGAACACCGCCTCGGTCGGGTAGGCGATCACCCCCCCGTTGGCGATGACACGGGCGGCGAGACGTAGTCGGTGATTGAGGAAGCCGGCGTTCATATCGATCGTTACCGTAGCGGATTGCGGACAGGAACCAAGTCATTCGCTTATTCTAGCGGGACGCGCCGTTCGATCCTGCGCGTCCGTGCTTGCCGCGAGGTACCCTATTGAAAAAGGGATCGAGAGCAACGCCCATCATGGAGACTTGCGCTTGACCCGCCTGTTCCCGATCCTCACCACAGTCTGCACCCTGGCGGTTGGGCCGGGCGCCACCCGTGCCCTGGACCTGACCATCGCCTGCGGACGCAGCGCCCAGGAAACCGCCCTGTGCCGGGAGTCCACGGACACGTGGGCGGCCAAGACCGGTCATCGGGTGCAGGTGATCACCACGCCGCCCGATGATGCCCAGCGGCTGGCCCGCTATCTGGACCTGCTCCAGGTCCGCGCCCCGGAACTGGACGTGCTGGAAATCGACGCCCTCTGGTGCGGACAACTCAGCGCGCACCTGGCCGATCTGAAACCCCTCATCAAGGATGACAACGGGCCGGATCACAACGGGCCGGATCACAACGGGCCGGATCACAACAGGCGAGATCCCGACAAGGCCGCGTCCGACTTCCTGGATCCACTGATCCGCAACGCGACCCTGGGTGGGCGTCTGGTCGCCCTGCCCTGGTACCTGGAACTCGGCCTCCTCTACTACCGCTCCGACCTGTTCGCCCGTTATAACCTTCAGATCCCCCGCACTTGGAGTGAAGTCGAGGATGCCGCGCTGCGCATCCAGGAGGCTCAACGGCTCTTGGGTAACACCAGCTTCTGGGGTTTCGTCTGGCCCGGCGGCGGCGACGAGGCGCTCACCGCCACCGCCATCGAATGGATCAGCAGCCAAGGCGGGGGGACCCTGGTCGAGCCGGATGGCCGGGTCTCGGTGAACAACCCCAGGGCCCAGTTCGCCCTGCAACGGGCGGCGGATTGGGTCCGCGGCATCACCCCGGCGGCCGCCCTCACGGCCACGCCGCAAGACAACCTGGACGGCTTCCGGACGGGTGCGGCCGGCTTGATGCGCAACTGGTCCACGGCTTGGACATCCCTGCAAGACCCACAGACCCCAGTCGCCGAGCGCGTCGCGGTGGCCCGGCTGCCCAAGGGCGCGGGTGCCCCGGCCTCCGTCCTGGGCGGTGGTCAGTTGGCGGTCTCGCGCTACAGTCGCCATCCCACGGAGGCGGCGAGCCTGGTGCAACACCTCACGGGTGCCGCGGTCCAGCGACGCCGGGCCCTGGACGCCGGCTTCAACCCGACGCGGGCGGACCTCTACACGGACCCGGAACTCATCGCGGCCCGCCCACTGCTTGCGGATCTGGCCCTGGTTCTGCCCGACCTGATCGCGCGCCCATCGACGCCCACCGGCGCGCAGTACCCGGAGGTGAGCGCGACCTTTGCCGCCGCCGTACGCGCGGTGCTGCGCGGCGACGCGACACCGGACGCGGCGCTGGCGGGGCTGCAACGCACGCTCGATGCCCTGAGTCAGAACGGGACGGCCTGGTGACCAACACCCGGCTCACCACCTGTCTGCTCCTCACCCTGCTCGGGTGCTCGGCCTGGGCCGCACCCGAGCGCCTGCGCATCGGCTTGGACGAGAACGGGGTCTTCCGACACCTGGCGCGCCGCTGGTTTCAAGATCGCCGCTGCCAATCCATCGAAACCTGACCGCCCGCATTTGAGACCCGCCAGCGCGATCGCGCGGGTCAAGGCATCGGCAGGGGACGCGCCACGCAGTAACCCGTCGATCATCCCGGCGTTCAGGACGTCCCCGGCACCCAGAGTGTCGACAACCCGCTCGGGTGCACACGCGGGGAGATGCAGCGGCGCGGTATCGCGCACCAGGAGCCAAGCCCCCGCATCACCCCAGCCGAGCACCAGGATGTCGGCAGTCGTCCGTTTCGCGAGTTCAGTGAGATAGACCCGGGGATCATCGGCAACCCCCGGACCGCCATCCGCCAGCGCGAAGCCGCGTGCGATCAGCAGCAGGTCCGGACCGCGTAACAGGGATTCAATGCCGGATCGGGGCTTTTCAAGCTCGACCGACAGGGGAACCCGCGGTAAGGCGCGACGACAGCGCGCCAACATCTGCCGCGTCTCCTGCGGATTGCGTCCCTCGAAGTGAATCCAGTGCCAGCCGTCCAGGGGAATGCGCGCGAAGGCGGCCGCGTCCAGTTCCGGGAGATCGCGGTAATGCACGATGGTACGGCTGCCGGTCGCCTGGCTCAGGGTCACATAGGAAGTGGGGCTGATACCGCCGGGGACGCGCACGGCCTGGCGACAGTCGATACCGCGGGCGTTGAGATCGGCCTGGATAAAGGCGCCGCCCAGGTCCTCGGCCAGCATCCCGACCCAGGCGCACGCATGACCGAGGTCAGCGAGTACCGCCAAGGTGTTGGTGCAGTTACCGCCCCGGGCACGGCGCTGTGCCGCGGCCCGCACCTCGGCGTCCTCCGGCGGATAGACAGCCACCGTATTGATCAGGTCGAGGGTGGCGATGCCGACGCCGAGTATCCGCCGCCGAGCCTGGTCATCCCGCACAGTCGACTGCTGCTCCAATGGCCGTGTGTTCAAGGATCGCGCGCAACCCGAAAGCCCAGCATGTTCAGCCGACTCTCAGGGCTGAACTTGGACCGCACATGGGTCTTCATCGACGAGGCCGGTTTGTTGAAGGCACCACCACGGGCGACGCGATTGGCGCAACCGCCATCGACCCGCGCACGTCCATCCGCCGGAGCACCGTCATAGCTTGTCGTGTAGCAGTCAGCGACCCACTCCAGGACATTGCCAGCCATGTCGTAGAGCCCGAAGGCGCTCGGCGTGAAGCTGCCGACCGGCGCGGTGGAGCGATTGTCCCACTGGCTGCCGCAGTCGAAACACAGTGCCTTGCCGCGCTCCATGCTGAACCCCCAAGGGTAGGAACTGCGCACACCGGCGCGCGCGGCAAACTCCCACTCGGCCTCGCTTGGCAAACGGTAACGTTTGCCTGTCTGACGCGTCAGCCAGTCAGCATAGGCCTGAGCGTCGGACCAGGAGACCGCGACTACCGGACGCGTTGCGCGTCCCCAGCCGAAGGCTTCGGGCAACCCTCGCCCGGTGGCGCGCGCAAACAGGTCATACTGCTGAAACGTGACCTCGTTGACACCAATCAGAAAGGGCGGAATTCGGACCTCATGCTCGGGTCCGCTGTCACCGCCGCCCAGACTGTTCTGCCCCATCCGGAAGGTACCGCCCGCCAGCACGGCCATGGTCGGCCCCAGGCTGCCGCCGCGCAGCCGATCGCGCAGGGTCGGCGGCGGCACGGCGGGCGGACCAACCGACACCGCGGGGATCAGCGTGACATCCTCTTCGGGCCGAACGGAAGCCGGGACCGCGCCAACCGCAACGGGCTCTGCCGATAGGCGCTCCTCAACCGGCACGGTCGTGGCACGCTCCCGGAAGCGGGGCAACTCCAGGCTGAGGCCGCCCCACAGGAACACCGCGACGACGGCAATCACGGCGAGTCCCGACAGCAATCCAGCCGAGAAGCTGATCACCGGGGGCACGGGTCGTGGCGGTGCATCCGCCTCCACCGGCGGGAGGGACAGCAGGTTGGGGTGCTGAACCTGATTGATGACTGCCGCGATATCAACCGACTGCTCTTGCAGCTCGGCCATTTGGTGCCGCAGCCGCTGGAGTTCATCGCGCGCGGCCTTGAGCGAAGTCTCCTTGCGCTGGACCTCATTCTTGAGCGCATCAGCCTCCTGATGCCGGTCCTCCAACTCGTCCTCGAGGCGCCGACACTCCCCCGTGATCCGATCGAGTGTCTTGCCCCGCTCCCCCAGTGAATGCCTCAGGGTGGTGAGTTCCTGCTGCATGGCCTGCCGTTCGGTCGCGGAAGCGACGGTGCTTTCCATTGCGTATTCGCGCTCGGCCAACTTGCGATTGAGACGCGCGATTTCTTCTGCCGCATCTCTGCGCATCTGCTCGAGTTGGTTGCGCAACTCCAGGGTACCGCTGGTGTCGGCAAGCTCAAGGCGATCGGTCTGCTCATTCATATCGGCATCACCGTTAACCTATTACTCCCCCGCGACCAATGCGTTCCGGCGCGGTGCGATGCGCCACATGGTCCAGGGCCGCCCCACCACGCCGATCAGCGCACGACTATAAGCGTAAGCGAGCACGAGCGACAGCACGACATAAACCAACAGACTGGCGGACGCCATAAAGGCCTGAGGAAGGTCCTGAAGGCTGCGCGCCAGATTCTGCACCGACCATTGTCCCAGGTCATCCAGGGCCGAAACCAGCGAGGCCATCGCTGCGACCGGGGCGCAGGGGAGATCGAATCCCGTACTCCCATAGGTAATGACCTCCTGCCAGCGCAGTCCGATGAAGTTCTGCTCGTTCGCGAACACGAGGACCAGGAGGGACTCCAGCCAAAGAAACAGTGTGCTGACCCACATGGCCCAACGGCGGGCCGTGACATAACGGTACGGCTCGCGCAACTGTCCGGCGCAAACCCCGTAGAACCGCGGCAGCAGCAGCGACACCAACAAGACGTCGGCGAATATCAACGACCAATGACGCGACGCAAAACTCAACGCGCTGACCATGAGGAACAATGCCAGCACGGCAGACGTGAGAATCGCGATGGCGATGAGCAGGTAGCGACGCTGTAACAGCCGAAACAGGAAGGAGCGCGACTCCAGGCACTCATTGAGAAACACGCGTCGCTTCGCCAGCGCGATCTCAACACCGGAGACGAACACAATCGCGGAAAAAACGACCCATATCCCCACGGTCGCCATACAGCCGCTGCGCTCGGCGATGAGGAACCACGCCAGCAACAACAACCACACGATGGTCATCGTCAACAGGCGCGGAATGTCGCTGTATGTCACTGAAGTAACCTCCGATCGCGGCCGATGGCGCATTGTAGTCCAGGGTGGCTGGACGCCACTTGGAAAACGCGTACCACGCGATCAGCCCACCCCTCCTCAGCGCGACAGCCTGGCAGCGCGGCGTCCATCAACTATCCAATACTGGATTGCGTGAGCCGGCGCCGTGAAGTTGTTCGCAGAAGCGCCACACCGTGCCCGCTTCAGGAACGCTTACAACAACTTCGGAAGCAAAATCAGCCCCCAGGTCAACACGGTCAACGCGAAGCTCATGAAGACCGCGGCGGAGGCAATGTCTTTCGCGCGGGCGGACAGCTCGTGCCGCTCCATGCCGACGCGGTCCACGTTGGCCTCGATGGCGGAGTTGAGCAGTTCCACGATGAGCACGATCAACAGGCAACCGACCAACAGCACGCGCTCGATCGGTGTTTCCCCCAACCACAACCCGAGTGGGGCGAGAAACATCAAGAGGAATAACTCCTGACGGAAGGCTTCCTCCGCCTCGAAGCAGACCTTGAACCCCGCCATGGAATAGCCGAAGGCGTAAATGAGCCGCCGCCAGCCTCGAACGTTCTGATTGGCCATACTAGGTACAATTGGCTGAAGACCGCCACGCCAGATCCAATTGACGCGCCGCGCGCACGTCGTCGAGCCGGCGCACCGGCATGGTGTGGGGGGCGCCTTTCACCAGTTCCGGATTGGTTCGTGCCTCCTCGCGAATGGCGACCAGCGCGGTGACGAAGTCGTCGAGTGCTTCCTTGGTCTCGGTCTCGGTCGGCTCGATCAACAGACACTCCGGCACCAGCAGCGGGAAATAGGTGGTCGGGGCATGGAAACCATAATCGAGCAGGCGCTTGGCGAAGTCCATGGCGTTGACGCCCAACTCTTTGGTTTCGCGTTTCATAGTAATGATGAACTCATGGCTGGCGCGCCGCCGCGGGTAGGCGGCCTCGAATCCCGCCGCTTTGAGCCGGGTCATCAGATAATTGGCATTGAGTGTCGAGAATTCGGAGACCCGCTTCATCCCCTCACGCCCGAGCATCCGCGCGTACACATAGGCGCGCAGCAGGATGCCCATGTTGCCTCCGAAGGCGGTCAACCGGCCGATGGACTGAGGCCGTTCGTGTTCACTCGCCCAGCGATAGTCAGCGCCGTCCTGGACAACCAGTGGCACCGGCAAGAAGGGCTCCAGGCGTTTGGAGACACCGACCGGACCAGCGCCTGGACCGCCGCCGCCGTGAGGGGTGGAAAAGGTCTTGTGCAGGTTCATGTGAATGACGTCGAAGCCCATATCACCGGGCCGCACCTTACCCAGGATGGCGTTGAGGTTGGCCCCGTCGTAGTAGAGCAGCCCCCCGGCCGCGTGAACGATGCCCGCGATCTCCGCGATATTGCGGTCAAAGACGCCAACCGTGCTCGGATTGGTGAGCATGATGCCCGCGGTCTGGGAGCCAACCGCCTCACGCAAGGCCGCGATATCCACGTCCCCGTTCGACCCGGTCGGGATCTCCCGTGCCACAAAGCCGCACATCACCGCCGAAGCGGGGTTGGTTCCGTGGGCGGCGTCCGGCACCAGGATCTCGGTGCGGGCACCATCGTTGCGGGCGCGATGGTAAGCGCGAATCATGGCGACACCCGCGAACTCGCCCTGCGCCCCGGCGGACGGGGCCAGCGACACCGCGTGCATCCCCGTGACCTCCTTGAGCATCTCCTGCAGCTCGAACAGACAGGCCAGCAGCCCTTGGCCGTGGCTGTCCGGGGCCGCGGGATGACGCGCCAGAAAGCCCGGCAGCATCGCCAGCGTATTGCAGGCCCGCGGGTTGTACTTCATGGTACAGGAGCCCAGCGGATAGAAATGGGTGTCGATCGAGAAGTTCTTCTGCGACAACCGGGTGTAATGACGCACCGCCTGGAGCTCCGAGACCTCCGGCAACATCAGCGGGGCAACGCGCCGGGCGCTGACCGGAATGTCGAACACCTCTGCAGAATAGAGCGGCGCCTGCGCGGCGGCACGGCGTCCGGGTCGGGATTGTTCGTGAATCAGCATGTGCGGCTTGTTTCGGTTCGGTGAGCTACTGCGCGGATCGCAGACGTAGCAGGACCGATGAGGCCCATCGTGGCCTCACCGGTTCCGCGACTGACTAGAGCGCGGCCAGTGCCGCGTCGTAGTCCGGCTCTTGGGTGATCTCCGGGACCAACTGCGTATAGACGACCTTGTTGCCGGCATCGAGCACCACGACGGCGCGGGCGGTGATGCCGGCGAGCGGCCCATCGGTGATCAACACACCATAGTCCGTCGCGAAGTTGCGTGAGCGCATCATGGACAGACTCACGACATTGGTGATGCCCTCGGCGTCGCAGAAGCGGCCCATGGCGAAGGGCAGGTCGGCCGAGATGACCAATGCGACCGCGTCGGTCTTGCCGGCCATGGCCTCGTTGAACTTCTTGGTGGACGCGGCGCAGACGCCGGTGTCCAGGCTCGGGACGATGTTCAGCAGCTTTTTCTTCCCGGCGAAGTCGGCCAGGGTCTTATCACCCAGGTCTTTGGCAACCAGATGAAAGTCGGGCGCCTGGCTGCCGACGGCGGGCAGGTCGCCGGACAGGCTGACGGGATTACCTTGCAGGGCGGTCGTGGCCATGGTTCATCTCCAGTGGTGGTTGGGTTGGCGGATCATCGATGGCGGGACGCAAGTCTACGCAACGGTGCTAGATCTTCGGCTCCACCGGGCACTTCGCCTGGGTTCTCGCGGCGATCACCCGAGCCAGTGTGCTCGCGTAACGCTGCATTTCCTCCTCGGTCCGCAACTCGGTCGCACAGACCAGGAGTGCCGGGTCCAGTTCCGGATAATCCGGACCCAGGTCGAAACCGCCCAAGACACCGTGGGCGGCCAGTGCACGCAACAGGTCCGCGGTCGGGGCGGGCAGATGCAGCACTTGTTCGTGGAACATGGGGCGATCGAACCGGGGTTCTACTCCCGGGATCTCGGACAGCAGGGCGGCGAGCCGCCGGGTATTGGCGTGACAGGCCGCGGCCACCCGCTCCAGACCCGCCGCGCCCAGCAGCGCCAGATGAATGGTGGCGGCGGTGACCAGCAACCCCTGATTGGTGCAAATGTTGGAGGTCGCCTTGCCGCGGCGGATATGCTGCTCCCGCGCCTGGAGTGTCAGGGTGAAGCCGGACTTACCCTCCAGATCCAGGGTGCGGCCGACGATTCGCCCCGGCATCTGGCGCATCAGGTCCTTTTTGCAGCACAGAAAGCCCGCGTAGGGCCCGCCGGAGGAGAGCGGCATCCCCAGCGGCTGAGCCTCACCGCAGGCAATGTCCGCACCCCGCTCGGGGCCGGCCGCGCCCCATTCACCCGGCGCCTTGAGCAGCGCCAGGGCAATCGGATTCACCACGGCGATGGCCAGCGCTCCCTGAGCGTGGGCCCAATCGGTCAGCACATCCACATCTTCGATGATGCCGAAAAAATTCGGCTGATTGATGACGATCGCGGCAAAACCGCCGTCACCGCCGACCAGGGCGTCCAGCGCCGCGACCGGGGTCTGCCCGCCCTGGCGGTCGAAGGGGGCCTCGATGACCTCGATCCCCTGGGATTCGACGATCCCGCGCAAGACCCGCCGATAGGCCGGATGCAGGGCGCGCGGGACCAGCACCCGGCTCGACTTGGCCTTGCGGTTGGCGCGCACCGCCATCAGCACCGCCTCCGCCAGCGCCGAGGCTCCGTCGTACAGTGAGGCATTCGACACGTCGAGCGCGGTCAGGGCCGTCATCATCGACTGGAATTCGTAGAGCAGTTGCAAGGTGCCCTGGCTCGCCTCCGCTTGATACGGCGTATAAGCGCTGTAGAACTCACCGCGGGAAGCGATCTGCCACACCGCCGCCGGGATGTGATGGTCATAGGCCCCGGCGCCGATGAAGCAGAGCGGTTGACCATCGGCACGGGCCCGGGCTTGCATCAACCGGGTGATATCCATTTCAGCCATCCCCGCGGGAATGGCGGCGAGTTCGCCGATGCGCAGTTCGCGCGGAATCTCGTCGAACAGGTCGTCGATGGTGGCGACGCCGATCGCGCCGAGCATTGCGGCAACGTCTTCGTCGGTATGGGGTACGAAGGGCATGTCGGACTCAGACCTCCGCGTCCAGCACCGCCTGATAACCGGCGGCATCGAGCAACCCGCCGACGGCATCCGGATCGGCGACGCGCAGGGTGAAGATCCAGCCGTCGCCGTAGGCACTCTGATTGATGAGTTCCGGCGTGTCGGCGAGTGCCGTATTCACCTCGACCACCTCGCCCGCCAAGGGCGCATAGATATCAGACGCGGCCTTCACCGACTCGACCACGGCGCAACCGTCGCCGGCATCCACCTGTCGGCCGACCTCCGGGGTCTCAACGAAGACGATGTCGCCCAGCGCCTCCTGGGCATGGTCGGTAATGCCGACCGTGGCGGTGCCGTCGCCATGGACCTTCACCCACTCGTGGCTTTTGGTGTAATGAAGGTCAGCCTGGACTGCGCTCATGGTGTTCTCCCGGTAGGGGCCGGCACGGCCGGCCATCGCTGTGAATCTAAAAGGCTTGAGCCGGTTTGCCGTGGCGCACGAAGGTGGTCTTGACCACCAGCGCCGGTACAGCCTTGCCGCGGATATCGACCGCACAGGTCGCACCAAGCCCAGGCGCGACCCGCGCCAGCGCGATCGACCGCTCCAGGGTCGGTGCGAAGCCGCCGGAGGTGATCTCGCCGACCACGCGCCCTTCGCTCAACACCTGTTGGTGGCCGCGCAACACGCCCCGCCCGGTCAGCAACAGTCCCACGAAGTCGCGTCGCGCCGGGTGCTCGCGCAGCGCGGCCAAGGCCTCGCGACCGATGAACCAGCGCTCCGCGGGCTCCCAGGCGATAGTCCAGCCCAGACCGGACTCCAGTGGGCCAACCGTCTCGTCCATGTCCTGGCCGTAGAGGTTCATGCCGGCCTCCAGCCGCAGCGTGTCACGCGCACCCAGGCCGCACGGCTGAATCCCGGCGGCGATCAGGCCCTGCCAGAGACCCGGAGCATCCTCGGCGGGAAGTATGACCTCAAAGCCGTCCTCACCGGTATACCCCGTGCGGCCGACGAACCAACGCGCCCCATCGGCGGCGAAAAAGGGGGCAATGGCGAGGGCCGCGTCACGGCAGTCGGCGGGCAGGAGTGGGGCGGCGAGCGCACGCGCTTGCGGTCCCTGAATGGCGATCATCGCCAAGTCACGCCGACGATCGATGTGCACATCAAACCCCGCCGCGTGCGCCTGCATCCAGTCGAGGTCTTTATCCGCGGTGCCGGCGTTGACCACCAGGCGGTAGCGTTCGGGACCCCGGTAGTAGCAGATCAGGTCATCCACGACGCCGCCCTGGTCGTTGAGCATGCAACTGTAGAGCGCCTTGCCGGGATCCTTGAGCTTCACCACGTCATTGGCCAGGAGCCGGCGCAGAAAGGCGCCGGCACCGGAGCCCGTGATATCCACCGACTGCATGTGGGAAACGTCGAAGATCCCGGCACGGCGACGCACCGCATGGTGTTCTTCGAGCTGGGAACCATAGTGCAGCGGCATGTCCCAACCGCCGAAGGGCACGATGCGGGCATTGATCCGCTCATGCTCAGCAAACAAGGGGGTACGCAATCCCATTCGACTCTCCTCAAGATCAGGCGGAGCCGCCGCGAGAATCAAAACGACGCGGCAGCACGGTGCCATGGGCCCCTGGGGACCCGCGGCATCGCCCCTCTGTCCTGGACCTGAGAGTTTGCGGCTCGGCGTGAAGCGCCCCGCTTGACGGGGCAAAACGCACCCGCGCAGCAGATCGGTCACGCGGGGCCGGCTGCCCCATCGGTGGGTTGCGGCCTGACGGGCAGACGGCAACCGCTCTCCAGAGTCGGTCTTGAGCCCCACGGTCCCTGATGCCTGAGCGATTCCGGGCGGTGTTGCGCCTTCGGCGCCGAACCTTACAGCAAACTCCACGCGATTGATCGTGGCTGAAGGTCCGGTCTCTCCCGCGGGGCATAACGCGAACCGCGACTATACGGGCGCCGTGATTGAATTTCCAGCGTCGGCTGACGCCTTACCCCCGGACCCGGACTCAAAGTTCGGACGCTTCGGACGCCCCGGTCCCCGCGGCCTGCTCCTTGCGCTTGAATGCCGTGCCGCCGCAGTCGGCGCACGGCGGGATGCGTCCGGCCTGCACAAAGTGCGTCTCGGCCCCGCACCGGTCGCACACCAGGGTACCGGGGCCGGTGACCTCGCCGGCCTGATACAGGCTGAACTGGCGGGCGTTCTCCGCCCACTGGGCGAGTTGTAGGCTGGTCTGGTCCGCCGCCCGCGCAAACAGATCCATCATCCGCTGTTCCATCAACTCGAGGTCGAAGCGCCACCAGTCATGGATGGTCTGACCGGTCTCGGCGATATAGGTGGCCGCATCCTCGACGTCCCGGCGCAGATACTCGGAGACCTTATTGGCCTCCTCCCGGGTCAACTCACCCAGTTCCACCATATTGTCCCGCGCGGTCTCCAGTAACTCCCGAAACCGGGGGACAGTTTCCTGCCCGGCCTGCCCCAGGGTCTCCTGGGTGTGCTTGAGCATCTCCTCGTAGGCTTTCACCATCTTGTCGACTGGCGTCTCGCCAGGCTGTTTCTGATCCGGATCGGTCATCGGGGGGCTCCGTCTGGTTGGTCGGTCGAGGTCCCGTCGCCTCGCGGGGGCGCGGTGCTGAATCTTATCGCGTTCGCACCTGATATCCAGACGGACCTTCGTGTAGGGGCGGGTTTGAAACCCGCCCCTACGTCCGGTTATCACGTCCGAAGGCTATAGGCGTAGTTTGCGTGATGGAGCGGATTTCGCAACCAGCAAAGGTATCGCGTCCGCCCGCCTCCGGATTTAGGCACCGCAGAGTCCGGCGCGGATCGCCGCGAGCTGCGCCGGACTGTAGTCACGGGTCCGCTCCAGGTGGCCCCAGACCGGTTTTGGCCAGCACGCGTCCGCCGGGTTCCGTCCGATCACATGGATGTGCAACTGCGGCACCAGATTGCCGATCCAGGCGACGTTGACCCTGGCGCAGCCAAGCGGACCCACCAGATAATCGCTGACCCGCTTGCAATCCGCCAGCACCGCGTCGCGCTGGACGACGGCCAAGTCCAAGAGGTTGGCCAGATCCGTCTCCGGGACCAGGATGCACCAGGGCACGGCGGCGTTCTTGTGCAACAACAGATGAGTCGCGGGCAGCCGCCCCAAGGCATGGCAGTCAGCGAGGAGTTGGGGGTGGATGGCGAACATGGTCTTGCTTCGGCGTGGGGATTTCGGTGTATGAGCCTTGCTTAGTAGCTTATCGGCGTTGGCCTTGGTCATAAACCCGGCCACCGTGCGATCGGCACGGTCGTCGGTCCGCAACAGGTCTCGTTCCCACGCTCCGCGTGGGAATGCCGGGCGGGCGCTCCGCGTCCGGTCTTGGCCCCAGGCGCCGGACGCGGAGCGCCCGCACGTGCTCCCACGCAGGAGCGTGGGAGCCAGAATGGCTTAACTTAATGGCGTTGACTGCCCGCGTGGATGCAGACCCAAGCGATGAGGCGCGCCATGAACACCCTGAAGGCCTTCTCCGAGAAAGAGCACGCCTACCATGCCTACCAGGCCCGGCACGAGTATCTGCGCGAACAGCAGAGCATCCAACGCGAATTCGATGACCTGCGCGCGGAGGTCGAGCAGGCGCGGGCCGCCAAGGAGCAGGAGCGGATCGCCAAAGACGAAGCCTTGGCCGAGAACACGCGGCTGAAGCGCTTGCTCGCCGACAAGCCGGAGCCGTCTGACCCTGAAACACGGTAACGATCACAGCCTGTGGTCAATTACCCTAAATTCGGGAATTGCTCACACAAAGACACAGAGAACACCAAGAAAAACAATTCATTGAAGGCATTAGGCCGGTCGCCGCGCGGGTGACCTCCTCGGCCTGCATATCGCATTGCGAATCTTTGTGATCTTTGTGTCTCTGTGTGAGAACGGCTCTTTCTAGGATTACTGGTTCCGCAGCAAACCCGGTCGAGTACGCGGCACGGAACGCGGATTGGTTGGTTCCACGCGGGATGGGTCCGCGCAGCGGACCCTGCCGGCGATTCCCGGACCCCGCGTCGCGCGCGGAGAATCGCGTGCATGGGTTAGCCGGCGGCACCGATCCGCGCGGGTCGGGGGATTGGAAGACCTTGACGGCACCGCCGGCTTGCCTGCAAAGTCGCGGCTAACCATGGTCTGTTCCCGGTTTCACGATGAACCGCCCACGCCTGTTCGTCTCCGCCGTCAGCACCGAACTGCGCGGTGCCCGCCGCCTGGTCGCCGACACCCTGCGCCGGCTGGGCTTCGACCCCGTGACCCAGGACGACTTTCCCACCGGCCACGGCGAACTGCGCGCCTGGCTGGAGCAGCAGATCGACGGCTGCGAGGGCGTCTTCCAATTGGTCGGCTTGGCCTACGGCGCCGAGCCGCCGTCCTGTGATGATCCGGCGCGCCCCTGGCCGGACCCCGACTGGGGACCCTGTTCCTACACCCAGTTCGAGCTTCTCTACGCGCTCCGCCGCGGCAAGCGCACCTGGGTCATCGAGGTCGAGCCGGGCTGCACGCGCGACCAGCAACCGGACGCACTCGACCTGCCGCGCACCCGCGAGGGCGCCCCCCGCACCCGGACCCCGCCGCCTACCAGGCCGAGCGCCGCGCCCGGCAACGCGCCTATGTCGAGCGCCTGCGCGCCGCCAACCACCTGCGCCACAAGGCGGCGAGCGACGAGCGGATCAAGAACCTGGTGTATGAACTCAAGGACGAATTGGCCGAATTGCGCCAACGCCAGGCGCGCGATTGGCGTCGGCTGGGCTGGGGCATCGGCGGGCTCTTCGCGGCCTTGCTGCTGGTGGGGGCCGGCATCCTGGGTTACATGCGCTGGAACACGGAAGTCATCGTCAAGCGGACCACCGCCCAGCAACAGGTGACCACCGAACGCATCCGCGCCCACCTACTCACCGCGGTCGAAGACGCCTACCAGCGCGATCTCACGACGGCCGAGGCCGCTGCCGACTGGGCGACCCGCGAGCGCCAACGCCAGGCCGCCGCCGCCCAGCGCGCCCTGCAACGCGCCCGCATCGACGACCTGGCCGCCTCCTTCGCCGCCATCGAGGCGCGTGGCGAAGCCAACAGCGTCTTCACCGAACTCACCCGGATCTTGCAGGAACAGGGTGTCGACCCGGCACTCGCCTATGTCGCCGCCAAGCGCCCCGCCATCCTCGACCAGGTCCGCGCCCGCCAGGCCGCCGCCCGGCAACGCAACCGCGACGATCTGCAACCACTGCTCACCAGCGCCGGCCTCTACGCCGCCAGGGGCGACCCCGCGTCCGCCGCCGCGCGCTATCAGGAGGTCCTGGACCTGGAACCGGACTGGCCCGAGGCACTGGAGCCCGCCGCCTGGTTCTATTGGGGCCGCGCCGGGTTCGAGGCGGACCACGGCACCCTCACCGCCGCCCTGCCCCTGGCCCGGCAGGCACTGGACGCCGCCGCACGCCTGACCGCCCGCCCCCCGGTCGCCCCCGCCCATGAGCGCCTCCTGGCCGCCGCGCAACTGCAACTGGCCGACTGCCTGGTGCTGCGCGGCCAGCCGGGCGACGCCGACCAGGCACTGGACTCCTTTCGGCAGGCACTGGAAGTCTTCGAGCGCCTGCTGGCCGCCGCCCCGGACTCGAGGCCTGAGTTCGATCAAGCCGCGCGCGATGTGTCGGTGAGCCTGGAGCGGCTCGGCGACTTCCTGGCCGCCCGCGGCCTGCCGGGCGACGCCGACCAGGCCCTGGCCCACTACCAACGCGGTCTGACGCTCGGCGAGCGCCTGCTGGCCGCCACCCCGGACTCGGCGCAGGCGGCGCGCGATGTCTCGATCAGCCTGGACCGGCTCGGCCACTTCCTCGCCGCCCGCGGCCTGCCGGGCGACGCCGACCAGGCGCTGGCCCACTACCAACGCGGTCTGACGCTCGGCGAGCGCCTGCTGGCCGCCACCCCGGACTCGGCCCAGGCGGCGCGCGATGTGTCGGTGAGCCTGAACAAGCTCGGCGACTTCCTCGCCGCCCGCGGCCTGCCGGGCGACGCCGACCAGGCCCTGGCCCACTACCAACGCGGTCTGACGCTCGGCGAGCGCCTGCTGGCCGCCACCCCGGACTCGGCCCAGGCGGCGCGCGATGTGTCGATAAGCCTGGAGCGGCTCGGCGACTTCCTGGCCGCCCGCGGCCTGCCGGGCGACGCCGACCAGGCGCTGGCCCACTACCAACGCGATCTGACGCTCCGCGAGCGCCTGCTGGCCGCCACCCCGGACTCGGCGCAGGCGGCGCGCGATGTGTCGGTGAGTCTGAACAAGCTCGGCGACTTCCTGGCCGCCCGCGGCCTGCCGGGCGACGCCGACCAGGCCCTGGCCCACTACCAACGCGATCTGGCGATCAGCGAGCGCCTGCTGGCCGCCACCCCGGACTCGGCCCAGGCGGCGCGCGATGTGTCGGTCAGCCTGGAGCGGCTCGGCGACTTCCTCGCCGCCCGCGGCCTGCCGGGCGACGCCGACCAGGCGCTGGCCCACTACCAACGCGGCCTGACGCTCGGCGAGCGCCTGCTGGCCGCCACCCCGGACTCGGCCCAGGCGGCGCGCGATGTGTCGGTGAGCCTGAACAAGCTCGGCGACTTCCTGGCCGCCCGCGGCCTGCCGGGCGACGCCGACCAGGCGCTGGCTCACTTCCAACGCGATCTGGCGATCAGCGAGCGCCTGCTGGCCGCCACCCCGGACTCGGCCCAGGCGGCGCGCGATGTGTCGGTGAGCCTGGAGCGGCTCGGCGACTTCCTGGCCGCCCGCGGCCTGCCGGGCGACGCCGACCAGGCCCTGGCCCACTACCAACGCGGTCTGACGCTCCGCGAGCGCCTGCTGGCCGCCACCCCGGACTCCGCGGCGAAGGTGCGGGATGTCGTAGTCTCGCATTTCAACCTCGCCGGGTTCGGCGAGCGGACCGGGGACCAGGCCCTGGCCGAACGCCACAACGCCGCCTGCTATGCGGTGCTGCATCGCTCTATCGCGGCCGGCGTGACCTTTGATCCGCCGGTTATGCGGCTTTATGAACATCTGCGGTCGGCGCTGGGCGACCCGCGCTGATTCCGCAGGCCTCACGCCACACGGCCAAAGGTCCGCCGTGTCGACCATTCGGCGGTCTCGCCGAGCAGTGCCTGTTCGATCCCTTCGATGACGCGCCGGGCGTCGCGCACGTCGCTGAGGCCGCTTGCCGCGGGTTCGTCCGGGTCGCGCAGGATGCGATCCAAGGCGGCGGATTCGTGCTCCAGGTAGTCCAAGGTCGTACGGAAGCTGTGGACGCGCGCCTCGTAGTCTTGCGCGGCGGCCCAGGAGAGTGCGCCCACCGCCAGCACCGGCAGAAAGACCGCCAGGACGCCCAGGACGCTGGTCAGCAGGGCGGCGGGCTCCGGGGCGAGCGGCACCAGCCCGGCCAAGGTCAGGAGCTTGAGGCCGGTGGCCAGGATGGCGGTCAGGGAGCAGAGGGCGAAGATCCAGTGGCTCGCCCGCCATTTGATCTGTTCCCGTCGGCAGCGGTCGCGATAGTAGGCGAGCTGGCCCTTTTTGGGGTTGGGGTCGCGCAGGCGCTGGTCCAGGTAGCCGGTGAGCGCCGCGCGCCAGGGGTGGTCGCGCTGCGCTCGGGTGCTGCGCAGATGCAGGATGTTCAGGGTGCGCAGCAGCGGACCCAGGTCGTCCGGCAGGCGCAGCCGCAACAGATAGTCCAGGGGCAGGTGCAGGTTGCCCAGTGCGAGCACGGAGCGGTTGATCTCGGCGAGCAGCCGCGCGTGCGCCCAGTTGCGCGACGGCGCGGCCCGGTGAATCCACCAATGGGTGCCGAAACCGATGCCGAGGGCGAGCAATTCCAACAGCAGGACGGCCAGCGGCCAGGCGGCGGGGCCATGGGCGTCGTGACCGCCGAGGCCGTGGCCGGCCAGCACGGCGGTGGCACCGAGGGTGGCCAGCAGATGGGTGCCGATGATGATCCAGGCGGCGCGCCCGAATCGCTGACGCTGCTTCTTGGCCTCCGCGCTGGCGTGCGCCTTGACGGTCGCGGCAAACTGCTGAACCGTAGGGAGTTGGCCGTCGGTGCCCAACCCGGCGGCGGCCAGTCGATCCAGCGGGCTCGGCAGGGCCGGGGCCTGGAACCCGGCGAACCCGTGCGCGGTGGCCTGCACCTGCACCTGACCGTCCTCTACCGCGACCTCCAGCGCCAGGACCGGGAGCCGGCGCTGCCGTGCCAATCCGAGCAACTGCGCGGTACCGCCGGGCTTGGCCGCACTGCCTTGGCGGATCAGGCAGACCACGACGGCGCTCTCGGCCGCGATCTCCCGATTCACGTCTTCAAAGCGCCGGCGGCGCGTCGGGGCGTCGGTCACGACCCGGTGTTCGATCACCTGCGGGCCGTCGAGGAGGTCGCGCGCGATGCGCTGCTCGGCCGCCGTGAAATCCGGGGTGCCGTCCGTGCCGCACGCGGCCAGATACACATCCGCGGGCTGTGGCAGCAGGATGCGCTGTGGGATCGCGAGCGTGCGGCACGCCTGGGTGAAGGCGAAATCGGCCCCGACCGCGATCTGCGAAAGGCCGCATAAGAAATGATGCGGTGCCAGCCCGAGTGTGCCGGGCAGCGCGCGCAGGTGTTCGGTCAGGCGCTCGGTCAGTTGCCGGTCGAGGTCGTCCGCTGGGACGGGACAGTCCGCGGGGAAGGGGCGGCGGGCGCCGGCAAAGCCGACCGGCACGGCGCAGGGCAGGCGGCCGGGAGGAGTCTCTACAGCCATGCAGGGTTGCTCCGTTGGTCAACTCGCGCGTCCTGCCGGACTGCTCGGCCACGGCGAGGCGTTGGCAGTGGGGGACCGCCCACCGGGTTGGTGGGAGTATCCGAGCCCCGATCCGCGTCGTCAAGCAGGGTGAGGTCTTGCATTCACACGGGTGTGCAACCAGCCGACTGCCTAAACGCCATTTGCCGTCGACAACTCCGCCTGCCGCAGGACGAGCGCCGTCGCGCCCTCGGCCAGATCCGGCGGGTAGCCGTACTTCGCGAGTAGGCGCCGGACGTTGCGGCGCAGTGTAGCCCGCACCGACTCGCGCTGCGTCCAGTCGAGCTTCGGCAGGCGGCGCACCATCTCGGTCAACTCGCGGGCCATCAGTCGCAGCGTGTCGCTCTGCATTGCCTCGCGCGCCGAGGCGTTGTCGGCCAGCGCGTCGTAAAACGCGATTTCCTCGGTGCCAAGCCCCAGCGCCTCGCCCTGCCGTTGCGCCTCGCGCAGGTCTCGCGCCAGGTCGATCAGACGGGCGATCATCTCCGCCGTCGTGATCGCCTTGTTGGTATAGCGCGAGAGCGCGTCTTCCAGCGCCTCGCGGAACTTGCGGCTGCGCACCAGATTGCTGCGCTCGGTGCTGCGGATCTGATCGTTCAGCAACTTGCGCAGCGTCTCCAGGGCCAGGTTCTTCTGCTCCAGCGCGGCGACACGCTCCAAGAACTCGTCGCTCAGGATGTCCAGCCGCGCCTCGTTGAGGCCGGCTACCGCGAAGAGATCGATCACCTCGTCCGCATCCACCGCCCCGCCGATCACTTGCCGCACCGCGGCGTCGATGTCGCGCTGCCGGGCGCGGCTGTCCGGACGATCGCTGTCGTCCGCCAGCCGCTTGCGGATCATCGCCGCCGCGCGTTGGAAGAAGGCCAGGTGCGGTGCGATCAGGTCGGTCTCCGGCCGCGGCACGGCCAGCGCGAAGGCGGTCGCCAACTCCTTCACCAGCGAACGAAAACGCTTCCAGCCGTCATCCTGCCCGAGCACATGATCGATGGCGCCAAGGTAGACGGTGAGCACGTCGCGCGGCGCGGCGTCGAGCGCTCGGGCGTAGTCGCAGCCGTGGAAGAAGTCGCACAGCGTCTCGAAGGCCGACTGCATCGCCGGCACCGCCTCGTCCTGCACCAGCCGCACCGCCTGCCCGGTGCCGCCGGCGCGGCTGTAGGTAGCGAGCGCATCGGCCAGTTGGTCGGCGAGCCCGAGCAGGTCCACGATCAGCCCGCCCGGCTTGTCACCCCAGACCCGGTTGACCCGCGCAATGGCCTGCATCAGGTTGTGCCCGGCCAGCGGCTTGTCTAGATAGAGCGTATGGGCCGGCGGGCAGTCGAAGCCGGTCAGCCACATGTCGCAGACGATCACCAGGCGGAGATCATCCGCCGGGTCCTTGAAGCGCTCGGCCAGGCGCTTGCGCGCGGCCTTGGTGCGCACATGGCCGCGTAACGGCTGCGGGTCATCCGGGCTTCCGGTGACGACCACCTTCATCGCCCCGCGTTCGTCGTCGGCATCGTGCCAGTCCGGGCGCAGCAGGCGGATTGGCTCGTACAGCCGGGCGGCGATGTCGCGGCTCATGGTCACCACCATCGCCTTGCCTTCCATGGCCGCGCGCCGCTGTTCCCAATGCGCGACGATGAACGCGGCCAGGCGCGTGAGCCGCTCCGGTGCGCCGACCAGTGACTCCAGCCGCACGCGGATGCCCTCGCTTGGGCATTGGCCGTCGCGATCGGCGTTGACGACGTAGTCCACCTCGTCCTCGGCCACTCGCGCGCCGTCCTCGTCCACCTTGAGCTTGACGATGCGCGACTCGTAATACAGCGGCCGGGTGGCGCCGTCCTCCACCGCCTGGCGGATATCGTAGACATCCGCGTAGTCGCCGAAGACATGGATGGTGTTCTTGTCGTCACGCTCCAGCGGCGTGCCGGTGAAGCCGACAAAGGTCGCGTTCGGCAGGGCCTCGCGCATCCAGCGCGCGCCGCCCTCGACGAAGCCGTACTGGCCGCGGTGCGCCTCGTCCGCCAGCACCACGATGTTGGCCCGCTCCGAGATCACGCCCTGGGCCTCGGCGAACTTCTGGATGGTCGTGAACACCACGCCGCCCGCGGCGCGGTCGAGCAACTGCCGCAGGTGATCGCGGCTCTGGGCCTGCACCGGGTCCTGGCGCAGCAGCGCGCGACCGGCCGCGAAGGTGTCGAAGAGCTGGTCGTCCAGGTCGTTGCGGTCGGTGATCACCACCAGCGTCGGATTGGCGAGATCCGGCTCGCGGATCAAAGCGCCTGCCAGCATCAGCATGGTCAGCGATTTGCCCGAGCCCTGGGTGTGCCAGATCACCCCGCCGCGCCCGTCGCCGGCCGGTTTGCGGTGCGCCAGCACGCTCGCCCGCGCCTTGCGCAGGGCGCGGAACTGGTGATACCCGGCGATCTTCTTGACGATCGCGCCGCGCGCGTCCTCCTCGAATACGACGCAACTGCGCAGATAGTCCAGCAGCGCCCGCGGCTCGAAGAGCCCGCGGATCAGCGCTTCCAGCGTCGGCGCGTTGCCGCCGTCGTCCACGAGCGGTCGCCAGGGCATGAAGCGGCTGCGGTCGCTGGTGATCGAGCCGACCCGGGTCAACATTCCGTCAGAGACCGCCCGCACCAGGTTCGGCACGAAAAGGTCCGGCGCCTTGTCCTGATAGCGGTCGAGTTGCTCGATCGCCACAGTGAGATCGACTTGCGGGTCGGTTGGGTCTTTCAGCTCGATGACCGCGATGGGCAGGCCGTTCAGGAACAGGATGAGGTCGAGTCGGATCGTCTTGCCCGATGATCCAATGACCGTTAGCTGGCGCACGACCAGCAGGTCGTTGGCGAGCGGATCGTCGAAGTCCACCAGCCGGCAGCGTCCGCCGCGCGTCTCGCCGGTCTGCGGATCGCGGTATTCCACCTCGACGCCATCGGTCAGCAGGGCATGGAACCATCGGTTGTTCTGGATCAGCGTCGGATGCGGCGGGTGGGCGAGGGTGCGCACCACGCCCTCAATGACCTCGTGGGGCAGCGCCGGATTCAGCCGATGCAACGCGGCAGTGAGACGGCCCGGCAATACGCACTGGCTTGCATCCAAGCGCTCGCCGGCGTCGTCGATCTCCGCGCCGCGCCGAAGCTGGGCGCCAATGACGCCGAAGTAGACGGCGGCGACATCTTCGACGAGTTGCTCGGATGGCGAGTACCCGCTCACGCGGCGAGTTCCTCCCGAACCTCGTCCCGCCCGCTCCATGAGAACGGATGCACATCGTAGCTGCGCAGCGCATCGAGAACGGCCTGGGAGACGATTTGCTCCGCATCGTTCAGTAACGCATAGGCCCGAGATGCCGGCGACCGGACCTCTTTCGTATCGATCCACGAGAGCACCACGGCCTGCGCCGTGTTGCGATTCGGGCGGTTGATTGTCTGCACGATACGCTCCGGCTGCTTCCGGGACTTTGGGATGACGAAATCGAATAGATGGTCATAGCCGGTCTTGCCGGTGAACTTGACCTTGGGCGTGTACCGTACATCATGGACATCGAGCCACGCCACGACGTCCTCGTAGAACAGGCGCGTCACCATCGGCACCGCAAGATAAAACATATCATTTACGGCGAGGATCGCCTGCACGAGGTTATGCTTGCGCAGCGCAAAGTTCTCGGGCGCCGCGTGAACCTGAAGCGCCGCGCCATCCAACTGCACACCAAAGCCATTCAGCGTCATCTTGAGCAGATCTTGACGCTTGCGGCTGTCGAGCTTGCACCCGCTCTGCTCCAGATCTCCGATCGTATAACCATCGTCGGTCAGCGTGAAGCCGCCATTTGAGCGCTGCGCGTAGATCTGCACGTAGTCGTTGTGGCGGTCCAGATAGGGCGTCGTGATCTCCACCCAGTCGTCGACCTGGCGCAACGTCGATTTATCACGAAGCCAAGCATGGTATGCATCTGTCAGGGATTGGATATCTTGGATCATGTGACTAACCCTCGCGCAATGTGCGGCGGTCGCGTGATGTTGCAGTACCGCAGGAAATCCTCGAACGTCGTCCAGACGTCGCTCGAATTGCGGAAGTGCTCGGCGGGGACTGGAATCGCCCACTTGTCGCCGTAACCCTCCCGATAGACGTGCAGATGCGGCACCGGGACCTCCTCGTCGTCTGGATTGCGGTGCGGGGCGCCGCCCAGATCGAGTCGGACCAGTACCACCACCTGCCGGCCGCGGGTCTGCATCTTGACCTTGCGCAGGTCGATGCGCCCGCGGCTGACATCCAACAGGAACTGCTCGCGCCGGTCCGCGGATTCAAGCGGCAGTGAGAGTGCCTCGCCGCCCATCGGGAAGTCGCTGCGGGCCTCGCTCGTGCGGTGTTTTTCAATCGCGATCAGCGCGTTGGCCTCGGATTGGGTGAGATTGATCTTTGCCATCTCAGAGCAATGCCTCCGTCGCGCTTTCGGCATCGCTGACCGACACCTGACCGGTCAACAGTTTCGGCAGGAGGTAGTCGCGCATCTCGGCGAGCTTGCGGGACTCCGCGACGATTCCCGCACGACACTCGAAGAGCGTGGCAACCATCGATTCAAACAGATTCGAGAATAAGCTGCCAGCCACCACGACACGTATTGACTTGACGCTCTGCGTCGGACGAGATATTGCCGGTACCCCTGTCTGACTCTTGTTAGCCAGAAGCTGGTGTTGCCCATCCATCGAAGTCAGGAACAGATAAAGAAGGTGCGACGGTAGAGCATCCGGGTTTGGTCTGATCAGCATTTGGCTTTGCGACACGACGTAGCGTCGATATCGAGAGTCCCTGGGAATCAGGCCAACTTGTCCGAGGGTGCCGCGGTGCGTGATGACAACATCGCCAGGAAAGGCGTTGGCGTTTTTCAATTGATCCGCTTTGGACTCGGTGAGATAGACAAAGTGATCGTCGACGAAGCCATCATTAAGGCTTCCGCCGCGGATCACGGGTACCCCATCTGGAACAAAGTTTTTCTGGCTCCCAGGCTCCAACGTGGGAGCAAGCGGCGACGCTCCAGCGTCGCGTCTTCCATCTGGCGCAGTGCGGTCAGTTGAGACGGGCCGCTGGAGCGGCCCGACGACACTCCCACGCTGGAGCGTGGGAGCGAGAGGGTGAGGGTCGGGCTGGAGCTCAAGGGTGGTCGGCCGATCAGCCATTACCCACCCCTTTCAGCCGCTCGCGCACGACCCCCATCAACCGCTCTCCCTCCACGAAGCAGGCCTCCAACTCCGCCAACAGCCGCGGGTATTTCTCCTCGAAGGGTTCGCCGTCCGCTTCCTGCTCCTCGGCACCGACATAGCGGCCGGGGGTCAGCACGCAGCCGTGCTTGCGGATGCCTTCGATGGTTTGCGCCTTGCAGAAGCCGGGGATGTCGCGGTAGGTCCAGTCGCCATGCTCGGCGACGCTCCACCAGGCGGGTGCCGGCTCGCCGCGCCATTGGCGGAAGGCGTAGACGATGCGGCCGATATCGGAGTCGGCGCCCGGGTCGCCGAGTCCGTCGGCGAGCAGGGTCTCACCGTCGTCGCCGCCGGTGAGCACGCGCAGCGTCCGGGTCTGCAGGGTGCCGAGTTTGCGTGCGTCGATGAACAGGGTCTCGCCGCGCCGGTCGCGACCGCCGGACTTCAGGTTGCGGCCGGTCTTGCTGCGCGTCAGGAACCACAGGCAGGCGGGGATGCCGGTGGTGAGGAAGAGCTGGGCCGGCAGCGCGATGATGGCGTCCACCAGATCGGCCTCGCAGATGCGTTGGCGAATCTCGCCTTCGCCGCCGGAGCCGGAGGAGAGCGAGCCGTTGGCCATGACGAAACCGGCGACCCCGCCGCCGTGGCCCCCGTTTGAGATTGGCGGCGGCGCCAGGTGATGGATGAAGTGCTGAATCCAGGCGTAGTTGGCGTTGCCGACGGGCGGCACACCAAAGCGCCAGCGGAGATCCTTGTCCAGCAGCCGGCCGGACCAGTCCGAGATGTTGAACGGCGGATTGGCCAGGATGTAGTCGGCCTTCAAATCCGGATGTAGGTCGCGCAGGAAGGTGTCCGCGGGGTGGGAGCCCAAATTGGCCTCGATGCCGCGGATGGCGAGGTTCATGTGCGCCAGGCGCCAGGTGGTGGGGTTGGACTCCTGGCCGAAGATGGAGATGTCGGTCGTCTGCCCGCCGTGGGCCTCCACGAAGCGCTCGGATTGCACGAACATGCCGGCGGAACCGCAGCAGGGGTCGTAGACGCGGCCCTGATAGGGCTCCAGCATCTCGACCAGCAGCCGCACGATGCAGCGCGGCGTGAAGAACTCCCCGCCGAGCTTGCCCTCGGCCTGGGCGAACTTGCCGAGGAAGTATTCGTAGACGCGCCCCAGGGTGTCGCGGGCCTTCGCGCGGTCGCCCTTGAAGCCGATGTTGGCGATTACGTCGATCAAGCCCTTGAGCTTTTCAGGCGCGATGCCGCGGCGGGCATAGTCGCGCGGGAGCTTGCCCTTGAGATTGGGGTTGTCGCGCTCGCAGGCGAGGATGGCGTCATCGATCAGGGTCGCGATGTCGGGCCGGGTGGCCTGGTTCTGCAGGTTCTGCCAGCGTGCCGCGGGCGGCACCCAGAACACCCGCTCGGCGGTGTACTCGTCGCGGCTCTCGAGCAGGCTCTCCATTTGAGCGCCGACGATGCCGTCCGCTTCGAGCTCGGCCGTGAGCGCCTCGCGGCGGGCCGCGAAGGCATCGGAGATGTACTTCAGGAACAGCAGGCCCAGCACGACGTGCTTGTACTCGGCGGCGTCCACTTGGCCGCGCAGCGCGTCGGCCGATTTCCATAGGGTGTCGGCGTAGGCCAGGTCGGTGTTGTTGTCGTTGTTCGCCATGAGGATTCCTGATGGATCGCTGCCGCCGCGACGTGCCGAAAATGTATTGGCTTCGCGCTCGCCGTGCGGTTCGGGACCGCCCCCGTAAGACCTCATTCCTGCCGATGCTGGCCGGAACGACGGGACGTTTTCGTAATCGATCAGTACGTAGTTAATTTTCACTGCTATTCCTTCGGCACTGAGGCGTCTCAACGCACGAGGCACCCCGCCGCATCATCGCCGTCCGCCGCCACCTCAGCACCCGCCTGCCGCGCCATCACCCGCTGCACGGTCGCCAGCATCTCCTCGCGCTTGAAGGGCTTGGTCACATAGTCGTCCATGCCGGCGGCGAGGCACAGCTCGCGGTCGCCGGCCATGGCGTTGGCGGTCATGGCGATCACCGGGGTGTGGCGCCCGAGCAGCCGCGGCGCCAGGCCATCCGGCACGGTCTCGGGCCGCTCGGGATCGCGTCCGGTCTCCAGGGCGCGGATGATCCGCGTGGCCTCCAGCCCGTCTATCTTGGGCATCTGCACGTCCATCATCACCAGGTCATAGGAGTCCGCCGCCAAGGCGCGCAACGCGGCCTCACCATCCACGGCTTCGGTCACCGAATGGTCGTCTTTCTCTAGGACCCGGCGTGCGATGACGCTGTTGACGTGGTTGTCCTCGACCAACAGGATGCGATAGATACCCTGGGGCCGTGGACTGGGTGCCGTCTCGGCGCGCGACTCCGCCAGCCGCCGGGCCTGCGCAAAGTCCTGCATGTGGGTGAGCAGTTCGCCGATGATGAGGGGTTCGCTGACACAGAGCACATGGCTGCCGTCCGCCAACCGGGCCGCCTCATCCTTGTCCGGCTCCGAGAGCGCGATCAGGGCCAAATCCGGCGGGACCGGGATCTCGCGCAGGAAGGTGAGGATATCGGTGGTGGTGGCGTCGCACAGGCATTTCTCCAGCACCACGATGCGGAACGGGTCATTGGACTGCGCCGCCGCCTTGAGCCGGGCATCCGCGTCGGGCGCGGTGTAAACACACTCTGATCGACAGCCCATCAGGCTCATGCGCTCGCACACCAGCCCCATGGCGACCTGATCGGTCCCGGCGATCAGCAGCCGCGGCGAACCCATGTCCGGGAACGGGCGTGCCTCGGCGCAGGACAAACGCACCGTGAAGAAGAAGCGGCTGCCCTGCCCCGGTGCGCTTTCCACCCACATGCGGCCGTCCATCAACTGCGCGAGCCGCTCGGAGATGGAGAGCCCGAGCCCGGTACCCCCATGTTTACGGTAGATGGTCTCATCCGCCTGGGTAAAGCGGGAGAAGATACCGGCCTGACGCTCCCGATCGATGCCGATACCCGTGTCGGACACCTGGAAACGCAGGGTGATGAGGCCCTCGCGCGCGTCCGCCAATTCCGCATCGATGCGCACATGACCCGTCGAGGTGAACTTGAACGCGTTACCGACCAGATTGATCAGAATTTGACGCAAGCGCAGTGCATCACCGACCGCCGCGCGCGGAACACTCGGATCGATGCGGTAATACAGCGCCACACCGCTGCGCCGACTGATGTCGGAGAAGGTCCGCACCACCTCCTCGATCACCTCGAACAGGTCGAATGAACACCGCTCCAACTGGACCTGCTGGGCCTCGATCTTGGAGAAGTCCAGGATGTCGTTGAGCAAGCCGAGCAGGGCATTGGCCGAGTTCAGGATGGTCTTGACGTCATGACGCTGCTTCGGCGCCAGATCGCTGTCCAGCACCAGCGACGTCATGCCGATGATGGCATTCATCGGCGTGCGGATCTCGTGACTCATATTGGCCAGAAACACCGACTTGGCGCGATTGGCCGATTCCGCCGCATCGCGCGCGCGCTCCATGGCGGCCAGTTCCTCACGTAGGCGTCCGCAGGTGCGCTCGCTTGCAAACACGTGACGATACGCCAGCGCCAGGACCACGAGGATCACGCCCGCCGCCAACAACGCCTGGAACCCGCCGAAGCGCTGCCGTTGCGCCACGCCGCGCACCCCGAGGTCGTGCAGCCGCTCCTGGCTGCTGCGAATCAAACGGTCCGCCTGTTCGCTCAACCGCTGGAACGTCGGCGGGAAGGTGCGCAGCACATCATCCACCGCGGCAACGCGTTGCTCCTGCTCGTGACGCGCCTCCTGCTCCATCGCCGCATCACGCGCGGCAAGCACCCGGATCAGGGTGTTGGCCTGCTCCTCCAAGGCCGCGAGCTTCGGTCTGAGTTCGATGGCTTCCAGCACATCCGGACCGAACGCATCGCCCGGGTTGTAACTGAACGCGCGCGCCGACACCTGCGCCCCGTCTGAACCGGCGGGATGACGTACGCTGACCGCACCACCCTCGTCCAATACCCGCAGCATGCCCCGGGTATCCTCGACCAGCGACAGCAGATTGCGCGCGATCGGCAAACGCGTCCGGGCGGTGCTGACCATCCGATAGACGGCCGTCTCGATGCGCACCAGGTTATGAGCGATCTGCTCCCCGATCCTCACCCGCGCCTGAGCGTTCTGGATCTGCTGATCCAGCGCCTCCATCGAGCGGTTGAAGAAGAACGCGATCCCGACCAGGGCCAGGAGTCCGGCGAGCAAGAACCCCAGTGGGGCGATCAGCCGGACGCCATTGCCTTTGATCTTCATGATGTCTCCAGTCGGTGCGTCGGCAGCCGCCGGCCGCCGCGTCCAGCCGGGTCAGCCGGAACCACGCAGTTTAGGCGATTGCCGGAAAATCATGTACCAGATCGCAATCGCTCGAGCAGGTCAAGCAGGGGTGCCGCCTTGTCCAGCGTCTCGCGATATTCGGCCGCGGGGTCCGAGTCCGCGACGATCCCGCCGCCGGCCCACAAGCGGGCGACGCCGTTCGAGTACACCAGGGTCCGGATCACGATATTGGTATCCATGGCACCGTCGTGACCCAGATAGCCGATCGCCCCGCAGTAAATGCCGCGGCGCTGCGGTTCCAACTCCTCGATCACCTCCATGGCCCGCCGTTTGGGCGCGCCGGTGATGGATCCGCCGGGGAAACAGGCGCGCAACAGATCGACCGCGGTGCGACCCGCCGCCAACTGGCCGCGGACCGTGCTGACCAGGTGATGCACGCGAGCAAACCGCTCCACCTCGAACAATCGAGGAACCTGGACACTGCCGATGGCACAGACCTTCCCCAGGTCGTTGCGCAGCAGGTCGACGATCATGACATTCTCCGCCCGATCCTTGGAACTGGCCTGGAGGGCGTGCGCAAGCGCCAGGTCCTCGTCGGCATCGGCCCCGCGCGGCCGGGTCCCCTTGATGGGCTGGGTCTCGACCGCACCGTCTCGCACCAGCAAAAAGCGCTCCGGGGATGAACACAGCACCTGACAGTCCGGAGTCGCCAGATAAGCGCTGTAGGGCGCCGGGTTGATGACCCGCAGGTCCTGATAGGCCTGCCAGGGATCACCCTGCGCCGGCACGGCGAAACGCTGCGCGAGATTGACCTGATAGCAATCGCCCTCGCGCAAATAGTGCTGGATACGACCGACCGCGTCCAGATAGCGCCCACGGCTCAGATTGGAGCAGACCCGCTCGAGCACGCGGAACGGCGTGCGGGGCCGCGCCGCCTGACGACCGTCAAGCGCGGCGGCGAACAACGCCCGGTACGCGGCGAGACGGCCGGGGTCCCGCGCCACCAACCGGGTACACCGGTCTTCGTGGTCCACCACCAGGGCCCAATCGTAGATGCCGACCGCCATGTCCGGGGTGCCCTCGACATCCAGCGCCAGACTCGGCAGGCACTCCAGCCGACGCGCCAGATCATAGGCAAACCAGCCGATGGCGCCGCCACTGAAGGGTAGACCCGAAGCTCCGGGCCGCCGGGGTCCCAACGCCTCCTGCACCAGCGTAAAGGGGTCGGCCAGGGAGGTCCGCACAACGCGTCCGGTGCGAACCTCGGTCAGCGGCCCGCGGGTCACCAGCCGCGTGCGCGGATCGGCGCTCAGGATGTCATAGCGGCCCTGAGTGCAATAGGGTCGGCCGCTGTCGAGAAAGACCGGCCAACGGCGGTCGACCAGGGCCGCAAACAGTGGGGCACTGTCCGGTCGATACGGAAAATCGATGACCACCGGCACATCAGTCGGCGATGTCATGGGATCGCACCGATGGGACCATCAGCTGCTCCCGAAACACCGCCTCGCAGGGTCAGTAGTGATGTCATGGCCCAAGTCGGCGGACGAAAAAGCTGTCGGCGGGCGGCCCAACACCGGGGGTCAGCCCCGGCCGAACCGCCCGCGGTCACCGGGTCCGGATCACAGGTGGGCGGCGTAGGGATGAGCGATGCTGCCCTTCTTCTGCAACACCTCGGCGGCCTTGGGCTCACCGGCCACGGCGCGCTTGATGGCTTCCTTGGTCGCCTGATAGTTGAAATCCTGGATTTTGGCGTCGTCCTCAGCCTGCCAGTGCACAAAAACGCCGACACAGATAAAGAGATCGTCCGCCTCGGCGGCCGGGATGGTGCCGTCCTCCACGCAAGCGGCGACCGCCATCGCCACCCCCCGCTGGGCCGGCCCGAACATCTGCACCACCTGTTTGGAACCCTTGAGTGTGACCTTGTTGCACATCAGGGTACTGGGCTTGACCGGCAGATTCGGCGCCACCACCGCGAGCAAATTGGTAAAGCCGTCCTTATTGTTGACCAGGCCGTTGCAGAACGCGGTCTCAGCCGCGGAGCCGCGCGGCCCCATGATCAGATCGATGTGGGCGACCTCATTGCCGTCGCCCACCTGGGACTCCCCGACCAGAGTCTTGTTAATCACTGCCATCGCATACGCTCCTTAGGGTTTTGGGTTTCTTAGTGTGAAGGCACCGGTGTCGGCGCAACCGGGCCGGCGCCTGGCATACGGCGGACATCCGCCGCGGATAAATCATCGCAGCATAAGGGTTCCAGCGCACGGATCAGCAGGCACGCCACGGTCAGGTCGGCCGAAGTTCCGGGATTGATGCCGGCTGTCTTGAGCTCCAGGTCCAACGCGCGCAACGCCTCGGTGCAGACCCGCGGCCGCGCGGCCGCGGCCAGAGCGGCCGCGATCGGCGCGGCCCGGCGGCAGACCGCGACCGCCTGCTCCAACCCCAACTTGCGGGCGACATGCGAGTCCGGGTAGCGCGCCAAAAAATCCAGGTAGAGCGCCGCGGCGGCCCAGGCCGGGTCCCGCCACCGCGTCTCGAACCCGACGAGCAGCGGCAGCGCCCGCTCGAACAAATCACGATAGCCATCGGCATATTGACGGGCAATTTGGTCCCGATGCGCCGCGGCGGCCATGACCTCCAGCGGCGTGGCGCGCGCCTCGCCGGAGACATCGTGTTCTTGCGCCACACCCAGCCCACCGGGAGCGGCCAGTCGGATGGCGCGGAAGAGCCAGTCGGTATCCGTTCGATCCGCGGCACTGAGCACACCGTTCAGACGCCGGCGCAAACCACCGCACCCCGTCGGCTCCAAGGCGGCCTGGATGAGGGGAGCACACAGCAGGAGTATACCGAGATTGGTGTTGCAGGCGACCGCGGCGCGGGTTGCCGAGACGGCGCGATAGAGACGCTCGCCAAGCGCCAGACCCGGCGCGGTCAATGGGCCGGCACTGGCCTCGGCGCTACGCAGGAAATCGTCCACGGTCATCCCATGGCCGTCGGCGTCGCGATGCACGTTCCCCGGCTTGAGCGCGGCCAGTTCCAGACCACAGGCCGTCCGGTAGGCGTCGGCGATCAGCCGCCGCCGTAATGCAAAGGCTTCGTTCACGCGAGGGCTCGACTCGGGACAGCACGCATCACGACTCCCGCATCGCCCGCCGTGTTGCTCCCGCCGGATCCACCGCCGCGCCCTGATTGCGCCCGGCGACGACACGGCAGCGCAGCGCGGACAATGCGCCGAACCGTGCCTTGAGGCCTGTTTCCAACCAGCGGGCCTGGTCCAGGTCCGCAACCAGGACGAATCCGGTGGGACCCCAGGACGACTGCCCGCTGCCGACAAACCCCTGCTCCGCCGCCCAGTCCAGTGCGGCGGATACCGCCGGCGAGGCGAAACAGCCCCCCTGAATCGGAGCGAAATGACTGCCGACGGCCCGTTGAATCCGGCCGATGGCGTCGGCGACCGGCGGCAACCGGCCCTCGATCAGCCCCGGCACCAACTGCATCAGGAGCAGCCGACACAGGGATCCAACCGCCGCGTCCGGAAAAACCGGAAGTGTATCGAAGGCCCGAACCTCCCGTTCGCCGTGCAACCCGCTGCCGCACGGGTCGAGCAGCAACAGCAGCCGCCAATCCGCCGGAAAGGGAAATCGCATCACGATCGGGGGCACGCGCCCCCGGTCGTGATGCGGCGCACCGCGTCCGCAGTCGACGAGAAAGCCGCCCTGATCGAAGGCACCGACGCCGATGCCCGAACGCTGACCTCGCCCCAGCGCCCGGGCGATGGCGCGGCTATCCCAGGCCGCACCCTCGGCAGCCGGACCCAGCAGCCGCTCCAACGCCGTACCGACCGTCAGCGCCAACTGGGTCCCGGAACCCAGGCCGGCATGATCGGGGATGGTCTCATACAGTTGGAGATGAGCGCCGCCGGTCAGGCCCCGCGCCGCGGCAAAGCGACGGGCGTACGCGAGCGCCCGCTCCGCGTCAATCCCCTCCGCGCTGAATCCGTCCGCCCGTTCCGCGGTCAAGCGGGTGGCAAAGCCATCGATGGTGAGTCCCAGGCTGCCAAACTGACGACCCAGACTGCCGTTGAGATCCAGAAAACCAAGGTGCAGGCGGGCCGAGGCAGTCACGTCGACACGCGCAGACGGGCAGTGGATCATGTAATTGCCTCGCACTTGAATGGATCGCTCGACGGGATCGCGCGATGGCATCAGGGATCATGAGCGCACACCAGCGGCGGCGCAGCGTGCGAAACGGGCAAGAACGGCATCGAAACAGCTTTCGCGGCACCCACCGGCGCGCGCGGCAAGCACGAACGGTCGCACTGAGGCACCTGCGTTGACTGAATCGCCGAAGCGGGGATTATCCGCAAAAGACGGGGGCCTGCGCCATAGACCGCAGCGTTTAATCTGCAATCGACCCGCTCAGCCAGGAGGGTCTGGGACTTGGGAGCCGCACGTCAGGCGCGGCGACTCGGGTGACGATGGGACGGCGCACGATGGTTCGCCCGGAGCATTGCGCGCTACCCCGCTGAAGCGGTCACCACACCCTCGGCACGGAACATTGCATCCGCGTGCTCAAGCTGCTCTCTGGTTGGCGATGGAGTCTCTTTGAGCTTGTACTCCATGCCCAGCTCCTCCCACTTGTGCTCGCCCATTTTATGGAAAGGCAGCACTTCAACACGCTCGACATTCGTGAGTTTGGCCACGATGCGCGCAACGGCACGGATGTTGTCATCGCCATCGGTCAGACCGGGAACGAGCACGAATCGCACCCAGACCGGTTGCTTTCGGGCCTCCAGTCGTCGGGCGAACTCCAGCGTCGGCTGGAGCGGCACGCCGGTCACGCGTTGATATAGCCCGGGCAGACCGGACTTGATATCGAGCAACACCAGATCAGTGGCATCGAGCAGCGCATCCGACGCACGTGCGCCGAGAAAACCGCTGGTGTCCAATGCCGTGTGCAGCCCCAGATCTTTGCAGCCCTGAAACACTGCCTCGACGAACGCGGGCTGTACCAGCGGCTCACCGCCGCTGACGGTCACCCCGCCGTGGGTATGCATCAGGTAGGGCTTGTACTCCGCGATCTCCTGCAGCAACGCGCGGCTCGTGACGAGCCGTCCGCCGCCGAGTTTTTGTGTGTCCGGGTTATGGCAGTAGAGACAGGTCAGACGACAGCCGGCCAGAAACACGACAAAGCGTACGCCGGGACCATCGACGGTCCCGGCGGTCTCAACGGAGTGGACGTAGCCGTCCACCGAAGTGACTTCAGGCACAGCAGCCATGGAAGGTGCGGTTCACCACATCGAGCTGTTGCTCACGCGTCAACTTGACGAAATTGACCGCGTACCCCGACACCCGGATGGTGAGTTGCGGATACTTCTCCGGATGCTCCATCGCATCCAGCAGGGCTTCACGCTCCAGCACGTTGACATTGATGTGCTGAGCGCCGTTGCTGTGTGGATTCAAACCGAAGTAGGTATCCAGCAACCCGGTCAGATTGGCGATCTGATCCGACTCCACCGGCCCGAGTGCGCTCGGAACGATCGAGAAGGTGTAGGAGATCCCATCCTGCGCATGGCGATAATCCAACTTGGCCACCGACGACATGGACGCCAAGGCACCCTTGAAGTCACGGCCGCTCATCGGATTGGCGCCGGGCGCAAAGGGTTCGCCCTTCTTGCGCCCGTCCGGCGTTGCCCCCGTCTTCTTACCGTAGACCACGTTGGAGGTGATGGTCAGGATCGACTGGGTATGCACCGCGTTGCGATAGGCCGGGATCTTCTTGAGCTTCTCCATGAAGGCTTCCATGGCCCAGCGGGCAATCGCGTCCACCCGCTCGTCGTTGTTGCCGAAGCGCGGCGGATCACCCTCGATGATGAAGTCCTGGGCGAGACCGCGTTCGTCACGCACGGCCGTGACCTTGGCGTATTTGATCGCGGCCAGTGAGTCGGCGACCACGGACAAACCCGCCATGCCGCAGGCCAGGGTGCGCAGCACATCCTTGTCGTGCAGCGCCATTTCCAGCCGCTCGTAGGAGTATTTGTCATGCATGTAATGAATGACATTGAGCGCGCCGACATAGGTCCGCGCCAGCCAATCCATCATCGGCAGGAAATGTCCGATCACCTCGTCGTAGTCCAGCACGTCGGAGGAAATCGGCTCGAGGGCCGGCCCGATCTGCTCGCCGGTCAGTTCGTCACGCCCGCCGTTCAATGCATAGAGCATGCACTTGGCCAGATTGGCGCGCGCACCGAAGAATTGCATCTGCTTGCCGATCCGCATGGGCGACACACAGCAAGCGATGCCGTAGTCGTCTCCCCAGAAGCCGCGCATCAGGTCATCGTTCTCATACTGGATCGATGAGGTGCGGATGGAGGTCATCGCACAGAAATCCTTGAAACCCTGCGGCAGCGCGTGCGACCAGAGGACCGTCAGATTCGGCTCCGGCGCAGCGCCCAGGGTATCGAGCGTGTGCAGGAAGCGGAAGGACGACTTGGTTACCAGCGTGCGGCCGTCGGAACTCATGCCGCCGATGGACTCGGTCACCCAGGTCGGGTCGCCCGAGAACAGCGCGTCATAGTCCGGCGTACGCAGGAACTTCACCAGCCGCAACTTGATCACAAACTGGTCGAACAGCGCCTGCGCCTCGCTCTCGGTTAGGCGGTAGGCCTTCAGATCGCGCTCCACATAAATGTCGAGGAAGGTCGAAGTGCGCCCCAGCGACATGGCGGCACCGTTCTGCTCCTTGATCGCGCCGAGATAACCGAAATAGAGCCACTGAATGGCTTCCTGGGCCGTGTTGGCCGGTCCGGAGATGTCATAGCCATACTTGGAGGCCATCACCTTGAGGTCTTTCAGCGCGCGAATCTGGTCGCTGAGCTCCTCGCGCTCGCGGATGACTTCCTCGCTCATGCGCGCCGCGTCACTGATGTCTTTCTGCTCTTCACGCTCGGCGATCAGGCGATCGACGCCATACAGGGCAACGCGGCGGTAGTCGCCGATGATCCGCCCACGGCCGTAGGCGTCCGGCAAACCGGTGATGATGCCGGACTTGCGGATCGCCCGCATCTCGGACGTATAAGCGTCAAAGACGCCCTGATTGTGCGATTTGCGATAGCGGCCGAAGATTTCCTGGATCGCCGGATCGATCTTGTAGCCGTAGGCTTTGAGCCCATCGACCACCATCTTGACACCGCCGGTGGGCATGATCGCCCGCTTGAGCGGCTTGTCGGTCTGCAGGCCGACGATCGACTCGAGCGATGGCTGGATATAGCCCGCGCCGTGCGATAACAGGTCGGACGGCACGCTGGTGTCGGCATCCAGCACGCCACCTTTCTCGAACTCCTCTTTGCGCAGTTCCATCACCCGGTTCCACAGCGCCTTGGTGGTCTTGGTGGCGCCCACGAGGAACCTGTGGTCGCCGGTATAGGGCGTGAAGTTGCGCTGGATGAAATCGCGCACGTCGATCTCGTGCTGCCAGGGACCGGCAGTAAAGCCCGCCCATGAGACCTCGGGCGTATTGCCTTTGCCCCACGTCTGCTCGTCGTCGGCGAGCGCGGCGCTCTCGTGGTCTTGTCTGGTCATCGGGATGCTCCTCTAAATCACTTTTGTCGTCTTGGTGGACAGCTTGGCTGAGTCGCCTGGCCTCGGACCCTAGAGGCGGCGAACTACGACCGTCTGTGCGGTCTTCATCTGCGGCACGCGCCCTCCCGGTCAACCGGGGAGCGTGTGCGTACTCGGCGATTCTACACGAACCGCCGGAATGCCAGTCGCGTCAAGCGGGACACGGCTGATCGTCGGTGCTCCGAACTTCAACAGCACGCCAGGACAGTTGCCGACCTCCGAAAGATCGGGCAGGGCGGGAAGTTGGGCATTCACTTTGGTATTCAAGTATTCAGTTTCTAAGGATTTAGCCGGGCAGCGAGGGCGCCCGCCGGGGCCGTCCCGAAACCCGCGGACGCAACCACCAGCAGACTCCCCCACCAAACTGCAACGACTGGACAATGCACGAGAATAAAACCGTCGTTTACACAAATGCATTCGTCCGCTACAGCGGTCGGCGCGTGCGACGATCCGCCACATCAGCGCCCGGTTGACCGAAAGATCGACCCATACTGTAATAACTAAGCAATATTTATGCCTGTAGTATACCAGGAGAAATCGCATCGGGGAAGCCCTCCTGACCCACGCCTGCAACCGAACAGCCCCCCTGGCAGGTTGGATACCAGACAAGCACACTCAACTTTGCAGGGTTTCAGACATCCGGTTTGTTGAGGAGACAACGACAATGCCAAACGACACGACCTACACCGACAGCGAGATCCGCCAACGCATCACGACCGAGCTGCCCCATTGGAGCTACGAAGACGGCTGGCTGCGGCGCCAGTACCGCACCAGCGGCTGGAAGGGCACGCTGATGGTGGTCAACACGGTTGGACACCTGGCAGAGGCGGCCTGGCACCACCCGGATCTGCGGGTCTCCTACGCTGTCGTCATCGTGAAGCTCGTCACCCACTCCGCGAAAGGCATCACCGACAAGGACTTCGCATTGGCGCGGAAGATCGAGGAGACCCTCATGTGGCGTCCCGGTACCGACAGCGCGCTCGACGGCACCCCGGACGACCCGCGATTCGCCTACATCAAGTACGACTGAGGCGCCCGCGGCTTGAGCCGAACCCCGCAATGCCCGATCATGCCGGCCCGCACTCAGCCCAACAGCAGACTCATGAAATACGCCGATCTCCGTGACTTCATCGAACAACTGGAAGGACGCGGCGAACTCAAGCGCGTCCGCGCCGAGGTGGATCCCTACCTCGAGGTCACCGAGATCTGCGACCGCACCCTGCGCGCCGGCGGTCCCGCGCTCCTGTTCGAGCGGCCCAAGGGGTCACGGATTCCCTTGCTGGGCAATCTGTTCGGCACGCCCGAGCGGGTCGCGCTCGGGATGGGCGAGGAGTCCGTCGCGGCGTTGCGCGAGGTTGGGCGACTGCTCGCTTTCCTCAAGGAGCCGGATCCCCCCAAGGGGATGCGCGAAGCCTGGGCCGCTCTGCCGATCTTCAAGAAGGTCTTGGACATGGCCCCGAAGGTGCGACGCAACGCCCCTTGCCAACAGCAAGTATTCGCCGACGATCAGGTCGACCTGGGGCGCTACCCGATCCAGCACTGCTGGCCGGGGGATGCCGCGCGTCTGATCACCTGGGGCCTGGTGGTGACCCGCGGCCCGGAGAAGTCGCGACAGAATCTCGGCATATACCGGATGCAGGTGCTGGGACCCAACCGCGTCATCATGCGCTGGCTCGCCCATCGCGGCGGGGCGCTGGACTTTCGGGACTTCCAGCGCGCTCATCCGGGCCGGCCCTTCCCGATTGCGGTGGCCTTGGGCGCCGACCCGGCGACCATCCTGGGGGCGGTGACACCGGTGCCCGACACCCTGTCGGAGTACGCCTTCGCGGGCTTGCTGCGCGGCAGCCGGACCGAACTGGCCGCCTGCCTGGGCTCCGACCTGCAAGTCCCGGCCAGCGCCGAAATCGTCCTTGAAGGCCACATCCACCCGGACGATCTGGCGCCCGAAGGCCCGTTCGGCGACCACACCGGCTACTACAACGAGGTCGACCGCTTCCCGGTCTTCACCATCGACCGCATCACCCAGCGCACGGACCCGATCTATCACAGCACCTACACGGGACGGCCGCCGGATGAGCCCGCCATCCTCGGCGTCGCACTGAACGAGGTGTTCGTGCCGATCCTGAAGAAGCAGTTCCCGGAGATCGAGGACTTCTATCTGCCGCCCGAGGGCTGTTCTTACCGGCTCGCGGTCGTCAGCATGAAAAAGCAATACCCAGGCCATGCCAAGCGCGTCATGATGGGCGTCTGGTCCTTTCTGCGGCAGTTCATGTACACCAAGTTCGTCATCGTGGTGGACGACGACGTGAACACCCGCGACTGGAAGGATGTCATCTGGGCCATGACGACCCGCATGGACCCGGCACGCGATACGGTGCTGATCGAGAATACCCCGATCGACTATCTCGACTTCGCCTCGCCGGTGTCGGGTCTCGGGTCCAAGATCGGATTCGACGCGACCAACAAGTGGCCTGGGGAGACGACGCGTGAGTGGGGGCGCCCGATACGCATGGATGATGCGGTGCGCGAACGGGTCGATCGAATCTGGGGGGACCTTGGCATTGATGGTCCGCGGGCATGACCCATCCCACCGCGCCCCGAACGACTTCAGGATCGGTCGCCCGCTGACGCAAGCGGCCGATCCGTCAACCAGGCCCCGGCTTCAATAGCGCCCGCCGCCCTCACGGCCGCCGCCGTCGCGATCACGGTCGCGCCCGCCACCGCCGCCCCAACCACCGCCTCCCCCACCACCCCCACCGCCGCCGCCGCGCGGACGATTCTGCTCGCGCGGACGGGCCTCGTTGACGGTGAGCTTACGGCCCTTATAGACGGACTCGTTCAACTCCTTGATCGCGGTATCCGCATCCGCGTTGTTGGGCATATCGACAAACCCAAACCCCTTGGATTGACCAGAGAATTTGTCCTTGATGACCTCGGCGGCGGCGAGTTCGCCGTACTCACCGAAGACCTCGCGCAGATCCTCATCAGTGACGCTATACGACAGGTTGCCTACGTAGATCCTCATCGCTGTCTCTCACGTTCGTGTGCATTGGTCGGAGGAAACCCGCCGAGCGACCAATACACAAGTCCGCTCGTCGGAAACTGAGAACTGCCCGCCATCGCTGCCGACGGCATGCCGCGCATCGCGGCGCGCGATGCCACAAGGGTAGGACACGCGCAGACAAACCGCATCGCGCGATCGGAATCGAACCTGGGGATGAATCGGGAGTGGGTCCGGCAACCTTCAGACCGCGCCTGAATCGGCGCTGACTTCGGCTTTCGGACGGGTCGGGTCCCAAAGACATGCCCCGGGAGTGACTCCGGAGGGGCGATAGGGTAGTGTCTTGTCGGTCGATTGGAACCCTGGTGTCTGGCGGCAATGGAAACACGGCGAAAAGTAGTTTATCGGGGTCGGTGCGTCAACCGTCGTTTGAGTAAAAAACGCAACGAAACGCTAGGGACCGAGCCCACCGGTGCGATACTCGTCCATCAACACCCCGCCCAGGGAGCCGATGGCGGCGCCCACCAGGGCGCCCTGACCGGCATCGGCACTCAAAGACCCGATGATCGCGCCGACACCGGCACCCAAGGCTGTCCCGCTGGCCTGCCTGGCCCGAGCGGTGGTCCCGCAGCCGGCGATCACCAGGGCGGCCGCGAGCAGGACGGTGACGACCATAGGCTTCACCGGTGCCTCCCGATCAGTCGAGATTGCCTTTGAGGTGCTGATCGAAGCGGAAATCCGCTTTTTCCACGGCCACGACCACGGCCGCCTGGCCCAAGGCTGAGGCAATCCCGGCGGCAGCCAGGGCATGGATGGACGCTGAGTTGGCTTGCATCGATCGGATTCCTTAAGGACTATGACGCGTGGCCGCGCCAAGACGGCCCGTCGCAGCGACGGGCCGACCGAGGGTCTTTCAGTTGTTGAAACTGCCGCGGGCGTGCTCGTCCACCAGGACACCGCCCAGGGCACCGACCCCGGCGCCGATCAGGGCGCCGGTGCCGGCATTCGCACTGAACGAGCCGATAATGGCGCCGGTGGCGGCACCCATGCCGGTCCCGGTGGCGACCCGCGCACGGGAGGTATCACCGCAGCCGGTCATTGCCAGTCCGGCAGCCGCGGCGAGGAGTAGAATGGCGATCGGTTTCATGAAAAGCTCCGGGTAATGATGCGACGAGGAGAAATGTTGAACCGGGCGGATCATCGGCAGGGATAGGCTTGCGCCAGGGCTCGCACCAGACCCACGACGGGCAGTTCGTTCATCTGCTTGGCGTTGTCCGCGTGCTTCTGACCCCAGGCGAGGAAAATATCCCGGGCCCCGGCAATGGTGGCATCCTTGGGATAGCAGATCAGCCGTTTCAGCTTCTTGCGGTCGCTGACCGCGTCGTGGTACTGCACCGTCGCTTCAATGAAGGCGCGGCAGCCGAAGGCCGCCGCGACCTGAGCCTGCGCGTCCATGCCGGCGGCACAGACCGCGAGCAGATCTTTGGTGGTTTCGTAGTTGAAGTTGCTGTCATCCACAGCGCTGGCCGGCGCCGACAGCGACATGACCGCGATCAGGGCGGTCGCCAAGGCGGACGATCGGATGGTTGGGCTCACTGATAGGTCTCCTGGCTCGATCTGGTCGAAAACGACCGCCGGGCGGGTCCAGGTAGCCCCTGAACAGCGCCCGAGCGGAATCGAAGTCTAGCTGCTTGTCATCCTGCTGTCAGTCGCCACGCATCCCTCATCGGTAACCTTCCGACCTGATATCCGGACAAACCCTTGGTGTAGGGGCTGGTTTAAAACCCGCCCCTACGTCCGGTTATCACGTCCGATGGCTGTATGACCCTGGCAGCCGCGGTCGGCGGTCAATTTGATCAGGCGGTACGCATGATGCCACAGGCGCGCAGCCCATCCGCCAGACTGGGATACCGCAGCTCCAAACCCAGCTCGTCGCGCAGCTTGCGATTGCACAGACGTCGCGATTCAGCCAGGTAGGACAGCATCCCCGCGGAGACCTGACCGGCCGCCGCCGTCATCGAGATCAAGGGCGGGCGCGGCAGACCAGCGGCATCGGCAATCGCCAGGAAATAGTCGGTCATGGTGCTCGGGGCATCGTCGCACGCATTGTACACGGCGCCCGGTCGCCCGCGCTCCATCGCGGCGACGCAGGCCGCGACCAGATCGTCCACATGGATGCGGTTGCTGAACGGCGACTCCTGCGGCCGCACCAGCGGCTGACCCTGGCGGATACGCTCCAACGGGAGCCGGTCCGGGCCGTAGATTCCGGCGACCCGCAGGATCACCAGTTCGCCCCCGCTCGCCGCGCTCCAGCGTCTCAGGGTCTGCTCCGCATCCCAGCGGCGGCGCGCGCGATCGACCCCGGGGCGGGCCGGCCAGGACTCGTCCACCCAGGCCCCCTGACAGTCGCCGTAGACACCCGTGGTGCTGATGTAGACCACCCGGCGCGGGTGACCGGTCCGGGCGAAGCTATCGACCAGACAGCGGGTATGCTGGTCCTCGCTGCCCGCGGCAGGCGGCGGCGCCAGATGGAAGACGCGGGCACCGTCCAGGGCGCCGAGGAGCGCCGCTGCCGTCGGGCTGTCCGGCGCCAGTGGGGCGCGACGTGCCGGGATGCCGACGGCGCCCAGGCGCTCGACCCCGGCGGGACTTTGCACCAGACCGGTCACGGCCAGGCCAAGGTCCAGGTATTGGCGGGCCAGACGCGTGCCCACATATCCGCAGCCGACAATGATGATCTCGTCCACAATCCCGCCGCAGTTATTTCGTTTGCACTCCATGCGGATTATTCACACCAAGGCGCGCCGGCGCAAAGACGGTCGACTGACATGAGCTTCCAGATCCGCACCAAGCCTGCCGATCAGCGCTTCGACGCGGCGCCCGGCGAGACCATTCTCGCCGCCGCACTGCGCCAGGGCGTGGGGCTGCCTTACGGCTGCCGCAACGGCACCTGCGGTTCCTGCGCCGCCCAGCTCATCACTGGCCAAGTCCATTATCCGAGCGGCACGACGAGCGGCCTGGAAGGCAAACCGCCGGGGACCTGCCTCACCTGCCAGGCGGTCCCGACGGCCGATCTGGTCCTCGGCGTGACGCAGATCCGCGGCGTCGCCCAGATCGAGGTCCGGACCCTGCCGTGCCGCGTGCTCCGTAAGGAACACCTGAGTCACGACGTGGTGCGCCTCTTTCTGAAACTCCCGGAGCAGCAGCGGCTCCAGTTCTTCGCTGGTCAGTATCTGGATTTCATCCTGCGTGACGGGCGCAAACGCGCCTTCTCCATTGCCAACGCCCCCCATGACGACGCGGCCATCGAACTGCATGTGCGCCACGTGCCCCAGGGCCAGTTCACGGACTATGTGTTCCATGACTTGCAGGAAAAGACCATCCTGCGCATCCAGGGACCGCTCGGCACCTTCTTTCTGCGCGAGGACACCGACCGCCCCATCATCTTGATGGGCGGCGGCACCGGTTTCGCGCCGCTCAAGGCCATGATCGAGCACGCCTTCCATATCGGGATCGAACGCCCCATGCAACTCTATTGGGGGGTGCGGGCGCGCCGCGATCTCTATCTGCCCGACCTGCCGCTGGCCTGGACGCGGGCGCACCCGCACTTCACCTACACCCCGGTGCTCTCGGAGCCCGACCCCGACTGGCAGGGACGGGCCGGGTTCGTCCATGAGGCGGTTGCGGCGGACCACCCGGATCTGAGCGGAGTCGACTGCTACCTGAGCGGGCCGCCGCCCATGGTGGAGGCCGGCCGCCGCGCCTTCGAGGCCCACGGCTTGCCTCGGGATCACCTGTTCTCCGACGCCTTCGACTATGCCCCGGAGACCCGTGCGGCAACGGGCGGCTGAGCCAGTCACACACAGTTCGCGACGGCCGATCAACCCCGATGTCCTTGCCTCTGCGACCCGTTCGCGGTCAAACTCCGCGGCCGGACGGGGACCTTCCCGACTGCCATGAGAGGATCATCGCCATGCGCCCAGCCCGAACCGGCATCGCCGCCACCTACCTGGCCCTGGGCAGCGCCGCCCTCCTGCTTGCCCTGCTGGTCAACGGCTGCGCGTCGAACCCGGCCCCCGTGACCTGGAGTGCGCCCGGAATTACACCCAAACCCTACCATAATCTAGTCGTGTTCGGCGTCGCGGCCAACGGCAAGGTGCGGCGTGCCTATGAGGCGAATTTCGTTGCCGCGCTGCGCACACGCGGGGTCTCGGCGCGCGCCGGTCATGGCCTGCTGCCCGAGGGCGGTCTCGGGGACGCCAAGGCGATCAAACGCGCGGTTGCCGGCACCGGCGCACAAGGCGTCATCATCACCCACCTGGTGGGTGAACGCTCCGAGCAATCCCTGTCCCGCAACTTGGTCAACCCCGGCCTCTCCGGCAGCCTCTACCCCTACTATCAGCGGGTCCATGGTTATGTCACCGAACCCGGCTATTACGCCAACTTCCCGGTGCTCCAGCTCGAGACCAACCTGTATGACGTCGCCCGGGAGACGTTGGTCTGGTCCGCGCGCTCACACCCCATGGACCCGGGCTCCGAGAAAACCACCATCAACGAGGTCATCGAGACCATGATCCGCAGCCTGGCGGAGGCCGGATTCCTGCCCAAGTAGCGGGTGTCCGTGCGGACGCCGCTCCCCCGAGGGATTCCCGTGTCCTGACCGAGTCAATGCGATTGTCGAACGGTACCGCATCATCGGCAGGGCTGCGCCGGCGCTATGATTCTGGCGTAAACACATGGATCGCTTTAAGCTTTCCGTTTTCGCCCATGAGCGGTACCCTGCGTCTTCTCGGGCAGGACCTATGAGCCCCCGGCGGACACCCCATTTCCGGAGTCTTCATCTTGGACATCGACATTCTCAATGCTGATTTCGGGATCAGCGGAACCCTGCGTTTCACCACGGGACGCGGCGGTCTGACCATGATCGAGATCGACAACGGCTTGGCGACCGCCCTGATCTCACCTTACGCGGGCCAGGTCCTGGCCTACCGTCCGACGGGGGCCGCGACCGACCTGCTGTTCGTCAGCAAGCGCGCCTATTTCGCGCCGGGTAAGGCGATCAAGGGCGGCATCCCGATCTGCTGGCCTTGGTTCGGCGCCGACCCCGAGGGACTGGAGCGGCCGGCCCACGGCTTCGTGCGCACCTGGCCCTGGTCGGTCCTGGCGACCAGCGCGCTGCCGAGCGGCGCCACCCGCGTCACCCTGGGCGTAGCCGACGACGCCCGGACCCGCGCCCTATGGCCTTATTATTTCAATCTGTTGGTAGAAATCACCGTCGGCGCCAGCCTGGGGGTGGAACTGATCACCCGCAATGCCGGTGATCGGACCTTCCAGATCACCCAGGGTCTGCACACCTATTGCAGCGTCGGCGACGCCACCCGGGTGCGCGTGCTGGGCCTGGAAGACTGCACCTATATCGACAAGGCCGCCGGGGCGCGAGACGCCATCCGCACCCAGGAGGGGCCGCTCACGATCGCCGCCGAGGTCAACCGTATCTACGAGTCGGTGCCGCCGGCCCTGACCATCGAAGACCCGGTGCTGGAGCGGCGCATTCGCATCAACAGCCGTCACAGCGCCACCTGCGTGGTATGGAACCCCTGGGTGGCGACCGCCCGCGCCATGGATGACCTGGACGATGAGGACTATCGCATCATGCTGTGCGTGGAGACCGTCAACACCGCCTCCGAGGTGATCGATGTCCCCGGCGGCGGCGAGACCCGGGTAGCAGCCGATTACGCCGTAGAGCCCCTGTGAGGGTAACCGCGGCGCGCACGCGGAGCGAGGCAAACCCGGACGTCCCGCGGCCGGGAAGCACCAGGCGGCCCCACTCCCCGACCCTGGTTCCCGAGGGACTCAAATCACCATGACCCCGGAGCCGACACTCCAGGAAGCCCCCGACCGCCTCTGGCAGCAGTGGCTGGACTGGGCCGCCACCCAGGGCCGCGCGCGGCCCGCCGCCCCCGCGTTCGACGCCCTCCGGGCACGAATCTGGGAGGCCAGTGAATACGTCGGGCTGGCCGCGGCCCGCCACCCGGCCGACTTCGCCGACCTGCTGGACTCCGGCGATCTGGATCGGCGCTATCAGCCCGGCGACCTCGCCTCCCGGCTGGCCGGCGCCCTGGCCGGCGTGACCGACGAGCCGACCCTGCAGCGCGCGCTGCGGTGCTTCCGCCGCCGCGAGCAGACGCGCATCATTTGGCGTGACCTGGGCGGCCTGGCCGGGTTGGACGAAACCCTGGAAGATCTCTCGGAACTGGCCGACTGCTGCATCCGCGAAGCCTTGGCGCGACTCCACGACTGGACGCGCGCCCAACTCGGTACACCGGTCGATCCGGCCGATCCGGCCGACGCGGCGGGCGGCCCGACCCGCGAGCAACACCTGCTGGTCATCGGCATGGGCAAGCTCGGGGCGCGCGAGCTGAATCTGTCGTCCGACATCGACCTGATCTTCGCCTTTCCCGCCCAAGGCCAGGTGAGCGGCGGACCGCGCGAACTGACCAATCAACAGTTCTTCCTGCGGCTCGCCCAGCGCCTGGTGCAGACGCTCGACAACCAGACCGTCGACGGCTTCGTCTTCCGCGTGGATACCCGCCTGCGTCCCTTCGGCGATGCCGGCCCACTGGTGATGGCGCTTGATGCGCTGGAGGACTATTACCAGTCTCAGGCGCGCGAATGGGAGCGCTACGCCATGATCAAGGCGCGCGTCCTGACCGGCGACCCGCCGGCCGTCGCCGCCCTGGAGAACCTGCTGCGGCCCTTCGTCTACCGGCGCTATCTGGACTTCGGCGCCATCGACTCCCTGCGTGATCTCAAGCAAATGATCGCCAAGGAACTCTACAAGAAAGGCATGGACGCCAACATCAAGCTCGGTCCGGGCGGCATCCGCGAGATCGAGTTCATCGGCCAGGCCTTTCAGTTGGTGCGCGGCGGGCGCGATCCGGACCTGCAGACCCGCCCGATCCGCCGGGTGCTGAACCTGCTCGGACAGCGCGGGCTGCTGCCGGCCGTCGCCGTGCAGCAACTTGATGACGCCTACTGTTTCCTGCGCCTGGTGGAGAACCGCATCCAGGCCTACCGGGATCGGCAAACCCACCTGCTGCCCGCCGATGACCTGGGGCGGTTACGCCTCGCGCGCACGATGGACTGCGCGGACTGGGACACCTTCGTCAAGGTCCTGGATGGACACCGGCAGCGCGTCCAGGATCAATTCGATCAGGTCTTCGCGGCCCCCCCGACCGAGCCCGCCGGCCTGGACCCGGACCTCACCGCGCTGTGGCGCGGTACCCTGGACGACGCGCGCGCCCTGGAAGTCTTGGCCGCCGCGCGTTTTACGGACCCTCCGGCGGCCCGGCAGCGGCTGAGTACCTTTCGCGACGCCACCGCCCGCAAGGGACTGAGCACCCGCGGCGGGGAGCGGCTCCATCAGTTGCTGCCGCTGGCGCTGCAGGTCATTGCCGCCAGCGAGGCGCCGGACCTGGCGTTGGAGCGCGTCCTGCGGGTGCTTGAGTCGGTGGTGCGGCGCACCGCCTATCTGGCCATGTTGCTGGAACGGCCGATGGCCCTCACGCAGCTCGCGCGGCTCACCGGCATGAGCCCCTGGATCGCGGAGCAAATCGTCCGCCAGCCGCTGCTGCTCGACGAGCTGATCGACCCGCGCCGACTCTACACCCCCCAGCGGCGCCACGATCTCGAGACCGAGCTGAGCGCCCTGCTCGCCCCGATCGACCCGGAGGATTTGGATCAGCAGATGGAGCGGCTGCGCCAATTCGCCCACGGCAACATGCTGCGGGTGGCCGCCGCCGACCTGACCGGCGTGGTCCCGCTGATGAAGGTCAGCGATTACCTCACCGAGATCGCCGAGGTCGCGGTCGCCCGCACCCTGGCGCTGACCTTCGCCCATCTGGCCAGGCGCCATGGCCGGCCCGCGGGCCTGCAGGGCGCCGACACCGGCCTGCTGGTCCTGGGTTACGGCAAGCTCGGCGGGCTGGAACTGGGCTACGGGTCCGACCTCGACCTGGTGTTTCTCCACGGCAGCCTCCACCCGAGCGCCGAGACCGACGGACCCAAACCCATCAGCGCCGAGCAGTTCTACAACCGGCTCGGTCAGCGCATGATCCACATGATGACCGCGCACACCCCGTCGGGCATTCTCTACGATTTGGACATGCGCCTGCGCCCGGACGGCAACAAGGGCATGTTGGTGCGCTCACTCACCGCCTTCGCGGACTATCAGGAACACAGTGCCTGGACCTGGGAACACCAGGCGCTGATCCGCGCCCGGCCGGTGGCGGGCGACGCCGCGCCGGCCGAGCGCTGCGGCCTGATCCGCCACGCGGTCATCTGCCGGCCGCGCGATCCCGAGCGGCTGCGCGAGGACGTCCGGGCCATGCGCGCACGCATGCGCGACAACCTGGACAAGAGCGGGCGCGGACGTTTCGACCTCAAGCAAGGGCGCGGCGGTATTGCCGACATCGAGTTTATGGTTCAATACTCGGTCCTGCGGTGGGCCGCGCGGTACCCGGACCTGGCATTCTGGACCGACAACATCCGTCAACTGGAAACCCTGGCCCGGCTGGACCTGCTGCCCGGTCAAACCACGGCCGATCTCACGGCGGCCTACAAGGCCCTGCGCGGCGCCTATCATCGCAGCACCTTGCAGGATCAACCCAAGACGGTGCCGGACGACGCCCTGCTCACGGAGCGCGCGCGCGTCCGCGGCCTGTGGCGGGAGCTGATGGGCGATTGACGCCGCGGATCGGGCCGGCCGACCGGCACTCATTTGGAATCAACCAGGGCGGGGCACCGGCCCCGACCCGAGCGGAGTAGCACATGGCGACGATGGCGGACCGTGACGGTCTGATCTGGCTGGACGGTGAGATGGTGCCCTGGCGCGAGGCCAAGGTCCATGTCCTGACCCACACCCTGCACTACGGCATGGGCGTCTTCGAGGGCGTCCGCGCCTATCAGACCGACCGCGGCGCGGCCATCTTCCGGCTCCAGGAGCACACGGACCGGCTGTTCAACTCGGCCCACATCCTGGGGATGCCCATGCCCTGGGACCGCGCGGCCCTGCAGGCCGCGCAATGTGCCGTGGTGCGGGAGAACGCGCTCGCCTCCGCCTACATCCGTCCGATGTGCTTCTACGGTGCCGAGGGCATGGGCCTGCGCGCCGACAACCTCAAGGTCCACTGCATGGTCGCCGCCTGGGAATGGGGTGCCTATCTGGGCGAGGACAACATGAAGAACGGCATCCGCATCCGCGTGTCGTCCTTCACGCGTCACCATGTGAACATCACCATGTGTCGCGCCAAGGCCAACGGGAACTACATGAACTCCATGATGGCGCTGCAAGAGGCCCTACGCGACGGCTATGACGAGGCGCTGTTGCTGGACACCTCCGGCTATGTCATGGAAGGCAGCGGCGAGAACATTTTCATCGTGCGCGACGGGGTGCTCTACACGCCGGATCTGACCTCCGCCCTGGACGGCATCACGCGCCGCACCGTCCTCGCCCTGTGCGAAGAGCTGGGTGTGCGGGTGGTCGAGAAACGCATCACCCGCGATGAGGTCTACATCGCCGACGAGGCCTTCTTCACCGGTACCGCCGCCGAGGTCACACCGATCCGCGAGGTCGACAACCGCACCATCGGCAAGGGCGGCCGCGGCCCGCTCACCGAACGCCTGCAAACGCTCTATTTCGATCAGGTCCATGGCCGCCGGGACACGCACCCGGAGTGGCTGACCCTGGTCTGAACCGATTCCGGCCCGGCTTGCGCCGGGTCGGGGCCGGCATCGCTACAACCACATCCAGACACCGGAGCCCCCAATGCACCAGGCCGCCGCCCAGCCGGGCAACCCGCCCGCCGCGCCTCAGCACGCCAACAGCATCGCGGTCAGCCGCGCCGACCTGCCGCTGTGCTGCCCGCGTCCTGCGGACAAACTGTGGAACATGCACCCGCGGGTGTACCTGCCGATCGAGAACACCCCCGACGGCACCGCCGTCTGCCCCTACTGCGGGGCTCATTACCGACTCATCGACTGAGCCGGTCCAGGCGACAGGAGCACGCGAGCTGATCAGGAATGATTCACTAATCAGTTATGGGACGCCTTTGGCGTCTCGGTCGTCGTCGTTGTCGTTGTCGTTGTCGTTGTCGTAATCGTAATCGAGTTGATGATCCCCACGAGAATGCGCTGGTCTCATGCGTTGCGATCGAAGCCTTTCAAGCGCTTGGCGACCTTGTACGCCCAGGTTGTGTAGCGAATCGAAACCCGACAGACAGCGGGCTACTCATGCCAAACTTGCATCGTTTATCCGATTACGACAACGACAACGACAACGACAACGACAACGACAACGATTGTATTCGTTGCTTAACTTAATTCCTGACTCGTTACTCAGGGCCGCACAGGCCACGCCCCATGCCCAGAGTCGACACCGACGCTTTCTATCGCCTGGCACTCGAACGCTACGGCCATAATGCCGAGGGTGCCCACTGGGAATCGGCCCACACCCAGCGCGTCCGATTCAACGTGCTGCGCCGCTTGCTGCCCGCGGATCTGGCCGACCTGACCCTGGTCGATGTCGGCTGCGGCATGGGCGACTTTTATACCTATCTGAAGTCGGAAGGGGCACTGCCGGGGCGTTATCTCGGCATCGACGTGGTCGCCCCCATGGTCGAACTCGCCCGCACCCGCACGCGCCAGGAAATCCTGCTGCTCGACGCCTTGCAAGACCCACTGCCGGAGGCCGACTACTACATCTGCAGCGGCGCCATGAACACCTTCACCCGCGATGAGACCCGGCAATTCATCGCGCGCTGTCTAGCGGCCGCGCGCGACGGCTTTCTCTTCAACCTGCTCCGCGGCCGCGACGATTGCGACACCTTCAACTACTGGGAGCCGGACGAGATGCTCGCCCTCGCCCAAGACCTGGGGGCCGTCTGCACCATCGAGACCGGCTATCTGCGCGAAGACTTCACCGTGGTCCTGCGCCGCTAGGGATCGACCGCGCGCCACGCCAGGACTCTGGTCGGAACGGATGATCAAGGCTTAGCGAAGCATCGCCTGTCCGAGCTGTTTCAGAATGCGCCGCTGCATGGCCGGGCTATCGTCCGGCCCCTCGATATACATAGGCCGACCGTTCATCCCGAAGGTGAAGTCGACCGGACACTCGGCCGGGTCGATATCACCGAAGATCAACCCGGCGATCCGGTAGTCCGGATGCGGCTCGAAACCGAGATTCCTGGCATAGGCCGCCGCCTCCTCGACCAGCTTGCGCGCGTAGGCCGGCTCCTGCCGCACGAGCGCGCCTCCCGGACCGTCCTGAATCCTGTCCAGGAATGCGGGATACTCCGCGCCCTCGAAGATCTTGAAGAGCGCGTTCTTGACACCCAGGCAGTAGGTATCGACGAGGATTCCAGCCATCGCATAGCGGCCATCCGGCAACAGCCGGCTGATCCACACGGTGCCGATCCCCGCTTTGAACAGGTTATCAGGAACCAGAACGTCCGCAATCGGCGCCCGCACCGCTGCCGCCCACTCGCGCGCCTTGGACAAGACACCCGGCTGGCCGGAAGCCCCCTGTCTCGCCTGCTTGCGTTTCAGCTCCCGCTTGGCCCGCTTTTTCTGCAAGGCCTTCTGATCAAGTGCCATCGATACTTACCCCATTGAGAAAAAATAAACCACCGCACAGGCCGTGACCCGCTCGCGGCACATCCTTGCCGATGAGACGATCTCGCATTGCCGGGTCACGCGTGTCCAACCTCGGCATTCCTGCAAACCGGACTCAATCAGCGTAACAGGAAAAGCGAACCCACTCCTGGATCAGTCGCCGGAATTGCGCTCTTCTTGGCGTGCTTGGCGCCTTGGCGTGAGAGATGTTCTTTCCAGACTCCGAGTTCGGGAGAATTCGCCAACAGTGTCGGCACCGGATCGCACCCTGGTGGGTCGGTGTCTAAGGACGCGTACCTCTGCTACTATCATTCCCATCAGATCTTCCCATGAGAGCCAGGCATGGAGACCGTCAACGTCAGCGGACTCAAAAACAACCCCAGCGAGGCCCTGCGCAAGTCGCACCGGGACCTGGTCGTCGTCATGAACCGGGACCAGCCCGATGCGCTGCTGGTCGGGGTCGGGCTGGCGGGCGTGTTGGATGCGCAGGGCGTTAGACCCGCCCTGGCCACCGCGCTGTTCCGTGACGGCAACCTGTCGCTGGCGCGTGCCGCCCGGCTGGCGGAGATGCCGCTGGGCGAGTTCGTGGCGCACCTCTCCCGCCTGGGGATTACCGTGGTGAATCTGGACGCGGACGAGACCGAGCGTGACCTGGATACCCTGGAGTCATGGCTCGCCTCGTCCTGACCGATGCAAGCCCGCTGATTGGTCTCGCTCGGATCGACGGATTACCGTGGCTGGGCGTGCTGTTCGGCGTGGTCTTTATGCCCCCGGAAGTCCGCCGCGAGGTCCTGCCCAATCGGGGCTTACGCGACGAAACGGCGATCCTCGCCGCCGAGGCCGCGGGCTGGCTGAAGCAGACCGATGCGACCCCCAGCGCCGTGGTGCTCCCAGACCTCGATGAGGGAGAGGCCGCCTGCATTCGTCTCGCCCTGGCCCACGCCGGGCCTAGCCTGGTATTGATGGACGAGCGCGCCGGTCGTGCTGTGGCCATGGAACATGGTCTGGCAGTGGCCGGCACCGCGGCGATCATCGGCATGGCCAAGGCGCGGGGACTGATCGGCTCGGCGCGGCCGGTCTTTGCCCGTCTGCACGGCTCCGACTTCCGGATCTCGGCGCAGGTGATCGAGACGGTGCTGCGACGCGTCGGCGAATGAGCGCACGGCACGAGATCCGGGCTAGACCGAGCAGCACACTCAATGATCGGCGACCTCGTGGCCAAGCGCGTCCGCCAGGATGATCACAGAGGCGTCAGCGAGATCCATGGGTAGATCGCGATATTGACGCATCAAGGACACGATCCGCGGGAGGTGCGATTCATCGAGCGAGAAGAGTCGGAGTCCTCCGTGGCAAATCGTTTCAAGCCATGACAGGGCCATCGTGGTGCCGACACGTTGGAACAGCAGGTGAATCGTTTCAACCAGTACCGGGTAGGTGGTTATCAATGGCTCCCGGTTGTCGCGGAAAAAGTGACGGCACGCGTCATGGTAGTCGTCTCGCCGATTGGCAAGGCCGACCCAGGCGCCGGTATCGACGATGATCACTGCGACTGACCCGCTTTGGGAGAAAAATCGAGGTGTTGCTTGTAGTGTGCCGCCAGCTTTGCGTCGTCCTCGATACAGCCGACGAAGCCGATGGACTCCAGCGCTTCGTACAGCGACGACTTTCCGAGCGCTTGCTCCGGTGCAAGCTCGCTCAGTGCCGCATCGATGGCAATGGCCAATACCTCCGGCAGGGGTTTGTTCAAACACACTTGCAAGGTCTTCAGTCGCTCGCTGTGTACCAGGTCCAACTCGGCCTCAATATGCATGGTTTGGTTCCTCCCGGCTGGTTGTTGCGTCGTCGGTCTTCATTCTCGGTAGCTGCTGCTCTGGTTATTCCTCGGTTTGCAGCAAGCGGGCAAGGATCGCGAGTCGAACCTCCCGGCTGTCGACTCCGGCAAGCAACTGACGAATATGCAAAGCATGGGCGTCGATCAGGGGCTGTTGCTAGGGGCGGATATAGGCGACCTTACCGCGCTGTTCACCGGCGCTGCTGGAGACGCTGCGCAGCAGGATAACTTCGTTGTCTGGCGCTGGACGGGCCGCTACGGCGCGATCGAGGGTCTCCAGATCGCGCAGGCGTACCGTCAGATCGCTCAGGGACTCGAACGCCTGCAAACGTTGCGCGTCGGACCATTTCGCCGGCGGGGTCTTGCCAAGCAGGGTCATCACGGATTCCAACCAGGGCTGGTCTTCGTGGTGACCAGCGCTCACGCGACGAATGAATGTCCGCAAATCCTGACGGTCCTCACTGGCATAGCGCTCCAAACCTTCGAAGCGCCTGGTCAATGCCTGACGGACGGCATTCAACGGCAGGCCGTCATCCAGGCCGAAGACGCGTGCAAGCTGTTTCGCAAATTCCTCGACCATTGCCGGATAGGCGTCTCGTAACTCGCGCAGTCCCGCCACCAGCGTGCGCAGGTAGTCGTCCATTTCGCCTTCGTCCTGATCGGCGATGGCGATGGGGGCAAAGCCACAGGCGCGCGGGAGGTTCTCAAAAAGCAGGGCGGCCGGACCGCGGGCGCGTGGGAAGGTGTCGCGAATCGCCGTGGCGGTGTCGCTCAGGTGCACGGCGCTTTGGGCATAGGGCGGTAGGGCGCGCATGAACCTGGCGAGCGGCCGGATGATGTCGAGCAAGGTCGCCGGTTCCGGAATCCGGCCGACGATGGTCTCCAGGTACTTGCGAAACAGTACCAGACGCCCGCCCTGTAAGCGGAAGCGCTCGATAGCGAAACGCTCGGGGCGGCGCGCCAGAAGTTCCAGGTGTTCGTTGCCTGGTGCGGGGCAGAAGACATCGTCTTCGTACAAAGCGATCTCGCGCTGATTGGCCAGGTAGTAGGCGATCAGCAGGATCGGCAGGACGCCGGCCTTGAGGCCGTAGGGCGGCGCGCTCAGCGCGTCGAAGAGTTGGGTGAGACCTAACGGACGGCCCTCGTCGGCCAGCAACTGCGCGTCGATGCCGGAAAATACCGGACCGAAGCGATACGTATCGGGCTGCGGCGGGCGGTGAAAGCCCCACACGCCATCTTCTTGACGATGCAGTCCAGGGGCATGCAGTAGGGCGCGGTACATGGCCTTCTCGGGCGGGAACTTGTCGATGCCCAGGTCGCTCTCGGCCGCGTGTTCAAACATGGCGGCGAGTAGCTTATTGCGACCGGCCACAGCCTGGCTAGAGGGCTGATCGCGGTTGATCAGCTCATTACGCAGCACAGGCGCATGGCGGTAGCGCTCATCGAGGAGTGCCGAGAGGCTCCGCTGAAGGTCGCCTTTACCGCCGATCGGCAACTCGCGGCCCTGGCAATACCAACGAGCGTCTCCCGGGCACGCGAAGACCTGGGAAAGTTCCTGCTCCAGTCGTCGCTCGGCCATGCCCTGCCGCTCGCGCAACTCGCGCTCGGCAACCGGGTCGCCTTGCAGTCCCTGGGCTTGTCGACGCAGGGTTTCACCGGCCAAGACTTCGATGAGTGCCTCCCGGAGTAGGCCGGCGTTGGTGCATACAACGGCGAGATCGCCCGCGGGTAAGGCACTGAGAGTCTCGGTGAGTTCTGCTTGGTCGTCGTCCGCATCCAGCAGGATTTGAAGTAGGCGCGGAGCGGTTGGGTCGGTATCCGGGTCAAGACAACGATCCAGATCCGTGTAAATGGGCTGGAGCCAGCGTAGCGTGCCGGTGGCGATGCTGTGGCGGCGGGCGACCAGGGGGCGGGGCGGGGGACGCTCCGCCAGGGTGGTCACAAGGTCGATTTCGCCGCACTCGGCACGGGCGCGGGCGAGTTCAGCTTCGAGGTCGAAATCACTGCCGGCCCAGACGCGGTATTCATTGCTGAAACGCCGGAATTGGATGAGCGAGCGGGCGAGCAGGTCATCGATCAGGGGCTGGGCATCGTCCCCGACACACAGGGCAATGATCGACGGGGACGCCTTGAGGCTGCCTTGGGCGCCAATGATATTGAGCAGCCCGATGGCTTTGAGCAGGGCGATCTGTGCGGGCGGAGCGTCGCCAAGACGTTCGAGCGCTGTCACGACCTCGTTCCAGCGCCGATGGGTGTGGTGAGAGGTCGAGGCGGCGGGCTGGTTGAGAATGAAGTAGTCGTAGATTTCCGCGGGCGCAATGCTGTCGCCTACCCGGTCAAGCCGTGTCAGGCTGTCGCGGAAGCCGTGGGGCTCCTGGCTGCCCAGATAACTGAACAGGGTGCGTTCGTTCTGGGCCACGCGCTGGCAGAGTGGCGGGAGCAGCAGGGCGGCGACCGGGTGGAGCGGATAGCAGGAGGCGAGCAGGTCCGTCGCCGCGGTGAGATCCAGTGACGCGGGCAAGGCGCCTTCCGCCTGGAGCGCGGCGGCGGCGTGCGCGGACTTGCGCCGCACCAGGGCGAGTTCATCGGCGTCGAGTCGTTGGCGACAGGCGGCGGCAACGATGCGCAGGGTCTGGTCAGCCGGGTCCAGGAAGGCGATGTTCTCGAAGCGGCCCTGGACCTTGGTCCATTCGTTGCGCAGCGCCTCGCCGAGACGCTGTGCATAGTGTTCGAAGGACTGGTGGAGCAAGACCACGAGATTCAGCGGCACCCCCTGGCGGCTGACGGCGTGCTCGGCCAGGGCCTGCAGGAGGTAGATGTCGTTGGTGCCGTGGCGGGCCTCGTACTCCAGAAACTTGCCCAGTTCGTCGATGATCAGGAGCAGACCGTTGCCCCGAGCCTGGCCAATGGCGGCCTGCAGTTGACCGATCACCGGCCTGACGTCGCTGGGGCGCAAGCGTCCGCCCTGAGCCAAGGCTTCGAGGGTACCCAAAATGGCGGGGCGACGGCCTCGATCGCGCCAGAACTCGTTGGCCCCGTGGAATAGGGCGGTGGCGAGTCGTTCGGAGAGGGGCTCCGGACTTCCGGTGAGCAGAACGCAGCAGTGGCCGGCGGAGCCGGCGCCTAATGTCGAGAAGCGCCCGGCCAAGCCGTGATCGAACCGGGCCAGTACACGCCTGGCAGCCACACCGGTGTCATAGGTCTCGTCGCCCAGTAGGTGGGAGAGAAAGACGGCGAAGGATGACTTGCCGACACCGTAGGGTCCGACGAGCGAGAAAGCGCGGGGTGCTTCGGCAGCGTCGAAGCCGTTGAGGATGCGGGCCAGGGTGTCCAGACTGCGGGCGGTCGGGATGTAGGTCTCCACACCGTCGAGTGAGTCGATGTCACGCTCCAGGTTGGCTGAGCGGGTGTAGTGGGCGTTGACGCTGATGCGCTCTTGCAGGCTCATCGGGTGTTGGCCGGCTGGCCCCTGCGGTAGTGGGAGCGGAGGTAGTCCATGGGATCGATGGCGTCGCGCAGACTGTAGAGTTGATGGACCCCGGCCTGTTCGCGCAGGGCAAAGCGTCCGGGGAGGCAGCGGATGATCCGCTCCAGCTTGGTGATGAGTGCATTTTCGGTCAGGCGAAAGACGGCGCCGAGCGCGGGGAACCCGGGGCGTCCGTACATCAATTCGCCGATCGGCAGGGTGCGCAGGCCAATCTGGTCGAACAAATCCGTGATCGCGTAGCCGAAGATGCCGTCGGGTGGCCCATCCCGCTCCTCGGCGACGGAGCGGTGGCGATTGGACTCAGGCAGCGCGCGCATCAACCCGAGTACGGAGAGGGGCGAGTCCAGCGCATCCTCCAGGGGGACGCGGGGGCCGACGGCGGACGGCTCGTACATACGCAGAAGGATGCGCAGATCATTGACCATGGTCTTGGGCGGCGCCTTGTTACCGAGCCGCTCCTGGACGAAGCGGGTCAGGGCGTTGCCGGCCTCGGGCAGCGAAAACTCGGCCTGGTGGAAGTGATTGAAGAACCAACGCCAGACGGTCGCCTGGGCGCCGTTGGTGGCGAGCAGCCAGTGGATCAGCCAGATCGTGGCCTCGTCTTCCAGATAGGGGTCGAGCCCGTCCTCCGCGAACACGGCCTGACCCAGGGCGGTGGGGCAGAGCCCCGCTGGCCTGCGCTCGGCGATGCGGGTCGCCTGGAGCCAATAGTGGATGGCGACCACCATGTTCTTGCCAACGCCCAGGGTCACCGTGGATTCTTCGCCGTCGAAGGCGCGGGGGTCGGCGCTCATTGCCTGGAAACCCTTGGTCAGCCAGGCGTAGCGCAGGTGGAAAGTCTGATGGCGGCCGAAGGACACCTGGTCGAAGCGGTAGGGTGATTGACCGTGACGTAGGTCGCGGTTAGCGAGACACCATGGCTTTCCGTTGCTTCCCTCGCCCTTAATCATCGAACGCGCTCGGGTTATGATTCGTGTGTCGAAATATAACCCCGTACCCGCGTCGGCGGCGCCCAGCCCGTCGGCATCGCCTCGCCAACAATCCTTGGGAGATTCTCGTGGAAGAACGCAACGTCGATGTCGCGATTATCGGCTCGGGGACCGCCGGCCTCAACGCCATGGGTCAGGCGCGCCGGGCCGACAAGTCCTTTGTCCTGATCAACGGCGGCGAACCCGGAACCACCTGCGCGCGCGTCGGCTGCATGCCGTCCAAGGCCATGATCCAGGTCGCCGAGGATTACCATCGACGCATGCACCTGGGTCAGTATGGCGTCGCCGGGCACGAAGACCTGACCCTGGATGTTCCGCAGGCGCTGGAACACGTCCAGGATCTGCGCGACACCTTCGTCGACCGGGTGTTGAGCAGCAGCACCGACGACATGCCCGCGGACCTCTTCATCCAGGGCTATGCCCGCCTGCTCGAACCGACCCTAGTCGAGGTGGCCGGCCAGCGCATCCGCGCCCGCGCGGTGGTGATCGCCACCGGCTCGCGGCCGCTGGTGCCGGAGCCCTGGCGCGCGTTCGGCGATCGGGTGATCACAACCGATGAAGTCTTCGAACTCGAAGCCCTGCCGGCCGCCATGGCGGTCATCGGCCTGGGGACCATCGGCCTCGAACTCGGCCAAAGCCTGTCGCGGCTGGGTGTGCAGATCACCGGCTTCGACCAACTCACCAGCATCGCCGGGATTTCCGACCCCGAGGTCAATCAGTGCGCCATCGATCTGCTGGGGCGGGAGTTTACGGTCCGCCTGGGCGAGCCGGCCCGGATCGCGGCGGAAGGCGAACAACTCCGGGTCACCGCGGGCGCGCACAGTGTCCTGGTCGACAAGGTCCTGTGCAGTATCGGACGCGTCCCCCGCGTGGACGCACTGGGACTCGAGGTGCTCGGACTGCCCCTGGATGCCCGTGGTCTCCCACCGGTCGACCACCACAGCATGCAGGTCGGCGACCTGCCGGTCTTCATCGCCGGAGACATCTCCGGTGATCGCCAACTGCTGCACGAGGCCGGGGACGAAGGCAAGATCGCCGGCTACAACGCCGCCCGTATCGACCAAACCCCGACACGCTTCCGCCGCAAGACACCGCTTTTCATTAACTTCTGCGACCCCAACATTTGTACGATCGGGCGTCGCTGGGAGCAACTCGATCCGGCGACCACGGCGGTCGGCCAAGTCAAGTTCGCCCCGGTCGGCCGGGCGCTCATCATGGGCAAGAACCGAGGCCTGCTGCGCGTCTATGCGGACCAGGCCAGCGGACGCCTCCTCGGCGGTGAAATGATCGGCCCCAAGGGCGAGAACCTGGCGCACCTGCTATGCTGGTGTATCGAACAGGGCCTGACCGTCGGCGACCTGCTGCGGATGCCCTTCTATCACCCGGTCATCGAGGAAGCCCTGCAATCCGCGCTTTATGACCTTTATGCCAAGGTCAGTACCAAGAACAGCGGCGGTCTGACCGAACTGGCGCCGTTGTCGGACTGAGCCGCGGACGGTCCGCACAGCGGACCTTACGGTAACACCGTGACCTGTAGGGTCCGCTGTGCGGACCAACGACCGTGCCGATCGCGCGGTGGCCGGGCTGATGACCAAGGCCGGACTGCACGACCACAACCATCAACCGCCTGCAACGCATCGACCTTGACTGACCGCTGGTTTCAGGTACACCGACCATGCTGAACCGCATTCGACGCTTCTTCGACACGCATCTGGGCGCCGCCCCAACCGACCAGGACCCGGCAGCGGCCGCCCGGTGTGCCGCCGCCGCCCTGCTGCTGGAGATGGCGCACATGGATGACACCATGACGGCGGCGGAACAGGCGGCCATCAATGCCGCGGTGCGGGACCGCTTCGGGCTGTCATCCGAACAGGCGGAGGAATTGATCGCTTGTGCTCAGGAGGAGCGGCAGCAGGCGACCGACGACCACCAGTTCACCTCACTCATCAACACCCAGTTCGACCCGCCGCAACGGGCCGCCCTGGTCGAACTGCTGTGGCAGGTCGCCTATGCCGATCAGGTGCTGTGCAAACATGAGGAATATCTGGTGCGCAAGGTGGCGAACCTGCTGCATGTGCCGCACCAGACCTTCATCGCCGCGAAGCATCGGGTCATGGGCGCGACCGCCGGGGCGGGACAGGACCCGGTATAGAGTCCATCAACACGAGAACCATTAGCGCATAACGCGTAGGATGCGGTGAGTACTCGAACCGCATCACCCATCCGTCCTTCTCGGCATCACCCAGAGCCGTCCTTCACCGCATCCTACCCTCCTCGAAGCGTGCCCGCAGGGCCGCCAGGTCGTGCTCCAGGCGCTGCCGTGCCTGGGCCTCGGCGTCGGCCCGCCGCGCCTCGGCGTCGGCCCGGTCCACCGCCTCGCGTTTGGCCTGGGCCTCGGCATCGGCCCGCCGCGTCTCGGCAGCGGCCCGGTCCAGGGCCTCGCGTTTGGCCTGGGCCTCGGCGTCGGCCCGCCGCGCCTGCGCATCGGCCCGCTGCGCCTGCGCCTGCGCCTGCCGCGCCGCGGCCGCCGCGCGCTCCCGATCGGCGCGCCAGCCGGGGAGGACGAAGCCGGCATAGATCGGATCGTCACGCAGCGCCTCGAGCTCCGGTCGGCGCGCCAG